>Ga0070699_100002242_pt1 | contig 17436 bp, 15 predicted proteins | sample KBSK1503metaG_FD_65473 | JGI IMG/M metagenome (GOLD analysis project Ga0070699, IMG submission 65473) | Corn, switchgrass and miscanthus rhizosphere microbial communities from Kellogg Biological Station, Michigan, USA - KBS K1-50-3 metaG | ecosystem: Host-associated > Plants > Roots >... | reverse complement strand
AGCCATCGGCCTGGAGCGGAAGCCGGACGATCTCCGTACTGGAGGCGACGTCGATGATGCTCAGGCTCTGGCCGGTCTGGTTGGTGACGTAGCCCCGAGTTCCCGCCGGGTTGAACGCGACGTGCGCGGGGACGATGCCGGTCGTGATGGGATTGCCGAAGATTACCGAGGGAAGCTTGGCCTGCACCACCGAGCTGCCGCTGATCTGGGTGACATAGACCAGGTTCTGCGCCGAGACAGCGATCCCGTAGGGGCGGGTGCTGACCGGAGTGCTGGTAATATTGGTGAGCGTCGGATGGGTGAGGGCGTCGACCCCGACCAGGTCGGCGTCGGACCCGTCAGCAGGACTGGTGGGCGGCTCGGAGCAGGCCACCGTGAACAGCAACAGGCCCGAGGCAACCAGGGCGCGACCGACTGGCATGGCAACTCCAGAGTATCGGGGATATCGACGGCAAGGGCGTTTCGAACGGTGCAGCGAAAAACACGGGTCCGCAAGAGGGAAGTTACACCGGGTCCAGGGGCCGTGCTTCCCGTGCAATTTCCCGCACGACTTTCTCGCCGCTTAGTGTAAGACAGTTACATATCCAGCCTCGTTGGTAATGATCGCCTCGTTCCCGTAACGGCTGAAGACAATGTTACGGGGTGTCCCACCCGTCGGGATGCCTCCAGTTACGCCTCGAAGGACCGGGTCGACCGGCGCGACGTTTCCAGTGGACGGCATGCTTACGAGGAGGAGAGTGCCGTCGGGGCTCAGGGCCAGCCCGTAGGCACCAGGCGCGCCCAGCGACTTTATGCGGCTTCGAGTGTTCAGGTCCCAGAAATCGATCCCCACGACTTGGTTGGCGATGTACAGTTCATTCCCATCCTTCGACACGGCGAGACGCTGGGGACTCCCCCCGGTCACCATCGTGTCGATCATGGTTGCCGTCGCGGTATTGTACACGACCACCCAGCCGCTATCCCGTGAGCTGATGTACAGTTCGGCGCCGTCCGGGCTGAACGCCAGGCCGTTGGGCACCGGTCCTACGTTAAACGAGTCCACCACCGTGTTCGTCAGGGTATTGATACGGTACACATTGCCCATATCCACCGTGGCGTACAGCGCCGATCCGTCCGGGGAGACGGCCAGATTGAAGGCACTGTGTCCGAGCGGGATGGCAGTGGATTCCGTGTGGGTTGCGACATTCACCACGCTGACGGAATTCGACGACTGATTAGTGACATACGCGGTCGTTCCCGGGGGATTGAACACCACATGCGCCGGCGTGACCCCTACCGTTATGGTACCCGCGAAACCGGTCACCGGGATATTGGATCGGGCGAGCGAATTGGAGCCGATCTGGGTGACGTACACGATTCCATGGGAAGACGCCGCCACGCCGAATGGCGCATCGGCCAGGGGGACGTCGAACTGCATTCCGACCGAGGGGTGCCCGAACACCTCGATCGTCACTGACCGGCTCAAGCCTGTGGCTTCGATGTGGAGTGTCGTCGTACCTCCCCGATACCCGGTCACGATGCCCTCGCTCGACACCCTGGCGATGGCCGCCTGATCGGTAAAGTATCTGAGGTCCGCCGTAGTCCGGTCACCGTGGCAGTTTCGCACCTGGGCGTTCAACGGCACCGCGCCGGCCTGATCAACAGCCACAGTATCGGGAACACTCACAGTCAGTGCGCAGTCGTCGGGACCGGAATCACTCACGCACGCCGCGGAGACCACCAGCAGGCCCAGGCAGCTTCCAACGGTCACACCAGCGGCGACGTATGGGCGCATGCTTCCCTAGTGTCGAGATCCTCCTCCTTCCCTGGCGATCTCCCGCATCTCCTCCCGCAATCCCGCTATCATCTCTCCGATAAATCCAAACCCGAACAGTGCGATGCCGCTGATCACCATGGTCTCAACCAGGTTGAGCAGCGGTCGGAACCCGATCCCATAGCCGTAGCGCAATACCAGTCCCGCGACCCCGGCCAGGAATCCGATGCTGAAGAGAACGGCGCCGATCACGCCGAAGAACAGCAACGGCTTCCGGCCAAACCGGAGTTGGAACCAGACGGAGAGCAGGTCCAGCACGCCGATGGGGATACGGCGCCAGGTGAATTTGGAAACTCCCGCTCGTCGCGGGTATAGCGGCACCGGGTGCGAGCTGAGCCGAAATCCGTCCGCGGCGGCGATGACCACCAAGTACCGGTGCCAGTCCGGGCGCAGCGGCTGCCCCTGCATGATCTCCCGCCGGAAGGCCTTGACTGAATTCAGGTCGGTTACCCGTACCCCGAACAAGAGGCGGCAGAGCCCGTTATAGATGCGCGAAACAAATGCCTTCTCGTACTTGCCCTGCTTGGTGCCGGTGACGATATCCGCTCGGTCCTTCAGAATCGGCTCAACCAGGGCTGGAATGTCTTCCGGGAGATACTGGAGGTCGGCAGGATAGAAGACGAACACGTCTCCCCTGGCCGCACGGCCGGCGGAACGAAGCCCGTCGGCGATACCCCGCTGGCGGCGATGGGTCACCACCCGAAGGAAGCTGTACTGGCGGGAGAGGTCGCGGAGCACCTGGGCGGAGTTGTCGCGGGACCCGTCATCCACCACGACGACTTCGAAGCTGAAGGGAGCCTTGCCGAGCGTTTCCTGGCAAAGCCGCATGAATTCGGGGAGATTCTCCGCTTCGTCCTTGGCCGGAACCAGCAGGCTGACGTCCACTACGTCGGGTGCCTCCTCGAGGGTCATACCCGCTTCCGCATCCGGGCGGGCAGGATCCCCAGCTGATCCCGGTACTTGGCGACCGTGCGGCGGGCGATCTGGATGCCCTGCTCCTGGAAGAGCTGCACGATCTGCTGGTCGGTAAGCGGGCTCCCGGGCTTCTCCTCGGCCACCATCTTCTGGAGCTTGGCGCGAATCGACCGGGCGCTGGCATCTTCGCCCGAGGTGGTGGAAAGCGCGCTGGAGAAGAAGAACTTGAGGGGCAGCACTCCGCGCGGGGTCTGCACGTACTTTTCGTTGGTCACCCGGCTCACCGTGGACTCGTGCATATTGATGACCTCGGCGACCTCGCGGAGAGTGAGCGGCCGCAGGTGCTCGATCCCCTTCTCGAAGAAGTCCCGCTGCCGGTCCACGATGAAGTTCATGACCTTGAGCATGGTCTGCCGGCGCTGCTCCAGGGCCTGGATCATCCAGTTGGCGCTGTTCATCTTGGTCGCGATGAATTCGCGGTTCTCCGGGGTCATCTTCTTCTTGTCGCGGGCCAGCTCCTGGTAGGACCGGCTCAAGCGGAGCCGGGGATACCCGGTGTCGTTCAGGAAGACATGGTAGCGGCCGTCGATCTTGTCGACGATGAGATCCGGCGTGACGTAGCCGTCATCGCGTCCCGAGTATTTGAGGCCGGGCTTGGGATCGTACTGGGCCAGTTTGTCCGCCGCGGCCTGCACCCCCTGGGGATCCACGCCGAACCGCTTGGCCAGGTCGTTCCACCGGTGGGCGATCAAATCGGGAAACGCCTCGTCCACCAGGCGGTAGGTGAGCGAGTCGGTAGCGCCGTTTTCCCGGATCTGGATGAGGAGGCACTCGCGGAGGTCGCGCGCGGAAACGCCCGGCGGGTCCAGCCGCTGGATGATCAGCAACATCTCCTCGATCTCAGCCATGGCATAGTATTCCGGCGGCGGCTGATTGGACGGCGTCTCCGGCTCTACTTCCTCGCCGAATTCATCCACGTCGGGCTCGGGTCCGGTACGCTCAGCATGGGCCCGGAGCAGCTCGTTGACGCTACCCAGGATTTCCTCGAGCGACGCCGCGAGATAGCCATCGTCCTTGATGTTGCCCAGGAACTCCTCGGACAGGAGAATCTGGCGCGGCGAAAGCTCCATCAACTTCAACTGCTCCCGCAGATGGTCATCGAGGTCCTTGATCTCCACCGTGACCGGCTCGATGTATTCCCGTTCCTCGTACTGCTCCCGCATGCCGCCGACCTCGAATCCGTTGAGAAGAATCTCCTCCCAATCGGTCTCCTCGTTCTTGGTAGCCTCCTCCTTCTCGTTCTTCTCCTGGGTCTGCTGATCCTGGGGCTCTTCTTCTTCCGGCTCCAGCAGCTCGAGAAACGGGTTGATCAACAGCTCCTGCTTCAAGTGCTGCTGCAGGTCGATCATAGGCATGTACAGCATGTCCATGGCCTGGTACAGCCGCGGATTGATCCGGAGGTCCTGCCGGAGACTGGTATGCTGCGAGAGGCCGGTCCTCATGCCACAGCCTCCAGGCGGGCCCGCAGCCGGCTGGTCAGGGTCGGCCCGAGATAGAGCTCGGCCACCCGGTCGTCATAGACCAGCTCCCGGACTGAACCGGACACCTGGACCTTCCCTTCGAACATGATGTAGGCGCGGTCCACGATATCGAGCGTCTGCTCCACGTTGTGATCGGTGATGAGAACGCCCAGGCCGCGATGGCGCAGCCCGGCCACGATGGTCTGGATGTCGTGCACGGCGATCGGATCCACGCCGGCAAAGGGTTCGTCCAGCAGCATGAACTTGGGATCGGTCACCAGGGCGCGGGTAATCTCCAGCCGCCGCCGCTCCCCGCCGGAGAGCGAGTAGGCCCGGTCCTTCCGCAGGTGCTTGATTCCGAGCTCGTCCAGCATCTTTTCCAGTCTCGCCTTCCGTTCCTCGCGGGACAACGGCATGGTTTCGAGGATGGCGATGATGTTCTCTTCGACCGTCATCTTGCGAAAGACCGACGGCTCCTGCGCCAGGTACCCGATTCCGGCGCGGGCCCGCTTGTACATGGGCGATTCGGTCAGGTCCCTGCCATCCAGGCTGACCCGTCCCGCGTCGGGCCGGTTGAGCCCGGTGATGAGGTAGAACGTCGTGGTCTTGCCCGCCCCGTTGGGGCCCAGCAACCCGACGATCTCCCCCTGCTCCACCCGCACGGTGACGTCGTCCACGACCTTGCGCCGCTTGAACGATTTGGTGAGGCCAACGCCCTCCAGCACGCTGCCGGTCCGCACGGCCCGGTGCTCTGCGCTGACCGACGTATGGCGGAACATGCCATCCCGGGCCCGGTCGATGAGCCGGTTCCGCATGCCCTCGCGATCCACCACGACGTCCTGCCACCAGGGCCCGCTGGCCCGCACCACGCCGTCGTACCAGGTGCCGATAAACCCTTCGGTCTCCAGTCGCGGCAGAACCGAGCTGCTCAGGTTGTTGCGCACCTCGTCGCCGGACAGGTCCATGTTGGCGGCGGTCCCGCTCTCGGCGCAGCAGCGGAGGTAGGTGTCGCGGTACGCCCGGACCAGGTCCGTGAAGCCGACGGCGCCGCCGGTGTCCGCCGCCTGGGCCAGCGCGGCCAGCGCCAGCGGCACCGAAGGATCCCGGCCGGCCAGCGTGGCGAGCCAGACCGGCTCGCTCATCGGGAACCCCGGGGTGGTGTGACCGGCGGAGCCGCCGTCGAGTCGGCCGGGACCGGCTGCTTCAGCGGATCGAGCTGCACTCCATCCACCTGAACATTGAGGTGCACCCGGTCCACGCCATTGTCATCCTTCCCCTTCATGGTGACGGTGATCCGCTCGGCCCGGGAATAGTTGATTCCCCGCTCCGCGCCCTTGGCGTTCTCGGTGCGATAGTGGGCCCGCGCGTGATGCTCGGCGTCCACCTGGTGGAGAACAGTCCGGGTCTTTCCCGCCGAATCATGCTGGGCGAACTGGGCCACGATGGTATCGCCGCTCAACCAGTCGCACACCCGGTAGTTCCGGTAACAGTCCTCGCCGGCCGAGCTGGAATCCACGGCGCCGCCGACCCAGGCATTGCCGAACGCACGGCTCTCCTGGAGATGCTGCCCCGGCGTGTCGAACACCAGCGAATCAGCCCGGATCGAGTAATCGGTCGAATGGGCGAAGGGGCGGATGGAGTCGCCCCAGGCCTGGGTCTGGATCAACTTGTCCTGCTCCACGTCGAGGTAGATCGTGTCCCCCACCAGGTCGATGTCGGTGCTTATCGCCTTGGCATCGCCCTCGGCGAGCACCGACGTGAGCTTTCGCTGATCGAGCTTCAGGTCGATGCGGTGGCCCTTCAGGTTGAACGAATCGGCGCCCAGCCCCCGCAGCACCGGGCTGCCCAGCAAGGTGCCGTCGCTCCCGGCCCCGGTATCCAGCCGCATGGAGTCCGAGGTCGACGCGAAGTCGCTTCGATCAATGGTGACGCGTCCGGCGCCCCACATCCGGTCGTTGCCCTTCATTCGCACCCGGTCGGCATTGATCACATAGGGCTCTTCCGACTTACCGGTGGAATCCTGAGGGACGAAGTTGATCCGGGGCCGCCCCACCGCGTACATCTCGAGCGTATCCCGGGTCCCCTTCAGGGCCCGGTAGTAGTCGAGCGAGGGACCGGCCAGCGTCGAGCCGCTCTCCAGATTCTGCATCACCACGTCGCCCCGCGCTTCCCACCGCTCGCCCTGCTTGAAATATGTCCCGTTGGTCGCGGTCATCGTGATCGTGGTATCCTCGTACTTGACGTTGCCGAGGAACTGGACGATGCCGATGCTGCCACCGTAGGACGCAACGCTGTCGCTGCTCATCCGAACCTTGGTCCCCAGGCATCCGAGGATCACCCCGCCACCCGCGAAGTAATTCGTCCCCGTGGACGTCTCCATGCTGGTGCCCTGCTGCCCGACGTGGATCAACTCGAAGCGGCAGGACTCGCCCTGCGCCGAGAGCGAAGTGGCACAGAGTGCCAGGAAGCCGAGCGACAGGAACGGCCTCATTGACCGGGCAACAGCTGCGGCCCGCCGCCTTCGGCGCCGCGCGGACGGTTCACAACCACGTTCCTGAAATCGGTATCGGAGGTGAATCCTTCGCCTTCCAGGTGATCACCGCCGCGATCGAAGGTGAAGTGCTGATCGCTGGAGATCTTCTTGGTGATCGGTTCGTAGACCAGCACCGAGGTCCGCAGCGTCCTGCCATCCGGCGCGGTGCCTACCACGTTGCCCCGGGCCGTCATGGCCCCGTTCTGCCAGTGGTAGGTGCCTTCCTTCGAAGTCAGCACCGAGGTGACCGCCCCGTTCATGTCGTAGAAGGTGACCTTCAGGATCTTGAGCTCGGCCGTCTGGCTCGGGTCGTACATGTAAGCAGTATCGGCCTCGACCAGGCTGCGCCGCACGCCCAGCTCGGTCACGTAGTGCTGCAGACTGAACAGGATCTGGTTGGCGGTATCCGCCGCCTGGTTCGAGGAGGGCGGACGGATGCCTTCGTCCCGGCACGCCAAACACAGATAACACAGACAGAACAGATGACACAGATAAGAGACGTGACGCGGTTTCATACCGCCCCCGCGCGCAGCAGGTCGTGGAGATGCACCACGCCCACCACCTGCCCCTCGCTGGTCACCACCGGTAGCGCCATAATGCCGTGTTGCTCCATGATTCCGACCGCCGCCGCGGCCAATTCATCCGGGCCGGCGGTCTTGGGAGTCCGGGTCATGACCTGGTCCACTCGCCGGGTCAGGAAGTCCGGGTTCCGCTCCGCCTGCCGGGTGAGGTCCCCGGCGGTGATCACACCGACCAGCCGTCCCTGCTCCACGATGCTGGCCATGCCACGATGATGAGCCAGAGTCACAACCGCGTCACGCATGGTCGCGCTGGGCGGCAGCGAACCATCCCCATTCAGCATCACATCACGAACCCGGAGGGTGAGCTTGATGCCCAGGCTGCCACCGGGATGCAACGCGGCGAAGTCCTCGCGGCGAAACCCCTTCCGCTCCAGCAGCGCGACCGCCAGCGCGTCACCGATGCCCAGCGCCACCGTCGTACTGGCGGTGGGCGCCAGGTCGTGGGGGCAGGCTTCCTCGCTCACCCCGCCGTCGATCACGACCGCGGCCTGCTTCGCCAGCAGGGAATCGCGGCCGCCGGTGAGGGCGATGACCGGCACGTTCATCCGCTGGAGCGAGCCCAGCAGCCCGAACAGATCCTGCGATTCGCCGCTCTTGCTGAGCACGATGGCGACATCGTCCTGCCCCACCATGCCGAGGTCGCCGTGGAGGCTGTCCACCGGGTGGAGATAGCTGGCCGGGGTGCCGGTGGAGGTCAGGGTCGCCGCGATCTTCCGGGCGATGAGCCCCGATTTCCCCATGCCGGAAACGATGACCCGTCCCTTGGCCTTGGCCAGGATTTCCACCGCCCGGGTGAACTCCGGCCCGATCCGCTCCGCGGCCGCCTTCAATTCGGCGGCTTCGAGCCGGAGCACCCGGCGGCCCGCCAGCAGCGCCGGGTCTTCAGGCGGCATCGTCGCCCCGGGTCTTCAGGTAGTGGGAAACGCTCTCGGTCCAGCTGCCTCGGGCCTTGAGCACCGCTTCGATCACTTCGCGGACCGCGCCGTTCCCGCCTGGTGTCTCCGTCACATATGCCGACAGGTCCTTTACTTCCTGCACCGCATTGGCCACCGCAATGGGAAGCCCGCATCGACGCAGAATGGGGACATCGGCGATATCGTCGCCGACGAAGGCCAGCTGGTCCCAGGTAATTCCGCGCTTCGCGAGCAGGGCCTCGACCGCCGGCAGCTTGGCGGCACTGTCTACCTCGATGACGTCCGGGATCTTGAGCTCCCTGCCGCGGAGCCGGGTGGCTTCCGACTCGCGGCCGCTCACCCACGCGATCGCGATATCCGAGTCGCGTAACATCGCCATGCCCAGGCCGTCCTGAATGTCGAACCGCTTGAACTCGACCCGCTCGCCTTTCACGCTGCCGACATAGACCGCATTGTCGGTGAGGACGCCGTCAACGTCGAGCCCCAGCAGCTTGATGCCCCGGGCGATGACCGGATCGATCATCTAGCTGCTCCCGCTCCGGTCGAAGCGGTCCTGCCCCGAGCTGCGTACCAGAGTTCGAGGGTCCTGGACAGCAAGTCTTCGAGCTGGTCCAGCGGCCACTGGGTCTCGGCGTCGCTCGGCGCGCGGCGCGGATCCGGATGGGTTTCGATGAAGAATCCGTCGGCGCCGGCGACTGCGGCCGCGTAGAGCAGCGGGGGAATGAACTCGCGGAGGCCACCGCTGGCTCCGGCGGCGCCCTGCCCCGGCTGTTGCACCGAGTGAGTCGCATCGAAGATCACCGGAACCCCGGTCAGAGCGGCGAGCCGGGGAAGATTTCGGAAGTCGACCACCAGGTCGCCGTAGCCGAAGAAGCTGCCCCGCTCGGTGACCGCGATTTCGGCGGCGCCCGCGCCGCGCAGTTTCTCGACCGCCCCGATCATCCCATCGGGGGCCATCCACTGGCCCTTCTTCACGTTGACCGGCTTCCCGGTGCGACCCGCGGCTACCAGAAGGTCGGTCTGGCGGCAGAGGAACGCGGGAATCTGGAGCACATCGACGACCTGGGCGGCCGGCTCGGCGTGGTGGCTCTCGTGGATGTCGGTCAAAATCGGCAGCCCGCTCTGCTCCCGGACTCGTTCCAGCACCCGCAACCCTTCTTCCAACCCGGGGCCGCGGGCCGCGGTCGCACGCGAACGGTTCGCCTTGTCGAACGAGGCTTTGAAGCAGACCGGGAGGTCCAGCCTGGAGCTCAAACGCGCCAGGGTCTCCGCTACCCGCGGGAGCGTGTCTCCCGGCTCGATGACGCAGGGTCCGGCGATCAGGAACGGCCGCCGCCGGAAACTCCAGGTCATGGCCGATTGGCCTCGGCCAGCGGATTTTTCTCCACCGGCGCAGTGCGAAGCGCCCGTTGCCGCACCGCGGCCCCGATGAAGCCCGCGAAGAGGGGGTGGGGACGCGTGGGCCGCGACTTGAGCTCGGGATGGAACTGGCAGCCGAGGAACCAGGGATGGTCGGGCAGCTCGATTACCTCGACCAGGCCGCCATCGGGCGACGTCCCCGACAGCCGGAGCCCGTATTCCGCCAGCACATCGCGATAGGCGTTGGAGACTTCCCAGCGGTGCCGGTGCCGCTCGCTGATCTCGGTGGTGCCGTACACCAGCGCGGCCCGCGATCCAGTCCGCAGCTTGGCTGCATACGCCCCCAGCCGCATGGTCCCGCCCATGTCCGCTACGTTTTTTTGCGACTGCATGATCGAGATCACCGGGGTTTCGCACTCCGGCTCGAACTCGGTGCTGTTGGTGTTGGGAAGCTTGCAGACGTTCCGGGCGAACTCGATGATTGCGACCTGGAGGCCGAGGCAGATCCCGAAAAATGGCATCCCATGTTCGCGGGCATGGCGAATCGCCTCCACCATGCCGTCCACGCCGCGCACGCCGAAGCCACCGGGAATCAGCAGCCCGTCGTAGCCTTCCAGCAGGCGACCGGCAGCTTCCTGATCGGTGAACTGGTCACTACCAAGCCAGGCAATCTCGACCCCGACGTTGTGAGGAATCCCGCCGTGAATCAGGGCTTCCTGGACTGACTTGTAGGCATCGCTCAGGTCGGTGTACTTGCCCACCACCGCGATCCGGACCTTGCCCCCGGGATGCAGGATCCGCTCGGTCATCGCCTTCCAGGCGGTGAGATCGGGCTCTTTAGTCTCCAGCCGCAGGCGCTGGATGACTTCGCGATCGATTCCCTGCTCGGCGAACTTGAGCGGGATTTCATAGATCGAGCGCACGTCGGGGCTTTCGATCACGCAGTTGAAATCGAGGTTGCAGAATAGGGCGATCTTGCGCTTGATGTCGGCGGAGAGCGGGCGCTCGCTGCGGCAGATCAGGATATCGGGCTGGATTCCGATCTGCATGAGGTCGCGGACCGAGTGCTGGGTCGGCTTGGTCTTGAGCTCCCCGGCCGCGGCGATCCAGGGCACCAGGGTCAGGTGAATGAAGATCGCGTTATCCCGCCCCACTTCCTGGCGGAACTGCCTGATGGCCTCGAGGAACGGCAGCGATTCAATGTCGCCTACCGTGCCGCCTACTTCGGTGATCACGACGTCGTGATCGGGCGCGGTGCGGCGGATGGCGTTCTTGATTTCGTCGGTGATGTGGGGGATGACCTGCACGGTGCTGCCCAGGTACTCGCCCCGGCGCTCCTTGCTGATCACCGTCTGGTAGATCCGCCCGGTGGTGATGTTGTTCTGCTGGGACAGCGACCGGTCTATGAACCGCTCATAGTGACCCAGGTCGAGGTCGGTCTCGGCGCCATCATCGGTGACGTACACCTCACCGTGCTGGAACGGCGACATCGTCCCCGGGTCCACGTTGATATAGGGATCGAACTTCTGCATGGTCACCCTGAGGCCGCGCTCGACCAGCAACCGGCCCAGCGACGCGGCGGCGATTCCCTTCCCGAGAGAGGAAACCACGCCGCCGGTGACGAAAATGAATTTGGTTGCGTTCGCCGCCATGGGTTCACCTCGATTGGGCATTCCAGTACGCTTCCGCCCGTTGCAGGTCTGAAGGAGTATCGATACCGGGAAGCACCGCCTGCGAGAGGCGAGCTACCCCGAAGGTCATACCGTCTTCCAGTGCCCTGAGCTGTTCCAGCCGCTCCACCTGTTCGATCGCCGACATCGGGAGGCTGATCCAGCGGTCGAGGACTGTCCGGGTGTAGACGTAAAGGCCGATGTGTTGCCAGTAGAGCCCGTCCGTGGGATCGGTCGGCTCCCGGCGGAACGGAATCACGGCCCGGGAGAAGTAGAGCGCTCGTCCCTTCGAGTCGGTCACCACCTTGACCCGGGCGGGATCGTTGACCAGCGCGAAATCCAGCGGAGCGGCGGCCGTCCCCACGTCATCTCCCCCCTTCACTCGCTCGATCGCGCCGGCCAGGGCGTCCCGCTCGATAAACGGCTCGTCACCCTGCACGTTCGCGATGATGTCGAACCCCGCGAATTCAGGCTTCCGGGCGACTTCAGCGACCCGCTCGGTGCCGGAGGAGTGCTCCGGTGAAGTCATGACGGCCTCCACCCCGGAACGCTCCACCACCCGGACTATCATGGGGGAATCGGTCGCGACCACGACCTTGTCCAGTACTCCATGTTCCAGCACGCGTTGGATGACCCGGGTCACCAAAGGCTCACCGGCCAGGAGTTGGAGCGGTTTATTAGGGAGTCTGGTAGAGCCCAGCCGGGCCGGTATGACACCAAGGATGCGCACGACAGAAGCTAACAAAGTCGGGGCTGCCTGTCAAAAGTCGTGCCTGAATGCTGGGGTCTTGACTTACGGAAGATAGAAGCTTGTGAGCTATTGACTTACGTGAGGGTCCTTCGCTCGGGCAAGGCCGACCAATGAGCGCATCCGCCCGGGCGCCAACTCGAGCGCCCGCTCGAACTCCCGCTGCGCCTCGGCCGGTCTCCCCAGCGTGAGATAGGTCTCCCCCAGGGCCTCGTGGGTCGGCTTCACGATCAGCGGCGGCCCGAATTCAATCGGGATCGTGTCCTCGATTCCCGCAGCCTGGCGAAGCAAGCCGAGTCCCTGCGCGGTGTCGCCGGCGCTCACCTGAACCAGGCCGGAGAATTCATAAGCCAGCGCGCGGACCTGGGCAGGGGATCCAGCGCTGTCTGCCAGCGCAAGAAGAGTCGCCAGCTGACTCCGGGCGCGGTCGAGCTGATTCCGCTTGAGGGCCGCGTATCCCAGCGAGAATGAATGCACCGCCCGGAGCATCGGCCCCGCCCCGTCGAAATCCACGGCCGGCGGTGCGTAATCCCATTGCTCGGTGTTGACCAGGTAGTAATCCTGCATCAACACCAGGGTACCGCGCCGATTCAAGGGTTCCGCGTCACTCATGTTCCTGGCCATAAGGCTCAGGAGATGACTGGCGTCGTCAAAGCGGCCCTGCTGAAGCAGCCCGTACTCCAGCCAGGACGCGTAATGCCCCGGCACCCACTTGGTCGTATCGGTCCCCGACGCGATAATGTTCTGCTTCACGACCTCATCCCACTTGCCCAGCGCCAGGAAGATGTGAGTCGTCATGTGCTGGGCATGCGCGGCGCCGGGCGCGATACCGGAATACACCTCGGCCGCGTGGAGCCCCATCGGTGCATGGGTGGGATCGTCAAACGCGTGAATGGCGTAATGCGCGGCGCCGGGGTGATCCGGATTGCGTTGCAAGACACCTAGCGAGATAGCGCCGGCCCGCAGGTAGGTGGGTACTACCCGGGTACCCTGACTCAGGCCCATCAGGGAGAGCGCATAGAAGGTCTGCGCCTCATCGTCCCCGGGGGCTGACGCCGCCATCCGTTCCATTTCACCGGAGTAGAGGGTATCGCGTTCCGGCTTGGTCCCCGGGCCGTAGAGCACTTCGACCGCATGGATCCAGGCGCGCTCGCGTGGCGTAACAGCGCGGGTCGCTCGGGCCTCGGGTGTGGCTGCGAGCCGGTTCAGGGCCGCGAGCGCCGCAGGCTTGTCCTGCTGATTCCACACCGGGTGGTTGTACGTCATGGCCTCGCCCCAGTAGGCCATGGCGAACCCGGGCTCCAGGCGTTGCGCGGCCTGGAATTCCTGAGCAGCCGATTCGTACTCGAAGCTATGCAGAAAGAGAACGCCGCGGATGAACCGTTCCTGCGCGGCCGGCGAGCCTGAAGTAGGGAACGTGATGCTGCCGAGGTGCTCGCTCTGAGCCTGGACGGTTCCGGCACTCACGGCCAGGATCCCGAGCAGCCTGAGCTTTCTCAGCATGGTTGCCTCATCTGCGCGGGCGGGAGGGAGGACGCGGAGGCATTGCGCGGCGGGACTGCCGGATCGAATCCGCCATCCGAAGCGTGGCTTCGCGAATCGAATCGGACCGCTGATTGGCTTCCTCGCGGATCGAGTCGGCCCGCTCCATGTTCACGCTGGTGAGAGAATCCGCCATCTCGTTCATGGAATCGGCGTAAGCCTCCGCCGCGTTGGCGATGGAGTCGGCATCGGCTTCCATCCGCGAATTGGCGCTGTCCGACCGGAGGTCCGCGACCGCGGCGGCCGTCAGCAGCAGGGGGAAGGAAGCGTCCATTCCCTCGACGTTCACTTGGCCGTAGGGCACCAGCTGAAGACCAGCGGTATCGGCCACCTGGCAGCGGAACGTGGTGTGCTCGTTGATCTGCTGCGGATTGTCGATCGTCATCATGCACTGCTTCAACCGGCTGGGCGGGATCGAGTCGGACAGCTTCACCATGACCCGGATGTTCGATATACCTTTGGGGGAATCGCGGAGGAGCGTCACCCGCTCCACGGTGCCGAGCTTGGTGCCGTCCAGCCGGAACGGCATGATCCCGAGCGGGAACGGAATGTTGATCGGCTCCGATGTTTCCGTAATGCTGTGGATTCGATCCCTGCCCTTATTGATCCCCGCGCGGATAACCATGCCGAGGGCGAAAATGGCCAGGGCACCGAGGATGATTTTGATCCAATACAGTTTCATATATGTAGTCCAGAAGACGGCTGATGTTTCAGCTAGTGACGCCCGAGAGAGCCGAAAGGTTTCGCCGGCGAACTAAGATCAAGTCTTCACGTAACTTACACCTTAGGCTCCGGACAGGCAAACTCGCGTGATTCACGTCGAAGGCCTCACCAAAAGCTACAAGGACCTGGTTGCCGTCCGCGATCTCTCCTTCGATGTCGCCCCCGGTGAGGTGCTGGGCCTGGTAGGCCCCAACGGCGCCGGGAAGACAACCACTCTGCGCTGCCTCGCGGGTATCCTGCCGCCCAGCTCCGGCACGATCACCATCACCGGGCATGACCTGCACCAGAATCCGGTGGCCGCCAAGCGCCAGCTCGCCTTTGTTCCCGATGAACCCCAGCTCTTCGAGTACCTGACGGTCGAGGAGCACCTGCAATTCGTCGCCCGGATCTATCAGGTGACCGATGCGACGTCGCGAGCACCGAAGCTCCTGAATGAGCTGGAGCTCACCGAGCACCGCCAGAAGCTGCCCGGTGAGTTGTCGCGCGGGATGCGGCAGAAGCTGGCGATCGCCTGCGGGCTGCTGCACGAACCCAGGGTGCTGCTGTTCGACGAGCCGCTGACCGGGCTCGATCCGGTCGGGATCCGAAGGACCAAGGATACGATCCTGCGCCGGGCCCGCGAAGGCGCCGCCGTCGTGCTGAGCTCCCACCTGTTGCACCTGGTCGAGGAGCTGTGCACCGGCGTGCTCATCATCGGGAGGGGGCGGCGCCTGGCTTATGGCCCGCTGGCTTCCATCGTCGCCGAACGGCCGGAGCTGAAGGGACTGGCCCTCGAAGATGTCTTCCTCGCGATCACCTCCGGCCAGTCCTAGTGAACGGCGCTTTCTGGTTTCTCACCCGGCGATCACTGGCCAACCGGTTTCGCCGCCAGCTCGCCCGGCTTCGAGGGGAACCGCGCTACGCCATCGCGATCATCGTCGGGTTTGCCTACCTCTATTTCTTCCTGTTCCACCGCCCCCAGTCCCGCACGACCGGCGGCGCGCCCCACTTCCAGGAGCTGGTGTCCCTCCTGGGGTCGCTCATTCTCCTCCTCGCCCTGTTTCGCTGGTGGCTCTTCGGAGGGGAACAGAACGCGCTGACATTTACGCCCGCGGAGATCCAGTTTCTTTTCCCTGCCCCGGTGTCGCGGGCGGCGCTGATCCGCTGGAAACTGCTGCGCTCCCAGGTCCTGATTCTCATCAACACCCTGCTCTGGATCTTCATCACCCGGCGGGCCCGACCACCGCTCCCCTTTCCGGTCTACCTGGTCTCGCTCTGGGTGCTGTTTACCACCCTGAGCCTCCACCGGCTGGGCGCTTCGCTTACCCGAGCGGGGATCAGCACCCACTGGAAGACCGGGTTCCGGCGGCAGTGGATCGTGATCCTGATCGCGGGGGCCGCAGTGGTCGCGCTGGTCGTGCCCCTGGTGAGCCACTGGCCGGCCCTGATGGACCGGTGTTGCGGTCTGGAATTCTGGACTCTCCTCGGGGCCGTGCTTAATCAACTCCCTGCGTCCGCGGTGCTGTTCCCCTTCCACCTTGCGATGGCCCCGATGGCCGCGCACAGTCTCTCAGAATGGGGCAAGGCGTTGCTGCCCGCGGTCGGGGTGCTCGCGGCGCACTATATCTGGGTAATCCGCTCCGACGCGGCGTTCGAAGACGCCGCAGTACAGGCTTCCGCCGAATACGCCAGCCGGATTGCGCGGCGCAAGGCGCCTCAGACCGCCTATCTGAAGAGTGGGAAGGTGGCTCGCCCGCTGTTTCGGCTGGGGCCCACCGGCTGGCCCGGCGGGGCGATCGTCTGGAAGAACCTGGTTGCTATCGTCCGGGGAGCGATTTCACCCCGGATCATCATCATGCTGCTGGTCGTGACGATCGCCTTCGCCATCACTCTAGACGCGGAAGGCCACGGCATGGGCCAGCTGGTCGGAACCGTGGGAGCCGCCATGCTGGGATTTCTTGTCCTCATGGGACACACCTGGATTCGCAATGACCTGCGCCAGGACCTAGCCTATCTCACCATGCTCCGGGCCTATCCGTTGTCAGGCCGGACCATCGTCTCGGCCGAGGTAATGGCATCCACCCTGACGCTCACGCTGTTCCAGTATGGCTTCGTCATCCTTGCCTGGTTCGGTTTTCGAAACCGGGCGGATCTCCACGATTACCTCAACCCGGGCATCATCCTGGTCGTGCTGCCTTGCGCGCTGATCGTTGTGAATGGCATCGTCCTTACCCTGCAGAACGCCGGCGCGCTGCTCTTCCCCAGCTGGGTGCGGCTGGAACGGGTACGGCCCGGCGGGTTTGAGACGATCGGCCAGAACATCCTGACCACCGGGTTCACCATCCTGCTCACCCTGGTCGGCCTGGTGCTGCCGGCTGCCGCGGGCACGGGGACCTTTCTCATCGCGACGCCACTCGTGGGCCGGACGTTCGCCATGTTTCCCGCGGCCATGGCTTTCGTTGCCTTGGCGGCCGGTGAAGTGACGGCCCTGCTGGTCTGGATGGGACGGGTGTTCGAACGGACCGAGTCGATCTGAGTAGACCTGGACATGCTCCACATCACGAATGGCGATAGCGCCGCCGAATCGTTAAGCCAGAGCCGAATCGGCGGTCACGTTCTTCCCTGGCGTGACGTGCTCCATGAGGGTCCGGTTCCTGGCGGCCTGGGCCTCGAAGCCCTGAGCGAGGTGCGCTCTCGCTTTATCGCCGAGGCGGGATGGGCGCCAGAAACGGCGACGCCGGGCCTGTTCGAGGCCCGCGACTCGCAGCTCCGCGTGACCGATGGCCGGGAAGACGTGGTACTGTGGTTCGAGGCTGATCTCTACGATCAATTGCAGCTGATACAGCTGCTCGATTGGTTCGCCGAACACCCAGCGCGGTCCCTTAACCTCATCTGTATTGCCGAGCACCCGGACCTACCCCGGTTCATCGGCCTCGGCCAACTGACCCCGGGCCAGATGGCCGACCTTTTCCCAACCCGTCAGGTGGTGACCCCGGAACAATTGAAATTGGGGCGCGAAGCCTGGGCGGCGTTCAGGGCTCCAACTCCGACTCCCCTGGTCGACCTCCGGGCCCGAGACACCCGCCCTCTGCCCTTTCTGGCTTCTGCGCTGTTTCGAATGATCGAGGAGTATCCATCG
>Ga0070699_100002241_pt1 | contig 17437 bp, 18 predicted proteins | sample KBSK1503metaG_FD_65473 | JGI IMG/M metagenome (GOLD analysis project Ga0070699, IMG submission 65473) | Corn, switchgrass and miscanthus rhizosphere microbial communities from Kellogg Biological Station, Michigan, USA - KBS K1-50-3 metaG | ecosystem: Host-associated > Plants > Roots >... | reverse complement strand
CGACGGCGACGGCGGGAATCCGATAATCCTCCCGCACGCCGTTCCACTTGATGTTCAGCAGCGGCCGGTAGTCATGCGGTGGGTCGGAGGGCGCGACGTCGAGCCCGGCTTCGAAGTTCCACGGCAGTCCGAACTCGCTCTGCGGCACGAGCTGCGGCTGGTGGAACACCGAAGCGCGGCCGCTCACCTCCGTGTTGCCGTTTTGGAGCTGGAGCGTCGCCTGTCCGAAGGGCACCAGGTCCGTCGTCGGAATCTGGTTGAGCCCCGTCGGCGCCGCCCGCGCCGCCGCGGGCAGCAGGCACGCGAGCACGAGGACGCGGCGCATCTCAGTCGTCGTCCTCGCGGATCGTCCGGCGCGGCTCGAGACGGAAGAACTCCATCGTCCGGTCGAGGTCCTCGACGAGCGCTCGGTCCTCCTCCCCGGCGACGATCCGGTCGACCAGCGCATGCACCTTGCCGAGCGTGGCCGCGAACTCGTCGACGAGCCGGTTGAGGGCCTCCCCGACCTCGTGGAATTCATCCTGCCGGTGCAGCTCGACGCGCACGCCGAGATCGCCGGCCACCAGCGCGTCGAGCGCCCGATGCATCGTGTGCACCGGTCGCACGATGCGGTGGGTCACGCGGAAGGCCCAGGCCGTGAGGCCGAGCACGAGCAGGACGAGCACCCCGCTCCCGATGACGAGCCCGCGCTGGAGCAGCTCACCCGTGTGGCTGATCGTCTTGTGCGCGCGGAAGAACTCCGTCCCGACCTCCTGATTGCTCACGCGATACTGGATCGCGAGGGTGGCGAGGACCGCCACCAGCAGGAACGACCCGAGCGGCACCACCCAGCGAAGCTGGCGGGCGCGGTGCCCGGGGTGATCGTGGAGCAAGCCGAGGAATCCCATTGCACAGCCTCCTATTGGAGCTCCGCGAGCGTATGACACGTGAGGCACAGCCCGCCGCGCGAATTCTCGATGCGCACGAAGTCCCGCGACGCGGCTTGCTCGCCGTGGACGAAGTGACAGGTGGCGCACGTGATCAGGCCTTCAGCCGAGAGCGGCAAGGTCTCGGGCACGGGCTTGGTGGGTCGGATGCCGGTGTGATGCGACGGGCCCTGGTCGCCGTGGCAGAGAATGCAGCGCTCCTCGAGATCGGCGGCCAGGAGGCCCCGGGCGGCGGGCCGATCCTCCTCCAGCATCGCACGGTTGGCGGTGTGACAACCGGTGCATTCGGCGTCCGGCCGGTGAACGTTCTCTCCGCTTGGGCCCTTGGCCGCCACCACGGCGAGCGAGGCCGTGAGCAGCAAGAATGCCGCCCAGCCGACCCCCCGGGCACGGAGCCGCCCGTCCATCAGAGCGCGGCTATCATCCTGGCCCAGCGGCCGCAGTCAACGTTCGGGTTGACGGCGCCGGCGCCGGCAGGCAAACCGACGCGTCGTAAGACCGAGCGCCCCCGGTCACAACTCACGAACAGCGGAGGTCGACCCATGCCAAGCGAGGCACAGGCGGTATCCCGCCCTCACTTTCGTTTTCACGCGCCGCACGCGCATCTTGCGTCGGTGTTCGGCGACGACTGGTTCGGGGTCAGAGCCGAAGGCTTTGCCCGCTTCTTCGGGACGCCGACCTTTCTGATCGGGCAGACGGTCATCGTATCGATCTGGATCGCCCTCAACGTCGTCGGTCTCACGCAGTTCGACGTCTATCCGTTCATTCTCCTGAACCTCGCCTTCAGCCTGCAGGCGGCTTATGCGGCCCCGCTGATCCTGCTCGCGCAGACCCGGCAGGCGGATCGCGACAAGGCGCTTGCCGACGCGGACGCGCAGCACCGGGAGGCGCTCGCGCAGGCAAGCGTCGAGCGACAGGAGCTGGCGGCGAAGCAAAACGCGCAGATCCTCGAGCTGCTCGACCAGAACACGCGGCTGACGCAGCTGACGCAACAGCTCAGCGAGGGCATCAAGGCACTGACCGACGACATTCACCGCAAGATCGTGGCGGCGTAGCCCCTCGCGATTGCATCGTGTTGCAATGGTGCAGTCGCGCGCGTGGAAGCGTCGAGCGTTTTCGAAGCATTCGAGGCGCGTTCGTGGGCACCGCTCTTGCTCGCCGGGTCCGCCCTCATGGCGACGAACCCGACCAACATGGTGAAGACCACAGCGAGATGGCTGTCGCTTCGAATGCTTCCTGCGGGTGCGCTCGCCATGGCGGCGGTGGCGCTGGCGAGCTTCGCCGTCCGGGCGTCGACCTCGGGAAGCCATTCGAAGGGCGGCAATTCGGGCTGCGTCAGCGGTTGTCAGAACCAGTGGAGTGCCGACGGCGCGCAATGCGTGGACCGCGACCCGGCGTGCATCGCCGCCATACGGGCCAAGTTCGACGCGTGCGTGATCGCCTGTTCGCAGCCCAAGCACACGACCACGACCACTCGTCCGCGTCCGACGACGACCACGACCACCCTGGTGAAGTCGAGCACCACGACCACGACCGTTCGCCCCACGACGACCACCACGCACCCGACGACCAGCACCACGACGACGACAAGCACGACCACGAGCACGGCGCCGACCCGCACCACGACCACGAGCACGACACCGGTCCATCCGAAGACCACCACCACCACCACGGTCAACTCATCGACCACGACGACGACCCTCGTGTTGGCGTTCAGCCCGAACACCGCCGCTTGCCTCAAACAGGCCGCCGCCGACAAGAAGATATGTCTCGGCTCCGCGAGCGCGGCCGAATGCCAGCTCGAGTACGACGCGGCCTTCGCCAACTGCTTCGCTCCGGGGAAGGGCGTGTCGTGCGCGGCCAGCTGTGTGGCCAAGAGGAACAAGTGCACGAGTGCGACCGCCGGCAGTTCCAGCACCCACGCGACGTGCACGGGCGACTGTCACAAGCAGTGGGTCAACGCCGGCGGGCAGTGCGGTGGGGATCAGGCGTGCCTCGCCATCGCACGGGCGGCCTACGACGCCTGCGTGGCGGCATGCGCCAACCCGGCCGCGACGAACTGCCGGACCGCGTTTGCCGCCTGCGTGGCGAAGTGCCCGAACCTCTGAGCTAGGAAGCCGACCCGAGATACACCGGCATGCCGCGGCCGGCCCAGCTGGCGCGGCAGACGAGGTCCGCGCGCCGCACCATGCGCGATGCCATAGCAGGTTCTCCCTCCTTGACCCGGATTCCTGGACAGCGCTACGCCCTCCGGTTGAACTAGCTTGGATGGGTTGCTGAACCCAATTCCAAAAGGAGGAATCATGTTTCGACGTCGCCTCTTGGTGGTCGCATTGGCTATCTTGATCGCATCCGTTGGCGCCGTGTTCGCCGCCAACCCACACTTCGTGGGCAGCCCGATGTTCAGCGCAAGCGGCGGAGCCCTGACGGCGACGGGCAAGATCGCCGGCCTCGGCAACCGCGACGTCACCATCGTCCTGGACGCCACCGGGGTCACGACGTGTCGCAACCGCGGCGGCAACGTGCCGCCCGGCCAGACGGAGACCGTGTCGGGACAGGTGTCGGACCTTCGTCCAGAGAACGGGCAGGTCACCTTCTCCGTGACGACGGCATCGGTCAGCAACCCGTGCCCCGACCACATGGCACCGAGCACGACGTTCACGAGCGCCACGCTGACGGTCTTCCAGGGAGGAAGTGTCGTCCTCCAGCAGACGTTCACGAGCTAGAACCAGCCGCATGCCGGGGGCGACGGACCGCCGGCCGGGCGTTGAACGCGAGGAGGCCGCCCGTCGGCCGGCGGTCTCCTTGGCACCACCGCGTTCATTCCTGAACGCGTGCCTGTCGGCTTCCTGACCGCTTGGCGTCAGCAGCTACCGATTTCCGTTTGCATGGCGCCTGGCCTTCGGGCATGCAGGTTGCTCCTCCTGCTGCTCGTGGAAGACCGACCGCAGGACATGATCCGCGCCATCCGTCAGGCGCTCGACATGACGCAGGCGGAGTTCGGCCAGGCGCTCGGCTGGGCGCCCTCGACGATCTCCAAATGGGAGTCGGGCCGGGGCGTACCCAACCGTCTGGCGCTCAAGATCATCCTCGCCTTCGCGGAGGAGCGGCGGGTCCGCTATCGCCCGCATGGCGAGCTCGTGGTGCGGGCGCCGACCGGTGTGCCGCGCCTGCCCGTCGTCGCGTCGACACCGCGTCCGGCGCCGACCGCCATCGTCCTTCCGCCGCCTGCGGGGAGCGGGTGGGGCGCGACGGCCCGCACCGAGCGTCCTCGATGGGAGGCGGAGCTGAGTTTTCGCGTCGCGCTCGATCGCCATCAGGCGCCGGGCCGGCCCGAACGTCCGCCGTGGCTCCGCAAGGCGACCGTCGTCGGGGCGGCGCTGGGCGTGTTGTTTCTGATCGGCATTCCGATGACCCGTTCGCCCTCGGCGCCCCCTCAGTCACGAACCGAGCCGCAGATCGCGTCCGTCGGCGACGGGGTGCTCCCTCTCCTGCCGCCGGCGCCCGATGCCGGGAGAGCCGCGGAGGCCCGCGCGCAGGCCCCGCAAGCGGCCGTCGCGCCCGAGCCGCCTCCGCCGGCCACGGCGACCCTCGAGGGAGTCAGCCTGCTCGGGGGCGTCCGTCAGGCGATGGTTCGCGCGCCCACCGAGACGATCACGCTGACCGAGGGCGCCGAGATCGGCGGCCGGCGAGCGACGCGCATCGGCGCCGAGGGCGTCGAGCTGCGCGAGCCGAGCGGCACGCTCCGGATGCTCGGCATCGGCGGGCGCGTGCCGATCGACTGACCCGGCATCCCGAGGCTCCGGCCCTCACGCAGGGCGCCGCGGCCCGTCCATCCAGCGGACGTACTTCGCCATCTCGTCGGGATCGGTCAGCGCCGGGCACGCCGCCCACCGGTCGAGCGCGTCGTTCCCGTAGAGGACCACGCCGATGTGCTGCGAGGTGTCCGCGTCGACTGCCGGATCGGGATCGACGAAGCCGAGCTGCCGGCGGAGCAGCTCGACGTCGTCGCGGCCGCCGGTGAGAAACAGCCAGCCCGGCTTCACCCCGTGCTCGGCGGCGTAGCTTCTCAGGACGTCGGGCGTGTCCTGGTCGGGCTTCAGGGTGATCGAGTACATGAAGATGTCGCGGCCGACGCGCGCGCCGAGCGCGCGTTGAACCAGCGCGAGGTTGCTCGTCATCCCGGGGCAGATGTTCTGGCATCGGGCGTACATGAAGTTCACGGTCACGATCCGCCCTCGGATCAGGTCGTCGTAGAACCGGACCGTCCGGCCCTCGTGGGTACGCAGGAGGACGTTCGGGAAGCGGCCGCGCGTCTCGACGGCCTCGTGCGCTCCCGTGCGGCGCTCGAAGGTGGCGCATCCGATCGCGGAGACGGCTCCGGCGGCGAGGAACGTTCGGCGGTTCATGGGACGACGTCCCACCGGAGCATCATGGCGTGGTCTTCGTGCACGACGTTGTGGCAGTGCATCGGGTAGCGGCCGAGGAAGTCTCTGAAGCGGAGGAAGAGCCTGATTTCCTCGTTCCCTTGGAGTCGGACGACGTCCTTCCGGGCCACCTCGTCGGGCGGTGGGGGCGCTCCGTTCCGCGAGAGGATGCGGAATTCCTCGAAGTGGATGTGGATCGGATGCTGCCAGTCGCCGGAATTGTTCTGGAGGACCCAGACCTCGGCGGTTCCGCGCCTGGGCGTGGCGCGGACCTCGTTGACGTTGAAGAACTTGCCGTTGATCGCCCAGGCGCCGTTCTGCCGCTCGAACCGCCACGTCCTCGTCGCGACGACCTCCCGCATGTCGACGATCGGGAGGTCGCGCAGCCGTGGCAGTATCCGGCTCCGGTCCGGCTCGGCAGGGTCGCGGTCGACGTCGAAGCGGAGGAGCTGCGTGGCGCTCGCCTGCGGGAGGATCTTCCCGGTCGGCCCGCGGCCGCTCGTCTGCTCGAGGCGGTTCTCGAGGAAGATGCGATCTCCGATGCGCGTGTTCGAGAAGTCGACCACCACGTCCGCGCGCTCGGCGACCCCCAGCCGGATGCTGGAACGCGGCAGCGGTTGCGGGAGGAGGTTCCCGTCGTTCGAGATCTGCACGAACGGTTGGCCGTTGCTCAGGAAGAACTCGTAGAAGCGCGAGGGGCCGGTGTTCAGCAGGCGGAAGCGGTACTTTCGCCGTGCGACGTTGAAGAACGGCTGGATGTTGCCGTTGACGATGAACTTGTCGCCGAGGATGCCGTCGAGGTTGAAGAAGTCGAAGTAGACCTGCCCGTCGGAGTCGAACACCTTGTCGGCGAACATGAGCGGCACGTCGAACTCCCCGCTCGGTAGCCGGAACGCGAGAGGGTTGGGATCGGTCTCCTCGCCCGAGTCCCGCTCGTCGAAGAGCAGGTAGAAGCCGGCGAGCCCCTTGTAGACGTTCTGCGACGTGAAATCGAAACGGTGGTCGTGGTACCAGAGCGTGCTCAGCGCCTCGCGCACGTCGCCGGCGGGCGGAGAGGCGTCGAAGCCGGCGCAGACGTTCGGATAGTGCTGGTCGTAGAAGAACCCCGAGTCGAAGAAGTCGGCCGGGAAGCCGTCGCTCTCGGACGCGGTGTGGCCGTTGTGCAGGTGGGTCGAGATCTGCGGGATCCCGAACCCCACGTGATTCGGGGGCAGGTCGTTGTGCATGCGCACGAGGACCGGCTGCCCGTACGTTCCGCGGTAGGTGGGACCGGGGGAGATGCCGTCATAGCCCCAGACGGTGTTGAGCGGCAGCTCGGGATGGAAGCTGTGCGCCGCCTCGCGGGCGTGGATCTCGTAGAATTTCTCGGGCAAGAACTCGTCCCAGCGCTGGTGCGTCGCGGTCCGGGCCTCGCCCGCGGCCGGGTTCGGTTCCGCCCGGGGCGCCGGCGTCAAGGAGGTGCGCGGCTCGGCGATCGGCGGCGTGGGAAGCGGGACGACGAAGGGCGTCGTCGGAGGGCTGCTGAGCGTTTCAGCGCCCGCGGCGCGGGTGCTCAATCCCCGCTTGGCGACCAAGAACCCGCTGCTCGTCAGCAGCCCGAGCTTGATCAGCTCGCGCCTGCTGAGCTTGGCCGTGATCAGCTCTTGCCGGTTACGACGGGCGATCTCGGCCTCTCGGTGGCGATTCATCTGCACTACCTCGGTAGTTTCCCCCACGAGTCCTGTGTTGTCCCTAGTGGGGTCTGGGGAATTCCCGCAATTGGGGATTCCGACAATCGGACCTCGGGAATTCCCGTAGAGCGGCGGCCCGCTCAGGGCGCCGGGGTGGTGCAGGCCGCCTCGGCGCGCCGGCGGGCGTCCGCCGCGGCGTCGAAGTCTCCGGCCTGCGCGTAGGTCTCGGCGAGCTCTCGATAGGCGGCGCAACGATGCCGCCGCACCACCGGATCATTCAGGTCGAGCCGGCCGCGGGCGGCGCCCCCGGTCGCATCGAGACGGCGGTAGACCTCGACCAGCCGGCTCATGATGTCAGGGTCGTCGGGTCGGATCGCGAGCGCCTCGAGGAGCGCGATCGCCGCGTCCTCCCAACGTGCCAGGTTGCAGAGAACGGCCGAGACGTCGACGTAGCGCGAGGGATTGTGGGGATCGAGACGGCGAGCCTGCCGGGACGCCTCGAGCGCCAGGTCGAAGCGCTCGAGCCGCGCGTAGGCCAGCGCCAGGTTGTTGTAGAGCTCCGGGTTGCCGCCGCGGTCGAGGGCGCGCGCCCGTTCCAGGACGTCGCCGCCCCAGACGTACCAGATGCTCGCCGGCATCGTGGCGACGAGCTCGCCCCCGGGCTTACGCGCCGCCAGCGTGTCTCCCTTGATGACGTAGTAGCTCCCGAGGTCCACCATCGCGAGCACGTAGTCCGGCCGGATGGCGAGCGCTCGTTGTTCCTCGGCGATCGCCTCGTCGACGCGGGCGTGCGCCGGGTCGGAGGCGTTGAGCGCCACGGCGTATCCCTTGTGCGCCTTGGCGCTCCGGGGCGAGGCCCGGACGGTGCTCGACCACACGGTGAGCTCGGTCGCCCAGTCGCGGTTGCGGAGCGACGTACGCCATCCGCACGCGAGCAGCGCGAGCAGCCCGACGACACTCACCACCGCCCGGCGCCTCCCGTCGCTTCCCGCCGCCCGATCCGCGATGAGCGCGACGGAACCCGCAAAGCCCACCATCGGGAGGTAGAGGAAGCGGTCGGCCATGATACTGCCGACGAGCACCAGCAGGTTGGCGGTCGGCAGCAGGGCCAGGACGTAGAAGACGAGGAAGAAGACGAGAGCCGGCCACGCGCCCCGCATGCGTACGACCGCCCACGCGATCGCCACGAGCGCCAGGACCGCGACGGCTGCCCCCCAGACCTCTCCCGGTTCCGGCGGCCAGCCGATGACGGGGATCTGGCGGTAGGAGTAGTCCGCGCTGAGCGTGGTCGGGAAAAGCAGGAGCCAGAGCTGTCGGCCGATCACCGAGAAGGCCGTGAGCCGCGCGGCCCAGAACCCGCCTTCCACGAGGGGATTGTCGACGGGGGAGATCTCGGCAGCCGGCGGCCCGACGCTCTGCACGTACCATCGCGCCGCGAGGTACGCCGCGACCACCGTCAGCACGACGCCGTAGTCGCGCCAGAACGGTCGCCGGACCACGATCGCGTCGTAGGCGAGGAGGATCGGCAGCAGGACGAGTCCGTTCTCCTTGCTGAAGGCGGCGGTTGCCGCTGCAGCCGCCAGGCCGAGCCGCCACGGCCCCCCGCCGCGTCCGGTAGACCGGATGTGGCAGAGGAGCCCGCCGAGCACACCCGCCGCCGCCAGCAGATCCGCCCGGCCGACGATGTAGGTCACTGCCTCGGTCGCGACCGGGTGCAGCCCCAGGAGCGCGGCCGCCGCGATTGCCGGCCAGAGGCGACGCCCGACGTCCCACGTGAGGGCGTAGGCAAGCCCAATGCACACTAGATGGAGCAGCAGGTTCACCGCGTGATACCCAGGTGGCCGGTCCGCGTTGCCGAGCACCGCGTAGTTCGTCAGGTAGGAGAGCGTCGTGATCGGGCGGTACAGCCCGTCCGTCGCCATGGGCTGCCAGTAGTCTCGCGTGAGGAGGAAGCGGACGTGGGACCAGGTGGCCGCGTGGATCACGGGGTTCTCGACGATGAGGGACCCGCTGTCGACCACGAAGGCGCCGTCGAACGAGTTGGCGTAGGCGAGCGCCACGGCGCTGGACAGGGCGGCCAGCGCCGACAGGTGGCGGAGTGCGGGTATCCGGGCCGGCGCGCGCAACGCGATCGGCCTACCGCCCCACGCCACGCGCGCGGTAGCGAGCGAGCCGCTCCCCGATCGCTGCCGCGGCCTCACGCTCACCCGCGGCCGTCGCCTGCTGGACGGCACGCTCGGCGGCGCCGATGGCAGCCTCCCATTGCCCGGCTGCCGCGTAGCTCGCCGCGAGACCGTCGAGCGCCTGGGGCCAGTCCGGGCGCAGGCGGAGCGCTTCGCGGTAGTGCGTGATCGCGTCGGCCGTCCGCGCGCGCGCGGCCAGCGCCGTCGCCAGGTCGTAGTGCGTCTGGGCGGAGCGTGGCCTCGCGACGAGGGCGGCCTCGTAGGAGACCCCAGAGGTGGTAGTCGAGCCAGAGGCTCGTGAAGGTGAGCGGGTAGTACTGCGGGACGGAGCCCGGCTCGAGCCAGATGCGCCGGAGCCGTCGACGGTCCGCAGCGTCGCGTTCGCGGTGACGTACGCGTCGTCGTCCCAGATGAACCCGGCGCGGAGGGCGGGCCCGTACGCCGCGACGACCAGGAGTCCCAGGGCCAGCGCCGGTACCGCAGCGCCCCCCGCGAGGGCGGTCGGGCGGTCTGTCACCGCTGGGGCCGCTTCCCGGCGCCGCCCGACCGGCTCGGCTCGCGGCCGCTGATTCGATGACGAGCGCGTCGGCCGGGCCATGGCGTCAGGCGGGAGCTAGTTGAAGACGCGCGCAGCGACAACCGCGATCGGTATGAGGCCCATGTGCCGGCACCGTCAGAATAGTAACGCTCCTCGGAGCCGCGCAAGAAGCAACAGCCTTGATGCGAAAGGGTAAAGCGGCGAGCGAGCGGGCGGCATCGCGCTTGCTACGCTTGGTGGTGGGTCCCGGGGGGCGAGCGTCATTCCGACGGTCGGGAACGGGTGACCCCGGGAAGGCTGACATGACATTCATGACGCGGTTGATTCGAGATGAGCGCGGGCAGGACCTCGCCGAGTACGCGATCGCGCTGGCCGTGATCACGATCGCGGTGATTGCGGCGGTGCAGCTGGTCGGCACGCGTGTCACGACGCTTTGGAACCAGGCAGCCAGCACGCTGCAGAACGCGGCGAGCTGAGTCTGACCAGGAGCATACCGCGATGACGCTTGTGAGACGGATGATTCGCGATGAGCGCGGGCAGGACCTCGCCGAGTATGCCATCGCGCTCGCCGTGATCACGATCGCCGTGATCGCGGCAGTCCAGCTCGTCGGCACGAATATCACGAATCTCTGGAACCAGGCGGCAAGCACGCTGCAGAACGCGGCGAGCTGAGCCTCACCGCGCGGCCTCGTCGCGCGTCGCGACGAGGAAGCCCGGCCGAATCACCACCAGCAGCGCCGGCAATACCACCAACGCTGTCGCCGCGCTGCTCACCATCCACAGCGCCAGCAGCGCGGCCATCTCGCCCACGAAGCGAAGCGCCGTTGCCGTGAAGCAGAGCATGCCCGCGGTCATCGTGAGCGCGGTGAACGCGACCGTCCGCCCGGCATGCCTGAGAGCGTCGTGCAGGGCAGCCTCGAGCGACGCGCCGCCGCGCGTCGCCTCGGCGACGCGGCTCAGGATGTAGATGCCGTAGTCGATGCCGAAGCCGACTCCGACCCCGATCACCGGCAGGGTGTTCAGGTCGAGCCCGATGCCGCGCGCCGACATGTACGCGTTGACGATCACGTTGGCGAGCACCAGAGGAATGACGAGCAACACGGCCGCCACCACCGACCGGTAAGTCGGCACCAGGACGAGGAAGATGACGAGGAACGACGCCGCCGTCATGCGCGCCTGGCTGCGGACGATCTCGTCGTAGACGGCGGCCATGATGCCGATGAAGCCGCCCGCCAGACGGAACTGGATGTGGGGCAGGGGATTGGTCGCGATGAACTGGCGTGCGGACGCGACCAGCTCGCGCACGTGCTCCACCGTGTGGTCGCGGCAGTAGAAGGTGATGGGCGCGGTCGAGAAATCGGGGGTGAAGTACTGGGTGCTCGTGCTCGGGAAGACCGATCCCCAGTAGGTGAAGAACATCGTGCGGATGGCGGGCTCCTCCTCCGGGATGACCGCCCACCGCGGCTCGAGCTCGTGGAAGAGCTGTCCCATGCTCTTCAGGATGTCGACCAGCGAGAAGCTCGCGCCGACGACCGGGGTCTGCTCGAGGAAGCGCTGGAACCTCTCGATGGTGCGGAGGACGCCCGCCCGCTGCAGCGCGTCCTTACCGTCGCCTTCCGCCACCACCATGAAAGGCTCGCTGCCGCCGAAGGCGGCCTGCACCGCGTGGTGGCTCTGGTTGTACTCCGCCCCGGCGGCGAGAATGCGCGATGCCGAGCTCGGATCGCCGACCTGCATTCCGGGCAAGAGCGCGGCGGCCACGACCAGCACGGCACCGGCGCCCGCGAGCGTCGCCCAGCGGCCACGTGGGCCGAGGATCGCGTCGGCCAACCGGTCGAGTCCCCGAGCCACCCAGCCCTGCTCGCGCGCCAGGATCATCTCCAGCTCGGGGGCACGAAGCCGGCTGTAGACGATCGGGTTCAGGAGCAGCTCGGTGACGATCAGCGAGAGGAGCCAGAGGGTCGCGGTCACGGCGAGCTGGCGGAGCGCCGGGATCGCGACGATGCCGATCGCGAGCACGCCGAGCGCGTCGGTCAGGATGCCGGCCATCGTCGGCGCGAAGAGGCCGACGAAGGAGCTGCCGATCGCGCCCGCCTTGGCCTGGCCGCGCGCCAGCTCCTCGTAGTAGCGGTCGTGCATCTGAGCCGAGTGGCTGACGGCGCGCGCCGTGATCAGAAAAGGGATGACGAGGGTCAGCGGATTCAGCGCGAAGCCGGTGAACTGCATGAGACCGAATCCCCATAGAGCGGCGAGACCGCCGGAGATGGTCGGTCGGAGCGCGCCGCGCCAGTCCCTGAAGTAGGCGAAGAGCAGCCCCCACGTGAGCACGACGGCGGCGGCGAAGGCGGCCAGCACCTGGCTCTCCAGGCGCAGGATCCAGCCGTTCAGCCGTGGCTGACCGCTCACGTGGATGGCCACCTGCTCGTCGGCGAGCGCCAGCACGGTGGCGTTCACGGCGTCGAACAGACGGCGGTAGTCGACGCGGCGCTCGTCGAAGCCGGCCCGGATGAGCGCCGCGCGCTCGTCGACCGACACCATCGAGCCGAAGGCGTACGACTGGAGCACGAGGCGCCGGATGTCGGCCGCCTCCGCCTCGGTCTTCGGTGGCCGCAGCATGATCGGGTCGCTCGCGATCAAGCCGCCGGCCCGCACGTGCGCCCAGCGCGTCATGCGGTGCGCCACCGAGGTGAGCTGGTCGTGGTTGACGCCGGGGAGGCGGTCGACCGCCTCGGTGGCGCGGAAGATGGTGGCGAGGATCGGTGCGGTGAAGATCGTCCCGCTGCGTGCCTCGAGCATCACGGTCAGGACGTTCGCCTCGCTGAAGTTGCGATGGTAGCGGTTGTGGACCGCGATGAACGGGTGGCCCTGGGGGAGCAGGTCGCCCTCGCGAAACTCGAGCCTCAGCCGGCTGGCCTCCACGCCGAGGGCGAGCGACACCAGCAGCACGCCGCCGACCACGCGGCCGCCGTGGGCGATCAGCCACGTCACCAGGCGGGTCATGGCGCGGAGCGGCCATAGCCCGCTCGGCGCGATCGGGTCAATGGCATGCACGCCAAGTTTTTTTCTTGACGACTGCCGCACCCGTACGATACAGCGGCCGGGCTGGGTCGCTCCGTCCCCTGCATGAGACGCCGTACGCGACGCACACTGGCCACCGCCCTGGGCCTGCTCCTTCCCGACGTTCGCTACACCGGGCCCGCCCCGTTTTGCACCTTCACCGCCTCGGGGGCCGCGCTGATCTGCAAGTGACGCGCGGATCGTGGGCGACTATGCTGCGCTCATGACGACGCTCCGCCCCGCCGAAGAACGCGGCCACACCCGGCTCGACTGGCTGGACAGCCGGCACAGCTTCTCCTTCGACCGCTACCACGACCCGCGCCACATGGGCTTCCGCGTCCTGCGGGTCGTCAACGAGGACCGCGTCGCGCCCGGAAGCGGGTTCCCCACCCACTCGCACCGCGACATGGAGATCCTCACCTTCGTGCTCGCGGGCGCGCTCGAGCACAAGGACAGCCTCGGCAACGGCTCCGTCATCCGGCCGGGCGACGTACAACGGATGACCGCCGGCACGGGGATCTCGCACAGCGAGTTCAACCCGTCCCGCAGCGAGCCGGTGCATTTTCTCCAGGTGTGGATCCTGCCGGAACGGCCCGGTCTCGCGCCGGGCTACGAGCAGCGCCCGTTCCCCGCGGCGGCTCTCCGTCTCGTGGCCTCGCGCGACGGCCGGGACGACTCCGTCGCGGTCCACCAGGACGTCCTCGTGTACCGCGCCCTGCTGGCGCCCGGCGAAGAGGTGGCGCACGCCTTTGCGTCCGGCCGGTACGCCTGGATCCAGATGGCGCGCGGGACGGCACTCGTGAACGGCACGCGGCTCGCTGCTGGCGACGGCGCGGCGCTCAGCGAGGAGCGGTCGGTCAAGCTTCGGGCCGTCGAGGCGATCGAGGCGCTGGTCTTCGACCTGCCGTGACGGCGCGACGGCTAGAGCCTGTTGAACGCCGCGTTGACCCAGGCCCGGGTCTCCGAGTTCCGGATGCGGAACACCACGTCGCCGCCGCCGTCACGCAGCTCGAGGCGCCCGCCGTCCACGTGCGCGTAGGCGAGTGCGTAGGAGCTCCCGCGCATGGTGAAGTGGAGCTCGATCGGGAGCTCGCTGGCCGGGGGCGGGACCCGGCACGCGAGCGAGCCGCGGTCGTGGCGCAAGACCACCTCGACGAGCACGCAACCCATGACCTCGGGAAACGACAACATGTGGTGCTCGGCCCGGCGGACGATGGCCTCGAGGTAACTACGCAGCAGCTCGACGGCGTCGTCGCCCATCTCCCGCTCAGCTCGCGAGCTCGCTCGGCGTGGCACTGAGGCTGACGCTCTGACCGTCGCGCACCACGCGCACCGCGACCGGCTGCCCGATCAGCTCCGCCACCATGAGCCGCTGCAGGTCGCCGACGTCCTCGACCCGCTCGCCGGCGAGCTCCACGATCACGTCGCCCCGCCGGAGGCCGGCCCCCGCCGCCGGGCTTCCCTCGACCACCTCGACGACCTCGACGCCGGCACGACGCCGGAGCGACTGCGTGAGACGCGGTGGCAGCGGCCTCCGCCCGCCGGCGATCCCGAGGTACGCGCGGCGGAAGCGGCCTTCGCGCATGAGCGCGGTGAGGATGCGTCCCGTGGTGCGGTTGATGGGCACGGCAAGCCCGAGCCCGACGCCAGCCACGGCGGTGTTGATGCCGACCACGCGCCCGCGGCTGTCGGCCAGCGCGCCGCCCGAGTTCCCGGGGTTGAGGGAGGCGTCGGTCTGGATGACGTTCTCGACGATGCGGCTCGCCGAGCCGGCGCGCGTCGGCAGCGAGCGGCCGAGGGCGCTCACCACCCCGGCAGTGACCGAGCCGGCGAAGCCGAGCGGGTTCCCGATCGCGACGACGAGCTGGCCGACGCGCAGCCGGTCGGCGTCGCCGAGCTCGGCCGCCGCCAGGTCCGAGGCCGCGACGCGGATGACCGCCAGGTCCGACAGCGGGTCGCTGCCCACCACCTGGAAGGGGAACTCGCGGCCGTCGGCGAACGACGCCGTGCCGCCGTCGGCCCCGGTCACGATCTGGTGGATCACGTGTGCCGACGTCAGCGCGAAGCCGTCAGGCGTGATGATGACGCCGGAGCCGGCTCCCTCCGCCCGCCGCCCGCCGCGCAGACGGTGCACGACGCGCAGGCTCGTGACCGAAGGGGAGAGCCGGTCGGCGACCGACGTGACGATCGTCGAGTAGGCGTCGAGCGCCTCGGCCTCCGCGACCGCCGCCCGCGCGTCGTCGCGTGGGGTGGAGTCGTCGAAGACGTGCTCGATGAAGCGGAGTCCTTGCATGGAGCGAGTCGATCCTTAGCGTCCCGAGGCGGTTCAGTCGAGCCCCCGCGGTGGTGTACGCGTCTTGGACACCGGCTGAGTTTCGGCTCGAACGCAGTGGTCCGGCTGGGTTCGCGCCGCAGCCGTTTCAGCGTCGGTTCACTGCTTGCGCTGCGGCGCGCGGGCGATTGCCTTCGCGCTGTGCGGGTCTTCCCGGCCGTCCCCCGCGCCCTCACCGCGGCCTCGCACGAGGGATTCCGGATCATTGAATTCTCGGTTCAGGACGACCATCTCCACCTCCTGCTCGAAACCGAAGGAAACATGACCACGGCGAAGAGGGACTTGACGCATGCTCCTCGGCACGGTGGTTCACGGGTTGGCGCGATGGCCCCCTCTGCTTGCCGTCCGAGCGCTCGCCAGTTGTCAGGGCACGCACCTGGCTGGGCGCCGTGGGCTGGCGAAGGCACGGGCTCATCAGGCTCGATGAGCACCCGCGCAGGTGACGCGGGACCACGGCGCATTGTGACGGGCCTCTCTCGGCGCCGGACGCGCGGCATCGCGTGCGCCGGCCGGGTGTGCCATAGCCAAGACAGATGACCACCGCCGAGCTGCTCGTCCGCTGCCTCGAGAACGAGGGCGTAGACTACGCCTTCGGTGTGCCGGGCGAGGAGACGCTGGCGCTGCTCGAGGCGCTCCTCGACTCGAAGATCCGCTTCCTCCAGACGCGCCACGAGCAGGGGGCAGCGTTCATGGCCAACGTCCAGGGGCGGCTCAGTGGCAAGGCGCGGCTCTGCCTCGCGACGCTCGGCCCGGGCGCGACCAACCTCCTGACCGGCGTCGCCGATGCCAGCATGGACCATGCGGCGCTCGTCGCCATCACCGCGCAGGCGGGGACCGAGCGCTTCCACAAGGAATCGCACCAGTACCTCGACCTGCTCGGGCTGTTTAGGCCGGTGGTCAAGTGGAACGCGCAGCTCGTGCGTCCGAGCGTCGTGCCCGAGGCCGTGCGGAAGGCTTTCAAGGTGGCACAGACCGAGAAGCCGGGGGCCACCCATCTCGACCTGCCCGAGGACGTGGCGGAGGCGGAGGCACCGTCGGACCTGGTGCCGCTCCTGCCGCAGCAGCCCTTTCCCACCGAGCCGCTGGAGCAGCAGATCGAACGGGCGGCGCGGATCGTCTCGGAGGCACGCGACCCGGTCATCCTCGCCGGGAACGGCGTGGCGCGCGGGCGGGCCCAGGAAGCGCTCGAGCAGTTTGCCGAGGCGCTCGGCATTCCGGTGGCGGAGACTTTCATGGGCAAAGGGAGCCTGCCGGACGGCCACCCCCTCTGCCTCGGGACCGTCGGTCTCCAGCAGCACGACTACGTCTCCTGCGGCCTCGACCGTGCGGACGTCGTCATCTGCGTCGGCTACGACCTCGTCGAGTACGCGCCGGCCCGCTGGAACCCCGGCCACGACAAGCGCATCGTGCATGTCGACCCGTCGCCCGCGGAGGTGGATGCCGCGTACCAGGTGGCGGTCGGGGTGCAGGGGGCGATCGTGGCCTCGCTCGCGCGGATCGCCGCCCGCGCCTCCGCGCGCGGCGACGCCCGCGGGACCAGGCGCGCGGCTGCGCTGCGCGACGTCATCCGGAGCGAGCTCCACGCCGAGTCGGAGAGCGACGCCTTCCCGCTCAAGCCGCAGCGCGTGGTCCGGGAGCTCCGCCGGGCGCTCGGCCCCGAGGACATCCTGGTGAGCGACGTCGGCGCGCACAAGCTCTGGATCGCGCGCATGTACCCGTGTGCGGCGCCGAACACCTGCATCATCTCGAACGGCTTCGCGAGCATGGGGATCGCGCTTCCGGGGGCGATCGGCGCCAAGCTGCTCCACCCCGAGAAGCGAGTCCTGGCGGCGGCCGGCGATGGCGGCTTCCTGATGAACGTGCAGGAGCTGGAGACGGCGGTGCGGGCCCGGACGCCGGTCGTGACGGTCGTCTTCGAGGACGGGGCCTACGGGGTCATCAAATGGAACCAGCTGCGACGCTACGGACGGTCCGCGTTCGTTGACTTCGGGAATCCCGACTTCGTAGCGCTGGCCGAGGCCTTCGGCTGTCGCGGCTACCGTGTCACTGCCGCCGCCGAGCTCGGGCCCATCCTGCAGGATGCGTTCCGGCAGCCCGTCCCGGCCGTCGTCGCCTGTCCCGTCGACTACGGCGAGAACATGCGGCTGACCGAGAAGCTCGGGGCGTTCGTGTGCCCGATCTGACCAGGCGTAGGAGACATCTATGAGCATCCGCTCCGTCAATCCCGCCACCGGCGAGGTGCTGGAAACCTTCGCCGAGACCACGCCGAAGGAACTGGAGGGCATCCTCGACGACGTCCACCGT
>Ga0070699_100002240_pt1 | contig 17450 bp, 12 predicted proteins | sample KBSK1503metaG_FD_65473 | JGI IMG/M metagenome (GOLD analysis project Ga0070699, IMG submission 65473) | Corn, switchgrass and miscanthus rhizosphere microbial communities from Kellogg Biological Station, Michigan, USA - KBS K1-50-3 metaG | ecosystem: Host-associated > Plants > Roots >... | reverse complement strand
CTCGGCAGCGGTCACCATCGCTCGCGTGATTCTCGCGCCCGCCCCGAACACACGTACCGTGGCAGTGAGCGTCGCGCTCGCGTTGACCGCGAGAGTGCCGACACTGCACCTTCCGTCAACGCAGCTGCCTTGCGGAGTGGTCAGTGCCAGAAGCTCGAATCCCGAACTGTTGGTGGTGGTCGTGAACGCGACGCCGGTGGCGGCGTCAGGACCCTGGTTGGTAATCGTCCACGCGACGGTGACCGTGTCGCCTGCGGTGATGTGATCAGCCGAAGGCGAGGCAGTAATTGTAAGGTCCGCGATCGTCGCCGTTCCGCAGCGATCGATCAATGAGTAAACGGCTCCCGATGTCGTGCCGACGAGATCGGGCTTACCGTCACCGGTCAGATCCGCCACCATGAAATGGTTTTGCGCGTCGCCGATGACATAACTCGCCGGCGCGCCGAACCCCCCGGCTCCATCGCCGAGCAGCACGAGCAGGCTGTTCGTCGCAAAGCTGATTGCAGCGAGATCCGTCTTGCCGTCGCCGTTGAAGTCTCCGGGCGCGGCGAAGCCGACACTGAACGAACCGGGAATAATCTCCACTGGCGCCGTGAACCCGCCGGTCCCATCGTTCAGCAGCAGCATCAGATTGACGCCGTCCGCGGCGGTGAACGTCGTCGCTCCAAGGTCAGGCCTGCCGTCGCCGTTCACGTCGCCCAGATAGCGAAGTCGGTTGACTGTGTTCGGCAACGCGATTGTCGTCGGGGCAGCGAAGCCGCCGGCGCCGTCACCACGCAGGATCGCGACGTTGTTCGTGCCTACGTTTGGTACCGCCACGTCCGGATGGCCGTCACCGTCGAAGTCGCCGACGATGACGTTCAGCGGGGCCTGGCCACTCGGATAGATCGCCGCTGCGCCAAATCGGCCTGCGCCGTCACCGAGCAGCACCGCGATATTCGAGATGCTGACGCTCGCGTAGCCGATCACCAGATCGAGATGGCCGTCGCCGTTCAGATCCCCGACAGCGTTCGTGAAAGGTTGAGCGGGCACCGCGAAGTTCGTTGCCGCGCTGAAGCCGCCCGCGCCGTCGCCGAGGAGAATTGAAATGGTTGCTGAGCCGTTGTTCACCACCGCAAGATCGATGGCGCCATCTTTGTTGAAGTCGGCCGCGACGATGCCCTGCGGGTTCGAGCCGACGTCGAAGTGTCGCGGAAGGCCGAATCCGCCGGTGCCGTCGTCAAGGAGTACGGCGACCTGGTTCGTGGCCGACTCCGTGACGGCGACGTCGACGTGTCCATCGCGGTTGAAGTCGCCGGAAGCCATGAGGCCGGTGCCGCTCGATCCGATGGGGAATACCGTCGGCCCGTAAAAAGTCGGCGAGGGGCACGAGCCCGAAGTAACCATCACGGTCACCGTCGCGGTCGACGTAGCGCGTCCATCGCTGACGGTGTAGCTGAACGAGTCGGTGCCGCTGAATCCGCTTCGCGGCGTGTACGTGATGATGCCCGGCGATGTCAGCAGCGCCGTCCCGTGCGCCGGCGTCCCGGTCTCCGTCACCACGAGCGTGTCACCGTCCGCGTCGGTGTCGTTCAGCAGCACGTTGACGGCGACGGCTACTCCGGCCGTCGTCGTCGCCGTGTCGTCGCGCGCGATCGGCGCGCGGTTCGCCGCGGCCACGGTGATCGTCACGGTCGCGGTCGCGGACTGCGTGATGCCGTCGCTCGCGGCGTATGCGAACGAATCGCTGCCCGAGAAAGCCGGCGATGGCGTATACGAGAAGGATCCACCCGCATTCAGCGTGAGCTGACCGTTCGGCGGACCGCTGACGAGCACCGCCGTCAACGGATCGCCGTCGGCGTCGCTGTCGTTGCCGAGGACGCCGGGCGCCGGCACGGTGAGCGACGTCCCTTGTGTGATCGCGTAGGCATCGGGATTTGCAGTCGGCGCGTGGTTCGCGGTCACCGTGAACTGACTGCTCAGCACCGACGGCGTCGATCCGAGCGTCGGAGCCGATGCCGACAACCGGTACGTTCCAGCCTCGCTGACGATCAGATTCGTGAAGGTTGCGATTCCGGCCGCGTCGCTGACCGCCGCGGTCGTGCCGGCAAGCGCAGCAGTGCCCGGTACCGCCACGAGCGCCATCTGCACGAGCGCACCTGCAACAGCGGTCCCTTGAGTCGTCACGCCGACCTGCGCCGCCGGCGCGATTGCATGTCCCGCAACACCAGCGGAGGGTTGCTGCTGGAACGTCAGCGTGCCCGGCGTGTTCACGACGCGCAACGACAGCGCAAACGCGTTGTCGAATTCGTTCGACTCGGGAACCGCGTTCGTCGCGTCGGCAGACGCGATCACGCTATGCGCGCCGACGGCTGTGTTGGCCGGAATGACGAGCGGCGCCAGCACGACGGCGCTCGAACCGGGCGCGAGGGCAGGCGTTTGAACCGCGCCGAGCAGCGTGTCGTTACCCGATAACACGGCGTCGGCCGAGAGGAAAAACGCGGTCGACGAAGGGGCGGCAGGCGCCGTTCCCACGTTTTCCACCGTCACGGTGGCCGTCGTGGTCTGCCCGGCAAACAACGTCGAGGGCGCGAGCGCGCCCTGAACGATGGCAAGGTTCGCGCCGGGCACGACATGAATCGGGATCGTGAACGAATCGTTGAACTCGGGCTCGAACAGTTTCGGATCGGGAGGCGTCGCCTCGGGATCGCCGCTGTTGATCCGAACGCCGAGGAAGTAATCGGCAGGCAGCGCGCCAGGGGGAATCGTGAACGTTCCGCCTGAGAGGACAGCCGTCGCGCCGGCGTCGATCGTCGGCGTGAAGGTGGCCGAACCGAGGAGCGTCGCGAATTTCGGATCGATTTGTGACGTGGGCGACAGATAAAAGCCGTACTTGAACGGACCGCTGGTCGCCTGCTGCCCGATGTTCTGAACGGTGAAACTGCCGAACGTCACAACGGTACCGGCCGGGACAACGGCATTTGGAGACACGCTGATCGTCGGCGGCGTCGAGATCACGAGATCCGCGCCGGTCGTCGCTGCCTCGGGGACGGCCTGGGTGACGCCTTGAATGACGTCGTTGGCCGTCGCCGTCACGGCGACCGCCGAACCGCCGGTGCTGAAATCGTCCGCGCTCAATGGTGGTCGGACCGCTGGCGGCGGAGAATGGTCGTCGGGTGGAGGCGGCGGAGCTTCGATCACATCTGGGTCGCCAGATCGAACTGACAACGTGATGTAAGTCGGCGCGTCGGCCGCGGCCAGCGTCGTCAGATCGCCGGCCGTTGGCGCAGGCGACTGAAAGGCGGCGAGCGTCAACGCTCCAGCACGCCGCGCAGCCGTTGTCCCGACGCCCGACCCAGCCGAATCGGACGGGGCGACGAAAAACGTCGAGTTCGAGACTTGTGGGTTCGATACCTGTGGATTCGAAACCTGCGGATTCGAAACCTGCGGGTTCGAGACCTGCGGATTGGAAACCTGCGGGTTCTCGACGACCGAAATGATTTCGTCGTGCGGCGCCTCGACGACTCGGCAGCCGTTCGACGTCATGACGAACGTGGGCGTTCGATAGGTTTTGTAGATGTAAAGCGTGAACGTGTTGTTCCGGCGCACCGCCTCGTTCGCGATGTTGAAAATGGGCGCGAACGCCGACGTGGTGTCGCCCACGTTAGCGACCTGCCACGTGTAATTCGTCACGTTCGAGTAGACGGGCGTCGCCGGATCGGCCAGCGGGGAGTTCGTCAATTGCAGATTCGAGACCTGTGGATTCGAGACCTGCGGATTCGAGACCTGCGGGTTCGAGACCTGCGGGTTCGAGACTTGTGGATTGGACACCTGTGGATTCGAGACCTGCGGATTGGAAATGCGCGGCGTGGTCTTCGACGGATTATCGGGGTTGAAAATGCGCGGCGAATGGCGCTCGCTGGTCAAGTCCGTGACCGCAAGCTGAGGATTGCTGCGATCGCTGTTGAACAGAACGGTTGCCGTGTCGCCGCCCGGCACGATTGTTCCACCCTGCGCCGTGATTTCGGCCACGGTGACGGCAAACGCCTGCGACGACGTCATGCGCTGCGCCGTGGCAAAAACGTTTTGCGTTGCCGTGGACAGCTGAAACACTTCGACGTCGAGCACGTTCTGATCGCTGCCGACCTGTGCGAACGACGCGTTGACCGCCGGCGGCGAATCGAGAATCGTCAGGCGGTAGAACTTGCGATCCGCTGTCTGGTTCTGCACGAACAGGACGAACGCGCGCTGGATGTCGAGCGGCTTGAACGTCGTCGGCGTGCCGGCAACCAGCCGCGTCGACATGGTTGCGGCGTAGACGTTCGCGTTGCGCGACCCTGGATTGATGCAAGGTCCGTCGCCGAGCGAGTACTGAGGCCACGGACCGTCGATCGCCGCGTCGCCCGTCAGCGGGCTCCTCGGAAAGACGACGTCGCGATTGTCACCCCAGACGGCGACAAACGCGGGCGTCGGCGCGTCGGTCGGTTCGGTGGCCCATCGCCAGTACGGCGCGGCGGTCGCCTTCTTGTCCTTTCCGTTGTCTTTCCCGTTGGTCTTTCCGTTGCCGCTGCTGCTCGCGACCGCGTCCGACTGAGAGGCGCCAGCCGGGATGAACGGCATCGTTGGCGTGAGCGAAATGTAGTCGCCCATGAACGGACTGGTGCCTGCTGCGTACATCGGCAGGTTCGGACGATTGATGCCGCGATACTGCCTGCCATCCTTTCCTACTGCGATGAGGGGCACGACCGAGCCGTTCTTGTCGGTGTCGTAGTGCGTCACGAGGGACGAGGATCCCTTCCCGCTCGCATCGAGCTGCGCCGCACGCACGGTCAGCTCCGCGTCGATGCCCGTGATGAACGACGCCTGCTGCGTTCCCACCCATTTCACGTTGTCGAGCCCGGGACGCGCCTCGTAAAACAACAGCATGAGACGGCCACGGCTGAAACTGAGGCTCGGCATCACCTGCGGACCGATCAGGTTGTCGCTGCACGACAGACCGGCCGCGGCCGGTTCACATCGGACGGACTCGATCGGATGCCGAGCGGTCCACACGCGTCCATCAGCCGAAGACGTGATGACGATTCGTGGATTGCCGTTATCGACGAGCCGCTCCTGCCACGCGACAAAGATGTTGTCGTGTCCGTCGATGGCAATGGACGGGAACGCGTTCGTGCGGAAGCTGTAGTTGTCGTCTTTTCCGAGCGTCGGCTGATCGAATGCTCTGATGGGCGTCGGACCGGAAATGGTCCGCGCCGCCGTGAAGGAATGGCCGCCGTCGGTCGACGAGACGAGGAACATCTTCTTCTCGGAGAACGACCGGTACACGGCGAACAGCGCGCCGTCGGAGGGTCGAATCGCGAGCGCGACACCCTGATTCAGCTTCGATCGATGGCTGATCTTCTTCGGAGGCCCGAACGAGACGCCGCAGTCATTCGAAGTCGCCAGCAGGATCTTGCTCCGCTCCATTTCATCTCTTTCCTGCTGATCGAAAACCGTGAAGGCGATGTAGACAGGGCCACAGGCGGCCGGATCGCTGCTCGATCGGTGAATGTCGGCGGCAACCGCCGGCTTGTCGAGGAACTTGCGGGCCGGGACTGTGCCGTTGTCGACGAGCGTCATGCCGTCGTAATGGAAGTTCTGACCGCTTTCAGAGTTGTTGCGGTCGGTGAAGCGCGACACGACGATTTGACTGAACGAAATCTCCTTCGTGATCGGGTCGCGATCGAAGGCCATCGCGCCAAGATAGAAGCGGCCCGCGGGCGCGGATGCGAGCACGGGATCGCTCGCCGCCTGCCGCCCGAAGATCGGCGACGACTTGCTGATCGGCGAGAGATCGTCGGGCGAGCCGGGCATGAAGTGGCTCGAATAACTCTTGCCGCCGTCGTTCGAGAAGTAGAGACCGATCCAGGCTTCCGTGCCGGCTTCGGCTTTCTCGAGTTCTTCGTCGCCGTCCTCGAAGCCGCGGCGTCCGAGCACACGGGCAACGACCTTTTCGGCGGCCGAGGTGAACCGGCGCGCAAGGCGCGTCAATGCATCGCCGAGTCCGGGATCGTTCCCCTTCTCGACCGCTCTGTAGTCGTTGGCCGCCACCATGATGTGGCTTGGGTTGCGCGTCGAAACGGCGGCGACCGGTTCGTTCTGGCGCTGAAGGAGCTTGTCGCCCTGAAGCGAATCGATTCCGCGCAGGACGTTGACGTTCGGAGAGACCGCGATGAACGAGGACGCCGGCGCCTGCGACTGGGCGTAGATGACCGGAGTGACCGTCAGGGCGCCGAGCACACCAACAGCGATTGAGTGCTTCACCTGGCTACCCTCCGCCGATCCGGTTGGAACGGTGAACCGACTAGACGAACGTCGACCGGCAATTGGTCCGAGCGACCGGACCGCTCCGCAAGGAGACGAATTGTTCGTGAGGAGCGAGCGAGAGATTATGGAAGGATCAAATGCGTGCTGACAAGGCAAATCGTGCGGTTTGCCGCGCTTTTTGATCACGGCGCGCGACACGTCGATCCGTTTTCTGGGGTGCGGCGCACGAGAGCGTCATGCTCTGCCGAGCAGGCACCAAAGGGCTGGCGCACAAGAGCCTTTACGGTGTGGCCGGAGTATAGAATACCGGGATGGCCGACGCCCGATGTGCGTTCTGCCGGATGCACCCTGTAGATCCTGCCTGGCGGCCGTTCTGCAGTGAACGGTGCAAGCTTCAGGATCTCTCGAGGTGGGCCGACGGCACCTATCGCGTTCCCGTTGAACGCGTGGATGAACCAGATGAAAGTGACAAATCAGAACGCTGAAGCCGCAACGTCTCTCCCGACGACTTCGGACTTTCAGCCTCAGACGTCCACGAGAGACACCCTCACGATCGTCGACAACCGCACCGGAAAGAAGTACGACCTGCCGATTCACGATGGCACCATCCGAGCGATGGATCTGCGCCAAATCAAAGCGGGACCCGACGACTTCGGATTGATGACCTACGACCCGGCGTTCATGAACACCGCGAACTGCCGGAGCGGCATCACCTACATCGACGGCGACAAAGGTGTGCTCCTCTATCGCGGCTACCCGATCGAACAGCTCGCCGAGCACAGCGACTACCTCGAGACGGCGTATCTGATCCTCTTCGGCGAGCTGCCGACCACCGATCAGCTCCACGCGTGGACGCGCGAGATCACGCTTCACACGATGCTTCACGAGAACGTGAAGAAGTTCATGGAGGGGTTCCAGTACGACGCGCATCCGATGGCCATCTTCATCAGCACGGTCGGTGCGATGTCGGGTTTCTATCCCGACGCGAAGCAGATCTTCGATCGCGAGTCCCGTCTCCGGCAGACACATCGCGCGATTGCCAAGGTGCCCAGCATTGCCGCCTACGCATTCCGCCACAGCATCGGACGGCCGTACATCTACCCGGACAACGACCTGAGCTTCACCGGCAACTTCCTGAACATGCTGTTCAAGATGACCGAGCTGAAGTACCAGCCGAACCCGGTGCTCACGCGTGCGCTCGACGTCCTGTTCATCCTGCACGCCGATCACGAGCAGAACTGCTCGACGACGACGATGCGGACGATTGGCAGCTCGCACGCCGATCCGTATTCGTCGCTCGCCGGCGCGGCGGCGGCGCTGTACGGACCGCTGCACGGAGGCGCGAACGAAGCCGTCCTCCGGATGCTGAGCGAGATCGGATCGGTCGCCAACGTGCCGGACTTCATCAAGAAGGTGAAGTCCGGCGAGGGCAACAACCGTCTGATGGGATTCGGACACCGCGTCTACAAGTCGTACGACCCGCGCGCGAAGGTCATCAAGAAGATCGCGGATCTCGTGTTCACGGTGACGGGCAAGAATCCGCTGCTCGAAATCGCCCTCGAGCTCGAGCGTATCGCGCTGCAGGATGAATACTTCGTCAGCCGCAAGCTCTATCCGAACGTCGACTTCTACTCCGGGCTGATCTATCAGGCGATGGGCTTCCCGGTCGAAATGTTTCCGGTGTTGTTCGCCATTCCGCGCACGGCGGGCTGGATTGCCCAGTGGGAGGAGATGCTGCTCGATTCCGAGCAGAAGATTGCCCGGCCGCGGCAGATTTACAAAGGACCGAAACAGCGCGACTATAGTCCCCGCGAGAAACGCAGTTGATGGTCGCCCCCTTCCTCGCCGCGGCGCTGACGCTTCAGACGGCCGCGCCCCTGCCGCCGCCCCGATTCGAGTCGGGACGCGCGTGGGAACACCTGCGCCAGCTGGTGGCGATCGGCCCGCGTCCGTCGGGATCGCCGGCCATCGAGCAGACGCGCAAGTACATCAAGGAACAACTCGCGGCGATGGGCCTCACCGCGCTCGAGCAGGCCTGGGAAGACGAGACGCCGATCGAGAAGGTTCACATGGTGAACCTGTCGGTCATCATTCCCGGCGCGCGCAAGGAGCGCATTGTCTTCGCCGGCCACTACGATACGAAGCTGTTCCGCCAGTTCCGCTTCGTCGGTGCGAGCGACGGCGCGTCGAGCGCAGCGTTCCTCCTGGAGCTCGCGCGGATCCTCAAGGCGCGCAAGAGCCCGCTCACGATCGAGCTGCTGTTCCTGGACGGCGAGGAAGCGCGGCTGCCCGAGTGGCAGGGCACCGACAACACGTACGGCAGCCGGCATTACGTCGAGATGGCGAAGCGTGACGGCTCGCTCGCGGCAATCAAGGCGCTCATCCTCGTCGACATGATCGGCGACCGCGATCTCGACGTGCGGCGTGACGAGAACTCGACGCTCTGGCTGACCGACGCGATCTGGGCGGCCGCCAAACACCAGGACCTCGACGACTCATTCCTCGCGGAGTCGACGCGCATCGAAGACGATCACCTGCCGTTCCTGGCCGCCGGTGTGCCGTCGGTCGACATCATCGATCTCGATTACGACGCGTGGCACACGGCGAAGGACAACCTCGATGCCGTGAGCGCGCGCAGCCTGCAGATCGTCGGCGACGTCATCGTCGGCGCTCTGCCGGCGATCGAAGCGCGGCTGATCAAGCACTCGCAGATCACGCTCGTCAACAAGACGACGGTTCGCCGCAAGGCGCCGCGCAAGGACTACACGATTCGGCTCGCACACCATCGTCACCATCGCCGCGGCCTCCGGCGCAAGGCCGACGTCGTGATGATGGGCCACTGAGAGGCGCGTTCAATTCACAATTGACACTTGACAAAGTGCTGGGACGGAGCGCGCCTCTCTTTGTACGCCCCGCTCTTCCGACACTTCGAATAACTCGTACGGCATGAAGTTGAACGCGTGGGCGAAGAAGGCCTCGGGATAGGTTTCGATGCGCGTGTTGTAGTCGAGAACGTTGCCGTTGTAGCGCCGGCATGCGAACGCGATCTGTTCTTCCGTGTCGCAGATGTCGTTCCGCAGGGTCTTGAAGCCGCGCGAGGGGCGCGGCTGTGGATGATGCTCGGCGACCTCCAGCGCGCGTCGGAGCGCTGTCGTCATCATGTCGTTGGCCGGTCCCGCGTCCGCCGCGCCGTTCACGTGCTGGAGCGCGGTACGCGCCCGCGCGATCCGGTCGAAGATTCGGCGCTCCTGCGCCTCACACCCACCGACCACCTCGACGAGGTGGCAAATCAGATTCGCACGCTGCCGCAGATGGACGCCGACGGCCGACCATGTCTCGTGTACGCGGTCGCGCGATCTGACCAGGGCCTTGCACCGCACGAGGACGAACAGCGCAAGCGCGCATGCGGTCCCGATGATGGCCGACGGCAGCCAGATGACAGACATGGCGAGGAATGGCCGGGCAACAACGGTGCCGCCGCAAGGCACTGGGGCGCAGTGGCATGCGCCCGCTTCGATAACGAACCGGTAATCGAGGTAACGATCCGCGCGGCAGGTCGCTACGCTCGGCTGAAGCCTCGCGCGCCGGTGTGGCACACGGCCGGCCGGAGCGCGGACCGGTTGGAGCGCGAGGCTTCAGCCCAGCGTAAATCGAGCTAACCAACGGTGTTAGCCGCCGTCTAAGCTGTTTCAGATGGACGCGACCGAGGCAGCAGCCGTCCTGGCCCGTGCCCGCCAGGGCGACAGCGAGGCGTTTCGCGCGCTCGTCGAGCGGCACAGCCGGAGTGTCTTCCGGCTGGCGTTCCGGATGACGGGAAACGAGCAGGATGCCGAAGACGTGGTGCAGGAAAGCTTCCTTCGCGCGTACAAGCAGCTCGGACGCTTCGAGTCGCGCGCCAATTTCGGCACGTGGCTCTATCGCATCGTCGCGAACTGTTCGGTGGACATGATGAGGATGAAACAGGCGCGCCACGATCAATCGCGCGGCGACAGCCTCGACGCGGCCGACCAGATGCCAGCCGTCGAGACGCCCGGTCCGGAGCGGCTCGCGGAGAGCGCGGAGATTGAGCGGCGCGTGCAGGATGCGCTCGGCGCGCTGAGCCCGCTCGAGCGCGCCGCGTTCACGCTGCGGCATTACGAGGGACGCTCGATCGAAGAAATCAGCCGGACGCTCGGCCTCGGCACGAGCGCGGCGAAGCACAGCGTCTTTCGCGCGGTGAAGAAGCTGCGCGTGTCGCTCGCGCCGCTGCGGGATTGGTCGACGAGCGCGAGGCTTCCGGCCGAGCGACGTGCGGACAGTCAGCCATGAACCGTCATTACAGCGAAGACGATCTCACGCTCTACTACTACGGCGAGGCGCGCCGCCGCGAAGACATCGACGCGCACCTCGGCACCTGCGCGGCGTGCGCAGCGACGTACAGCGACATCGCGGCAACGCTCTCGATGATCGCAACGTCCGAAACGCCCGCGCGCGGCGAGCAGTACGGCCTCGAGGTGTGGCAGCGCATCCGCCACGAGCTGCCGGAGCAGGATTCTCCGTGGTGGGCGCCGTGGGTTCGCGCCGATCGCCTGGCGTGGGGCGCCGCCGCGGCCCTGGTTGTCGTCGCCGCGTTCGTCGGCGGACGGGTATGGGAACATCAGCCGGCGCCGCCGGCAGCCACGTCCTCGACGGAATCGGCGCGAAGCGCGCCGTCGGCCGAAGTCAGCCGTCGCATCCTGCTGACGTCGGTCGCCGACCATCTCGATCGATCGGAGCGCCTCCTCACCGACATCATGAACGCGCCCGATCAGAGCGACATCGCGACCGAGCAGACGTGGGCGGACGATCTGCTGACGACGAGCCGGCTCTATCGGCAGGATGCCATCGATGCCGGCGAGCAATCGGTGGCCAGCGTGCTCGACGAGCTCGAGCGAAGCCTCATCGAGATCGTGCACAGCCCGTCGCGCATCAGCGCGGCCGATCTCGAACAGATCCGCCGGCGCATTGACGCGGCCGCGCTGCTCTTCAAAGTCCGCGTGCTCGGCGACGAGCTGCGTCGGCGCGACGCCGCGCCGGCACGGAAAACCAGTTAGCCAGGATGGATATCACACACATGTTCATGACAGCACTCGTTCTCACGACCGCGCTGACGTTCGCCAACCCGCATAGCGCGTCAGCGCGTCACCGCCTCGAGCCGTCAGGCGGCGCGTATGCGCCGAGCAACAGCGGCGGGCGTGGGGCCCCCGCCGCAATAGAGAACGGTGAGGTCCTCCTGCGACGTTCTGTTCTGGATACGCGCGAGGGCAGCGCCCGCGGCCAAAGCGAGCGGGGGTGGGGCCCCGCGAGCCGTGAAGAAGTCCCGAGCGCGTCAGCGCGTGGGGGTGGGGCCCCACGCGAATTAGATGACGATCAGCAGGTCGACGATCTGCTCGAACGCGCGCGCGACCTGATCGAGGAGGGGCGCTTCGAGCGCGCCGTCGAGGATCTGAACCGCGTCATCGCGATGAAGGCGAATACCCGGGGTGACGCCGCGCTCTACTGGAAGGCCTACAGTCTCGCCAAGCTCGGACAGCAGGCTGACGCGCTGAAAACGGTCACCGATCTCTACGAGAAGTTCGCGACCAGCCGGTGGCTCAAGGACGCGAAGGCGCTCGAAGTCGAGATTCGACAGGCATCGGGTCAACCGGTACGACCCGAATCGCAGAACGACGATGACCTCAAGCTGTACGCGCTCCGGGCGCTGATGAACGGCGACCCCGATCAGGCGCTGCCGATCATCGAGAAGATACTCTCGGGCACCGACTCGCCGAAGGTGAAGGAACGCGCGCTGTTCGTCCTGAGCCAGAGCCACTCGCCGCGCGCGCGCGACATCATCGCCAACGCCGCGAAAGGCAACGCGAATCCCGATCTTCAGCTCAAGGCGATCCATTACCTCGGCATCATGGGCGGACCGGAGAACCGTCAGGTGCTCGTCGACGCGTACCGCTCGTCGAACGACATCGCGGTGAAGCGTGCCATTTTGCGAAGCTACGGGATCGCCGGCGACCGCGAACGGCTGCTCGCGATCGCGAAGGCGGAAGCCGATCCGGCGCTGCGCGGCGAAGCGGTGCACCAGCTCGGCATCGTGCACGCCGGCGCCGAGCTGTCGCAGCTGTATCAGAGCGAGTCATCGGTCGATGTGAAGAAGCGGATCCTTCAAGCCATGTTCATCGGCGGCGACGCCGACAAGCTGATCGAGCTCGCGAAGAGTGAGCGCGACCCCGAGCTCCGCAAGACGGCCATCCACAACCTCGGTCTGATGAAGCGGGCCGGAACGACGGAAGCGTTGACGTCGATCTACGCGTCGGACGCGTCGCCCGACGTGAAGAAGGCGGTCATCCACGCGCTGTTCCTGCAGCAGAACGCCACCGCGCTCGTCGCCCTGGCGCGCGCGGAGAAGAACACCGAGTTGAAGAAGGAAATCGTTCAGAAGCTGTCATTGATCAAGTCGAAGGAAGCGACTGATTATCTGCTGGAGCTGCTCAAGTGAACGGCTGGTTGCTGGAGGCTGGGGGCTGGGGGCTCGCAACTCGGCGCTGGGCGCTGGGCTGTGTTGTCGCCACCGTGTTCATCGCTTCGCCGGCCGCTGCGCAGGACCTCGACGCGCAAATACGTGCCGCAGCCGCGCGAGGCGGCGTCACGTGGGTCGGCTATCGACTGCCGATGGTGGCCGGGCCGCGCCACATGTGCTGCTACGACTCGATCGCCGACGCCGGCAACTGCTGCGGCATGTGCCGGCTCGAGGGCGGCAGCGGCGTGATATTGAGCACCGGGACGACCGGCAGCACGCCGTCGCGCGGCTCGCGCATCGTGCTCGAACCGCCGACCGAGTTCCTCGTCCTCGCGCGGATCGAGAACGGGTCGGTGACGCGAGTGCGGACGTTCACGCCCGACTGCGACATCGACAGCAGCGGCGCCACGCTCGTCTGGTTGAAGGACGTGAAGCCGGACGACAGCGTGACGTGGCTCGCGTCGCTCGTCGCCCGCACCGCTCAGGACAACGAGTGGACCAAGCGCGTCGCCGACCCGGCGCTCACGGCGCTCTCGCTGCAGCCGGGCGACCGCGCCGTCAACACCTTGATCGGGTTCGCACGCACGCACGCGATCGCCCACCTTCGAGGTCAGGCGCTCTTCTGGCTGGCGCATCGCGCCGGTCAGCAGGCCGTCGCGACGATTGCGAACGCGATCGACGCCGATCCGGAAACGGAAGTGAAGAAGCGGGCCGTGTTTGCGCTCAGCCAGCTGCCGAAGGACGAAGGTGTGCCCAGACTGATCGACGTCGCGCGCAACAACCGCAACCCGGAGGTTCGGAAGCAGGCGTTCTTCTGGCTCGGTCAGACGAAGGATCCGCGCGCGGTGCAGTTCTTCGAGGAGATTCTGCTCAGGAAATAGCGCGTATTTTCACGTCGTCGATGATCGTCTGAATCTGATCGTGCGTGAGCGTGCGGTTCGACGCCTTCGCGGCGGCGACCACGCGATCGACGATCTCATCGGTCGCCGGCAGGCCGCGTTTCTCCAGCCAGAAAATCACATTCGATCGCCCAGACATCGGGCCGACTTCGATTTCCTGTTCGCGTCCGACCAGGCTGGCGGGAACGGCGGCATAGACGGCATCCATCAGCGCGCGATCGCCTTTGCGGAACGCCTTCACGACCGCGGCCGCGTGCACGCCGGTCGCCGTGCGGAACGCGTCGGCGCCGATCACCGGATAGTTCGGCGCAATGCGCACGTCGCAGGCGCGGGCGACGGCGCGGCAATACGCCGGCAGCTTCGTGAGATCGTGATCGATGTACCCCATCATCGCGAGGTTCACCATCAGCAGATCGAGTGGCGTGTTGCCGCAGCGCTCGCCGATGCCGAGCGCGGCGCCGTGCAGCCGCGTGGCGCCGGCTTCGAGCGCCGCGATGCTCGACGCGACGCCGAAGCCGCGGTCGCGGTGGCCGTGCCAGTCGATGCCGACGGCGACGCCGAGCTCGTCGACGATCGATTTCACGTAGCGGACGACGGCCTTCGCGCCGTGCGCCGTCGCGTGGCCGACCGTGTCGGCGACGCACACGCGCTTCGCGCCGGCGCGAATCGCGGTGGTGTACAGCACCTTCAGCGAATTCGGGTCGGCGCGTGTCGTGTCCTCCGTCACGTACATCGTCGTGAGCCCCTCTTTCGCCGCGAACGTCAGCGCGTCCTCCGTGCACTTCTGCAGGAACTCGATCGACCACCCTTCCGCGTACTGGCGAATCGGACTGGAGCCGATGAAGGCGCAGCACTCGATGGGGACCCCAGTCCTCTGCTGGATTTCGGCGATCGGCTTGATGTCGCCGATCATCGTGCGAGCGGCGCAGTTCGCCGAGATCTTCAGGCGCGCCTCGCCGATCGCCCGCGCGAGCCGCTCGACGTCCTTCGCGACTCTCGGTCCGGCGCCGGGCAGCCCGATGTCGGCGGTGTCGATGCCCAGCTCCGCCATGTGGTGCAGGATGCCAATCTTCTCGTCGATGCTCGGGTTGCGGACCGACGGCGACTGCAATCCGTCGCGCAGCGTCTCGTCGTCGAGCATGGCGACGGGGCTCGCGCCGGCGGCGTCCTGGTTCCAGTCGAAGATCAGCGGATGGGGCGCAATGCGCAACGAATCACCTTTCGTTCAGGGACGGTTCGGGCATCCGCGACGCGAACGCGGACGCGATGAGGCCGGTCACCAGGATCGCGGCCGCCGAGGCGGACGCGATCCAGAGCCCGCGCGTGACCGCCGGACGCATCCACTCGTCCATGCCAAGATAGCCGGCGCCGCTCCGCGCCGCGTGAACGGCGGCGGAGAGGTACTCGCGTCCGGCGACGACGATCACATGATCGAAGACGACGTTCCAGACGATGACTGCCCAGGCAATCCACAGCGCCCGGGCGACGCGTGTCGCACGCGCCGGCTGCATGCGATCGATTATCGCACGGCGGGACAGTCGTCAGTCGTCAGAGGACGACCGACTGAAGACTGACGGACTCATGACTGAAGACTGACGACTGAGGAGTGACGACTGATCTCATCGTCTTCGAGCGTAGGCCCTCAGCGCCACGATGATGACGGCGACGGCAACGGCGGCCGCTGTCACGTAACGCGGCGTGTCGCCGGCCGGCAGACGACCCATGAACAATGCAAGCGTGAGAAGAAGCGCGAAGGCGAGCACCGTCGCGACCAGCCCCGATCGCGAGCGGCTGCGCGGCAGCGGCGCCGGCTGGTATTTCGCTTCGGTGGTCGCGGTACCGCAGCGATAGCAGATGAGCGCCTTGTCGGCGATCTCGGCCCCGCAGTTTCGGCACTGCATTACCGGCCGTGCGCCCGGTCTTGGTAGTTCACCTGGTGCAGATCGGCGGGCGCGTGCCGCTGAATCAACGGACGCACGGCAGCCATGATAGTCAGAACGAGACCGAAGGTGCACACGATCGTTGCGCCGGTCGGCAGATCGAGGCCCAGCGACAAGTACACGCCGAGCGCCGAGACGACCGTGCCCATCGTCCAGCCAATCGCCAGGCGGCGGCCGATCGAGTCGGCATACAGCATCGCGGCGACCGACGGCACGATCAGATAGCAGAACACGAGCAGCACGCCCGCGATCGACACCGACGACGTCACGACGAAGCCGAACGAAGCATAGAACAGGAAATCCCACAGCTTGATCGAGATCCCCTCGGCCTCCGCGCGCTGCGGCTCGATCGAGATGGCGAGGAACTTGTGCCGGAAGACGTAGTGGAACAGTCCGATCGCACCGTAAAGCGCGGCGGTCCTGCCGACCTCCTGCCACGAGACGGCGAGGATGTTGCCGACCAGCATGTCCTTCAGATGCTCGCTCTCGGAGGTCGCCTTGCTCATCGCGAGAATCGACGCCGCCGACGCGACGGCGTAGCAGATGCCGATAATCGCCTCCTGCGGAATTCGCGCTTGCCTCGCCCGGATCGTCGAGAAGATGAGTGCGCCGAGAAACGTGAACGCGAGGCTGATCCAGTAGACGACCGGCGCATGCGGATCGCCGCCGGTAACCGGCATCAGCAGCGCGATCGTCCCGCCGAGCGCGGCGATCTGCGCCAGCGAGAGATCGACGAAGATGACGCCGCGCTCGACGACGTGCACGCCGAGGTACGCGTGAATGCCGGTCAGAATGAGGCTGGCGACGAACGGCGCCGCCAGGAAGTGAAGCATCGAGATGTCCATACCGTTACTTCCCCGCGCCGCTCTTCTTGATCGCGTCGATCAACAGGTTGATGTCGTAGTCGAATAGCTTGAAGTAATCGGTCACTTCCTTCACCCCGCCTACCGACGGCGGCATCACCAGCACGATCGCGCCCGTCTCGCGTCCGATCGCGTTCGGCGTCTTCAGGTCGAAATACGGCTCGACCATGACGATCTTCACGTTCTGCCGTTTCATCTCGTTGATGAGATCCAGCGTGTGCTGTGGCGTCGGCGGGATGCCCGGCCGCGGCTCGACGTAGCCGATGATGTCGAGGCCGACGCGCTCGGCGAAGTTCGGGAACGAACGGTGATACGTGACGACCTTCGTACCCTTGTACGGCCCCATCTTCGCGAGCCATCCCTTCTCCGCCGTATCGAGCCGCGAGGTGAAGTCGGCCAGCCGCTGCTCGAAATATGCGCGGTCGTTCGGCCGGAACTCCGAGAACTTGTCGGCGACGTCCTTCGCGATGCGCTTGCCGTTCTCGGGATCGAGCCAGTAGTGCGGGTTGCCGAGCGGATGGACGTCGCCCATTGCGCGCGTAATCTGTCCCGTCGGGATCTCGAGAATCCGCGCGTGGAGCGACGCATCGAGGTACCCGTCGGCGCCCTGCTGGACCTTTGCGTTGCGGCTCTGCTGGATGAGCGGCGGCAGCCAGCCGATCTCCAGCTCCTTGCCGACGACGATCAGGACGTCCGCTTTCATCAGCTTCAGGATGAAGCTCGGCTTGGCCTCGACGAAATGCGGGTCCTGATACCCGCGCGCGATTGCCTCGACCGAAATACGATCGCCGCCGACTTCGCGCGCGATCGACGCGAGATCTTCGGTTGTCGTGACGACGGTGAGTTTGCCCTGTGCGAACGCCGCCGTGGCCGCAAGCGCGATGGCCGATGCGAGCGCCGCGAAGCGGAGAGTCATCTTCATACACCCACCTAG
>Ga0070699_100002239_pt1 | contig 17462 bp, 9 predicted proteins | sample KBSK1503metaG_FD_65473 | JGI IMG/M metagenome (GOLD analysis project Ga0070699, IMG submission 65473) | Corn, switchgrass and miscanthus rhizosphere microbial communities from Kellogg Biological Station, Michigan, USA - KBS K1-50-3 metaG | ecosystem: Host-associated > Plants > Roots >... | reverse complement strand
ATCGATTCCTCCTACGTATGTAGGCGAAGGTATGTAGACAACGGTTTGTAGGACGGCCGGCCTTAAGGCCGTCCCCTACCGTTCGGATTACCGTTCTGCCGCGGCGCGAGGAGGACGAACAACATGGCGAGGACACGGGGACAAACACATTCCATCGATTCCTCCCTACGTATGTAGGCGAAGGTATGTAGACAACGGTTTGTAGGGGACGGCCTTAAGGCCGTCCCCTACCGTTCGGATTACCGTTCGAGCGTCGATGGCGGCCGCGAACGATGGCGAGCGCGAACACGACAATCGCGGCCAGTCCGGCGCTCTCGAGTCGCGCCTGCGCCGACGGACGCGCGCCGGTCGCGCGCCGCAGAATGTCGTCGTACTTCGCGTCGGCCTGCTGGACGCGGGAACGCAGCAGATATCGCTGGCGTTCCCACTGCGGCGCGAGCACGTTCACCGTTTCCCACGCTTCGAGATCGCCCATCGGATCGACGGGAGCGGTGAGCAGGTCCTGCAGAATCTGATGCTCGCCGCGCACCAGCTCCGCGACGGCCGGCGTTTTCCAGAACGGCTGATCGTCGACGACGACGTACATCGGCGCCGAGTGCGCGATCGCGCCGAGCTCCTGCACCGGACCTTGCGCGGGCACCTCGCGCGCTCCGGTGGCGCGCACCGCAATCCACATGCTGTGATCGGCCGTCAGGTCCTTTCGCAGTTCGATGCGATCGCCGCCGTTGGCGCGCTCGGTGGCGGCGACGTCGCCGTGCACGATCAGATCGAGACGGCTCAACGCGTCGATGTCGGGGTTGAGTCGCGCCGTCGCCGCGATCTGCAGCCGCGCGCCTCGCGCGACGTGAATCTCCTCGCCGATTCCTCGCCCGTTGATCGTGAACTCGAGCAGCGGTCCGTTGGTGACGAACACGTGGCCCGCTTTGAAGGACGCATACCAGGCGTCCGGATCGAATGGACCATCGAGCTTCACGTAGTACCGCTCGACGCCAGGCAGTGAGGGACCGTAGTACGGGTAATCGGATCCGGCGGCGGGGCTGATCTTGAATCCAAGGTTGAGATACGGATACCAGTTGTCGACGCCGAGGCGCCCGCCCTGCAGCACCTCGATGAAGTCGACCAGACCGAACGGCGCGTCGAGCGACAGGCCGCGTCGACCGTTGAAGATCTGGGCCATGTGCGCGTAGCCCGACACACCGCCCTGCATGTGCGACGCTTCGAAGACCTTGTGATACGAGAAGAAATCTTCCGGCGGGAGATGAATCGGCTTCTGCACGTTGTGATGAATCGTGTGGCCGCGCTCGGTCGTACGCGGATCTTCCTGTCCGGACGCAATCAGGTGTCCGTCACGCAGATACCGTCCGGCCTTGCCCCATGCCGGCTGACGGTAGTGCGTCGTGACGATGTTGCCCATCTCGAGCAGATTGCCGACGTGCACGTCCTCCGCGGCGACCTGTCCCCACACGGCGACGTCCTGCGTCTGTTCGCGCATCAGATGCAGATGCGTGTCGCCGGAGTACCAGCCGCGCGACGGCTGGTTGATGTAGCGCTGCAGCGAAATCGCCACGCGGGAGAGCTGCCCCGGCTTCACGTCGACCGCGCCCTTGAAGACGCGGTACTCGGGTCCTTTCGTCGCGACGACCTCGTACGATCCCGCAGGCACCTGACTCTCGTAGGCGCCGTTCACGTAGAAGGCCAGACGCTCGGCGGAAGGCCACAGCAGCCGCGGCGCCACCCACAGCAGCCGTGTTTCGTCCGCGTACCTGTGAATCAGCAACGCCTGGTCCGACGGCAGCGGCGTTCGTCCGGTCGCGTCGTACAGTCCGAGTCGCGCCGGCACCGGCTCACCGGTGTCCGCATCCTGCACGTCGATGTGAATGCGTCCGCGAGGCGCCGCCGCCTTCGTCGCACCACTTCGAACGATCGAGATGTCGCAGAGCGCGATGCCGCCGCGCGCGCCGACGGCGAGATCGGTGTTGAGGATGCCGAGCCCGGCGAAGCGCGCCCGCTCGAGGCGCACCGTCGCCTTGCGCAACGTCGCGCCCGGTTCCGGCGAGATCTCTTTGGAGATGCCGTACCCATCGCCGCCGTTCTCGTCCCATGCGACCTGGAACGGCTGCGTGCGCTCGGGCGCGTACGTCACCGTTACGTCGACCGGCTCGTCGAGGTCGAACGCGTAGCGATCGTCGACGTCGAACGCGAACAGATCGCCGAAGAGACACGACTGGCCGCCTATCGTCATCATCTGGGCCGGCGCCTTGCTGCCGTTGAGGCCCAGCTCGGATCGATTGGCGTCGAGGACGCGCGTGATGTGATCGCGTTTCCACGTGAGCGACACGACGCGACGGGCTTCGGTGCCGTGCGCGCGCAGCGTGACCGCCTGCCCGGCGACCACAAGCACGGCGAGCGCCAGCAGCACGGACAATCGAGCGCGCTCATGTCGTGATCTCACGTGCGCCCCCTTCAGTTTCCGCATTCGATTCATTGCGCTCGGAACTGCAGCTGCGCGCGAGACTCACCCTTCGTGGAGCGGACCGCGAGATACAAGTCGCCGCGCGCGAGGGCCTCGCGATCGACCAGCTGCAGCACGGCGTCGCCGGTGGACGCCGGCCCGTTGAACACGTTGAGAATCACCGGGCCGTTCTGGTCTTTCGCGCCGCGGTGTACCGCGACGGCAACAGCGCCGGTTCGCGCGGCCGGCGCCGACACGTCGTAGGACAACCGTCCGGTGATCGGATCGAACGTGAATGTCGCCCGTACGTCCTCGATGGCGGCGGCGCTGCGCAGCGGCGGCGGGCGCTTGCCGTTCACGAGCGCTGGTGTCGTGGGCGGCGCACGGCGGGGGCGGGCGGCGCGCTCGAACGCGTACGCGATCGAGAGCAGCCGCGACTCGGTCCACGGCCGACCGAGCAGCTCCATGCCGATCGGCACGCCGTCGGCCGTAAACCCTGCCGGTACACTCAACGCCGGGAAACCTGAGCTCGCGCTGACCTGGCAGTTGTTCATCCCCCGCACCGGCTCGCCGATGAGCGCAGCCTTGCGGCTCAGCACCGGATAGACGAGCGCATCGACCTTGTGCTCCTCGAGAGCCGCCGTGATCAATTCACGCACCGCCGCGCGCTTGTGCAGCGCAATCCGATGCGCATCGCTGTCGCGGCTGTCGATCGCGTTGCTCTGCTTGAATCCGGCCTCGAGCGCGGCGTGATACTCGCCACGCTCGAGAATTTCTCCGAGTGAATGAACCGGCGCCTTCGGGGAACGGGCGAGGTAGTCGAGCAGATCGAATTTGAATTCCGTGTTGATGACGCTCGATCCCTGCAGCGCGGTCTCGAGCCCCGCAATCGACACGTCGACGATGGTCGCGCCGTGATCCCGCATCGCATCGACGGCCTTGCGGACGACGTCGCCCCCTTCGGTGTCTTCGGGCGCGGAGCCGAACAGATTCCTGACGATGCCAAGACGCGCGTCGGCCAGCGCCTCGGACGTGAGCGCGTCGCGATAGCTGGCGGCGCGGTGTCCCTCGCCTTCGCGCGTCACCGGGTCGTCCGGATCAGCGCCCGCCGTCGCGTCGAGCACGATCGCCAGATCGACCGTCGTTCGCGCCAGCGGTCCGCCGACGTCCTGCGTGTGCGAGAGCGGAATGATTCCCTGTCGGCTGGAAAGCCCCATCGTGCCGCGCAGGCCGAACAGGTTGTTGTTCGCCGCCGGGATGCGAATCGATCCGCACGTGTCGGAGCCCATGCCGGCCGCGGCAAAATTCGCCGCGACGGCCGCGCCGGTCCCGCCGCTCGATCCGCCGGGGTTGCGCGCCGGATCGTACGGGTTTCGCGTCTGTCCGGAAATCGAGCTGATGGTGGTGATGCCGCGTGCGAGCTCGTGCAGGTTCGTCTTCCCGACGATCACGGCGCCCGCGTCGCGCAGCTTCCGCACCTGGAACGCGTCGCGTTCGGGCGTGAAACCGGCCAGCGCGATCGATCCGCCGGTCGTCGGCAGATCGCGCGTGTCGTAATTGTCTTTGACGACGACCGGAATGCCGTGCAGCGGCCCGCGAACGCGACCCGCGGCGCGCTCGTCGTCGAGCGCCTTCGCGGCGTCGGGCGCGTGCGGGTTCAGCGTGACCATCGCGTTCAGGCGCGGCCCATCCTGATCGTAGGCGGCGATTCGCGCGAGATATGCGGCGACGAGCTGTCTGGAGCTGACGGTCCGAGCGGCCATCGCCTCCTGCAGCTCGGTGATCGTCTTCTCGACGACGTCGAATGATGACTCCGAAACGGCCGGCGCACGCTGGACGCGCGGCCGGGCAGGCATCGCCGCTGACACGCCGACAGCCGTCGCCACGGCCGCCACGAACGCCGCACGTATCAGTTCTCGTCGCAAGACGGCGGTCTTGTAGCACCGGCGGTACGACGTGTCAACGACGCAAATGTCGCCAATCGGCGCAGCTTCGACGGAAATGTCGGACGCGGCGGTCGCGGGTTGATGCTAGGATGCGCCGGGTTTCTCCGCTCGATGGCCAACCTCTTCTTCCGATCGCTTTCGCAGGGATTGCAGGCGTTCACGCCGGTCGCGGCGGCGTTGATGTGGGCGGCGGCCGCCGGCGCGACGCGACACAGGTCCGCGATCCGTTTCGGCCTGCTGCTCTCGATTCCAGCAACCGTTCCTGCAGCGTTGTGGTTTCAGCGCAGCTCGGCGCGTGCGCTCGACGAAGCCATCCTGGCCACCGCGGCGTTTGCCGTCACGTTCGTGTGCACGCGCACGCTGCGATCATCGAGCGCCGACGCGGCGATAGGTCATTCGCCTCTGGCGCGCCGCGGCACCTCTCTCGCGCTCGCTGCCGCGACCATCCTCATCGTCGTTCGTCAGACGATGGAAATCGGATCGGTGTTTGACGCAGCGGCGTTGCAGCTGCGCTCGTTCGAGGCGACGTCGGCGATTGTGGCCGGCACCGCGCTTGCCGCTGCCGCTGCGTGGCTGTGGAGTTCCCTGGTCCGCCGCCTGTCGCTGCGGCTCGTCGAAGTTGCGACGAAGACGTTCGCGACGCTCTTTCTCGCGCAGGTTGCCGTGTACGCCTTCCACGAATGGAGCGAAGCGCGGCTGCTGCCGTGGAGCGAGGCGCTGCACGCCGCGACGGAGCCGTACGGACCCGACGGCATCTACGGCATTCATTTCAGCGATCTGTTGATCGGCGGTCCGCTTGCCGCCGTGGGATGGACGCTGGTGCGCCCGCGCGTCGCCGCCGCATGGCGCGCTCGCTTCGGCGACGCGATCGCGCGCCCGCGTCTTGCCACCGTCATTCTCAGCATCGTGTGCGTCGCGTCGATGGGGATGCAGCGCGCCGACGCGACGCCGCCGCCGGCGATGACCGGCGCAGCGCCGGCTGAAATCGCGCCCGTGCTCGCGCGACCGCACCTCGTGTTCCGCGACACCGCGCCCGGACCGAACTTCGGCAGGCTCAGCGTGGCGGCTCTCGACAGCGTGCATCGTCGCCTTGCAACCGCCGTCACGTGTCAGCGCGTCTCGTTTGCGTCCGGACGTGGTCTCTGCCTGCACGTCGATCGCGGCGTGTTCAACCGCTACACGGCCCTGCTGCTCGACGGCCAGCTGCATGCCGGCGCGTCGATCAAGCTGCAGGGCCTTCCCAGCCGCACGCGCGCGGCCGCCGACGGTCAGGTCGGCGCCATCACGGTCTTCGTGACCGGCGACGATTACGCAGCGGAGTTTTCGACGCGGACCAGGATCGTCGACCTGTCGAGCGGCGACGAGATCGGCGAGCTCGAACAGTTCGCGACGTGGCGCGACGGCACGCGATTCCGGGCCGTCGATTTCAACTTCTGGGGCGTCACCTTCGCCCGCGACACGAACACGTTTTACGCATCGCTCCGCAGCGCGGGCACGACGTATCTGGTTCGCGGCGAGCTGGGGCTGCGCAAACTGACGGTCATGCGCACCGGCGTGGAGTGTCCGTCGCTCTCCCCGGACGGCCGGTTGCTCGCCTACAAGAAACGTGTCGGCCCGAGCCCCGACAGCTGGCGCCTGCACGTGCTCGAGCTGGCGACGAACGTCGAACGCATCATCGACGGTGAAACGCGATACATCGACGATCAGGTCGAATGGCTCGACCGACAGCACGTGCTGTACGCCATTCCGCGCCGGACGACGGCGATCGCCGACGTGTGGGTCGTACCGGTCGACGGCGGACCCGCGCAGATCTTTCTCGAAGAAGCGGAGTCACCGATTGTCGTTCGGTGAAGAGTGTTGTTAGTGGATTGTCTTCGGGCGCCGTGGAGTGGCGCTCAGAGCGGTTCTCATCGGGAGGTTCGCATGTCCGCCGTTCGGATGCTCATCAGGATCGTGGTTCTCGTGGCGTTCACGCTCGTGGTCGGGCGCGCGCAGGCGCCGCAGGTCCAGCCATCCGCACAGGAAGGGCTCGACCGGATGGGAATCGTCGGCTACGCGGACCACATGACGGCGCAGCCCGGCGACGCGATCAAGTTCATGGTGAGCAGCAGCGCGCCGCGGTATCGCGTCGACATCGTTCGAATCCTCCACGGCGACATCAACCCCAAAGGTCCAGGGATGAAGGAGTCGGCGGTGGAGACGCCGACCAACGGCGACTACGCCGGCAAGCGCCAGACGCTGCCGCTCGGATCGTACGTCGTCGTGCGCGACAATCCCGCGCTCCGTCTGACGGGCAGCTTCACGATGACGGCGTGGATCGCGGCCACGCGCCACGATCCGCTGGCGCCCGGCGGCCGCGCGCCCGACGGCGATCAGGGCATTCTGACGAAATGGTCGTCGCGCGATCAGAGCGGATACGGCCTGTTCATCGAGCACGATGCGCGTCTCGCTGTATGGCTTGGCGGACCGGGCGGTCGGATCGAGAAGCTGCGCGCGGAAACGCCGCTGCGTGCGTGGACGCCGTCGATTCCAGGCGCGGCCAACGCGCCGCGACCGCACCACGTCACGACGACGGCGTGGTATTTCGTCGCGGCGTCGTACGACGCCGCGGCCGGCCGCGTCACGCTCGTCCAGGAACCGTTGACGGAATTCCCGTTCGATCCGACGCGCTCGATCACCGAGCAGGCGACGCAGGTGAAGTCGCTCTCGACGAACACCGCTCCGCTCCTGATGGCGGCGTATTCGACCGGCGCCCCCGCGAACGGCGAGCCCACCGTCGGCGGTCACTTCAACGGCAAGATCGACAACCCGCGGATTTACGGCCGCGCGTTGAGCCGGCAGGAGCTGGATGCGATCCGCACGGGCCGCGGTCCCGCCGATGCGATCGCCTCCTGGAATTTCTCGCTCGACATTCCGACCACCGTCGTCACCGATACGTCGTCGCGAAAGCTCAATGGCACCGCGGTCAACACGCCAACGCGCGCGGTCACCGGCCACAACTGGACGGGCCGCGAAATGGATTTCAGGCACGCGCGCGACGAGTACGGCGCGATTTATTTTCACGACGACGATCTCGAGGATGCGAAATGGGAAGCGGGGTTCGAGTTCAAGGTGCCGGTGGATCTCAAGAGCGGCATCTACGCTGCACGCCTCCGGACCGATTCAGCCGAGGATTACGTCCCGTTCTTCGTACGGCCAAAGAAAGGGACGGCCACGGCGAAGATCGCGTTTCTCGTTCCGACCTTCAGCTATCTCGCCTACGGCGGGACCGGCAACTCGGGATTCAACATCCTGAGCAATTACGCCCATCACACCGACGGCAGCGGCATCGGGTACTCGTCGCGCCTCCGGCCGATCACGAACATGCGGCCGAAGATCACGACCCGCAATCCATGGCAGTTCATGGAGGACACCTACATCACCGACTGGCTCGACGTGAAAGGGTTCACGGTGGACGTGATCACGGATCAGGACCTGCATTTCGAGGGCGCGGCATTGCTGGCGCCGTACAAAGCGGTTCTCACGGGGTCGCATCCGGAGTACTACTCACAGCAAATGCTCGACGGCCTTCACGCGTATCTCGAGAAGGGCGGTCGCGTGATGTATCTCGGCGGCAACGGATTCTATTGGGTGACGCCGATGGATCCGTCCGGACGCTTCATCGAGCTGCGGCGCCGCGACGGCACCGAGCATTGGCAGGGGGCGCCCGGCGAGTCGTATCACAGTCTCACGGGCGAACCGGGCGGCCTCTGGCGTTTCCGCGGTTTGCCGCCGCAGAGGTACTTCGGCGTCGGCTTCACCGCGCAGGGTTTCGACAAAGGTTCGCCATACAAAAGGATGCCGGGCAGCTTCGATCCGCGCGCGGCGTTCATCTTCGAAGGAATCGGCTCCGACGAAGCCATCGGCGACTTCCCCTCGCTCGCGCTCGGCGAAGGGGCTGCGGGTCAGGAGCTCGATCGCGTCGACTACGCGATCGGATCGCCCGCACACACACTGCTCCTCGCGCAGTCGTACGGCCACTCCGACGCGTATCAGCACGTTGTCGAGGAGGTGAACACGTCCGATTCGCGTCAGGGCGGAACGGTCAACAAACTGGTTCACGCCGATCTCGCGTATCTCGAGTACCCAAACGGCGGCGCGGTGTTTTCGACCGGGTCGATCGCGTGGTGCGGCAGCCTGTCGTACAACAACTACACCAACAACGTGTCGCGACTCACGGAGAACGTCCTGCGGCGCTTCGCCTCAGACGTGCCGCTGCCTCCACCGTCGACGTCGCGTCCCACCAGTCAATCGGTCAGTCGGAGATAAGAGTACGGACTCTCTCAGCGCTTCGTGATCCGCCCTCGGTCGTCGTCCCACCGCCAGAGGCCGACGCCGTTCTGCAGATGCACGCCGCCGAGCCAGCGATCGAGTCCGCACGCGACGCGATCTCGACGGCCGGTCAGGACTTCGCGGCCGGCGTCCGTCAGGGTCATGGATCCCTGCAGCAGTGCGTCCGTGGTCCGCGCATCAGGATCGATCGCGAGCAGCGGAGGTGACGTGCGAGACAGAGTCTCGACGAGCGCGGCGAGCGAGGCATCGGTGATGTAGTACGCGTCCTCGTCGTCGTGCATCCGCGGAAACGCGTCGATCAGTTCGATCGGTCCACCATCCGCAAGGCGCAGAAGACGCCGCTCGCTTCGAGAGAGTCCGTCGCTCGTCGATGGATATTCCTGCAGAAAGCGTTCGAGGGCCGCCGCGAGGTACGGCAGCGCGCTCGTATCCGAACGCCGGAGACTGTCCAATGCCTCAGGACTCGGCTCGCGAAACGACTTCCACGCATGCTCAGCGAGGAGGTACTCGGCTTCGCGGACGGCTCGCCGCGTTTCGAAGAGCGATGCCAACTCGCCGGGTGAGAGCTCGCCGAGACCCTTGAACCTGGGATGTCCGGGGAACGATCCGATGCACACGAGGCTCACGGTCTTCGCGGCGGGGACCCGTGTGCGAATCCAGCTGAGGAGCTGAATGAGATTGAGCTGGTCGAACAGGTCGTGCTCGAACCAGAGCACGAGCTCGTCGTACGAGTCGTGAGCCGCAATCGTTCGTCTCCATCGTCTCAAGTCATTCACCGGATCAACGAAGGCGTCTTCCGCCGGCCCCGCCAGGTAACGTCCGCGCACGTCGATCAGCTCCTCGTCGCTCGAGCCGGCGGGCACAGGCCCGTCGTGGAGCGGATCGGCCCAGATCGATCGCGCGCCCGGAATGCCCGCGGCTTCGATGACGGTCGTGGCGCACGTGCCGTTGGCCACGTGCAGGAAGCGCGCTTGCGTCGAATCGCTCACGATCTGCTCCTGGAATACTTCATCGATTGAGCCACCACGATTATCGTCGCTCTGCCGCCCGCCAGGGTCCGCCGGTTACCCCGATCGCGCGAATGCGATCCAGAATGAACCGCATCGCCATGGCGTTCGTCTCTAAGAGCGCGTTTCAAAAATACGCCGTGCCCTCTGCCCTCTGCCCTCTGCCCTCTGCCCTCTGCCTTTTCACCCATCAATAAAGAAGGAGGACTGATGCGCCCCTGGCTTCTCGCGGCCGCCGCGATGCTCACCGTCACGGTCTCCGCTCAGGACTCCCGCACGTCCGGGTCGCTCGAGCGGGCATTCGCCGCCAGCGGATCGGTCAAGATGGACCTGGTCGCGGGCGACTATCACATCACCGGGATCCCGCAAGACCGCGTCCGCATCGACTGGAGCGTGCGCGATGCGGAAGCTCTGGCAAAAGTTCAAGCCCGCGCCGACGTGCGCGACCACGAACTGAGGATCACCACGAACGGTCCGAGCAACAACGGCTTGAAGTTCACCATCCAGGTACCGAACCAGTCCGATCTCTACGTGCGGCTCACGGCCGGCGATCTCACGATCGAAGATGTCCGCGGCAACAAGGACGTCGAGCTGCGTGCCGGCGATCTGCGCATCGACGTCGGCCGGGCCGACGACTACAAGAACGTCGATGCGTCGCTCTGGGCCGGCGATCTCAAGGCGTCGGCATTTCAAGTCTTCAAGGGAGGCCTCTTCCGATCGTTCGACTGGACCGGGAAAGGCGCCTATCGCCTGCACGCGCACCTGATGGCCGGCGATCTGTACCTCTATTCAAAGTCCGACTCCCGTTAGTGAACGGCTCGGATCGGTCCGCTACTGAAGGATGTCGACAATCGGCCGACCCGATCCATTCGGGACCGATGCGCCCAGCCAATGCGCCATCGTGGCGTGCACATCGGAAAGCCTCGCCGGCGCCAGGCCCGAACGCGCCGCGATGGCCGCGCCAGATCGGATCGCGAGCATCTCGTCGACGCCTTCCGCCAGGAAAAGATAGAGCGTCCGCTTGCGATAAGCGGCGTTCTTTTCCGCGTTCAGCCAGACGTAATACGACAACTGCTCGACGTCGACGAACGATCCGACAGGATCCCGCGTGACGGGGAGTTGATCCGACGCGCGCGGTTGCGAGAAGAGGACCATGCTGCTGAACGGCTTCAGCCTGTCGCGCACGCCGTAGCGGGTGACGAGGATGCGCGGCTGCGCCCGCCTGAGCGCCTGAATCGCGGCCCACTCGACGAACGTGTTGTTCATCAGGAGCGTTCCGTTACCGGTGATCAGCACGTCGCGCACGAACGCCAGCAGAACGTCCGGAGCATAGGGCAGCGAGCCGGCAGGCGGAACGATCCGGAGGCTGCGCGCGTACGCCGCAAACGCCTGAGGGCTTTCGACGCCGCTCTGGATCTTGCGGTTGAGCGCGCGCGTCAGATCGTCGCGATACGGACGCAGACGGTCGTAACTCAAACCGGTCAACGACGCGGGCCCGGTCGCCTCACACACCGCGTGAAGCGCTTCATGCGATTCGACGATCCAGGCATCGAGCGGCGATTCGATCGCTTGGGCGAAGAGCGCCGGCACGCCGCGGGCAGGCTCGGTGACGCCAGCCAATCGCTGGAGGAATCGTTCGGTCGTCTCGGTTCCTTCGAGGTTCAGCGGGACGCGGACGCCGACGCCTTTGAACGGCTTCCACAGCCTCTCTCGCTGAACCGCGATGCCGCTGCCATAGATCTGGACGACGAGCCGGCGCGGCGCATCGGCGGTATAGAGCTGCGCCTCCAGCACGGGGTCGACTTTCTGGAAGAAGCCGTCGACTTCTCCACGCCAGGCGACCATCAGTCCGCGCGTTCGCAGAAGCGCCTGCGCTTCGTCCTGGAATCGCGCAGGACTGCGCTCGCCGATGCGATTGACGCCGGACTCCGTTTCGATGCGTCCGATGCCCGACACCGCCTGATCCAACTCGCCGGTGGGCACACGTGACAGGTGTTCGAGCAGCGCGCGCTGGTAACGCTGCTCGGCGCCGAACAGGGTCGGCCACTTCTCGAGCTCGACGAGGATGAAGGCATGAACGGTCGCCGGTAGACGCGCGAGCATCTCGCCGTGCTGCCGCGCCAGCGCGGCGGCCTCGCCGGTCAGGGTCGCGGTGAACTGCATCGGTTCGACGTTATCGCTCGGCTAAAGCCTCGCGCTCCATCGGGGAGGTCATGTCAGTTCGGCGAGGGGCTTTCCCTCGCATTCCGCCATCTTGAAGCCAAGAATCTGCGCGACCGTCGGCGCGACGTCCAGAGTCCGGATCGGGCGCTCCGTGCCGGCGCCCTTCGGCACGCCTGCTCCAACGGCCACGAGCCACACACGACGACACGACTCGTCGCCGCTGCGGTGGTTGGCGAAGCCGTTTCCGGCGACGTCGCTGTCCCGCCCCATCTCGGGCACGACGATCAGCGTCGTGCGATCGCGGTACTGCGGCAGCGACTGCGCGTGCTGCCACAGCTCGTGCACCAGTCGATCGGTTCTGCGGATGGCCTCGAGGTACAGCGAATAGGCGCCGTAATGCGCGATGTCGATGTCCCAGAAATTCACGACCAGCAGCGACGGCGCGAAGCGGTTCATGATCTCCTTGGTCATGAAGAACGTCAGCTCGTCACCGCTCGTCGGCATGGCCGGATCGTTGAAGTACTCGAGCAGCGACTTCGCGAGGCTCGCCTTGAGCTCGGCGCCGAGCGCGCGGCCCGACTCGTAGACTCTCCAGCCGAAGCCCTCGTACCCTTCGTCGAGCGCGAGCATCATGCGCTCGGCGAGCGCCTGCCGGTCTTCGACACCCGGACCGGCGTTCGTGCTCACCGCCGCCTTGATCGTGCTGATCAGCAACTGCTTCGGCAGGACGACGTTCGCGGAGTACGGATCGCCGAACGATCTCGACTTGCTGCCGCCCATCAACCCGAAGCTCTTGTTGGTCGCGATCACCCAGGCTTCTTCGGGCGGCAGCCCGTGTTCCTTCCGAAAGAGCTCGAAGATCGTCGGCGTGACGGGCGCCTCGCTGCCGTACGCGTCGACGTTCTGCCGGCTGCCGGTGACCAGCGCGCCCGTGGAATTGAAATGTCCGGTGAGCCCTTCGTGACGTGCAGCCGGGTACACGAGTCCCTGCGGCACGAGGTCCGACGTCAGGTGCGGAACGTTGACCCATCCGTCACGCGCCAGCGTGTCCTCATAGCGGACTCCCCCGCCGAACGTCACGACGATGACGCGACGTTCGCGCTTCCGCGGCGCCGAGGTTCTCTGCGCCAACACACGACGAGGCAGCCACCAGTCGGCCATGCACGCCGCCAGGATGCGAAGCGCATCGCGCCGCCGCCACGTCAGTCCGTGATTCTCCACGCGCGTGCCGATGTTTGCTCTCCGGAGCCGCCTGTCCCCGGTGCCGCGCATGGTATCAGCGCTGCGCGCAGGCCGCCAGCGTCCGGCTCACCAGCGCTTCGCGCCGAACCACGCCGCTGCCTTCGCGAATGACGACCAGCTGATCCGCGTCGATGGCGGAGACGGTATCCACGGCACCGCTCGGCCACGCCACCTCAACGCGATCGACCCGGCTGCGCGAGCCAAGACCCATGTGGATCCGCAAATCGTTCTGCGAGCAGAAACTGCCGCCGCTGCGCACCTCGTCGATCAACCGCCGTCCAGCCACCTGCGCTGTGACGCGCGCCCCGATCGCGCTCCGGTTCGAGCGCGTTCCGATCAGCTGCACGACGAGGCTGTGCCCTGCGGGCGGAGCACAGTCGTGAAGCAGCGTCGGTGAGTCGTTCATGTTGTTCACGACGACATCCTGCCGCCCGGAGTTGAAGAGGTCGCCGAACGCGGCGCCGCGCGCCGCTTTCCTGGCGACGACTGCAGGTCCTGCCCGCTTCGACACATCCTCGAAGCGTCCGTTGCCGAGATTGCGGTACAAGAGTTTCTGCTGCTCGTAACCGTAGCGTCCACCGATGCGATCCGCCTCCGGATAGACGTGGCCGTTGACGATGAAGATGTCGGGCCACGAGTCGAGGTCGAAGTCGATGAAGCCCGTGCCCCAGCCGAGATACGAGGTGTTGATCCCCAACCCTCCGGCAGCCGTCGCATCCTCGAACGTGCCGCCGCCCAGATTGCGGTACAGCGACGTGGTGTCGTCGTCGAAATTCGTTTTCACGATGTCGAGCCACCCATCGCGGTTGTAATCGCCGGCGCTCACGCCCATCCCGGCCTGCGCGCGGCCGTCCGCGTTGAGTGCCACGCCCGCGGCGAGCCCGATCTCCTTGAACGTCCCGTCGCGGTTGTTGTGAAAGAGCAGCGACGCCGTGGAATCGTTCGCGACGTACACGTCGGGCCACCCGTCGTTGTCGGCGTCGAGCACGAGCGGCGTGAGCCCGAACGACGGACGCGCCTTCAACAGGCCGGCGGTGTCGGAAACGTCCGTGAACGTGCCGTCGGCATTGCCGCGATACAGCGCGTTGTGAGAGCCGGCCAGTCCGTGCGGCCCGCACATCACGCCGAGTCCTTTCCAGAAGCAGTTGTCCCGGCTTCCTGGCGCGAACCGCATCGCATCGCCGTAGTCGACATACGCCGACACGAAGAGATCCAGGCGTCCGTCGCGATTGAAATCCAGAAACGCGCAGCCCGTATTCCAACGCGGCCTGGAGAGTGACAGCCCGCTCGCACGCGTGACGTCGTTGAAGGTGCCGTCGCCGTTGTTGCGATAAAGAACTTGATGGCCGTAGTAGGTGACGAACAGATCGACGTGACCGTCGTTGTCGTAGTCGCCGGAGCAGACACCCTGGCCCCAGCCCGTTGCCGAGAGGCCTGCCTTCTCTGTGACGTCCGCGAACGTGCCGTCGTGGTTGTTCCGATACAAGTGGCTCGGCGGCGCGGCGCCGTCTGCCGAAGAAGCAAGCCGAGCGCCGTTGACGAAGAAGAGATCCGGCCAACCGTCGTCGTCGTAATCGACGATCGCGACGCCGCCGCCCGTCGTCTCGAGGATGTATTTCTTGTCGCGGTCGCCGCCGATGATCGTGCGGGCGCTGAGGCCGGCGCCGGCCGCGAGATCACGGAAGTCGGCGACGGGCTCCGACACTCTGCCGTTTTGAAACCAAGCGGCGGCGATCAACACGAGAGCGCCGCCAATGAAGAGCTTCACGAGTTCCCCGGCGAGGATAGGCTTGCAAAACGAGGATGGTCAAGCTAGTCTCCGCCGGCTTGTAATTCTTGGTCGTCGAAAGGGAGGACGCGATGAGCATTCAGCCACGACGTGGCATGGGCTGTGTGTTGACGCTTGCCCTGACTGCGGTCCTCGCCGCACCCGCGCATGCCCAGGTCGACACGGGCACGATCTCCGGCACCGTGAAAGACGAGCAAGGCGGCGTGCTGCCCGGCGCCACGGTCACCATCACGCACGAAGGTCAGGCGCTCACGCTCACGACGGTCACTCGCGAAGACGGCACCTACATCTTCACGCCGATCCGCACCGGCCCGTACGTAGTCGAGATCGAATTCCCGGGCTTCAGCAAAGGCGTGCGCCGAGGCATCACCGTCGGGATTCAGGAGCAGGTGCGCGTCGATTTCGTCCTTCAGCGCGGCGCGATCAGCGAACAAGTGCTGGTCACCGCCGACTCGCCGGTGCTGCAGACGGGATCGGGAAGCGTCGGCGAGACGCTGAAGTCCGAGACGATCGAAAACCTGCCGGTCAACGGGCGCGACTACACCGTGCTCGCCCGTTTGACCGCGGGCGTCCTGCCCCCGCAGCAAGGTGCGCGCGCCCCGCTGATGTTCGCCGCCAACGGCGTCAGGCCGGCGCAGAACAATTACCTGCTGGACGGCATCGACAACAACAACAGCAACGTCGACTTCCTCAGCGGCGTCGCGTACGTCGTCAAGCCGCCGATCGACGCGGTCGACGAGATCAGAATCCTGACGAGCTCGTTCAACGCGGAGTACGGTCGTGCCGGCGGCGCGGTGCTGAACACGACGCTGAAGTCGGGCACCAACAAGCTGCGGGGGACCATCTGGGAGTTCAATCGGAACGACGCGCTGAACGCCAACGACTACTTCGCCAAGCGCGCCGGCGTGAAGAAGGGTGAGTTCCTGTCGAACCAGTTCGGCGTCACGGCGGGCGGACCCGTCGTCGGCTCGAAGACCTTCTGGTTCTTCGACTACGAGGGAACTCCGACGAAGCAGGCGCGCACCTGGGTACAGACCGTTCCTTCCGAGCTGGAGCGCAGCAGCGGCTTCACGAACTTCTCCGATCTGATCACGCTGCAGAGCGGCACCGTCGGTGCCGACGTCCTGGGGCGCAGCTTCCCGCGCGGGACGATCTTCGATCCCGTGACGACGCGACTCCTGCAGGCGGGGCAGCTCGATCCGCTCACGGGCATCGTTGCGGTGCGTACCGGCTACGTACGCGACGCCTTCCCCGGGAACGTGATTCCCGCGAGCCGCATCAATCCGAATGCGCTGAAGCTGATGCAGCTCTATCCGTCGCCCAACCAGGCGGGATTCAGGAACAACTACGTCGTGAATCGCACGAACACGGACGACACGCACGCGTTCGACGCGCGCATCGATCACAACTTCAGCAGCAACGATCGGTTCTTCGCGCGCTACAGCTTCTCGAACAACCACAAGGTGCGGCCGTCTCCCTTCGAGGGCGACGGCGACGGCGGCGGCTTCTCCGAAGGCGACGAGAAGGTTCGCGTCCACGGCTTCGCGGCGAGCCATACGCATGTCCTGTCGTCGACGCTGATTAACGAGGCGCGCTTCGGCGTGGGCCGCGAGCACACGTTCCGTCTGCAGCCGAACGGCGACGACACGAGCAACCTTCCCGGACGCTACGGCATCCTCGGTATCCCGCAGCTGGCCGGCAACGGAGGCCTTCCGCTCATTCGAATCGGGAACCAAAACCTCAGCGACCTGGGCCACGCGAGCTGGGTGGTGAGCGAGCGGTTCAGCAACACGGCTCAATTCAGCGACAACCTGACGAAGGTGTACAAGTCGCACGCCTTCAAGGGCGGCTACATGTACCAGCACATCTTCTTCGGCTCGACGCAGCCGCCGTACGCGCGCGGCGAATACTACGCGGACGGCCGGTACACATCGCTCGTGAACCAGTTGGACGCCAGCACCGGAAGGGTCCAGCTGTTGCTCAATCAGATTCCGTCTACAGTGCCGGGCGGCGTCGACTTCCTCGGCGGGTTGAACGAGCTTCGCGCGTCGCCGTTCGGAGCGGTCGACGCGTTCAAGAACTATCAGGGCGCCTACGGCCAGGACAGCTGGCACGCCACGTCGAGGCTGACCGTCAACTACGGCGTGCGCTGGGATTGGTTCAGCCGCGAGCAGGAGCTTCAGTCGGAGCAGGCCAACATGGTGCCGGGGCCGCCGGCGCAGTACCTGATTCCTGCCGAGTGGAAGGACAAGCCGCTCTCTCCAAGCTTCGTCAACAACCTCGCGAAGGATGGCATCCAGCTGGTTTACACGAGCCAGTGGGGCAGCGGCCTCGGACCGATGCCGAAGAACAACTTCGCGCCGCGGCTCGATGCGGCGTACGAGATTGCGCCGAAGGTCGTCCTGCGATCCGGGTACGGACTCTTTTACGGCGCGTTCGAGAACCGTGGCGGCAATCCGAGCCTCGGGTACAACTACCCGTTCCAGTACACGCTCGTCTACCAGTCGCCGAACGACACGGCGCCGAACCGG
>Ga0070699_100002237_pt1 | contig 17481 bp, 22 predicted proteins | sample KBSK1503metaG_FD_65473 | JGI IMG/M metagenome (GOLD analysis project Ga0070699, IMG submission 65473) | Corn, switchgrass and miscanthus rhizosphere microbial communities from Kellogg Biological Station, Michigan, USA - KBS K1-50-3 metaG | ecosystem: Host-associated > Plants > Roots >... | reverse complement strand
AGGACCACGTTCCGCCCCTCATCCCAGCCGAACTCGCGCAGGCCTTGGCGAAACCCGGCGAAAGAGGCGGCGTCCGTAGCTGCGAGCACGCCAACCCGTGCCACCTTCCCCGCCTGCTGCGCTTTAGCAGCGAGCGGCGCGGCGAGGAGGCCAAGCGTGATACCGGAGATGAAGGCTCGCCGGTTGATCACTCGATCACCTGATCCGCACGCTGCAGGAGCGACGGCGGAATCGTGAGGCCGAGCGCCTTGGCGGTCTTCGTGTTGATGACCAGCTCGAACGTGGTCGGCTGCTCTACTGGCAGGTCGGCGGGTTTCGCGCCTTTGAGGATTTTATCCACGTAGACGGCGGTCTGTTGGATCTGGTCATAAACGTTCACGGCGTACGACATAAGACCGCCAGCGTCGACGAACTGGCGATGGCCCCACATCGCCGGTATCCGACGCTTGGCGGCGAGGTTCACGAGGGCCTTTTTGTGTTCGAAGGTCAGAACACCCGGGGTGCCGAACATCGCATGGGCGCGTTCCCGGGTCATCGCGAGAAAGGCGCCCTCGAACTCGCGCGGTTCACGTACCTCGAGCGGTTGGAGGGTGAGAGCCAGGGCCGGCGCCGACTCCTGGAGCTGCTTCAAGACCAGCACGTTGGACCGATCGGCCGGATTGTAGAGGACCGCCACGCGAGAGGCCTTGGGGACCACTTGCTTGAGGAGCTCCAAGCGTTTGCCGCCCAGCTCGGCACTGCTGCTCGTCAATCCCGTGATGTTCCGACCCGGTCGCGCGAAGTTGGCGATGAGTCCGGCGCCTACTGCATCGGCAACGACCGCGAAGACGATGGGAATCGTGCTGGTCGCCCGCTTGGCGGCCAGAGCTGGAGGCGTATAGGGGGCGACGATGACGTCCAGCTTCAGACGGACCAGTTCGGCGGCAAGCTCGGGTAGTCGCTCAACCTGCCCGCCTGCGAATCGATACTCGATGGCAATGTTCTGACCCTCGACGTACCCGAGGTCGCGCAGTCCTTGCCGGAAGGTGTCGACTTCTCGCGCGGGCCCGGAAGCGCCACTGAACAGAAAGCCGATGCGGGGAACCTTCCCCACCTGCTGCGCCTTCGCGGCGAGCGGCGCGGCGAGGAGGCCGCCCGCCAAGATGCCGATGAACGCTCGTCGGTCCATCACTCGATCACCTGATCCGCCCGCTGGAGGAGCGACTGAGGGATCGTCAGGCCGAGGGCCTTGGCGGTCTTGAGGTTGAGCACCAGCTCGAACTTCGTGGGTTGTTCGATCGGAAGTTCGGCGGGTTTCGCCCCCTTGAGGATCTTGTCGACGTAAGTGGCGGCTTGACGAGGCAGGTTGGCGAAGCTTGCCCCATAGGAAATCAGCCCGCCAGCTTCCACGAATGCCCGGTGTCCAAAGGCCGTCGCCAGGTGCTTCTGGATGGCGTATTCGGCTATGGACCGACGGTGTTCCACATTGAGAGGGCTTTCAGACGCGACAAACGCGTCGGCGTGGTCGCGAATCATCGTGTCGAATGCCCTTGCGAGTTCATCAGGCGCTCGAAATTCCACCGAGAGCAGGCTGAGCCCAAGCATCCTGGCTGGTTCCTGCAGGACTTCGAATCCCCGCACCTCAGGTGGAATGGTCGAGTTCCGGAGCACACCCACGCGAGATACCTTGGGCGCGATCTCTTTGAGGAACTCCAACACCTTTGCCCACATCTCCGGACCAGCGAGATGCGTCAGTCCGGTCACGTTTCCCCCGGGACGTGCGAGGCTGGCAACGAGCCCTGACCCAACCGGGTCGCCGCCGCTGGACATGACGATAGGAATCGAATGTGTCGCCTGCTTGGCCGCCCTAGCCGCTGGCGTACTAAAAGTCACGATGACATCCATACGAAGTCGGACAAGCTCTGCGGCGAGCTCAGGGAGCCGATCGAGCCTGTGCTCAGCGAAACGTGCTTCGATCAGAACGTTCCGTCCATCGACGTATCCAAGCTCCCGCACTCCCTGCCGAAATAGTTCAAGGCCAGTTGGTGGGCTGGCCGATTCAGATGAGAGATAGCCGATTCGGTAAACGCTCCCCGGCCTTTGCGCCTCAGCCGCGAGCGGCGCGGCGAGGAGGCCGAGCGTGACGCCGGAGATGAATGCCCGCCGGTCCATCACTCGATCACCTGATCCGCCCGCTGCAGGAGCGACGGCGGGATCGTCAGGCCCAGGGCCTTGGAGGTCCTGAGGTTGAGGACGAGCTCGAACCGAGATATTTCCTCCACCGGGAGGTCGGCGGCCTTGGCGCCCCGCAGGATCCTATCGATGTAGTCCGCGGCGCGGCGGTACGGGATATTCGGGTGTACGCCGAAGCTGAGAAGCATTCCGACATCCGCTCCTCCCACCAAGCCTCCTGCTGGAAGCCCGTTCTGGAGTGCTAACTCGGCGATCCTGGCCCGATCCCGGAAAAAGACCGGGGAGCCCACGACCAAGACCGCCCCAACAGTTCGCCGCTTGAACGTCAGGAAGGCCCGCTCGTAGTCGTACGGCGGCCGGACTTCTACTTTCTCGAGCTGCACATGCAGCTCCCGGGCTCGGGTGTCGATCATGGGCAGCTGATCAGTCGTGAACGCCTCCCAGAGGACCCCGACCACCGTGCTACCCTGGCGGATCTCTCTCAGCAGCTCGAGCGTCTTCGCTCCCACCTCCGGGGCGCGAGAGAACACTCCGGTGACATTCCCGCCGGGACGCGAGAGACTCGTGACGTATCCCTTCTCGATCGGATCGTAATTCAGCGCCACGATGACTATAGGGATCGTGGCCGTCGCCTGTCTCGCGGCCTTGAGACTGGCCTCGGGCCCGCCGGCTAAGATCACGTCGACGTTCTCCCGGACGAGGTGGGTCGCGGACACCGCGAAATCGCTCGGGCCTCTTGGCGTCCGATAGTCAATGGCCAGGTTCGTGCCTTCGACCCACCCGTGATTACGGAGCTGTTGCTCGAAGGCCTGATAGAATGACGCGGAGCGCGGGTTGATCCCGCTAGAAATCACACCGATTCGGTACACCCTCCGCGCCTGCTGCGCCGCGGCGGCGAGCGGCGCGGCGAGGAGGCCGCTAGCCAGGGTGCCGAGGAACGCGCGTCGGTCCAACCCGAGTCCTCGGGGGGCTTCGCTACGACTTCTTGTCAGCCTTCAGACACTCACTCATGAAGCCCTTTCGCTCATCCCCCTTGAGCGCCTTCGCCGACGCGTCCGCGTTGCACTTCTTCATCTTGTCCTGCTGGGTCATCGGAGCGGCGGGGGCGCCCGCCTTCAGGCAGTTCGACATGAAGGCCTTCCGCTCGTCGCCCTTCTTGTCCCCCGCCTCGACGTTGCAGGATTTCATCTTCTCTTGCTGCGGGGTGAGCTTCTTGTCGTCTGCAGCCGGGGCTCCGGAGTACGCACTGGCCACGAGGGACACCGTCGCAAGGGCCACCAGGAATGTGCGCATCGTCGCCTCCTGAACGGGAGTAGGGGCCGCGGCGATCCTAAGGGCTTGTGTGGGGGCGGTCAAGTCGCCGGAGCCGGCTCCTTGGCCGGATGGACGATCTGGGCGCCGCACGAGCAAGCCAGCCATACCTGTCCCCTGTCCAGGCCACCATCGAGGTCGCCGCATCGCTTGTGGTCATCCACGAACGCGACGAATGCGCCGAGCACACCGAAGAAGATGGTTGCTTCCGCCATGACACGCCTCCCGTCTGGCTGTATCGAAGCTGGGACGGGTCGAGCGAGGACGCCAGGGAGGGAACGTATAGCAGGAGAGGAGGCGCTACACAAGAAGCCCGAGGGGGCGACCGCAAGAGGTCTGGCTCCTCCCCCTCGGGCGGAGGCCGGGTGTGGAGGCCGGAACCTGGTGGCTTCACTGCGCCGCGCTACACGAGAGTGAGCTGTTGCTCGCCCGGACTATCATCCGGCCCCTCCACGCGGGTGACATGCGCCTCATCCGCCCCGGCGAGCCGGGGATGCAGCTTGCAGATGGACTTCGCGGCCCACGCTGATATGGCTTCCCGGGTCCAGCCGCAGGAGCAGATGACGAGCCAGCGCGGCGTCAGCGCGGTCATCGAGGGGCATGGGCTGGATGCGGATGCACGGTCACTTGAGCACCTTGTCTCGGTAGTACTTGAACCAGTCGGTGCCGATGATGAACTGCGCCTCCCGCAGCGTCAACGTGCCGTGGCAGACCTCCTGCTTGAGTGCGCCCTCCGTGGCGTCCTTGGCCTTAGCTCCGACGAGGTGTGCCGGAAACGGCCCCACGTGGGTCAGGGGGTGGCCAGGTGTTCCCCACCGTTCAGGCCAGAGGTTCCGCGGATCGCGAGGGTGTCCGCCCAGCTCAAGGGAGACGAGATGGTCTTCCTCGTAGTGAGCGGGCAACTTGTCCGTTAGATGACTCTTCGCAAGCTGCTTGCGCTTGAGACGGTCCGTGTAGCTCGAGGGCGGACGGACGGTCCCGGTGGACCACTGCGTGCTACAGATCGTCTCGCTGATGTTCGCCTGGGTGATGTCTGGATTCACGAGTCCCGGGGTAGTCGCGTGATCCGGGTAGAGGTAGCTCGGGCCGGCATGGGTGACGGTCGCCGCTGCCAGCCGCGCGTTCATGGCGGCTGTAGTCTCGTCAGCGGGTTGGGCGCGGAGAGGGGGCCCAGGCAATCCGAGCAGGGTGAGTGTAAGGGTCCCAGCAAGCAGGAACCGGCGCGGGTAGATCATGGGCGTCCTCCGAGTCACGGGGTGGCGGCTGCGACGAGGATAGCGCCCCAGCAACCGGGGACGGCAGGACTACTTGCCCTTATTGAGCTCGTCGAGTGCCCGGACTAGTTCCGCGCCGCAGTCGCACGTCATCCACACGCGGTCGGGATCGATCCCGGGATCGAAGTCCCCGCAGCGGCGGTGTTCTTGGAGGAAGGCGTCGAGGGCGGAGAGCAGCTCGGGCATCAGGACTACTCAATCACCTGATCCGCCCGCTGCAGGAGCGACGGCGGGATCGTCAGTCCGAGCGCCTTGGCGGTCTTGAGGTTGACCACGAAGTGGAATCTGCTCGGTTGTTCGATCGGCAGGTCGGCCGGACTCGCACCTTTGAGTATCTTCATCATGTAAGAGGTCGTGAGGCCGTAGAACTCCTGTTCGGCAGGTCCATACGAGAGCAACCCGCCAGCGTCGACATACTCTCGCAGCTGAAATACGGTGGGTATCTTGTGCTGTTGAGTGAACTCGGCGATTAGCTCGCGGGCTGCACCAAAGCTGCGGTCAGCGAGCACCATGAGTCCGTCAGCCTGTGCAGAGGAAGCCCGCTCAAGGGCGCGAGGCACTTCCTCTGTCGTGCGAGCCTCTATGGGCACGATCCGAATTCCTAGTGCCTGCACATTCATCTCTATCTCGCGCAGGATGATCGCAGCCCCGGGATTCTCAGGATTCCAAAGCACCGCGACCTGCGACGGTCTGGGACTGACTTGTAGCAGAAGTTCGAGGCCTTTCTGCGCCAACTCTGGCCCTAAAAAGGAGATCCCAGTGACGTTTCCCGCCGGCCGGGCCAAGCTTGTGACCAGCCCAAGGCGAACGGGGTCGCTGACCCCCACCATGACAATCGGAATCGCTTGGCTCGCGCGACTGGCGGCTACTGTGGCGGCCGTGCCTAGAGAGATGATCATCGCCACCTTCTCCTTGGCAAGGGCCGAGGCCGCAACATCAAGGTCGGGCCCCTGCATGACTCTGATCACGAAACGCGTCTTGTAGTCCGAGCCCGCTTCGATCAGCCTAAATTCCAACGTTCCTGGCCTAGGATAGAAGCACGTCGGACCGGCCTGGGGAGCGGCCGGTGATGGCGTCGCCTTCTGTGCGCCCTGAGGCGGCTGGCCGAACGGCCGAAAGACGCCGGGCGCCAGCCCCCGTGACTTAAGCAGACTACCCAGGGGGCCGCCTTCCTCCCGCTGTATCCCCTGGGTTGGCATACCGTCCTGAGACTTTACCTTCTCTTCAACGGTCGCAGTTCCCGGGCTCGGATTTCGGCTGACGCAACCTGCGAATGGAAAGTGGCTGTCGGATAGCAGACCTACAGTGACGCCAGCTGGAGTTTGGGCGCTGGCCGCGTCTGGAGCCGCGAGCATCAACGCAGCCATAACAGCGATGAGCGAGCGGAACACCGCCTGTCCGCCTCCGCGTGTTGGTAGGGCGGCGCGACGTTAACCCAAGACGACAGGCAACCGCAAGTTCAATCCCAAGGTGCCCCGGCTACGACTTCTTGTCCCCCTTTAAACACCTGACATGAGCGTGCCTCGGCGCACTTGAAGCGAGTCAGGCCCTGGGCGAAGATGATGCCTCTCATTCAGGAGCATGCGGGGCATCCCACGATCGAGCGGAGCCGCGGGTCCGGCGCAGAACAGATCCGAGCCGGCTACCGACAAGGAGAGGGTTATGGCACTGAACGAAGCACTTCGCGCGCGGCAGCAGAAGCCCGATGCAGCCGAGCGAGCCCCTCGTCCACCAGCGGACATGAGGCCGGAGGAATGGCAGACGCGCGTGGACCTGGCCGCGGCGTACCGACTGGCCGCCATCTACGGCTGGACCGACTTGAACAACACCCATTTCACGGCGCGCATACCCAGGACCGAGCATTTTCTTCTCAACCCATTCGGGATGCTCTTCGATGAGATCACTGCATCGTCCCTCATCAAGCTGAACAAGGACGGCAATATCCTGGGCGAGTCGGACTACCCGTCGAACCCCGCCGGGTTCGTGATCCACGGCGCCATCCACATGTCCTCGCCCGACTTGAACTGGGTGATCCACACGCACAGCCGGTTCGGTACCGCGGTGGCCACGCAGCGACAGGGCTTGCTGCCGGTGAGTCAGAAAGCCCTGACGCTGATGGGCTGGATCGCGTACCACGACTTCGAGGGACCAGCCACGGACATCGGCGAGCGACCACGCATCGCGGGCGACCTCGGCGACAAGCGGATCTTGATCTTGCGCAATCACGGCCTGATGACGGTCGGAAAGACGGTGGGCGAGGCCTTCGTGTGGATGTACCGAATCGAGACGGCGTGCCGGATCCAGATTGACGCGCTGGCCGGGGGCAGCGAGCTTCAGCCGATCTCGGAGGCCACCCAGTGCAAGAGCATCGAGCAAGGTCTGCGGATGTACGGGCCGGGCGGCTTCATCGAGGCCGGCAAAGAGTGGCCCGCCCTGCTGCGCCAGCTCGAGCGGGTCGACGGAACATCGTACCGGCAGTGAGGCGGACTCCTGCCCGAGCGGGTCTCCTGGACAAGATGTCCGTTCAACCGGACTGGTTGCCGCTCGCCGGGTCCGTGATCGAGTAGGCGAGCGCCTACCTGGCCATCAAATGCGGGCTGGGCCACGTCGCCGTAGCCGTCGTATCGAAATCAACTGATTCCGGTGCGGGACTATGCGGCTGCGGCACTCGTGGCTTGGCGGGCATTTAGGACCCCGGCGCGCCGTAGGTTTTTGGGACGGTCGACGATTGGCGGCCCTCACCTTCCGACTCACGCTACGCGCTACCGGGCTCCATGGGCGCGCGTAGAACACGGGTTCGGTTCCCCAACGGGATTCGCACGTTCTAGGTAGCTGCGCTCACCGGCTGCTGGTCCCGATCTTCGGACGGACGCGTGCAGCATGATTGCGTTCTGATGGGCCGCCGCCATCTTCAGGGGACAACGGAATCGTCGGACCGAGGGGGCGGTGTCGCCGGGTGTTTGCGTCTTCGGGGTGATGCGAGCGCCTCACACGGTCTGACGATTCCCCTACTCGGTCGCGTGCGAGCACGGATGGCGGCGTAAGAATGCGTGGCCTAGAGAGTTGGTGGCCCCAACGGGATTCGCGCGCTCTAGGTAGCCCCATGCTCATTGTCCCACTCGCAGGATATTCGAGGGCTGCGTGATCTTCCGCCGCACTCATCCCCACGTCGAGGTGACACCTATCCGGGCTGTCGCTCCGCAGCTGCTGGCGCGGCTGGAGCGGGGCGAGCTGCCTACCGTCGTCGCCATTGGCGAGCCAGCTGATACGCGGCGGCCAATGATCGAACACAAGCGCCTTGCCGAAGAAGTGCGTCAGGAAGGGGAGTGGGGGAACAGCACCAGCTTGACGCGGCGTCGGCGTGGACGCTATGCGCACGGTGTCCCCGGAGGTGCGGGCGAAGATCAGTGCGACCAGGCAGGCGCGCTACGGCAAGGAAGCGGGTCGCGACTACTCGATGATGTCATCGATCTGCGCGAGCAACGCCGGCGAGATCGTCAACCCCAGCGCGCGCGCGGTTTTCAGATTGATCACCGCCTGAAGCTTGGTCGGCTGCTCGACGGGCAGATCCGCGGGCCTGGCCCCCTTGATGATCTTGTCGACGTAGTACGCCGACCGCTCGTACAGGAGCGAGTAGTTGGAGGACAGCGAGACGAGTGCGCCTGCGACAACGGTCTCGCGATTACTGGACATGTACGCGAGTCGGCGCTTCGCCGCGAGGCCGAGGAGCACCTTCCGGTGCGGATCGAAATATCCCACGACGATTACCGCCTGCGCGCGCTCTTTCGCCATGGTCGCGAACGCGCTCTCGAAGTCGTTGACGCCGTCGACGATGGCAGGGACGAGTCGAATGCCCGCTCGCGCTGCCGCCGCCCGCAGATCGTCCACGAACGGACCGCCGAAAGGATTGGCCGCCGGGGTCGCCGAGAGAACGGCCACGCAGTTGAGGCCCGGGATCAGCTGCTTGAGGATCTGGAGGCGCTTGCCGCCGATCTCCGCATCGATGCCCGACAAGCCCGTCACGTTCCCGCCGGGATGAGCGAGGCTTGCGACGAAGCCCAACTGCACCGGAGCGCCGGCTGGGGCCATCACGATCGGAATCGTGCGGGTGGCCGCGATCGCGGCTTGGATCGCCGGCGTGAAGTGGGCGACGATGATATCGACCCCCGTGCGGACCAGCTCCGCCGCGAGCTGCGCGGCGCGATCGGCTCGTTCCTCCGTGTAGAGAATCTCGATCCGGATGTTCTGACCTTCGGTGTAGCCGAAGCTTTGGAGACCGCGGCGGAATGCATCGGCGAACGGATGCGGAGGCGATGCCGACACCAGCACGCCGACGCGCGGCATTTTTCGGGATTGCAGGGCGAGCGCTCGACGCGGCGGGACGAGCAGACAGGTCGCTAGGACACCGATCACATCGCGCCGTCTCATATCGCCTCCCGCGCGTGCGGCCTGTAGAATATAACGCAAAACGAGGCACACGCGGTGTCCTTCACACCCCCCGTGAGGCGGGCCCTGGAGCTGCGCTTCAGTGCTACGATGATTTCGTGATTCTGACTGCGGCGCGAGAGTCGAATAGGGTTTACCGGCCGTGTCCTCGCAAGCGGCATCTATGCGGGAACATGAGCTCTCGGAGCGATCACGGTCGTATCCCCCTGGGGACTCGACCGTCGGCACCTGCTGCGAGCTTCCGAACCCTCCGCTGTCAGGCTTGAACGCGTTTCCCCGCAGTGGCTGCCCGGGGCACTGCCCGAGCGAGGGTCGCCAGTGCCACGTGGAGCGCCTTAGCGACCTGCCGCAGGGACTTTCCGTCCGCGAGCATGGCGCGAGCGCGGAGCACATCTACCGCGGTTCGCGGGCGGCCGAGCCGCACGCCGTGGGCCTTGGCGCGCTTGAGCCCGGCCAGGACCCGGTCCCTGATCAGATCCCGCTCGAACTCCGAGATGCTGGCAAGGACGTGGAAGAGGAGCCGCCCGCTTGGCGTGGTCGTGTCGATCGCCTGGTCGAGGACCACGAGGTCCACGCCGAGGGCCTCGAACTCGCGGACCATCGCGACCAGGTGGTGGACGCTCCGGGCCAGGCGGTCGAGCTTCACGCAGGCCACGATGTCGAGCGTGCGGCCACGGACGGCGACGTGGAGGGCGTCCAGGGCTGGCCGCTTCTCCTTGGCGCCCGAGACGCCGTGGTCGACGAACTCGACGACCGTCCAGCCGCGGGCGGAGGCGAAGGCCCGGAGGGCGAGGAGCTGGTTCTCCGCGGTCTGGCCGGTGGTGCTGACGCGGCAGTAGAGGCCGACGCGGCGACCTGTCTGGGGCTTGGCGGGATGAGACGACTGCCCTACACTGAGCGTGCTCATCGTTCGCTCTCCTTAGCGGGGGTACGGGTGATGGGCCACGACCCGGGCGTGTTACCAGCACGCGCCGGGTCACGTTGTGTCTATGTCTTGCGCGTCCTCCTCCGCCTTCGCGCGCGCGGTGTCTCCTCGAACAGCTGTCCCGGGCGGACGTGCAGGGCTCGCGCTAGCTTGACGATCGTGGTCACGGTCGGCTCACGCTGGCCCCGCTCGATCTTCACCACGTCGGTCCGTTGCATGCGGGCCCGGGTGGCGAGCTCTAACTGAGTCAAGGTCAGGGCCTCACGGACACGTCGTACACGACGGCCAAACGCGACAACAGGCTTCATGACTCTGCCCATCATCAGTCATTGGCACATCGTTGTCAACTAACTTACATCGTCGGTGTTCCTCATGAGGAACTCTCGTCAAGCGTCGCTCACCGGGAGTCGCTCATCGAGCGTCGCATGCTGTGCGTCCTCTGGAGAGGCGTGCGGGCGGCCCGATCGGGGTGCCGGCGGGATTGCCACGGGTCGCCGCTACAGGGGCCCGTTGCGCACCCTACCCACTTCGGCGACAATCCTCGATGCCCCTATCGAGGCGGAGGTGTAGGTTATGAGCATGGACCCGAAGTTCACCAATCCCAGAATCATCGCTGAGGCTGGAGAGAAGATCTACGCCGAGAAGTATCGCGCCGACTTCGAGGCCCGGCACATGGGGCAGTTTGTCGCCATCGACGTCAGCACCGGTCAGGCTTTTCTCGGTCCGACAGCCGAAGCCGCTCTGAGCGGGGCTCGCCAGGCGTCGCCAGGAGGGATCTTCCACCTGATCAGGGTCGGACAGGCGGGTGCGTTCCGCGTCAGTTACTCGGTGGATGCCAAACTGGACTGGCTCGCTCGGTAGCACGGGCTCCCCCACCGTCCGTATCACGGTGGCCGGCGTCTACGGCCCTGGGCAGGAATTCGACGCCATCATCGACACCGGCTACACCGGGTTCCTGACCATTCCCCTCGTACAGGCGTTCCCGCTGGGACTGGTCCTCTTCGGCACGACCACGCTCATGCTCGCCGACGGCTCCACGTCCTACCGGCTTACCGCGTTTGGCAACGTGAAGGTAATGGGCGAGGAGCAGACTGGTGTCATCGTGCTAGAGCCGCAATCGACTGAAGTTCTGCTGGGCATGGAGCTGCTCTTGAAGTTCAAGAAAGCGCTCGTCATCTGCCACGACCCGAATATGGTTCACGTGGTGGATGCGTCTCTGGTCGCAGCGGCGATGGCGACCACTACTCCAACGCCCGGCGCCCCTGCTGCTGGAGCACCGGCTCCCGGAGCACCCGCTGCCGCTCCCGCCGCGCCGGGCGCGCCCGTAGCACCGACGTCCGACATCACCCACGGTGATGCCTGAGGAAGGGATGCACCGGCCACTCGTCAACGCGCTGAAAACGCCAGTGGCCAGCCAGTGATGGCGAAGCCCGTGGCCGGCCCCCCTAAGTGCGCGAGTTCATCCCGGCTCGAGCAGCCCGAGGACAGCGAAGCGGTCCGGCGTTACAAGCTCGCCCGAGAGGCCACTCGGGCTCAGATGGCTCCCTCGGGTCGAAGACTGCGCGCGTCCCGGCCGACCCCCGCTCAGGCTCGCGCGTTCAAAAATCTGACCTTCGCAATTCAGAACCTTCAATGCTTCAAGAATGCCGCGACAATCCTGGCCCTTGAGCGGTACAGCCCGACTCCAGAGGGCAGGCCACAACACGTCTTGCGCGATCTCCAGAATGAACCGGATAGGCTCAAGGAGTTTCGAAATCTCGTGAGCGATCTCAACAGCGCGGTCCTGACCGCCGCGCGCCGCGGGCTAGCGTCTGATCCTCGGGTGGCAGACCGCCTCCGAACGCTCAGGGCCGTGGGGGACTGGGAGACACTGCGCCAGGGGCGCATCGGCCTCGAGAAGGGTGTTCGTCGTGCCCTTTCCGCGCAAGATCCCAACTCCGAGAAAGATCTCAACCTCTGCTGGAAAATCAATGATCTCGTCGCCAGCGGACAATATTCCAATTGGGAGAAGATCCGGCGCGCCCTGACCCGCAGGACGATCATCCCGCGCATGTCCCGCGTGGCGTTCCTCAAGCTCCGGGGGCGTCTCGGGTTCCCAGGCCGACTGCCAAAGCCGTAGCCTCGCATGGCCCGGGCCCGTTTGAGGCCCGCACGAATTTGTTAACCGAGTTTGTCAGCTTGCTCGCCAGGGGGCATCCGTCTGGTCGAACATGGCGCCATGCTTGATATCGAGCGTCAGGCAGCCGAGCGCCGCATCGCCTACCGCGTTCGCGACTTAGTGCCGATTCTCGGATGGTCCGAACTTGCCATCCGACGCGAAATCGAGCGGGGCACCATCCCGGCCCGTCGCTGGGGGCGGCGCATCGTGATTCTGCGCGACGAACTTGAGACCTTCCTTCAGCAACTGCCCAAGTGCGACGAGATCCTATAGGAGCCACCACGGCGTGATGACGTAGTCCACCCTAACCGCCTCTCGGCACAGACTTCCGCGCGTGGATGGCGCGCGGAGAGTCACACCGGGAGGCGCAACGCCGAGGCCCTCAAAGCGCGGCGTCGCGAAAGGCACGATCGATGTGCAGCGTACATCGGAGGACCAACCTCCCGCAAGGGGCCTTGGGCCGACTCGAAGATCGCGTCGCGGCGTCAGGGTGGTTATGGGACGAACGCGCTTCGCTGCGGGTGGACTGGTTGCTTGTGTTCGTGGAGCTGGAAGAGCCGGCCGTATGAGCCGGGTATCGTCCGCCCAGCGATTCACCGCGTCGCACCCCTGCCCGATCTGTGGCGGGGCCGAGAGTGATCCGCGCGGTGTGGGCAGACGGTGCAATGGCTACGTGAGCCACGACCGCCAGTACGCCTATTGCTCGCGCGAGGAATTCTCTGGCGACCTGTCGCTCTACCACGACACCGGGGCCTATGCGCACAAGCTCGAAGGCTTATGCAGGTGTGGGACGTCCCATGGTGAGGCCCCTTGCCCGCGGCCGAGCAATGGGCAGCCCCGGCCCGCCACCGTGGCTGAGCGGGTCGTGCAGACGCGGCGGTGGACAGTCTCTGAGCGTGGGACCCCCATTGCGGTGCACGTGCGCCAGGATGTCGAGCGCACGGATGGCCAGCGGGACAAGCGCGTCCACTGGGAGCAGCCGGATGGCGCGCTCGGCCTCGGCGGCCGCGCCTCGGCCAGCCTCCCACTGTACGGGCCACCGGAGTTGGACTCAGCAGCCCATGGAGCGTTGGTGGTGGTGGCAGAAGGGGAGCCGGCCGCCGACGCGCTGCGCGACCACGGCATTCTCGCGGCCGGCACGGTGTGCGGCGCGCGAGTGACGCCGACTGATGACGGGCTGCGCCCATTCCTGCGTTTCCGAGTTGTCGTCTGGCCCGATAACGATGACGACGGCGTGCAGCACATGAGGCGCATCGCAGAGGGGCTGTACCGGCTCGGTCATAGGGACGTGCGGGTCGTGATGTGGGCCGAAGCGCCCCTTACGGGCGACGCGGTCGACTTCTTCGCGGCCGGCCACACCACGGAGGAGGCTCGGGTGCTGCTCGAGGCCGCTGTCCCGATGGCGCCAGAGACGGAGGCGACCGTGGCCGTGCCGGACAGTGGAGCCGACGCGCCGTGGTGGTTCGAGCCGAAGATGGGCGCTGATGCGTTTACTGGGCTCGCCGGCCGCATCGTTGACGTCATCGAGCCCCATTCGGAAGCGTCCCCGGTCGCGATCCTGCTTCACGTGCTCGTGGGGCTGGGCTCCCTCATCGGTCGCGGTCCGCACGCGCTCGTCGAAAAGACATCGCATCATGTCAACGAGTTCGTCGCGCTCGTCGGGCGCAGCAGCAAGGGGCGGAAAGGGCAGGCGTGGTCCGTGCCCCGATGGCTGCTGGCCCAGGCGGACGAGGCATGGGCCACCGGTCGCGTGGTGTCTGGTCTGTCCAGCGGGGAAGGGCTCATCTACCACGTTCGCGACCCACGCGACGAGCAGCAGCCCATCAAGGAGAAGGGCCAAGTCACCGGATACGCCACCGTGCGCGTCGACGAAGGCGTCGCAGACAAGCGGCTACTCGTCTTCGAGGCGGAACTGGCAAGCGTGCTGCGGCGCATGGAAATGGACTCGAACAGCCTGTCAGCCGTCCTGCGGCAGGCGTGGGATGAGGGGCGGCTGGCGACATTGACTAGGAACAGCCCGCTCCGAGCGACGGGCGCGCACGTGAGCCTCATCGCCCATGTCACGCTCGACGAGCTGGCCGTCACGCTCACCGAGACGGAACGGGCCAACGGCTTTGCCAACCGTTTCCTGTTCCACCTCGTGGAGCGCTCCAAGATGCTGCCGGAGGGTGGTGAGCCACCCGAAGGGGCCCTGGGGCCCCTCGTCGAGGATACCCGGCGTGTGGTGGACCACGCCCGGCGGGTGGGGCGGATCCAGCGCGATGAAGAGGCGCGGGAGCTCTGGGCTGCGGTGTATCCGCAGCTGTCGGACGGCAAGCCAGGTCTCCTCGGCGCGGTCACGGCTCGAGCCGAGGCCCACGTACTTCGGCTCTCTGTCCTCTATGCCTTGCTTGACGGAGCGTCCGTGGTCTGCCGGCAGCACCTCTTGGCGGCCCTGGCGGTGTGGGATCACGCGGCCGCCTCCGCCGAGTGCATCTTCGGGGACCGCACCGGGCTGTCGGTGGCGGATACGATCCTCGAGGCGCTGCGGCGTCGGGGGCCGATGACTCGGGACGGGCTCCGCAACCTCTTCCACCGGAACAAGTCGGCCGCCGAACTGGATTCCGCCCTCCGCCTGCTCGTGCAGCAAGGGAACGTGCGCCAGACGGCCCGCCCCGCGGCGGGGGGCCGGGGGCGGCCGGCGACCGTGTGGGAGGCCGTCTGAATGGCCGAGCAGCGAGACGCCCGGCAGGACTGGATCGCCCAGGCCCGGCGAGAAGGGCTCGGATGGGCAGAGATCGCCAAGCGGCTCGGGGCCAGTGCGCCAGACAAGGCCCCAAACGCGGTTGACGTGGAAAACGCTGTTAGTCCAGCGTCACCGAGCGTTAATCGCGTCAATCGCGTCAACGGCGTTAGGGGGGCTTTCTCAACCGCGTTCCAGACGGCCGCCGCAGCGGCGCTGCGGGCCGCCTACCGCCGGTGGTTCGAGTTGACCGTAGCCGAAGCCGATGGGCAACGGATCACCCCGGCGGAGGCCGAGACGCTCCACCAAACGATCATCAAGCTGACCGATGAAGCGGGGCCGCTGTGGGCCGATGCCCTCTTCGCCGATGAGCTACGCGCCTTCCGGGCCGCGACCGCCCGCTGCGGGCTCTGTGGCGGGCTCGGCCACATCCAGGAGCCGCGATGACCCGCGAGCTCGTCGCCCACCACGAGCCGGTAGTGCTGACCTCCCCGTACGTCGGCGCCGCCCTGGCCGTCCACCGGTGGACTCCGGCACTGAGCCTCGTTGAGCTCCTCGAACACGCTACGCGCTCGGGCCCGGCCCGCCGAGCCATCCAGCACGTCCACCGCTGTGGTGCTTGCCTTATCGGTGTCGTGTGCGCGGTCGGCGCGTGGCTGGCCCAGGCGATCGGGCGCCGCTGGGCGAGACGGAGGCGGGCCACGTGAGGCCCCGCGGCCACCTTGACTCCGTTGCGCGTCGTCCGCAGACTGCTCTCGCGCCGCCAGCCGTGATCCTGACGATCGAGGACGACCGAGGCGGGGAGGTGATGGCGGACGTCGTGCGCATCGTGTTCGAGGAGGTACGAGAGATCCCACAGGACGACGAGAGCACACGGTGACCATCGGGATCTACGCGCGTGTCTCCACGGAGGATCAGGCCGAGCGGTACGGGCTGGCAGCCCAGCTCCGGGAGCTCCGCGCGAAAGCCGGCAGCCCGGCGCTCGAGTTCGTCGACGACGGGGTCTCCGGCGCGACGCTCGAACGACCGGGTCTCGCGCGCTTGCGTGAGGCGGCCCGCCGCGGGCAGCTCGATCGGCTCCTCATCCTCGACCCGGACCGCCTGTCGCGTCGCCTCGTGCATCAGCTCCTCCTTCTCGACGAACTCCAGCGACATGGCGTCGCGGTGGAGTTTCTCCGGGGTTCGACCGAGGACACCGCCGAGGGCCGGTTGCTCCTCAACGTACAGGGGGTGATCGCCGAATACGAGCGTGAGAAGATCCGCGAGCGTACCCTCCGCGGCAAGCGCGAGAAGGCCCTCCGCGGCCTGGTGATCGGGCAGGTGCCCTACGGGGCGCGCGTGGCGGACGCAGCCTCCGGCACGGTCCTGATCGACGACCAGGAGGCCGCCATCGTCCGGATGATCTACCGCTGGCTGGTCGACGAACAGCGCTCGCTGGCCACGATTGCCGAGGAGCTCACAGCGCTCGGGATCCGGCCGCGCCGGGCCCGCGTCTGGGCCAAGACGTCGATCCGGCGCATCCTCTCCGACCCGTTCTACCGGGGCGCGGCCTACTTTAACCGGCGGCAGCGGCAGGGGAGTCGGCTCGTCTGGCGGCCGGCCGACGACTGGATCGCTGTCCCGGTGCCCCCGATTGTCTCCGCGGAGCTCTGGCAGCAGGCCCAAGCGCAGCTCCAGGTCAACGCCCGCCACCTAGTAGGTCAGCCGGGCCGGCGCTACGTCTACCTGCTCCGGGGGTTGATCCGGTGCAAGCGGTGCGGCCGCGCCTACCACGGCCAGCTGCACCACGGCACGCCGATCTATCGCTGCGGCGGGGCTCGCCGGCCGGTCGCGGGCGTGCGATGCCGGAACCGGCGGTGGACGGCGCACGCGCTCGAGACCCAGGTCTGGGCCGCCGTGGCCGCGGCCATTAAGCATCCCGAGCGCCTGCGTGCCGGCGCCGAGGCCCTGAGGGTCGGGGACCGGGTCGTGGCCATCAAGTCCGAGTTGGAGGCCCTGCGCGCCGAGGTGGCAAAACTCGACCGCCAGGAGCAGCGGCTGCTCGATCTCTACCTGGATGACGGGCTGACCGTCCCGGGGCTCCAGGCCCGGCTGGATGCCTTCCGGGAACAGAAGGTGACCCTCGCTGCCCGAATCGCGATGGCCGAGGGCGGCCTCGCCGACCATGAGGCGCTGGCAGCCTCCCAGCGTGCCGCCGCGGCCTTCTGTCGCCGTTTGCGGGCCGGGATTGACCATCTCTCCCTCGACGGCCGACAGCGCGTCCTCCGGGCCCTCGGGACGCGAGTCCTCAGCCATCCCGACCATGTGGAAGTCTGCGTGAAGTTGGGGGGCGGCAATCGGCCCGATCATCAATACATTGTGGGCGCCGGCCGCGGCGATCTCCAGGCCGCGCTTGGCGTGCGCGTGCCCGCGCACGTCCGCGAAATCGAGCCCGTCACGGTCCGGGGCGGCCGGAGCGCCGGAGCCGCCGTCC
>Ga0070699_100002236_pt1 | contig 17482 bp, 17 predicted proteins | sample KBSK1503metaG_FD_65473 | JGI IMG/M metagenome (GOLD analysis project Ga0070699, IMG submission 65473) | Corn, switchgrass and miscanthus rhizosphere microbial communities from Kellogg Biological Station, Michigan, USA - KBS K1-50-3 metaG | ecosystem: Host-associated > Plants > Roots >... | reverse complement strand
TGCATTTGAAAGACCGCCAGGCTGCGAAAGGCATTCTCCAGAGAAGCGTGGATCACCGAAACCAGGAGGGCGAATCCCGCATGCGCCAGCGCCCGCCAACCCCAACGTCGTCCTTCCAGCGGAACCCGCCCGGCGAACCACACGACCAGCGGCGCCAGCAAGGCCCACAGGTACCAGAAGGGCATACCCATGCCCAGAGCATGTCCGGCCGAGGTATTGCCACCCTCGTAGACCATGGTCGCGTGATGCTGCCACGAGGCGATGATGCCGAGGATGGTGGCCAGGACCAGGACAAATCCCGGCATGAACCAGCGGGAAGAGATACCGTGAAGGCGGCCTTCGTTCATGGGGACAAGGTACCGTCCATTGCAGGCAGGGAGAAGCTTGCTGCGGCGAACGGCTGCCGGCGTGCAGCCAGGTGCGGCGGGACGCAGGGAAGGCGAAGGGCGTTACTGCCCGACGACTATGTCACGCGCCAAATTGCCGAAGGTGATGATCGAGGTGGCGGTATTGCAGGACATCCCAGTCCTTGGCCCGCATCCGGCCGAACGACGGATGCGCCACCGCCAGCTGGTCCGGCCCGGCGGCTGCAAAACGCTCGATCAGGCCCACCACGATCTGACGATCCTGCTCCCAACCAACGCTGGGTGTCGTGAAGGCGCCGCGGGGAGCCGGAATCTTTCCCTCCGGCCAGGGCAACCGGTGAATGGCGAGATAGCGGAAGATCACTGCCTTGAAGCCACGTCTGGGCGGACCTTCGAGTTTCAGTTCGCCCAACGCCAACCGGATGCCTTCGCCGAGGTGGGGCAGCAGCTGGGTGGGTTCCATCTTGCCCCAGCGGCGCTGGTGCTCCGGCGTGAGCCGAGCCAGGCGGTCGAGGATGGCGGACCGGCCGGCGGGATCGCGCAGCGAGCGTGGAGTGGCCATGGTCTAGGCTCCGATAGCCGCGCGGATTCGCGTCAGTTGCCGGAGATGCCTCAAGTCATGCCCGGCATAGATCTGCATCTGGAAGTCCAGGCTTTCGGCACCCCGCTCGGTATGGAGGCCGACCCTCTGGCGCTCTTCGGGAGTGGCCCGCTCCAGGATCCACAGGTTGGCCCGGCGCAGCACAGTGAAGGTATTCAGCACGGCGGGGACGTCTGCCTGGTCGTAGTGCAGGTGGCCGGCCCAGGCGTCCTGGTCGTAGGCGGGAATTCCGGGCCGGTCGTGAGCGAGAATCATCCGGAAGCGGAACGCCCCTACCAGCTCCGAGTCAGCCAGGTGCGACAGCACCTGTCGGGCCGACCATTTCCCCGCCGCCTCCGGCATGGAAAGGTGCTGATCGGTCATACCGGCTATTCCCCGGCGCAGGGCGTCCGGCGTATCGGCCATCACCTGGAGCGGGTCCCGACTGCCCAGTATTTCGAGCAGGCTGGCGATGTAGGGATCGGTTGGGATGGCGGGTCGGACCAGGTCGGCCATGTTACTGCTCCAATCGGGTCAGGCTGATGCGTTTTCCACGGCAGCCCTAAGGGAATTTCCAGTAATACAGCCGCAAGGTCCCGCAGCGATCGTGGCAGAGCTCCGTCGCATCGCGCTCCAGGGTAGTCTTGAGCGATTGCTCCACGTTGTTGTAATCCCAATACTTCTGCTGGATACCGATGAGCACGGCTCCCCGGTCTGAAAAAGCCTGCTCGATCGCCTCGGGGGTCGTGAGGGTTGGCCGCCCGGCATAAAGGTCGGGGCTGCCGACCGGGTTCAAATGATAAGGCCGAGCGTCCTCCCGGTCGGCCGGATCCCGGGTCCAACTTTCCAGCAGCGCCTTCTGCACTACGAAGTCCAGCCGCCTCCAATAGTACAACGTCTCCAGGGGCATCGCGCTTCCCAGCGGGAGCCCGGCCAGGTTCGGATCCGCCCGGATGATTCGGTTCGACTCGTCCCACCCATTCGACACCCGAGTCGACGGGATTCTCCGTGAGATGTTGAACGCCGGCGTGGTGGCGACGGCGACGGCCGCGACAGTAGCGACCGTCACCGCGGCAATACCATGCGCCCAGGCGGGCGTCAACCGGTTGAGTCGAGACCTTATCCACCGATTGAGCGCGCCGAGCCCGGCGATCGCGGCGATGCCGGCCGCCAGCAACAGCGCCGGCACGGCGAGCAGGATGTAGCGCTCGGATTTCCAGGTGAAGACCAGGCTGTGCAGCAGCACCGGGATAGCGAACCAGGCCAGCAGGAACCACCCGGTACGCCATTGGCGAAGAATGACGACCAGGAAAATCAGCGGGGAGAGTGAAATCACCAATGGAAAGCTGGCTGTCAGTAGGCGGTAATACGACATGATGGTACTGGAGCCGCCCAGCCGGGCCCACATGGGGACCGCTTGGGCCCGCTGGATCAACTCACCCGGCAGGTGAGGCGCCAGCGCCGCGAGGGCAAGCAGCGCGAGGAGCCCGAGGACCGTCAACTGCCAGGGCACGCTCCATTTCCAGGCCGCACGGCGAAGGCGGTGGAGATCGAGGATGCCCACCACCGCAACCGAGACCGCCCAACCAGCAGCCACGCTCAGCGTGGTCACCTGAATTCTGGTGGCGTACCCGAAGGCGAGCAGGGTTGCGCTTGCCCACACCCAGGCGACGGCCAGGCGGCGGACCGTGAAATCTTCGGCTTCGAGCCGGTCACGAAGCACCCGCCAACCGCAGTACATCGCCAGCAATCCGACCAGCAGCTGCAGAGTATAGAACCGGCCAAACCTCGAAAGCCGGACCGCTTCCGGATACAGGGCCAGCAGCAGCGTAGCCATTACTGCCGGCCAGGGCCCGGCCATGCTCCATGCGATCAGGGCGAATGCCAGCAGACAAAGAGTTCCCACGATGGCGGAGGGAAGCCGAACCGCGGTTTCGACCGTCCCGACCCGGTCGAGGCCGGCTCGCACCATCTGGGAGTATTCGATCCCGCGACCATACCATACTCCGGATGGCAGCACCGGCCCCTTCCCGTCGCGCAAGGCGGCGGCGACGTAGTAGTGATTCATCTCGTCCGAGGACAGGGGATTCGACCCCAACTGGCTCAGTCGAATCCAGGCGCCCCAGACCACGATCAGCAGCAGGATGAGGAGCGGGACGCGGTGGGTGGCCGGGACGGGCATGCCTGACTAATTCACCCGCTCGACGACCCGGTACCTGGTTCGGGCGGGTGCCTGCAGGAAAACCATCATCTCGCCGATGATTCCAATGGCGACCGCCTGGATTCCCAGCACCAGGAGGAAGACTCCGGCCAGAAGCACCACGCGGCCGGTGCCGCTCACCGGGCCCAATCCCCGGATCAGAATCAGGAGCAGCAGTCCCAGGCCAATCAGGATGAGACTGACCCCGATGGGACCGAAGAACCGGAGCGGCCGGGTTGTGAATCGGAGAATGACATAGATCCCCAGCAGGTCCACGAGTCGACGAATGTAGAGGCTGGGCCGGTAGAGCCGGGCGCGCCGGTCCCCGAGATGCTGCGGGGCGTCCATCTCTTCCACCCGGAACCCCGACTGCTGGGCGAGGAGCCCGAAGAATCGAAAGGAATCACCGTAAACCGGCGTGCTCAGAAGGACCTCTCGCCGCATGGCCTGAACCCCGCAGGCCACATCGCGAAATTTGCCCCCCACGGTCCAGCGAAGCAGGAAATGGAGCGATCGATTCTGCCACCGATTGATCCAACTATCCCGGCGGGGCCAGCGCCGGGCTACGACGAGATCGGTGCCCTGCAGCACCCGGTCGATGAGGCGGGGAAGGTAGTCGGCTTCGATTCGCCGATAGGCAGGCAAGGTAACCACGACGGGACCAAGCGAATCCGTGGCGACGGTATGATAAAGACTCGCTTCATCCAGGTTCCGGGATACCTGGAGGACCCGAATCGGCTCCCCGGCCTGTGCCAGGTTCAGCAGCTCCGCGATGTCGGCCTGGTACCCTGGTTCGCAGATGAAGACGAACTCAAAACGCTTACCGGCCTGCCGAAGTGGCGCCGCGTACTCCTCGTAGAGCGGCCGGAGCGGTTCGGGGCGCTCCCAGACCGGTACCAGCACCGAGATGAATGACGGATCATCCGCCATGGCCGGGTTGATGGAAGCGGCGCCGCTCATCCCCTGCGCCGTACCAGCAGCGGGGTTGAAGGTCTTGCGGACCGTTGCCAACTGAGGGCCACCTCCGCCATGAGACCAAGCAGAATGAGAAAGCCGGCCAGCTCGAGCCAGATGAACGGCAAGGCGAGCAGAATCAGGCTGAACCTCGAATCGGGGAAACCGCCGGTGAATATCTCGGGATAGCCGCTGAGCAGGCCACAAATGATCGCGAGAAGCGCCCCCTGGGCGAACATGGCAAGCGGGCGCTCCCGAAAGGAATGGATGGCCCGCAACACGATCAGGTCGATGATGACTTTCGGAGTGCGGCGCAGTCCGTACTTGCTCTCACCGGAGAACCGGGGCAGGTGCCGGACCGGCATTTCGGTGACCCGGGCGCCGCGAACCGCCACCGCAACGGCCGGAAGGAAGCGATGCAGGTCGGAGTAGAGATGGAGGCCCTGCAGCAGCTCACGCCGATATGCCCGCAGCGTGCAGCCGGTGTCCCGAATTCGCACGCCGGTCAGCATCCGTACGATGGCATTGGCAATCGCCGAGGGAATCCGCCGATGGGTCGGGTCCTGGCGCCCGACCCGATAGCCGGCCACCAGGTCGTAGTCCTGCTCCCGGAGGGTGTGAATCAGGGCGGGAATGTCGGCCGGATCGTTCTGGAGGTCGCCATCGAGGCTGACCACGATGGATCCCACGGCCGCGTCGAATCCCGCCTGCAGGGCAGTTGCCTGACCATAGTTTCGGCCCAGGCGGATCAGCGTGATGCGATGATCCCCCGCCGTCAGCTCGCGTATGGCGTCCGCGGTTCCGTCCGTACTCCCATCATCAACCAGCAACAACTCCCAGGGCCCCTGATCGACCAGCGCGCTGCGAATCGCATCGACCAGCGGCACGATGTTGCCGACCTCGTTGAACAGAGGTACAACCACCGAGAGCCTGGGGGGTTCGCCGGACACCGAGTTCATTTTCCTATGAACCTCCCTCGCGGGTCGACGAACGCCTGAGCCACAAGCTGGTGCCCGGATTCCTCGCCGCCAGCGGCAGGAGGTCTGAAAGCGCCCGGCGGTGGTATTCCCCCATATAAGCGTTGAACAGTTCTATCGAGAACGCCGAGTTGTACTGGAGAAAGGCGCGGACAAGGTAGGCCTCGTTCCAGGCCCGCCCCTGGTACACCCATTCTTTCGGGTACTCGAATCCCTGCATTATATCATGGATGTGGACGTAGACGCCTTCCCGGAGGCGGGGAAGAATCTGAAAAAGAATGTGGTTGACGTCGCTCCCCACCTTCGACACATGAGAGGAATCCACGATCAAGATGTCGTTTGCCGCCAGGTCATCGAAGACCGCCAGGTCAACCTCCTGGACCCGGTGGTCGAGCAGGCGAAACCGTTTCTGATCGCCGGGATTGACCAACCCGAGAAGCAGTTCGGGAAAGGGCTCGATGAAGGTGCAGTCCACAACTCCGGGAAGTGCTCGCTCGATCGTATCGAGAATCACGCACGACGAATACCCGGACCCGATTTCGATGATGCGCCGGGGGTTGAGCAGCCGCATCATGCAATAGAGAACGATGGCCTCTCCGTAGGAGAAATTCGGGTTGTCATAGTGGAACCTGAGGCCGGCCTGCTTCTGATCGGTGAAGGGGACCTCGGGATAATACCTCGCCAGTTGTTCCAGCAGCCGTAACTGCCGATCGATCTCAAGCCGGATGCCGGGGAGATGGGGCTGGGGAGCGAAGATGGCCGGTTCCCGCTTCCAGACATCGGTCAGGTCGGGAACGGGAGAATAGAAGTGCCCCGGTGGCCAGCCCAGCTCACCTGCCGCCAGCTGGCGATTCAACCGCGCGATGGTTTCCGACCTGGTGTCCTTCATTGCTCAGATTTCTTCTGCCGCCGGTCGTGGCGATACGTGGCGAAAAAGGCCCGGGGACCGTCCATTGCCCCCCGGAGGTTGGCCCATAGAACCGAGAAAGGAAGCCGGTGGCGGCCCAGCGCACCCAGGATCACGCGCCCCGCGAGCCAGCGGCCCCAGACCCAGACCGCATATCGGGCCACCGAGCGGCGGGGCACGGTCCGGTCCCGCCACAACTTCAACAGATATACAGCGAAAGAGCGTCCATCGTTATATAGCTGGCGCCGGAGATCGGCAACCTCCCGCCGGTGCTGATGCCATACCAGGGCACCCGGTTCATACCATAGCGGCATGCCGGCAGCGATCACTCGATGGAACATGTCGAGGTCCCCCGCGCCGCAAGCGGCGGTTCCCACGTCGAGCGCCGTATCGAAGCCGCCCAGCCGTTCCAGAGCATTCCGGCGAAAGGCCATGTTGGCCCCGACACCCAGCTCGTGGATCGCGATCATCTGGGAGGGGCGCATTTGATCGCGATGAAAGAGGCGGCCATGCACGCCCTTCCCCATGCCGCCATAGACCTGCTCGAAGAGCACCTGGGCCTCGGTGGCCAGCTCCATCGGCGCCACCAGGCCGGTGACGGCCATGATCGCGGGATTCTCGAATCCGGCGGCGAGTCCATTCAGCCACTCGGCATCGGGCGTCGCGTCGTCGTCGGTGAAGGCGATGATGCCGTGTCGGGCTTCCGCGATCCCGCGATTGCGCGCCCAGTCGAGACCGGGCCGGTCCTCCCGCACGTAGCGCACCGGAAACCGGCCCGCGACCTGTCGCGTCGATTGGTCGGAGGGGGCATTGTCCACTACGATGGTCTCGAATACCGGATACCTCAACCGGCCTACATGTGACAGGCAGCGTTCCAGCAGCTGGGCTCGATCCCTGGTGCAGATGACCAGCGAGATCGGCGGCGGATCCGGAAGGGCTCCGCCGGGTCGGAGCAGGGACTCAGCGGCAAGTTCCAGCCCGAATGTCCTGAGTGCCGAATCACACAGCGCGGCTTCGTCCATGGTCGAGCTGGTACAGGCCAGGTTGAGCCAGCCGAGCGGCCGCCCCTCGTATCGCACCAGCGCGGCGATGAAATCGCTTCCGCTGCAATTGACTGGTCCCGAAGGCCGGGTCATTTCCAGCTCGGTGACCGTTCCCCGCCGGTTGGAACGCGAATCGAGAGCAAGCGGGAGCGCTTTGCTTGGGGGACTGCCGGGCTGATCAACCTGAATTTTCGCACCGAGTCCGGCAAAGACTCGACCGGCCAGCACCGCCAGGGGCCGGGGACGCACCGCGAGGGCCGCAGGCAAGTGACGCCCGGCCAGAGGTTCCCCGCCGGGCACCTCGGGGATCTCGCCCAGCTCGAGCGAGGCACAGTGCAACCTGATCGTCTTCGGCCGGATCCGGTCGACGGCGACTCGGGCGAGTTGAATACCGAGCGCGAGGTCCATATCGAGCACCGTTTCCTCCGATGCCTTGCCGCCGTCCAGAAAGCGCTGCAGCTGGGCCAGGGAGCCCAGCTCATCAGCCACGCCGCGAGCGTACCAATACGACCGAAGTGCGCCGTGCGCTCCGCGCCAGCTGGCCCGCAATCGAAACAGCTCCAGGGGGCGAAGCAGAGCCGCGAGAAGACGGGCGCCGAGGTCGCCCAGGTGTCGTCCCCGAAAGGCGATTGCCCGCAACCAGCTCATTCCCCGGGATCCGGGTCGTGCGATCCAGGCGAGGGGAAGCCCGCTGCGCACTTCGGGATGCCGAAGCCCGATCAAGACATCGGCCCTGCCCTCCATCCGGACCCGAAGCAGCGAGCGCGGGAAAGTCGTCTTGTCATGATGGTATCCCTCCGCCTCAGGGAGAAAGAGGAAGGGCACTCCCATGTTCATCAGACGAACGCCGAGCTCGTAATCTTCGCCGCTCCGGCCGAAGAATTCAGAGTCGAATCCACCGGCCCGGGTAAATAGCGCCGCGGCGATCGCGAAATTACCGGAATGCATGTCGCGGTAGGTGTAGCGATGCGCCACGGCCTTGAGCGATTGAGTGTGGTCGGACCACCAGTTCCTGAGCCCCTGGTGAAACAGGCTGGAATCGGCATCCAATACCGGGGTGCTTTGCCCGATGAGCAGGTGGTCGGGATGGAGCCGGTGGGCTTCGCGATAGGCGTCCAGGAGGCCGGGGAGAGGCTCGATGTCGTCATCGAGGAAGACGAGCAGCTGGCCCCGAGCGCGAGCGGCTCCTTCGTTACGCGCCTTACCCTGGCCCTGGTTTGGCTGCTCCGCCACCGTGAGCTGAAACGGCAACGGCAGGGCGCCAGGCAAGGCGCCGGTGTCATCAGTGCAGCCGTCGGCGACCACGATTACTTCGAAGCGTTGAGGATCCAAGGTCTGCAGGGTGAGCGCGAGCAACAGGCGCTCCACCGAGGGCCGCCGGTTGTGGGTGGGAACGACGACGCTGAGGTCGGGGGGTACGGTCACCGGCGCGCCCTCCCAACCTTGAAAGCCGACCGCAGATAGGCCCAGGGGCCCAGGGCGCAGCCCCACAACTCCGCCAAGACCAGTCTTAGAGAGCGCCGGTCGTGGTGCCGACGGACCGAGCGCAGCAGGCCGGGAAGCTGATCATGCCAGAACCATCCCAACGCCATGGCCGGCGCCGCCAGCTCATGATGCACCAGGAAGCTCTTGGTCCAGGCGGCGTACACTCCCGTCCCGTATCCCTGGAGGGTGCGGCGCAGAGAAGCCCAATCCCGCCGGTGCCGGTGCCAGACCAGTGCCGCCGGGTCGTAGACGACACGATGGCCGGCGAGCAGCACCCGGGTGAAGAAATCGTGATCTCCTCCGGAAGCGGTCGGGGTTCCAGCATCGAGGGCCTCGTCAAAGCCTCCGAGGCGTTCGAGCACGCTACGGCGTACCGCCATGTTCACGCCGGCACCGAGGGGCCCGCTTCGGTGAGGATTGTGCCAGGCCGCGTCGAAGACCTGCCGGCTGAAGCCGCGCCCGAACGGGCTTTCTTCCTCGAACCGTTCCTGGGCTCTGGTTTCCAGTTCCAGTGGTGCGGTCAACCCGGTCACGCAGAGAACCACCGGGTCGGCGAAGTTGCGGGCCAGGGCACGAAGCCATCCCGGGTCAGGCCTCGCATCGTCATCGGTAAAGGCGACGATGTCGCGCGTGGCTTCGCGCAGGGCTCGGTTGCGGGCGACGTCCAGGCCGGCATGATCCTCCCGGACGTAGCGAACGCCGGGAAACTGCTCGACCACCCGGAGGGTCGCCTCGCTCCGGGGGGCATTGTCGATGACCAGCACCTCCTGCCCGTCGTCGGGCAACTTCGCGATGGCCTCGAGGCAATCGCGAAGATCGTCGGGCCGTTCCCGGGTGCAGATGGCAATCGTGCAGGGCGGCGTGGGGCGGGGGGGAAGTCCATCAGGGGTGAGATCCATCGCTTCTGCGAACCGCCGTTCCCAGCAGGTCCATCCGCAGGCCCAGGCCAGGGTGCGGTAGGGATCGACCAGCGCGACATGGCCCTGGTAGACCGGAAGCCGTACCCGACCGATGGGAACGCCCTGCCACCGAATCAGGAGGAGGGCGCGGGTATACCTGGCATCGACGGGGAACTGGTGCGGCAGATGCGCGAGATCCAGGTCGATAACGGCAGTGGGCATGGCGGGCTATTCCGAGCTCATCGCGCCATCATCCCACACGGTAAGCCTCCACAACGCCGGCGGCAGGACCATCGGCACGAATCCGGCCATCATCGAGCCAGATCGCGCGGCTGCAGAGCCGGGTCACCGAGTCGAGGTCGTGGGTGACGACGATCATGGTTCCGCCGTTCTCTCGAAAGCGGGCCAGCCGCTGCTCGCAGCGCTGGCGGAATTCTTCGTCCCCCACCGCCAGAACCTCGTCCACCAGCAGGATATCCGGCTCGATGCACACCACGACGGAAAAAGCGAGCCGCGCCTGCATCCCCGACGAGTAGTACTTCACGGGCTCGCGGATGAAGTCTCCCAGATCAGCGAAGGCGACGATTTCATCGAACCGGGAGGCCACTTCACGGCGGCTCAGCCCCATCACGGCGGCGTAGATCTGGACGTTCTCCTCCCCGGTAAGCTCGGGGTTGAACCCGACGCCGAGCTCGATGATCGCGGCGATTCTGCCGCAGGTCTCCACCACGCCCTCGCTGGGGGGATAGATCCCGGCGATCAGTCGGAGCGCCGTGCTCTTTCCCGACCCATTGGCCCCCACCAGGGCAACCGATTCTCCCTCGGCCACTTCCAGGTTGAAATTTTCCAGTGAGAACCTGGCGTGGCGGATGTGGATGGGGCGCCGCAGCACGGTCCTGATGAAGCGCTCGCGAAGCGACGTCGTGCGGTGGTCATAGTGATAGAAGCGTTTGGTGACGCCTCGGCAGGCCACCGCGAAGGCCGGCTGCAGCTCAGACGATTTCGGCAAAGAGAACCTTGTAGCGGTTGAAAATGAGGTATCCGATGGCACAAGATCCGATTGCGGCCAGGGTCACGGCGGCCAGCAGTGTGGCTGACGGCCACTGGCCGCTGTACAACACATCGTGGAACAAGGTCAACAGCCCGGCGATGGGATTCAGGAAGTAGAAGGGGCGCAGGGTGTCGGGCACCAGGGTGGCCGGGTAGAAAACTGGCGACAGGTAGAACAGCATCAGGAGCAGGATCGGCATCGCGTGCTGCACGTCGCTGTAAAAGACCGAGAGGGTGGCGATCGGCATGGCCAGCCCGATCGCGAGCAGAACCTGAATGGCGATCAGCCAGGGCAGCAGGATGAAGCTGGCCGGCACCCCATGATGGTGGGCGAAGACGAGGAGCAACACGGCGATGGCCATCTCGACGGCGAACTCGACCAGGCGGGACGCCGCCGTCGCCAGGACCAGCACCTCGCTGGGGAAGGCGACGCTGCGCCGGAGTGATGCGTGTTCCGCAAGGGTATAGGTGGCCGAGGAGAGCATCTGCAGCATGAAGTTCCAGACGAAGTAGCCGCTGAACACGAAGGCCCAGTAATGCTCCACCTTGATCTTGATGAAATAGGTGAAAACCAGCGTCAAGACGCCGATGGTGAGCATCGGATTGAGCAGGGTCCAGACGAAACCCAGCACCGATCGCTGGTACTTCACCTTGAGGTTGCGGACGACCAGGGAGCGGAGAAACTCGCGATAGCGCCAGACGTCACCCGGTCGGGATCGCTTTGAGGAGGAGACCAACAGCGGCCGGTCTCGACGGGTCGGGGTCGCGGTCACGATGACCCTTCGGCGCGCCGGGCGGCGATACGCCGCGCCCTGGGGTAGGCCGCCAGACCGCGCCAGCAGTGGGCCCACATCCGCAGCAGCAGGCCGGCGGGCAGCGGATCGTGTCCCACCAGGCGGCGGGCCAGACGCACCCCGGGCTTGAGCAGCCGCCACCCGAGAAAGGCTGCGACCCCCCAGCGTCCGCGACCGGGAGTCTGAATCGCGTGTTTGGTCAGCATGGCGATCAAGGCGCGTTGATGTCCGACAATCTGGTCCCTGGCCGCGGTCAGCTCGCGGCGATGCTCGTGCCGCGCCACCGAGGTCGGCTGGTACACCACGTCAAAGCCGGCGACCAGCAGCCGCCACAGCACGTCGTGATCCCCACCGCCCGGCAGCGCAGGGCCCAGGTCCAGCGCGACGTCAAACCCACCCAGGGACCGGACCGTGTTTCGATTAACGGCCAGGCTGCAGCCGCTGCCGACGCTCACCGCCCACGCGATGAGCGGTGCACGATGACCGTGCAGCCGGCGGCCCGAGTCCCGGGGAAGCCGGATCGCCACGGCACCCCGACTGAATCCGCCATTGGCTTCGAACAGAAGCTGCGCCTCGGTGGTCAGCTCCAGGGGTTCAACCCGGCCGGTACAGGCACCGATTCCGGGATCCTCCAGCAAAGGCGTGGCTGTCGCGGCGAGCCATCCCGGCTCGGCCACGGCATCGTCGTCAAGGAAGAGTACGACGTCATAGTGCGACCCTTCGAGCGCGCGGTTACGAGCGAAGTCGAGGCCGGGTATGGGTTCATCAATCACCCGGACGGTGGGAAACTTGCGGCTCAGCAGCTCCGCCGTGGCCGGCTGATCGGGGCGGTTGTTCACGACCAGAACTTCTCCCGGGGCGGGGTCCTGGGCGAGGATGGAGCGCAGGGTCCGCTCCAGGGATTCAGGCCGCCCATAGGTGCAGACCGCGGCGGTGACGGCGAGTTTCAGCGCCACCGGGGCCGCGGACCGCTGACGCGTTTGCGGCGCAACCACTTCCAGCCGCCGGTCACGAACGCCGTGGCATACGCCAATCGGGCAACCAGGATGAGAGGGAAAAACAGCAGTGCCTGGGGCCGGCCCGCGAGAATCCAGGTAGCCATGATATATCCGGATTCCAGAAGCGCCAAAGGGTAGGCTGTGAACAGGGCCACGAAGGGAAAGCGGTACAGCGGAGCACCCCGGCTGACCGCGCTGGTGTACTTCGCCTCGAGGGCACTGTACCCCCAGCGGTAATGGCGACGAAAGAGGTTGCCGAGCCCGGGTCGATTGTAATGATCGGCCAGGGCGGCCGGCTCGAAGTACAACGGAACTCCTCGCCGCGCGGCTTGTCCCTGCCATGCCAGCTCCTCATGGCCATCGGCCACTGGAAACTCTTCGGTAAACCCACCGCTGGCCTCCAAGACCTCACGCCGCACACTCAAGTTCGCGGGGGTGTGGTTTTGAATCCGGCCGGCCCGCAGGCCGGGGTGAACGTGGTAGGACGAAGCGTAGTAATCGCACCGGGCCGACCAGGGCAGCCCCGGAGGCAGGCCCAGCGCGCCGCCAACGATGCGGTTCCCGGCGGCGTGTGCCGCGACGTGGGCCTCCAGCCATCCCGAGCGGGGAACACAATCGGCGTCCAGAAAAACCAGCAGCTCGCCGGTGGCCGCGGCGGCTCCGCGATTGCGCGCCGCGCCGGGGTTTCCTCCGCTTCCCGGCGCCGAAACCACTTTCGCCCCCGCGCCCGCCGCGACCAGCGCAGTGGTATCGGTCGAGTCGTCGTCCACCACGATGATTTCGATCGGAACACCGGCAGGTTGCCGGGCTCGAACCGCCCCTACGGTATGGCCAATACTCCTGGCCTCGTTCCGGGCTGGTATCAGGATGGAGATGTGCAACAGTGGGTGACCGTCAGGCTTTGCGCACCGGGCCCCGTTCCCGCAGGTCCCCGGCGCTGTAGAGCTTACTCACCGACAGCACGAACCCGCTCCAGGCCAGATTCTCCCGGGCATAGGCCTGGGCGGTTTCGGCCAGCCTCCGACCCCGTTCGGGATCGCGCAGCAGGCCGGAGATCGCGTCGGCCAGCGCGTCACTTTCCGGCGGGACCAGCACGGCGCGCTCTTCGGTCAATACCGTTCGGTGGCTGGGAATGTCGGTGGCGATGATCGGCCGCCCGGCGGCCATGTAGTCGAAAACCTTGAGCGGCAGGTTTCCGCCGAACAGCCGCGGGGACACCAGGATGTCGGACAGGGCAAGCCAGGTGGGGATGCTGGGCCGCGGTTGCCGCGCAATCAGCCGCAACCGGTCTCCGGGAATGCGATGGGCCATGCGCTGGATCCGGGTCGCTGCCCGCTCTCCATCGACCCCGATCAGCAGGAACACCACTTCCGGGTTGGACTCCTGGACCCGGGCGATCGCCTTGAGCAGCACCGCCAAACCCTGGTACCGCTCGAAGGTCCCGCTGTAGAGCACGATCCGTTGTTCCGGGGAAATGTTCAGCGATTTCCGGAGCGCTGCCACTGCAGCGGGATCGACCGGTCCGGCTTCGCTGGAAAAACGCCATTCCATGGTCCGAGCCCGGGGAGCCAGGGCGCGCACCCGGGTGGCAAGCCCGGCACTGCTCACCACTTGAGTTGCCCGCTCGAGCAGCCACCGCTCCGCCCGCCGGAAGACGGATCGGCAGAACCGGTTGCGGAACAACGGCAACGCTCCCATCTGCTCGGCCATGCTGGAGTGCATGTCGTAAATCACGCGCACCCCGAAACGGGTCCCCCAGTATGCCGCCGCGAACCCCGACTCTTCCACGGCGTGCACCACGGTGTAACGACCACTCCTCATCAAGGAACGAAGCCGCGGAAAGAGCGTGCTGTCGAGCAGCAGCTTCCGGATCGAAAATCCGATCGGGACGTTCGAGATCCGGAACGGGTTAATCGAGCGGATCAGCCGGACACCGGGAATGGGTATTTCCTCGCCCAACGGATAGGTAAGGAGGTCTACCTCGTATCCGAGCTGGACCAGCGCTTCGAGAACCTGGCGAACGCAGATGGGGGTCCCTCGATCGGCGTAGAACGGCTCGGGGGCCACCACCAGCACACGTCCAGCAGGTTTGTCCTGGGTATTGGCAAGAGGGCTGACCTGAGGCTCGAATCCAGCAATTGCTGACCGGGAGGATTGAGAAACGCCCCGGTTATGCTCCGCAGATCGTGGCGTAGCAGGTACAGTCAATTCAGTTGACTCTTCCTAACTTATTACTGACTAATGACATAACGAGCCTGACCTTCCCGTTCGTGGTATCACGGGGCATCCGGGCGATCCCACCCCGCCAAGCCTGATGGTAACCCGTTGTGAAGGTCCTGTGCCAGAACCCGCGCTAGAACTGGCCTTGGATCCGGGCGATCGCCGCCATTGCGCCCGAACGGACTCGCTCCCGTGAATTGCCCAGAGCGGTGTTCAGCATTGGCAGGGCGGCCTTCCCTTTCTGGACCAACGCGTCGATCACGGATTCCTGGACTACATCCGAAGAGTCGGCGAGCAGGCGGATAAGCTCGCTGGTCGCAGCCCGATTCCACACCGGGACGGCCCCCAGCCGTCGCACGGCTTCCAGCCTGACCTCCAGGCTATCCGAATTGATACCCTCCAGCATTCCAAGATTGGGATCGCCTATGCTCTGCCGCGGAGTGATCTGGTCCAGCGCCCAGGCCGCCATGTCACGGACTTTTTTCACCGGGTCGTTCCGGGAAAGGGAGTCCAGCTTCTGAATTGCGGAGCCTGCGACAGCAGGTCCGGCCTCCCCCAGGCCGTACGCTGCCCGGTGGCGGACCGCCGAATCCAGGTTCCCCAGTTCGCCAGCCAGGGCCGGGTAGGCCGGCGCGCCTATGTGGGCCAGGCTCCATGCCGCGGTAAATCCGAGGGAATCATCACTGCCGGTCAGCTCCTGGACGATTGCGGGAATGTACGGCTCGGCGGCGGTGCCATAGTACGCGAGGTAGCCCAGCGCGGTTTTGCGCTCGCTGCGCGAGGAGCTGGCGAGTTGGCTTCCCCAGTGCTCAACCGGGAGACGGGTGATCGAGGAATCCGGTTCCCTTCCCGCTGTCGCGGACCGGGGCCGCTCGGGTTCGCCCTGAGAGCAGCCTGCGAGTAGCGAACAGAACAGAACCATCAGGATAAGGCGCCGGGTCATGACGGGGTCAGAACATCGTATTGGCGTTGGCCGTTTTTTCCGGAATGCGCTGCAGTACATCCCAGTGTTCGACGATCCTTCCCTTCTTGTCGAACCGGAAGATGTCGATCCCCGCCCAATCGGTGTCCCCGGGCCATTGCTGGTGGCAATGGAGAACTACGTAGTCTCCATCGGCCAGCGCGCGCTTGATCTCCACGTGCTTGCCGAAATAATCCCGGGCCATCCGGGTGAAGTACTCGATGAAAGCCTCCTTGCCATCGCCTACGGCGGGGTTGTGCTGAGTGTACTCCTCGCCGACGTATTTCTCCACGGCCTCCGCCGGCTTGCACTGGTTGAACATGAGGTCGTAGAACGCCTTCGCGGTCTCCTTGTTCTTCTCCGCCTTCTTGGTCATGGAGGCTCCTGAATCAGCTCGCGGGTCTCTGGATCGAATACTATCCTCAGGCGTAACGGCCCACCGCCATGGCAGCGACCGCGAGAATCAACAAGAACGCCACCAGGAGCTCCGCAGTGTGTCCCCTGGCGCGCGCGGCCGCGGCCTGGGCCATCTTCGACTCGCGTTCGGCGGCCGGAGCCTGCATTGCCTCCTGGGTCAGGGCGACGGCTCGCATCATGTTCGGCCGGATGACGATAACGCCAATGAGAAAGGCGACGATCGCCAGGACGCCGCCGGTCCCCAGTGCCATACCCATTGGCGAATGCATGAAGGCCGGCTGAAATCCGGCAGAATCCCTGTAGTACAACCAGGCGCCGGATAAAATGGTGACGAGAGCAGTCACCGGCATGATCTGCGGGAGCCGGCGGCGCATCACGCCAGCCATGACCTTGGCGCCTTCGGGTCCGGCTTCCCCGATGGCCGGCATCATGAAAAAGGTACTGAAAAACATCATGCCGACCCACAGTACACCACCCAGGATGTGCAGCAGTCGCAACGTGATCATCAGAGCGTTCATAAGAGCTCCGTGAGGGTCTTTTAGCGACGGCCGGCGAGAGCCGTCGCCATGAGGGTACTGGGAACCGAGGTATCCCCGCTCGCCATCACTGGGGGACGAACAGCTTGCTCTCGCCGCCATTGTCGGGAAGCTGCACCATGCGCTCGAATCGCAGGCCCAGCTTCTCGAGCAGCCGGATCGAGCTCTCGTTGTCGGGGTTGGTAATCGCCACGATGCGCTTGAGGCCGATGACCTCGTGGCCGTACCGGAGAACCGCCGACGCCGATTCAAAGCCGTATCCCTGGGACCGGAACCGGGGCAGAAAGGCAAAGCCGATGTCCACGTCCTCCAGTGCATCGCGCTTCACCAGGCCGCAGATGCCGATCGACACCTCGGCGTCCTTCAGTCGGGTCAGGTAAAGTCCGAAGCCCCGCCGCTCGTAGCTGTCCGCCGGGCCTTTCCGGATGTACTCCCGGGCGTCGTCGAGGGTGCGGACACCCTTGTCGCCGATGAAGCGGAGAAAGGATGGATCGTTCAGCAGTTCAAGAATGAAAGGCGCGTCGGCATCGGTGAGATGGCAGAGCCGGAGCCGCGCGGTTTCAATGGGGATCACCCCCAAATGATAAGGCACGACGGTGGTTTCGTCATCTCGCAGGATCTGAAGAAGGATTTCCTGCCGGACGCGGTTTTCGGACCAGGGGGCGGGGTTCTGGTTACCAGGACCCAATACTGCGCGGGTACCCTGGGTCTTCGACAGGGTAAGCTCTCAATCGCGAAGGCGCGAATAAGGCGAAAGCGCGAAGAGGTGGATGGTGAACAGATTGTTCGATGAATTATCGGGAGAAGTAATCCGCCGTGCTTTGGATGTGCATCGGGAGCTGGGGCCGGATTCTACTTCGCGCTTTCGCGATTGAAAGCTCAGGACGCAATCGGACAAAGCTCCCGCACTCCCGACCTCGCTAGGCCAGCACCGCCAACTCCAAACCGGTCAGCTCCAGGATCGCCGGCGGGTCGCTTCGGTAGTCGCTGTATCGGAGCCATCGTGGCTTCACCCGGACATAGATCAGGCCGGGCCAGGCCAGCCGGTCCCGGCCATCCGGGAATACCTCCAGGTAGATCTCCTGGAACCTGCTCA
>Ga0070699_100002235_pt1 | contig 17492 bp, 28 predicted proteins | sample KBSK1503metaG_FD_65473 | JGI IMG/M metagenome (GOLD analysis project Ga0070699, IMG submission 65473) | Corn, switchgrass and miscanthus rhizosphere microbial communities from Kellogg Biological Station, Michigan, USA - KBS K1-50-3 metaG | ecosystem: Host-associated > Plants > Roots >... | reverse complement strand
GCCAGACAGCGGTAGTCCAAGGAAGTCAAATGCGACAAGGATCGGGGAGTAGCGCAGCTCGGTAGCGCACCTGACTGGGGGTCAGGTGGTCGCGGGTTCAAATCCCGCCTCCCCGACCAAATCCTGAACTCGGTTTCCGACGGAAAGTGCGGTTTTGACCCCAACGCTGACCCCTTCCACGGACGAGGCTCTCATTGGCCGAGCAGCTCGTCCATGACACGAGCAGCCTCACGATGCATCGCCGGCGTCACATGGCTGTAGACGTCGAGAGTGATTGCGACGGTCGAGTGACCGAGCATTTCGCTGACGATCTTCGGGTGGACGCCACGACTGAGAAGCAGCGAGGCCGCGGAATGGCGTGCGCTATGGAACGGCATGGCTGGCACGCCGGCGAGCTTGAGGAGTCGCCTCCAGTGCTTCCACGTGGCGGTGCCTGCGCGTGGTCTCCCGTCGATCCGTGCGAACACGAAGCCTTGCTTGTCGTATGGCCGGCCGGCCTCGAGCGCCGAGGCGATCGCTTTCGCCTTATGTCGCCGCAGCGCGTCGACTGCTGAAGCCGAGAGCTCGACTTGACGTCGTGAGCGTCGCGACTTCGGCTCGGCGAGGACGGACTCCTTACCCAGGATCCGCACGAGGCTGGCGACGACGCGGAGGGATCCGCGGTCCAGGTCGACGTCAGGCCACTTCAATGCGAGCAGCTCGCCTTGACGCAAACCTGCGGTCAACGCCAGGATCCATAGTGCCTCGAGGTCATCGCCGCGGGCAGCCTCGAGGACCTGGCGTGCCTGTTCGGCAGTCAGCGCCTTCATTTCTGGTCGCCGCTGAGGTGGCGGCTTCACCAGGTCGGCCACGTTGGCCGCGACAAGATGCCAACTGTGTGCCTGGGCAAGCGCCTGGTGGACAACGCCGTGGACATTGCGGACCGTTTTCGGCGACCTCCCATGTTCTTGGAGCTGGGCATAAAGGCGCTGCAGCTGCTGGGGGGCGACCTTGGTGAGTGGTGTCGATCTGAGCGCCGGCACCAGGTGATCGCGAACGATCTGCGAGTAGCTTCGGAAGGTGCGCGGCCGCACGTTTGGCTGCACGCCGGCGAGCCAGGTCTCGAGGTATTGCGCTGCGCTCTGCTTTCCAGCGGCAGGGAGCGTGCCCGCGTCGCGAGCCGACAACGCAGCACGTAGCTTCTGCGCGGCCTCAGCCTTCGTGCGGCCAAAGACCGAGCGACGCTTCAATGCTCCGTCGACCTCGACGTGATACCGCGCCTCCCAGCGGCCATCAGCACGCGGTTTCGAACGCACGCCCCCCTCGCCGTTCGCGCTTCTCTTGCTCATGTGTCCCCATCTCCTTTCCCCTGAATCAATTGGAGGATCTCATCCGCTGTCACCGACGTCTCGCCTTCTTCGAATGCGTGGAAGAGGAACGCATCGATAGCCGCCGATTTCGACTTGGTCGGCAGCTGCGAAAAGAACTCCGACATCTTGCCGAGCGCATGGCGCACGGCCAAGGCGCGGACGAGCCACACCGCCTTCTCAACCTCGTCGACCAGGCCTTCGCGACCGAGATAGCCGACGAGCGCGAACAGTTTGCGGGCCTGGTCGCCCTGGACGGTAGCGAGTTCCTTGTCCTGCAGTTCGCCGATCACTGCCCGCATTCGAGCATCGAAGCGAGCGCGCGCATCGCGAGTCAACATCGCAACGCGTTCAGGGTCATCTAGGACCTCAGCGAGGAACCTCAACGGCTTCTCACCCAGCGCGCCAGCCAGCTCTAAGGCGAAGGCGAGCGTCACAGGCTGCGCTTCCTCGAGCAGGCGCGAAACCTTGCTCCGCCACGTCGACAGCTCCACGCCCGATCTCTCGGGACCGGCAAGTCGACGGGCGAGATCGGCCTGTGTCAACTGATTCGACGTCATGACTTCCTGGACGCGGTCGGCTACTCGCTTCCGAAGCTTGAGTTCGTCCCCTGTGGTCCTTCGCGTCATCATCGCCAGTACTGCATAACTGACATAACTCGGCAAGTGTCGCGGCTATTGCTTTGCCACAGGCCTTCGCGTCATGGTTCATTTCCGATGGACGGGCGGAACATTCAACGGGCGATCGAGGCAGCTGGCTTATCAGACGCCGAGGTGGCGCGAGAACTTGGCCTGAACCAAAGCGCAGTCTTTCGCGTGAAGCGCAGAGCCCATGTTCGGCGCGCCACCGCTGAGCGATACCTATCAGCAATTGAGGGCTGCGTCGCCCAACGCAATGCTCGATTACGCGAGAGCGCCGAGCGACTGCACCAGCTGGCCGATTCCCTTGAGGCCGCGGTATGAGCGCGCAGCAGCTCATGTACGACCTGTCTAAGGCCTCGGAGCTAACGACCCTCTCCGTCCGTTTCCTGCAAGGCGAGATCTACCGCGGCCGGCTTCGCTCGGTGAAGTCTGGAAGACGGCGGCTCGTAACCGATGCCCAGCTGCGTGACTACATCGAGTTGCTCGAGCGTGAGAACGCACCACAGCTGGCAGTCGTCCCTTCAAGGAGGGCAGCCAGCGGCTGAACAATGCGCTCGAGCAACGGATCCGCCCCACGTCCCAGCAATGAACCTTCTAAGGAGGCTCTCGCGCGCGTCGACGCGCTGGAAGCCCGGAAGGTCCAAGCGACTGAGATTGCGCTCAGGCAATGGCGGCTGCTCGACGAGCTGGAGGTCGCACTGCACGGCGCAATTGGGACTCGCAGCCTTCGTGCGACCGAGGAGCTGCTTGTCCGTGGTCGCCATGCATCCGCGGTCCTGGCCCTCGTCGCTGCCGAGCAAGTGGGCGACGACCGCAGCATCGCGCAGCTCGAGGTTCGATGTCGCGACTTGACGCGCGAGATGGCTCTGGCTGAGAAGTTATGGTCGTGACCGAGGCCAAGAGCCGGCGCAATGGCTCTTGGCCACAGACGACCGAGCTGGACGCTGAGCGAGCGGTCCTAGGCGGGCTACAGCGGGCGATCGCGGAGGAGATTTCCGCCGTCAAGTCGATCGTGCATCCCGAGGACTTCTCCAGGCAGGCATACGTCGTTGCGTGTGCGCAGGCCTTCGAGCTTCACGCTCAGGGAAAGCCGGTCGACAACCTGACGCTCGCACACGCCCTCGAGCAGATCCCCGCGCACGCCGGCGAAGGCACAGCGCTTGACCTCATGGGTGGTCGCAGCGGCCTGAACCAGCTGATGGCCGAATGCCCGACCGTGGTCAATCTCCCCGCACATGCCGAGATCGTTGCTCGGGCCGCAGCTGCTCGGCGAAATGGCCAGCAACCAAACACCGGCGTCGAGGTTCGTTGGGCCACGTCGATTCGTTCCAAGCCGATCGACTGGTTGTGGCGCGGCTTCATCGCTCGCGGAAAGATCACGGTCTTCGGTGGCGACCCTGGCCAGGGAAAGGGAATGGTGTCAGCTGACGTCGTCGCGCGTCACAGCCGCGGCGGCAGGTGGCCGGACGGCTCGCTCTGCCCGCAGGGTCGCAGCCTAATCCTCACCGGCGAAGACGACCCCGAAGACACGGTCAATCCGCGCCTCGAGGCGGCTGGCGCCGATCGCGACCACATCGGGTTGCTCGGCTACGTCACCACCCCAACGGGCCGGCAACGACTCAACCTCGCCGAGCACGCGGAGCTCATCGTGAAGCAGGCCGTCAATGACAAGGCGGACCTCCTGATCATCGACCCTCTCTCGTCCTACATCGGAAACCCACAGTCGATCAATGCTTGGCGCGATCAGGACGTCCGCTCAGTGCTGGATCCCCTCGCCGAGCGCATCCGCGAGGCCGGACTCGCCGTGGTCCTGGTCGTGCACCTCAACAAGTCGAACGGTGGGAAGGCCATGTATCGCTTTCAGTCGTCGATCGCGACCATCGCCGCGGCACGCTTCGGCTACCTCTTGGCCACACACCCAGAGGACGCAACGCGCCGCGTGCTGGCTCACGTGAAGTCGAACCTTTCCAAACCGCCACCTTCTCTTTCATTCCGGATCACAGAGACATTCCTCGATTCGATCCATGACGACCAGGGCCGCGTCGAATGGCTGGGCTCGGTGGCGTACTCATGTGATGACCTTCTCGGCTCTCCAAAGGAGAGCTCGGCAGGCATGCGAGCCGAGGAGTTTCTCCTGCAGCTCCTCGCCGCCGGTCCGGCGCCTTCGGACGAGGTGAAGGCCGCGGCGGCCCGTCAGGGCATCGGCAAGAACGTGCTCTGGGAGGCGAAGGATGCAATCGGTGTCAAGGCTCGCAAGGTCGGCCTCGACCGCTGGGACTGGGAGCTACCCGCACCGGGACGCTTCAAAACAGCTGTTGAACCATCCCGGGCCGCCGGGACGCTTCGGGATGCTTCAGTTCAAAACGAGCTCCTTCCTCTTACTTATGTAGCTGACTCTGATTCTTCTATTCGCAACGGCTCAGGCGAAAGTCGAACCATCCCGAACCATCCCGAAGCGTCCTACGCGCGCGCGCGCGAGGACAACTACCCGCTCGACGAGACGATGGGAGCCCTCATCGACGCAGAGGCCGCGGGATTCGACGAGGAGGTCTTGGCATGATCGGCACCATCAAGACGGTCAAGGACACGTTCGGCTTCATCAGGCCTGCAGCTGGACAGCCTGCCAGTGGAGTGGACCTCTTCTTTCACAGCTCGGATGTAGAGGGAGCGCTCGACTTCGATCACCTGACTCCTGGTGACGCTGTCGAGTTCGAGGTACTAACTCCTGCACCTGAGAGAGGACCTCGAGCGACCAAGGTTAGATGGTTGGAGGTCCCGCGATGACCGCGCTCGCGCTGGCAAACCCCCACGGAACATTGACTTTTCAGTTCTCTAGACCGCGTCTCCGTCGCGCACATAGGCGCTCGTCCCTTCGTATTTTTCCTGGCAGCGGGAGGATCTCGTGACGAAGGCAGCGCCCTACAAGCTCAAACTGCTGAAGAGCAGGCGCCAAGGCACCGATTCGGGCGGCCGAAAACTGGTCGAAGCGCCGCGGTTCCTGCGCCTGCCGCCGGACAAGCCGAACGATCTGTCGGAATTCGCGAGCGAGCTCTGGGACCAGGTCGTAGACGAGCTTCAGCGCCTCGAGATCCTGAAGCCGATCGATGCTGCTGCTTTGACGCTGGCGTGCGAGACGTGGGCTCGTGCGAAGACGGCGCAGGCGGTGCTGAACGAGCGAGGGATGACCTACACCACGCCGACCGGCTTCGTTCGCATCCGTCCCGAAGTGAGGATTGTGGTCGAGGCCGGCCGTGAATTCAGATCGTGGTGTAGCGAGTTCGGATTGACGCCGAGTGCAGAGGGTCATCTCAGCTCGAAGGGTCCATCTGGTGATGAGGACAATCCCTTTGCCTGAGCTCACACGCTGCCGACCCTGCGCGCGCATTGACTTTCTGTCTCACCAGACCGCGCGCCAAATACCACGAAAACTCCCGCGAATTTCGATATGGGGGGTCCCCAGCCTGATGGGCCACCGCGGTCGGATCCCGAAGCCGACAGCGCTCAAGGTCCTCGAGGGCAACCCTGGCCACCGGCCGCTGCCGAAAGGCGAACCGCGGCCGACACCTATCGCACCGAAGTGTCCGAGCTGGCTATCCGCTGATGCCAAGACCGAATGGAAGCGAGTCGCGCCCGAGCTCGAGCGGATGGCGCTCCTCACGGCGATCGACGGCGCAGCTCTCGCTGCTTACTGCGAGGCCTGGGCAGAGTTCAAGCAGACCGGCGCCGTCATTGCGAAGGAAGGTTTGACCGTAAAGACGAGCGCTGGGACGGTGGTCCAACATCCAGCGGTCGGGATCCGGCATCGCTCAATGCTGTTGATCCGCGCCTTCGCCGCCGAGTACGGCTTCACACCGGCGTCGCGAGTCCGACTTTCCAACGGAAAGGAAGCCGACGCTGACGAGCGCTGGAACGGGATCGTTCGATGATGCAGCGAGCTCTCACTACAGGGCGGCCGCTTTCTTGGAAGAAGCTGGGCGTCCGTCCTGCAGTGGGACCTCAAGGGTCTCGCGAATGCTGAAGACGCTTCGCGACACCGAGCCTGTCATCTACCGCGGCCAGGTCGCTCTTGTCCGCCGGTCTGGCCGTACTGTCTTCGTCCGCGGGGAGTGGAATATCGAGTGGCCAGCTGCGAAGTCACTGCTCGACCTGGTCGATGCCACGGAGCCGACCGGAGGTCCGCCCTTCATGGTCGGTCTGTCGTCAAAGGCGGTGCGGCAGAACTGATGGCAGACAACCTCGTTGTGCAACGACCGACGCGATTCACGGTCGACGTGGACCCGTACTTCGGACACCGCCCGCCACCCACGGCGGAAATTGAAAAGGCGCTCGAGGGCATTGAGCCTACGACCTCCGTTGTTGGCGGAGAGTCTGCCGAGTCGCCGGCGATCGACAAGGCCATCCTGCTCGACGAGAACGACAAGCCCTTGTCGCCGGCCGCCGGCGTTACTACCGACCTGAAGGCGACCCAAGGCGAGACGGTTTCCGCCGGAAATCCGCCAGCTGCACGCGGCGCGGATGCGGCGACAACCCTCATCTGGAGTTGGCAGTGGCCAGATGGCTCCGTCCGGCGCATCGGCGAGGCAACTTACAAACTCTGCACCGAGCGTGGCTGGGGAGCGAGAGAGCAGCAGCAGCTGATTGGAGCGATCTCCAAATGCGTCGCGGAGTCGGTCGAGGCTTGGGTCACTACCGCCGCACAGAAGGAGATCGCAAAGACTGCAGAGTCCGGCGGCCACCTCGATGAGATCGAGTACTCGAGCGCGCCGGCGGTGGTGATCACGGCCGCAATCGAATGGGCGGTCGCTGACCTCGAGCGCCTCAACCCTGTTCTCGCCGTCGAGTACAGAGCGAAGTCCGCCGGCGGCGAGGCGGCAGCCTCTTCGGGACTCGACGTCGTGCAGCTGCTCGAGGTCATGGGCCAGCTCGCGCCGGCGCCCGACCTCAGCAAGCTCACCACCAAGCTGGATGAAATCGCCGACCGGCCGCAAGAGATCACCGTTGATGTCCACCTCGACGAGGAACGCCTGGGGCAGGCGATCGCACGCGCCATGAAACCCAAGAGCGACGTCGAGTTTCTCGCGTGGGCCGAGAGCGGCAAGCCTGCGCTGTTGCGTCGCGCGGATGGCACGGTCGTGAAGTTCGAGTACGACCAGGACGGCCAAGTCCAGGCGATGAGGAACGTCGACAACGTCGAGTTCGAGCTGGCGCGCCTGAACATCGCCGCGGCGAAGGCCTCGACGAAGACCGCACCGTATCGCGAGATGTTGAAGAGCCAGGACACACAGCTCGCCGCATCGGCCCGGCGGGTCCTGCAGACCAAGGGCGAGCGTGGATGAGCTCCATCGAAGCGCTCCTGCGCGGCCCGGATCCGGAGAAGATCCAGAAGGAGCTCTGCCTGATGCTCGACGAGCACGCCTCGAAGGATCCGCGCCGCCAGCCTGGATGCACCAACGAGGCGATCGCGGACTGGCAGGCGGCCCGAGCGCGGATCATCGCGGCGATCGATGCCAACGCACAGCACCTCGGTTTGCGCGGGCCTGCGGAGCGCCTGCGGGCCGATCTGGTCTGGCACGCCATCCCAACGAGGTCCTGGCAATGAACACAGCAGACAGGAGTTGAGCCATTGACACACGATTTATTGACACGCCACGAGGCTGGCGAAGTAGTCGGACGAGAACTGCGTCGGCTGCTGACAGGCCGAGATGATGCTCCACCGATGCCGGCGCATCTCAGGAGGGCCGGTGCTACGGCCGGTGTTCCAGGAGCCACGAAGGCGCCTGCCGCCAGCAGCTCGTCGAGAACGATCGCGCAGTACGAGGAGCTGACGAAGTCAACCGATCCCGAGACGGTCGCAAGCGCCCGCCGCGTCCTGGCCAAGCTAAGGAAGCCCATCACGCTCGAGACGCTGAAGACCGTAGCTGCAATGCGACAGCTCGCAGCCACTAGAGATCCCAGCGTGTCGGGTCCGGCCACGGCCTGGCTGTTGAAGAACGGGTACAGCACAACCGAAGTGCCGCCCGCGCCATCAACTACGGCAACGAAGAGCGCGAAGACTGAGAACGGCTACAGCACGACCGCGCCCCGGCCGTCGCTGAAGATTGCCGAGCGCATCATCGCGATCGTTCAGAAAGCGAGTCGCGAAGGATGGCCGAAGAGTCGGCGCGAAGCCGAGATCTTCAAGGTGCTCGACACCGAATTTCCGCAGGCAAGGAGGCAAGGACGATGACGACCGCAACGAAGGAGCGAACCAAGACGCGTACCAAGACACGCGAGCAGGAGCTCGAGGAAACCGTGGCCCATCTCAACGGGCAGCTCGGCAAGCTCAATGAGGAGCTGGCCGCCTACGAGCAGCACATCGTCGACGGGCAGCAGCGGATCGCCGAGCTCATCAACGGCTCATTCGACAAGCCGCTCGAGGGCTTCGCCGAGGACGTCGACGCAGCGCGCCGGCACGTCGCCGACGGCCAGGCCCGCGCCGACATCGCACGGCAGCGCGTCGAGGCCTTCATGCACCAGACGAAGCTCGAGCAGCTGAGGGTGGAGCTTACCCAGCTGAAGACGGAGCGGGAGGTGGCCGAGGCTCGTGCGGCCGCAGAGGCCCACCTCGCACAGTGGCTCAAGGACTTCTACGTGCGCTGCGAACTCTTGTCAGAGCTCAGGGACATGGCCGAAGAGCAGTTCGACCACGGCCGGCGGCGGATCTCGGACATTCAAGAGCTGGTGAGACGGTTCGGCCTGCAGACGCCGGCGGGCTTCGATCAGCAGCTCTACGACATCGCCAACAGAAAGGAGCGGCGCGAGCTCGAGGTGCCGGCGTCCCGCGAGCCACTGCGTCAGTTCATCGACGGCATCGTCCTCGAGCGAATCAAGGAGGTTCGGAAGTAATGAGAGATCCTGGTCGCATCCGCGTCGGCGCCGTCGTCTACTTCGGCTTCGGGACGCTCAACAAGAAGAGAGGCAGCACCTTGAAAGTCGAGTCGATCCCATGCCACATCCTCGACGTCCCCGCGCAGGACGCGATCGCGCAGGGTGCATTCAACGAGGACACGAGCCAAGTCATCCTCGCTCCATTCGATGGGGGCCGCGCGGCGGACGTGCCAACCTCACCAGTCCCCTACGCAGGCAGTCCCACCGCAGGCGCCTGGAGCTTCAGCAAGTAACGATCGATCCCAAGTCCCAAAAACACAAGGAGAACGTCACAGCAATGGCAGAAACCCCACGACAGGCAGCCGAGCGGATGATCGCTCAGAGCCGTGAGCGCGGCGACAACCTCACCGCCATCAGCCCGTATGCATCTGACGGCCGGCCGGCGCGCTTGCCTGCCGACAACCAGGACCTCGAGGGCACGCTGGCCTTCCATGACGCCTACGCGGCGCGCCAGAACACCGACCCCGGCAACATCCCCCAGGATGTGCGCCTGGACCGGCCAGCCGACGGCGCCGCCGGGCGAATCGGCGGGATCAGCAACGCTTTCACAGAGCGCCTCGCATCGGATCCAAGCGTCCGCCTGGTGACGTTCGTCGACGGTAACCCAGCAGACATCGCGACCGGTCACGGCACCATCGAGACGACGGAGAGCCGAACCGGCTCGTGACGGAAATTTACGGCCGAAAATGCCGACGCTGTCCGCGAGCGCATGGAGCCCGGGCCCATCAGCGGCACGACCCTCGGCACTGGCCTCAGGCTTTCGAACACATAGAGGGCGGCCCGTGACCTTTGAACTTTCACCCGGAAATCAGGGGCCTCCAGTGACGCCAGAACTGGAGGCTGAGGCGGCCGCAGTCGCTGACGAGGCACGCGCGGTCGCCGCTGCTCATGATCGCCTTGTGGAGGACTTCAGTACGGTGACGAAACGATTCGCCCGCCTCGTTGAGCGTGCAGCCGCTTTGCGTGCAGCTGGAGGCACTATCGACAGGGAGGCTGGCCATCTGCTGAGCCAGGCCTGGCGAGACGCGCAAGAAACTATGTCGGCGTCCCGCTTCCTTCTACCGAAGCCACCAGGAGGAAACTGATGGCGACAGACGAAGAGATCCTCGACATCCTCCTCCAGATCCGGGCGACCGGCGCCGCCGAGGCCGAAGCCGTGAACCAGATCATCGCGAACACGGGCAACGCGGCCGCGCTCACGGGGACACAGGTGGGCGGGCTCACCCAGGTGCAAAAGGACCACGCGGCCGTCCTGCAGACGCTCGGCGGCTACACGACGACCTATGGCGGTGCCCTGACCGCGCAAGAGGAGCACTACGCCCGGCTCCAGCTGTCAAGCAAGGAATTCGCCGGCGCCGAACGCGACATAACCGCCGAGGCATCATCGGCCGCCCGAGCAATGGGGGCGCTCGGATCGGAGGGCGCGCATGCGATGGATCGCCTCGTGGCGCTCGGCGGCACGATGAGCATGGGAGGTCCACTGGGCATCGGAATCGGTGCCGCTATCGTTGGCATTGGCGCCGGCATCGAGGTCGGTAAGTCATTCATCGACAATGCCGACCAGCAAGAGGCGGCGAGCCGGAACCTCGCGGCCGCCTACGCAACGCTCGGCAAGGCCGTCCCCACCGAAGCGATCAACGCCTTTATCACGGACAATCAGAAGTTCCTGCCGAACATGTACGAGGCCGAGAATGCGTTCGCGAGCCTCGCCCGCGCCGGATTCAAGACCTCGGACCAGTACCGGCTGATCAACGACGCCATCGACCTCTCGGCCGCGAAGCACATCTCGCTAACCGATGCAACGAATGACCTCATCGTGGCCCACAGCGGGAACACTCGCGCTCTCGCCGATCTAGGGATCTCATTCAAGGACATTGTCAACCCTCAAAAGGACCTCGAGAAGGCGACCAAAGACGCTGGAATTGCCAGCAAAGAGAAGCAGGCCGCCGATCGAGCGCTCCAGGAGGAACTCCAGCGCCTCCACGACAAGCACACGGTCACGAAAGAAGACCTGATGCACCTCCAGGACCTGCGCGATCGCGACACCGCCGCCACACAGAAGAACACCAATGCTCAGCAGGATCTCGCGATCGCGCAGGCCGAGGTCGCCGCCGGCGGCGACAAATTCAACGAGATGCTCGTGCAACTCGAGCACAATGACAAGGGCGCGCGGGAGAGCGTAAGTGCCCTGACCGAGGCCCACAACAAGCTGTCCATCGAGTGGGACCGGCTTTCTAATCAGGTCGGCCCGCCGCTAGAGGCGGTCGTCTCGGACGTCGTCGGTGGATTCGCCGATTTCATCGACGGCCTCGAGAAGGCGCCATGGGACAAGTTCGGTAAGGGCATCAACGACGACATCGTGCAGCCGATGAAGGATGTGGTTGATTTTCTCGGCCAAGCAGGACGCGGCTGGAACGCCCTGGTCCAGCAAATCACTGGAACCGATCCGACCGCGGCATACACGAACGTTGCAGGCAATCACGGGCGCGGGACTCCGGCGAGTGAGAAGCCTCCTCCCGCAGTAGTCATCAACGTCAACGGGGTCACTGATCCCCAGGCTGCCGCCCGGGCGGCGCAAAGGGCGATGCAAGGAGCTCTGCGGACTTGATGACGAAAGCGACAGCAGATGACGATTGGGAGTCCGTGCCCTTGACCGATCTAGAGGTCGCCGACCTGGTGGAGGCCGATACGATGACCCTTCACGGCCAAGCGATGATTCGCGATGCCCTTGCCACGCTTCACCGAATCGCCCAGACCCATGGGGTCGAGCCGTTCAGCGCACAGATCTGCGTCGACGGCAACCGCACCCCGACTCTCATCGGTTCCCGCGTCAGTTCAAAGGGCAAAACCTGATGATCCTCGCCAAGCGCCTGCAGCAGGGCGTGTTCTCTGCCATCGCCGCGGCGAACCGTTTTGGCGGAGCGAATGGCGCGGGCAGCGGATTGGGGGGCGTGATGGCCAATGGCGGCTTCGCCGCCGATTCAACCGTACAGGGCTACGCAACCGCCAGCCAGACGACCTATGTCGATATCACGAATTCGTCCTTTACGATCAGCGTTCCCCGAACCACCTATTTCTTCTACCTGGTTCTGGCGGCGGCGCAAATCTCTGCGGGGACTGGTATTGGAACCATCCGCGGCCTCATCGTTGGCTATGACGGAACAGCGAACATGCTCTGGAGCGGCGGCAGTATTTCCAATGGCTTCATCTGGTACGGCCCGCAAATTAAGGGGCCGATTCAGCCGGGGAACTACACGGTGAAGATGCAGGCGGGGACCGACAACGGCACCACGATTCAGGTGCGACAGATCTTCCACCAGTTCCTCTTTCTCGGCGCATAGAGCGCTCAGCGCCGCTGCCGAACCACACCTACCGCCACCGATGGACGCGCGCCTAGGAAGAACCCCGGTCGCCGCGACAACGACGTTACGTCTAACCTCGGCGTCGCGCTGTCCTTACCCGTTGGCGAACGAGTTGCGTCAGAGTCGGCCTTCCTGTAGCTCCTTCTCGAGGTCGACTTCATCGACCTGGTCGACGGTGATGTTGCATGCGGGCCACCCGAGCGCAAGGATTGCCGCCTCGAGGTACACGGTCGCGTCCTTGCCCGCAGCACCGTGATCGGTAGCTGGGTAGGAGACTGTGAAATCGGCCTCTCGAGCGGCGGGTGCGCCTCTAACCTTCATGACCGGACCACGCGTCTCGGGCGACTTCGTCAGTTCAGTCAGCAGGTCCTCCCAGTCACTACTCGGCCGCGGCGAAGGTGCCACTACGGTCAGCCAGGTCCGGTACTCGGTGAGCATCTATGCAATTCTGCGCTCGACCGGCTAGGCTCGTTGTCCTCTTCCTCGACCCCTTGTGGCCTAGGTCCAAGCTGCGCTCGGATCCGGTTCGAGTCGAATCGGACAGCGTCCACGGACCGAGCCTGGTTAGAACTCGACTCGATCAAGCGATAGACTCCCACGATGACTATGCGGGCGGCCGCGAGTGTAGCCCTGGTGTTGATGGGTGCGATACCCAGCGGCGCATGTGGAGGCCCATTCGCCCCTCCGACATGTACGGTCGGAGTCGCAGGGACGGACCTTCAGGTGACGGCTTCCGGTGGTAACGCACAGGCCTTTTGCGACGAGTTTATCAAGGCCAACAATGGTTCCGGCTATGCCGTGGACGAGCCCGACAACACAGGGACTCTGATCTGCCGGTACACGATTCGCGACGGGACGTCCGTGACCGTCCGGGACAAGGGATTGCTGAAGCTCTATGGGAACACCGAATGCGAACGGCTACGGCAGATGCAGTGAGTTGGGAAGCGTCGACCCGACTGCTCCTCTAAAGTTCGGGTCGACCGCGGTCACCAACGACGCCTGAGACCTCAATAAGAGAAGAGGGCCGAGCGTGCTCGGCCCCTCCGTTCGGCCCTGTCATACCTCCAGCGTTGGGAGGTTTACGAGAGCAGTCCCCTCAACTCGTGCGCGTCTTCGACCATCGCAATCTTCAGCGCTGCAACGACGACGCGGCGATCGACAGCCTCCTGTCCTCGGCGCCACCCTCTCAACGTGAACTGAGTCGTTCGAATCCCCCCGATCGTGTCCAGCTCGTCTGTCCACTCCCACCACTGTCGGCCGGAGCGACGCTTGTCGATCAGGCGGCAAGCACTGACGACAGCAGCCGCGCGATCGCCGGAAGCACAGGCCCACTCGACGCCGGCGGGCTCGGGCGCATCTCGCAGTCGCTTGTCGCGAATGCCGGCAGCTGAGAACTCGAGATTGCTGCTCGATAGATGCAGCTTGCCGAACATTTGCAGTTGAATCGCAAGGGCCATGAGTTGATCACCATCCAGCGATTCGGCCAGCTTGAGGATCCCGTTCGTTCGCTCAATGATGAGTTCGCGGACAGCTCCGTCCCGCCGCGGGTCGTCAGGCAGCCAATCAGATGCGTTGAGGGCCATTGAGGTAGCCTCCTCCTGGCGGGCGTCGTGGCCGGTGGCATCAACACCGCGCTGGGGCGCCCGTCGTTCGTCCGAGTCTACACCGGGTCGGCGGTTTCTGGCGGAAATCGGCGGTTAGCCTCATCCGCGCGGTGAAGCTCCTCTCGATCCCTGCAGCTGCTATCGCCGGTGGGGTGAGTAAGCGCTCGATCGAGCGGTGGCTCGCCGAGGGCCGGCTGACGCGCTATGAGCGGCCTGGGCGGATCCGCGTCCTGGTCGACGCCGCGGAGCTCCGCGAGCTCGTCAAACCGAAGCCGGTTCACAAGAAGCGATGAGCGGCGGACCCATATCTAAAGGCCTCGGCAAATGGTCGGGTCTTGAAAAGTGGTCGGTCGGCCTGGCAATCGCCTTCGTTCTGTTTGCAATCGTGGGCGGCAACACTTCATCGCAGTGGACGGGCCTGATCTGGGCCCTCGGATCCCTCGGGCTCTTGGCATGGTTGTTCAGCATTCCGATTGCCCTGGTCGTCGTCGGCTACCGGTTGTGGCACTACTGGATCGGGCGCGAGCGGAGAGCACGATGAGCGACGCGATCCTAGCTAGGCGCGCTGATCGGTGGCCTTCTCGCGCTGGGCGGAACAGTGCTCGGGCTTCTCGGGTCGCTTGGGAGCTCACTCTGGCCAGGGAGCTATCCTGGAAGACGCAGGAGGAGGTGTATAAGGCCTACGCGCCCATTCGCGCCGGTCATCTCTATTCCTGGATCTTCGTGCAAACCGGCGCTTCATTCGAGGTTCAGAGCTACCGGCGAATCGACCTCGGGTCGTGTGCGGATTTGATGCCTCAGCTTGAGCAAGCTGCAGCTGCTCTTCGATCAGATAGGGATCGTCTGGGCGTGAAGACCGCCGTCTGAAGCAGCCGTCCTTCGGCGGAGCAAGCTTCGAATGAGGTCCCTTTCGGCAGCGACATCGTGGCGCGCTGATCTCGCCGTGATCAGGCGGTCCTCGCGAGTCCGGCCGAGCATCTCTGCGATCTCTCGATCTCTGCGAGCCACTCGCTCAGCGATGCGCCCCCGACAGGCTTCGCAGCTGCAGGGCTCTTGCTGGCCAGGAAACTGAGGCGCCGGCCGCTCGAGAAGCCTCCCGCGCGGGTTCGCTTTGAGGTAGCGATCCCGCCGACAGCTCGAGCAGTCACAGTCAGGGCTCGGCGTCTGGCAGCGGTAGATGGCCACCGATCGGCGATTTTACCCCGGCGGCTGTGCTCCAAGGTTGGCGATCTTGATAAGAGCGGATTTGCCCCGGCTCGGTTAGAGTTGGGCAGCCGCCGGACGACCGATGGTCCCGGTAACATCGGTGGAGGGAAGAGAGACAGATGGCAGTCGAGATGGCAACAGCCACCCAGTACGACGTTCGGATTGGCCACCCGAAGGCTGGCCAGTACACCGTTCTGACGATTCAGGAAGACCTCGATCGGTTCTCCGCCCTGTGTCGTGAGCTCGGGATTGCGTCGGATGGCACGACCGCCATGGAGGCGGCCATCAACGTCCAGCTCGCCGTCAAGGAGGCCCTTGAAGTAGCCCGAGAGCACGGGATCTCCGCCGGCAAGCCGGTCGACGACTCGGCCATTTTCGACTTCCTGCAGAACCACCGCGGCCCGGAGCCGATGACTGGCTTCATCCTCACGATCTGAAGGCAATCAGCGCTCGGCGCGAGCATGGAGTGGTCGACGGACGACGTTTCTGAGGTTCTCGGCCAACTTGGATTCACCCTCGCCCGGCGAGAGTCACACGACACCTACGTGAAGAAAGGCCACGACCGGACAGTGAGTGTTCCGCGCAATCGGTCAGCGATCACGAAGGGCACTCTAGGATCGATCTGGCGACAGGCTGGCATCACCGGGCCTCAGGCAAGAGCGATCCGTGAGAAGAAGGCACAGTGAAACTCCTCGCCCATTTCCTCGCAGACTCAGCCAATTTCAACCAGGATGGGACCTTCACTGTTTTCAAGGGCGGAATCACTGACACCCTCGCAGCTGGCTTCCCGACGATGGCCAAGTTCGTGGTATTGACGCGAATCGAATTCACTCCGGGTGAAGCTTCGAAGCTTCACCAGCTGCAGCTCCATATCACTCTTCCGGACGGCAGCCATGTTTCTGGCCAGCGTCAGCCAATTGTGGTGCGGCTGGCTGACCCTAACGCCCCGCACCTCTATGCAAACGTGATCAGCCAGATGAATGTTGGCCTCGCCCGGGGCGGCGATATCGTCATTGCCGGCGATCTCGACGGAGAACACCTGCCCCTGCTCTATATGGTCGCTCGTAAGGTCGGCGTCGTTTAGCGCGCTCCCGGCGCTAGCGGTTTTGCCTGGCGAGGCGGTGCGTTATTCTCGCCGAACCCATTCTCGCCGAACCCGTGGATGCTTTGAAGAGGCCTCCATCCTTTTGGGCAGCCACTCAATGCAATCGGGGCAGACCATTTCGTCGAAGAGCCCACTCGTGGTCAACGAGCTGCGCGGTATCCCGCAGAGTGACGCCTCCGAGTCCTCGCGGATGAGGTGCAGGTACGTTCCGCCGCTCGGACCGGCTGAGCGCCGGATCAGGGCTCGAAAGTCGCGACTCGCCATCGGCTGATCACTGACAGTACAACGAGCGATGCCGCCCAGAACAGGATCCATAGCGCCACGTTCAGAAGCAGTGTTTCGGACGTCACCGGTTTGAAGATGATCAACCGGTTGTCGTCGAGCCAAGGCAATGTGGCAGGGATCGACCGGCCGGCGAGCCAGTAGTAGAGAACGTCCTCGAGGCCGCTGAACGTCAAGGTGTAGAAGGCGGCCGCGTACCACAGGGCCCAGAGCCGCGCGTCCCAAAGCAGCACCACACCAACACCGATGAGCGCGACCAGGGTGCTCAAGTGCCCACTCTGATACTGCGCGTCGAACTGAAAGAGGTCGTGCGCCTCGAAGATCCGCTGCCAGAGCAGCACGTCGCTGAGGGCATAAAAGAAGAGCCCGGTGGCCAGGGCGACGACAACCTTGCGCCCCCATCCTTGACCCCAACGCTGACCCCTTCCGGGATGCCTGTCGGTGCGCGTCGGTGCGCGTCGGTGCGCGCTTCCCGAATACGATGAGTTCGTTTCGATCGAGGGCGCGGCGGGTTCAAATCCCGCCTCCCCGACCAACCTCTTCGTGAGCGCTTGGGCCGGACGCGTTGGGGGGTCCGATGGTAGGACATCGACCGAACGGTTGATGTTCGGCCGGACGTGCCGCCGCTACCTTGGGTTCATGCATGAATCCGCACCGGACGCTTTCCTGTCGGCTCTCTCGACGCGCGATTTCGGACGATTCGCTGACTGCTTGGCACCGGACGCGCAAGCACGGATGCTCTTGCCTCCAGGACCCGAGGTGCGCTCCGGGCGCGAGGAGATTGCGCGGCGTTTCGAAGGCTGGTTCTCGCGCGCCTCGGATTTCGAGGTTCTGGACTCGCATCGCGTCCAGGTTGGACTTCGAAACCGCCTGAGCTGGCGTTTCCGACTGAGCCGAGACGGGCAGCCGCGCGAAATCATCGAGCAGGTCGCATTCGTCAAGGCAGGGCCGGGCGGCATCTACGAGATCGACCTGCTTTGTTCGGGTTTCATGCGAGAGGAAGAGGGTCTCGCGTCGTG
>Ga0070699_100002234_pt1 | contig 17495 bp, 18 predicted proteins | sample KBSK1503metaG_FD_65473 | JGI IMG/M metagenome (GOLD analysis project Ga0070699, IMG submission 65473) | Corn, switchgrass and miscanthus rhizosphere microbial communities from Kellogg Biological Station, Michigan, USA - KBS K1-50-3 metaG | ecosystem: Host-associated > Plants > Roots >... | reverse complement strand
CCCTCCAGCACCCGCAGGCACCGCGCCTGCTCCTCGGCCGTCATCGCCGCGGGATCGGCCGCCGCCAGGTACCGGATCGCGGACGTCAGCATGGCCAGCGCCTGTCCGGTGCTGGCGGGCGACACCACGCTGCTCATCGTGACGTGTCACCTCCTCCCGATGCTCGCGGTCCGGCGGACTGCTCCTCTCCCCCGGGCTGTGCGCGCGGGGCTCGGCTGGTTGATCGACTAGTTCGATTCTACCATCAGACGAGGACATTTCCGGGAGAAACGCCGCTGCTAAGCCTTGTCAATCGAAAAAGATAGCTATGAGTTGTATGGGTGTCGCGGGACGCTTGGGACTCGGCTGGCGAGACGCCAGCGGTAGCAAACGCAGCGTGGTTAGGTCAGCCGCCCAGGATCATCCACGCCGAGGCGGTACTCGCGGCCATACCCGGGTCGGATAGGACCTCCCCGTCAGTGGCCGCCAAGACGATGAGGAATGGGAGCGCCGACACCAGGCCTGGCGGGTAGGTCATCAAGGTCGCCAGCAAGCACGAGCACGGCACCTCAGCTCGCGTCCTGCCGGCTGACCCAGGCGGCGAGCTGGGCTCGCGAGCTGAACCCGAGCTTGTTGAAGATGTGCTCGATGTGAGAATCGACCGTTCGCTTGGCGAGCACCAGGTGTTCGGCGATCTCACGGTTCCCCAGGCCCTGGGTCACCAGCTCGGCGATCTCCCGCTCCCGCTTGGTCAGCGGGGCGGAGACCTGGCCGACCGGGGCCGGCGCCTCGTTCCTGGCCACCGCGATCGCCTCGGGGATGGACAGTTCCAGACCGTGCTGGCGCGCGCTCTCGAACCGCTCGTCGCCCAGCGCCTGCCGGCAGGTTTCCGCCGCGCTCCGCCGGATCTCGGCATAGTACGGGCCTTGCTGGATGGGCGCGCGCAGCATCTTCCAGAACGAATCGCCGGCCCCGCACAGGACGGCCGCACGGGCGAAGTCCTCCTGAGCTACCAGGCAGACGGCCAGCAGGTCGATCGCCATGGTGATGGTGTGCAGGTCGCCAAGCGACTCCTTGATCCGCAAGCAGGAGAGGGTGTCCTCGATGGCGTGGCCGACATCGCCGGACAGCCAGCGTGCGGCCCCGCGGGTCCACAGGGCGGTACCCCGGCTCCATTGTTCACCCAATCCCTCGGCGATGCGCAGGCACTGCTCGCTCAGGGCAATGGCGCGATCGAGTTCGCCGGTGAGGCAGCAGACAGCGCCCAGCCGGGTGAAGGTCACCAGCGCGAACGGGTCGCTGTAGCCGATCTCCGCGTACTCGGCCAGCGCCTTCTCATGACGGGCGCCCGCCGCCTGCAGATCCCCGGCAAAGAACGACGCGATCCCATGCGCATCGGTGACATGGGCGCGTAGGTCCCGGTCGCGCAGGTCCTGCACGAGGTCTCCGGCCCGGGCCAGCAGCGGTTCGGCCCGCTCCAGGTCCCCCTGCTGCAAGGTGAGGACGCCCGCCCCGTACACGGCCCAGGCAGCCTCCGGCGAGTCGGAGCCGACGGCCAGCGCCCGGTCGTGCCAGCGCCTGCCCTCGGTGAACAGCCCGAGCGATAGCCAGTAGTGCCGCAGCAGCACCGTCATGCGCAGGCCAGTAACCTCCTGTCCGGGCCAGGCGTAGGAATAGTCGAGGGCGACCCGCAGGTTAGGGGTTTCCTGCCGCAGCCGGACCAGCCATCCGACCTGCTCAGGGCCGAGGCTGCCGGCCGCCGCCTGCTCGGCGAGGCCGAGGTAATAGTCGCGGTGCCGGCGCCGCAGCTCGTCTTGCTCGCCGAGCAAGGCAAGATGCTCGGCTCCGTACTCCCTGATCGTGTCGAGCATCCGGTACCGGCGCCCGTCCTGTTCGCACACCACGATCGATTTCTCGACGAGCCTGCCGAGAGTATCGAACAAGGCGCCCATGGTGAGAGGTTCCCCGGCACATACGCGCTCGGCGGCTTCCAGGTCGAAACCGCCGGGGAACACCGACAGCCGGGCCCACAGCCGCTGTTCCTGTGCCGTGCACAGCTCATGACTCCAGTCGATCGCCGCGCGCAGCGTCTGATGACGGTCCTCGCTGGATCGAGTCGTACCGAGGAGCAGGAAGCGATCGTCTAGCCGGGCGACGATCTGCTCGATCGACATGGCGCGCAGCCGTACGGCGGCTAGTTCAAGGGCCAGGGGGATGCCGTCCAGCCTGCGGCACAACTGGACCACCGGCTGCTGATTCGCCGCCGTGAGCGTGAACCCGGGCATCATCGCTTCCGCCCGGTCGGCAAACAGCGCCACCGCGTCAGATCCGGCGGCGGCCTCGTCCGAATCGGGTACCTCGAGCGGCGAGATCAGCAGCGCCTGCTCGCCCCTGACGTCGAGTGGCTCCCGGCTGGTCGCCAGGATCCGCAACCGAGGGGCCGCCCCCAGCAGCGCCTCGGCGAGTTTCGCGCAGGCACCAACCAGATGCTCGCAGGTGTCCAGGATCAGAAGGAGATGCCGTTCGGCCAGGTGGTCCGCTAGCAGATCCACCGGATCGCCTGGGGCCTGGTCCGGTAGGCCCAGGCTGGCCGCAACCGTCCGGGCCAGCAACTCCGCGTTGCGCAGCGCCGATAGCTCGGCCAGCCACACCCCGTCGGCGAACGACCGGCGCAGGCCGACGGCTAGATGCAGTGCCAGGCGGGTCTTCCCTACCCCGCCGACACCTCGTAAAGTGACCAGCCTGTACCGTTCAAGGGCGTCCCTGACCTGGGACAGCTCTTGCCGTCGCCCGATAAACCTGGTCATCTCGGCAGGGAGGTTGCCCTTCCGCCGTTCCGGTACGAGAGTCGTCACGGGCGCGCCTCGTTCCTTGTCCGCCGGTTATCCGACCGGCGGTTGGGGGACTCGGGTATCTTAACTCCTCGCCGTCGGTCGGCCCGGGTCCCTGGACGAGGTTCAGGGCGCTGGCTCCGCAGGACGGGGCAGCCACGGCAGGCGGTCGCTGGCCGCGACGGCGATGACCAGGACTGCGGTGCAGGCGGCCAGGGCCAGGGCGGGGATGGCGTGGGCGGCCAACGCCAGCAGGCCCAGCACGGCGATGCCGGCCAGCCGCGGCCAGGAGACGACGCGCCAGACTACCAGCTTGAAGGCGGCGTGCCCGGCCAGGAACAGCGCCGGGCCGCCCAGGATCATCCAGGCTGAGGCGGTGCTCGCGGCCGCACCGGGGTCGGCTAGGACCTTCTCGTCGGCCGCCGCGCAGACGATGATGCCCGCCACCATCACCGGATGGATGAGGTGGTAGGCCGAACGGCCCAGCCGGCCGGGGTCGTCTGAGCGGGCGATCATCTCGGCCGCGGCCCCGGCGCTCTGGTCGAAGTAGATCCACCACAGCCCGACCGAGCCGGCGAACGCGACGACGAACGACGCCACGCTGGCCGCGGTGATTTCCTTCATGTCAGTCAGGGTCGCCCCGATGATGACGATCGACTCACCCAGCGCGATCAGGATGAACGCCTGGCAGCGCTCGGCGAAGTGGCCGCCCTCGATGGTCCAGTCCGAGGTGCGGGACCGGCCGAGGCCCGGGGTGGCGAAGCCGACCACCCCGCCGAGCAGGTCGACGCAGACCGAGCCGAGCCACAGCAGGACCCGGGCGTTGCCGTGGACCAGGCCGCCGGCCAGGGCAAACGCGCTGCTGACCAGGCACCAGGCCAGGATGCGCTGGAAGTTGGCCTCCAGCGGGTGCCCGCGCAGCGCGATGACCATGAACAGGGTGCGGCCGATCTGCTGGAGCGCGTACGCGCCGCCGACCCACAGGCCCAGGTCCTCGAAGGCCCGCGGCAGGGACGCCGACATGGCCAGGCTGACCAGCATCAGCACCACGAGCAGCAGGCGCACGGCCATCAGTTCCGGGTCGAGCCAGTTGGTGACCCAGGTGGTGTACGCCCAGACCAGCCAGACCATCGCCAGCAGCAGGCCGGCTTGGAGCGCGCCGGCCACGGTGGAGTGGCCGATCAGGTAGTGCGACAACTGGGTGACCGCGAACACGTACACCAGGTCGAAGAACAGCTCGATGTTGGTGACCCGCTGCACGCCGGAACGCTTCCGGAGCAGAGGAGGAACCGGGGACTCCTGTTCGGCCAGGTCGCTCATCCAGGCATTTTTATCAGGCTTACCAGGCGTAATGCTCCGGGGCGGGCTGGTACCCGGGGAAGATGTCGTCGAGCCGCTTGAGCACGTCTTCGCCGAGGTGGACGGTGATCGCGTGCTGAGCGTCGTCCAGCTGATCCTCGGTGCGCGGCCCGATGATCGGCCCGGTGACGCCCTCCTGGTGCAGCAGCCAGGCCAGCGCTACGTGGGCCGGCTGCTCGCCGAGTTCGTCGCACAGGGCCTCGTAGGCCGCGATCTGCTCCTGGTGCCGCCGCAGGGTGTCGGCGGCCCGGCCGGCCCCGCGGCGCCGGCCCTCGCGCTCCTTCTTCAGCACGCCGCCGAGCAGCCCGCCCTCGAGCGGGGACCACGGGATGACGCCCACGCCATACTCGATCGCCGCGGGCAGCACCTCGAGCTCGATCTCCCTGGTCAGCAGGTTGTAGATGGACTGCTCGCTGACCAGGCCGAAGAACCCGCGGGCGGCAGCGGCGTCGTTGGCCTGCGCGATGTGCCAGCCGGCGAAGTTGGACGAGCCGACGTAGAGGATCTTGCCCTGGGCGACGAGTACCTCCATCGCCTGCCAGATCTCGTCCCACGGGGTGTCCCGGTCGACGTGGTGCATCTGGTACAGGTCGATGTAGTCGGTGCGTAGCCGGCGCAGCGACGCGTCGCAGGCCCGCCGGATGTTCAGCGCGGACAGCTTGCCCTCGTTGGGCCAGTCGCCCATCGCCCCGTACAGCTTGGTGGCGAGCACGGTGCGCTCCCGGCGGCCGCCGCCTGACGCGAACCAGTCGCCGATGATCTCCTCGGTCCAGCCCGGGTGCGCCTCCTCGTTGTGGGCCAGCGCGCCGGGCGGGCTCTGCACGCCGCCGTAGCGGTTGGCCGTGTCGAAGAAGTTGATGCCGATCTCGTGCGCGTGATCCATGATCGCTTCGGCCTCGTCGGCGGGGGTCAGCGGCCCGAAGTTCATGGTCCCGAGGCAGAGGCGGCTCACGGAAAGGCCGGAACGGCCAAGGTGGATGTATTCCATGCGCTAACCATTTCACGGCACCGCGGTTTCACTCCTCCCCTGCCTGGATAGCGCGGTGCCTGGCCACCCGCTCGCGGGTGCCGCAGGCTGCGGAGCAGTAGCGGCGGGAGGTGCCCCGGCCCACGTTGACGAACGGCTTGCCGCAGGACGGGGAGGCGCAGAACCCGCCGGGCGGGGCCTGGCGCTCGGCCAGCAGCACGGCCAGCGCCAGGCAGGAGGAGGTGAGGAACCATTCGGCCCAGGGCGCATCGTCGTCGCCGTCCACGTGCAGGTGCCAGCCGGACGTACCGCCGTGCGTGGTCAGCCGGGGCGGGTGGGTACGGCCCGCGAGCAGCGCGTTGAGACGGTCCGCGGCGGTACCGGCGTCGGCGGCCGCGAACACGTCCCGTAGCAGGAGGGCAGCCTCGTGCAGTTCGGCGAGGTCGGCGGCGGAGACCTCGATGGGCTCGGGTTCGCCGTATTTCCGTAGCACCTCGATCACCGCGGTCCGTCCGGCCGGGCGTCCCGGGCTGGGGAGCAGCACCGCGAGCAGGTCCGCGGCGCGCTGCGCCGTGTAGTGCACGCTGCTGCCGAGCACGGGCTTCTGGCTGGCCACAGGAGACAGTGTAACGTGTTTTTGTGACTTCCCGTTACACGGACAGGCGCGGACTGCGCCGGTACCTGGCGGGGGCGACGGGCGCCCGGGCCGGCGACGAGATGTCGGGACCGGCGCTGCTGCTGCTCGGCTTCGCCGTGACCGGGCGGCCGGAGACCGGTTCCGGGCTGCTGGCCTGCCTGACCATCGCGGGGGCGGCGGGCGGGCCGCTGTTCGGCGCGCTGCTCGACCGCAGCCGCCGTCCGGACCGTCTCCTGGCCGGGACGCTGGCCGCCTACGCGCTGGGCATGGTGGCCGTCCAGGCCGCCGTGGGCCGGCTGCCGATGCCCGCGCTGGCGGCGATCGCGCTACTCGCCGGGCTGTTCAGCCCGGCGGTGGCCGGCAGATCGCGGGCCTGGCGGCCGGGGCGGCGTTCGCCGGGCCGCTGGCCGGGTGGTCGGTGACCGGCTGCCTGCTGATCGCGGCGGGCACCGAACTGGTCGCCGCGGCGGCCTACCTGGCGGCCGGACCCACCCGCCAGGGACGGCGGGAGCCGGCCGGCCGGAACGGGGAGCCGACCGCCAGGGGCACCGGGCCGGCCGCCAGGGGCACCGGGCCGGCCGCCAGGGGCAGCGGGCCGGCCGCCGGGGGCAGCGGGCCGGCCGCCGGGGGCAGCGGGGCGGCCACCGCGTCGCCCGGCACAGCAGGCACGGGTGCAGGGGCAGACAGACCCGTCCGTTCGGGATAATGTCTTTGATTTTTATTATGCTGGGCCCATGAATCGTGTGGCGCAGTGGTGGCTGGCCCTCTAGGGCGGTTACATCCTGCGTTGGCAGAGGCCGTCCGGATGGACGGCCTTTTTTCGTGCTCCCATCCGGACCTACGGGAGGACGATAATCATGACCGTGACCATCGAGCACCGGCGTTCGGCCGAACTCGAGGAACTGATCGACCAGGATGCGGCGGCGTTCCGCATCCTGACCGGGGACCGGCCGACTGGGCGGCTGCACCTGGGCCACTACTTCGGCACGCTGCGGAACCGGGTTCGGCTGCAGGACCTCGGCGCGGAGGTCCTGGTGCTGATCGCCGACTACCAGGTGCTGACCGACAGGGATACGGCCGAACGGCTGGACGAGTACGTGACCGGAATGCTGCTCGACTACCTGGCCATAGGGCTTGACCCGGCCCGGACGCTGATCTTCGCGCACAGCGCGGTGCCCGCGCTCAACCAGCTGCTGCTGCCGTTCCTCAGCCTGGTCTCGGTGCCGGAGCTGAACCGCAATCCGACGGTCAAGGACGAGATCGCGCATTCGCGGCAGGCGTCGGTCAGCGGCCTGATGCTCACCTACCCGGTGCACCAGGCGGCGGACATCTTGTTCTGCAAGGCGAACCTGGTGCCGGTGGGCCAGGACCAGCTTCCCCACCTCGAGATCGCCCGGCTGATCGCGCGCCGGTTCAACGAGCGGTTCGGACGGCCGGTGTTCCCGGTGCCCGACGCGCTGCTGTCGGCCGCGCCGCTGCTGCTCGGCACCGACGGCACCAAGATGAGCAAGAGCCGCGGCAACACCATCCCGCTGTCGGCCACCGCGGACGAGACGGCCCGGCTGATCCGGGGTGCGAAGACCGATTCCGAGCGCTCCATCAGCTATGACCCGGAGCGGCGGCCCGCCGTCTCAAGCCTGGTTCTGCTGGCCGCGCTGTGCCTGGGCCGTGACCCGCTCCAGGTTGCGGACGGCATCGGCGACGGCGGGGCCGCGACGCTGAAGAGCGTGGTCACCACCGCGGTCAACGACCTGCTCGCTCCGGTCAGGGCCCGCCGCGCCGAGTACGCACGGGACCTGGGCTACGTGCGCCAGGTGCTGCGGGACGGCAACGAGCGGGCCAACGCGATCGCCTCGGCCACCCTGGCCGAGGTGCAGGCGGCCATCGGCATGCGCTATTGAGCCCCGTTACTGGGGCACGACCTCGGCCGGGGTGTCGAGCACCCGGCCGGTGAACGCGGTCCGGTCGGCGTGCAGCCGGAAGGTGACCCGGCCCGCATGGCCAGGCTCGAGCGGGACCCGGGCGAAGCCGGCCAGCCAGCGGGCCGACCAGCTGATCAGCGCCGCTGCAGCCGGCCGGGACCAGGCCGCCCCGCGGTCGGGCAGCCTGAAGCCGTGCTGTCGGGACGCATCACCCCAGCTGTAGGGTCAGAGCCCCAGGATCTGTGCCTTCTTGGCGGAGAACTCCTCCTCGGTGAGGATGCCCTGGTCCTTGAGGGCGGCAAACTGCTTGAGCTGTTCGATCTGCGTGCTCTCGGCTTCGGGTGCGGCGGCTTCGGGTGCGGCGGGTTCATCCGCTGGAGCAGGGGCAGGCGGGGCCTGGTCCTGGTCGGCCGCGGCGCTCCTCTGCGCGGACTTGGCTCCCATGTGGGCTGCGGTTCCGGCCACGACCGCGGTGGTCGCCATTCGTGCAATGGGTCGACGTCGTCGCAACGGCATGTCAATCGCCTCCTATTGTCTTGGCGCCGCCGGCGGGGCCATTCGGCGCGGATGGTGCGGGCTTGTCGATCTCAGTCGAGGGCGTCGGCCAGGGCGCCCATCGCCTGTTCGATGATCTCGCGCGGGATTCGTGCGCCTTCGAGGATGACTCCGTTTGCATTGCGCACTGCTGCTGCGAACGGGCCCGCCCAGGAATCCTCCCAGATAAGCAGCGCTGCTGAGGAGTTCGGCTCGAGGCTCAAAGCGGCGTGAGCGACGTCTTCGTCGGTCAGAATCCCGCCTACCTCGCCGTCGAGGCCGGCGAACGCCGCCAGCTCCTCGACAGCGTCGTACTCGACCACCTTCACATTGCCGGCGGCATCTTTGCTGATGAAGGTGAGGTCGATGATCCTGATCAGTCCGCTGTCGATGAGCTTGGCGAGCTCCGGCACGATCTGACCGGTGAAGTTGTTGCCGGGGAAGCCGAGAATCACATATTCCACCGGGCCGATGCTCATGGCTTGTCTCCCTTCGGGCCCCGGCGTCGCGGAGCGCCACAACTACAGTCTCCGACGAACGACGAGAATGCCGTCACCCGCGGAGGATGATTTACGGGGCACGCGGCTCAAAGACGCCTCTATCGGGCAGAACGCCACATCCACTGAATTGCCGGCGACGTCAGATAACCCCGCTGATCACTCCAGCCTCACGTGTCGCCTTCGTCACCGTAGATCATGGAGGTGCACGCCGCGGGGGCCGCACGCGGCCTGGGCGCTGACGCCGGCGGGGCGTGGGCCATGCCGGGGCCGGGTTCGTGGCAAGGTTGGGTCCGTGGCGGGTGCGGACCTTGTGACGTCGTTGCGTCAGGCAGGCGTGAGCCGCGGCGATCTCGTCGCGCTGGTCATCTCTCCCGCGCTTGACGTCGCGCTGGCCGCCCGGGACAGCTCGTGGACGGCCAAGGGCGTCGCGGCCGAGGTCGGGCGGGCGGACGAGGAGCTGCGGCCGCGCTGGGTGCTCTGGTCGGGTCAGACCGCAGCAGTGCTTGGCGGCGCCGGAGTCCGGCTGGCCACCTGCTGGGACATCGCCGCGGCGCACCGGCTGCTGTTCGGCGGCTGGCGGGCCGACCCCGGCTGGGCCTGGGCCCGGGTACGCGGCCTGGCCACCGACACGATGCCCGCCAGCGGGCCGCTCGACCTGTTCGGCATGGACGAGGGCGACGGCGGCGATCCGGTCGCACCGGACGGGCACCTGCGCCCGGAGTGGGTCAGCGGCGGCTGGTCGGACAGCCCGGAGCGGATGGCGCGGTGGGCGGCCCTAGCCCTAGACCTCGCCGGCCAGCAACAGGCGGCGCTGGCCGCGCTGGACAGCCGGCCGATGGCGCTCGCGACGGCCCGCGCCGAGTCCACCGCCGAACTACTCTGCGCCGAACTGTCCGCGGACGGGCTGCCGATGGACCGGGCGGTCGCGGAGCAGGTCCTGGCCTCGTTCATCGGTCCCAGACCGCATAGCGAGGCCGACGCCGCGGCGCAGCGGGCCGCACGCGACGCGGAGGTCTTGCGGCACGCGCCCGCGGGTACCACCGCCGACCTGCGCAGCCCGGCTCAGGTGAAATCGCTGCTGGCCCGGGTGGGTGTCGACGTGCCGGACACCCGGGCCTCGCGGCTGCGGGAGATGCGGGACGCGCATCCGCTGATCGAAGCGCTGCTCGACTGGCGGAAGGCGGAACGGATCGCCACCACCTACGGCTATGCCTGGCTGGACCAGCACCTCGGCCCGGACGGCAGGCTGCGTGGCGCGTGGACCGGCTCGGACGGCGCGGCCGGCCGTATGACCGCGTCGGCCGGCCTGCACAACATGCCGGCCGCGCTGCGCCCGGCCGTCGTCGCCGCCGGCGGGCACGTGTTCGTCCGGGCCGACCTGGGCCAGATCGAGCCGCGGGTGCTGGCCGCGGTGTCAGGGGACCGGGCCCTGGTGACAGCGTCGCGCTCCGATGATCTGTACGCGCCGGTGGCGGCACAGCTCGGCGTGGACCGGGCGGTGGCCAAGGTGGCGGTCCTCGGGGCGATGTACGGGCAGACCACCGGGCACGGCGCCCAGGCGCTGCGCCGCCTCAACGCGGCTTACCCGGTGGCGATGGCCTACCTCGATTCCGCCGACCGGGCCGGGCAGGCAGGTCGTAACCTGCGCACCTACGGCGGCCGCCTGATCCAGCTGGCGGCTACGGAGCCCCGGAGCAGCAGCCGGGTCGCGGCCTACGGCCGGTACGCACGCAACGCGATGATCCAGGGCGCGGCGGCGGAGCTGTTCAAGGTATGGGCGGTCATCGTGCGGGCGCGGTGCGCCCCGCTCGGCGCCCGGATCGTGCTGTGCCTGCACGACGAGCTGCTCGTGCACTCCCCGAGGGAGCAGGCGGAGCCGGTGTCCCGGCTGGTCGACGACTGCCTGCGAGAAGCCGTGCAGCGCTGGGCGCCCGGCTGCGGGGTCCGCTTCATCTCCGACACCACGATCGTCCGCAGCTGGTCGGACGCCAAGAGCGCGGCCCTGGACCCGGCAAGTCCGGCGGGCCCGCAGACCTAGCGAGCCGCAGACCTAGCAGGCCGCAGGCCTAGCGAGCCGCAGACCTAGCGAGCCGCAGACCTAGCGGGCGCGCTTGCCCGCGCGCAGCGACTCGACGGTCTTGGCCAGGCGCGTGGCCCGGGTCTCGGCCTTCTTCGCTTCCTCTATCCAGCGCACCCATTCCTTGCGGTGGGTGTAGGACAGCCCGTCGAAGTTGGCCCGGGCGGTGTCGTCCTGCGCGAGCGCCATCGCGAGGTCACCGGGCACCGTCACCTCGCGCGGCCCGCTGTCCGGCGCGATGTCTACGTCGACCTGATCGCCCGCGGCGACGCCGGCCGCGGTCCGGTTCTCCGCACTCAGCGGGATCAGGAAGCGCCCGCCCATCCGGGCGACCGTGGTCCGGTAGGTGTGACCGCCGATCGTTACCGTGACCGGCGGGCGGTTACCCGAGCCCAGCGCCGCGACCACGTCTTCCGGGACCTCGATCCCGGTCGCGGTCTTGCCGCCCAGCTCCACCGTCGCGCGGAATTTCATGGGCCGAGTATGCCATCTCGGCTCAGTGCTGGCTGGTCAGTGCCAGCTGGTCAGTGCTGGCTGGTCAGTGCTGGCTGGTCGTGGCCGCGGCGGCGACGGCCGCGGCGAACGCACCGGGTGCTTCCAGCGGCGAGAAGTGACCGGCGCCGTCGAGCCAGGTGAGCCGCGCGTCGGCGAAGAAATCGCCGATCCGGTCGGACCATTCGCGGGGGAACAGCGGGTCGTGTTCTGGCCACAGCACCGTGGTGGGCACCGCGATCCGGTCGCCCGGGTCGGGCACCTGTTCGGCCAGCGAGGCCGCGACCGACCCGGCGCCCGCGCGGTACCAGGCGATCGAGGCGGCGAACGCGCCCGGCGGCCCGTAGACCGACACCAGGTGGTCGAGGTGCTCGTCGTCCGGCTCATAAGCCGGGCCGGACCAGTGTGACCAGAAGTGCCTCAGGTACGCGCGGACGGCGTCCGGCTGCCCGTCGATCAGCTCGGCCGACAGTCCGAGGTTGTGGAAGGCCTGGTACCAGAATTCCCGCTGGGCCTTCGGGGCGAGGATCCGGTCCCCGATGCCGGGCAGCGGCGGCGCGATGACCAGGGCGCGGACCAGCTCGGGACGGTCCCTGGCGACGGCCTGGGCGATCCTGCTGCCGATGTCGTAGCCGGCGATGACCACCGGTCCGAGCGCCAGCTCGCCGATCAGCCCGGCGATGCTCCGGCCCTGGGCCGCGGCGCTGTACTGCCGCGCCGGATCGTCCGGGTGCTTGTCGGACTCGCCGAACCCCCGCAGGTCAGGGACGATCACGTCGGCGGCCGGCGACACGAGCGGGACGACCGCGCGATAGTCGGTCCGGTCCCCCGGCCAGCCGTGCAGCAGCAGCACTGCGGGCCCGGCCCCGGTCCGCTCGTAGGCCAGCCGGAATCCGTCTATCGCTGCTTCCTGGCGCATACCGGCCATTATCTACAGCAGGCCGGACGGCCGGCGTCAGGTGTCCTGAAGGATGCCGATCAGGTTGCCGTCCGCGTCCTTGACCGAGGCGATCAGCCGGCCGCCGCCGACGTCCTTGACGTCCTCGTTCACCTGCGCGCCGGTCTCGAGAAGAGCCTGCAGCGTGCCCTTGATGTCGGTGACGTGGTAGTAGACGACGGCGCCGCTCTTGTGGCCGTGCGGATCGAGGCCGATGGCCTGGCCGCCGACGTTGAACTGGACGTAGTAGGGCTCGTCCATGGCCGGGGCGGCACCCAGGACCGCGCTGAACGCGGCCTTGGCCCTGGTGAGGTCGCTGGCGGGGTAGATAACGGTCTTGATGCCTTCACTCACGGGTACTCCAGATGGTTGTCGTCACATCGACGGGGTTCCGTCGGTCATTGATATGACACACGGCAACGGAGGAACGTGACCGATGACCGAACACGACTGGCTGGCCGAACGGTTCGAGGAGAACCGCCCGCACCTGCGCGCGGTGGCGTACCGCATGCTCGGCTCGGTGAGCGAGGCGGACGACGCGGTGCAGGAAGCCTGGCTGCGGCTCAGCCGTGCGGGCGCCGACGGGGTGGAGAACCTGGGCGGCTGGCTCACCACGATCGTGGCGCGGGTGTCGCTGAACATGCTGCGCTCGCGGACGCTGCGGCGCGAGGAGCCGATGGACGCGCCGGTCACCGGTGAGCCGGTCACGGAGCCGGCGAACGGGACCGACCCGGAGCACGAGGCGGTGCTGGCCGACTCGGTCGGCCTGGCGCTGCTGGTGGTGCTGGACACGCTCACCCCGGCCGAACGGCTCGCCTTCGTGCTGCACGACATGTTCGCCGTGCCGTTCGAGGAGATCGCCCCGATCGTGGAGCGCTCCCCCGTCGCCACCCGTCAGCTCGCCAGCCGGGCCCGCCGCCGGGTGCAGGAGGCCAGGGGCGACGACCCGGGCGCCGAACGGCAGCCGGGCGAGATCTCGCGGCGGCGGGACGTGGTCAACGCCTTCCTGGCCGCCTCGCGGGAAGGCGACTTCGACGCGCTGCTCACCATGCTCGACCCGGACATCGTGCTGCGGGCCGACGCCGCCGCCGCGCAAATGGGCACGGACAGCGCCGACGCCGCTGCCGCACGGATGGGCGCAGCCAGCCAGGTGACCGGCGCGCGCGCGGTGGCGGGCTTCTTCTCCGGGCGGGCCGCGGCGGTGCGGCCCGCGCTCATCGACGGCGCGCCCGGCGCAGTATGGACATTGCGCGGCGAGCCCCGGGTCGTGTTCACCTTCACGATCACCAGCGGCACGAGCACCAGCGGCACGAGCATCGGCGGCACGAGCGCCGGCGGTACGATCACCGCGATCGAGCTGATCGCCGACCCGGAGCACATCGCCCGGCTCGAGGTAGTCCCCCTCAGCGCCGGGGCTGAGGCCCGCCGGGCTCAGCGGGACCAGTTAGCGGGCAGCAGCGGGATCGCGTTGGCGCGGACCACGTTGGCGTAGAACGCGGCGCTGGCCTTGGGGATCCTGCGCTGCGTCCCGAAATCCACGAACACGATCCCGAACCGCTTCTGGTAGCCCCAGCCCCATTCGAAGTTGTCCAGCAGCGACCAGACGAAGTACCCGGTCAGGTTGGCGCCGTCCTTGATGGCCCGCGCGGCCGCCTCCAGGTGCGCGTGCAGGTACCTGACCCGCTCGATATCGTTCACCTCGCCGTCGGGGTTCACGTAGTCCTCGGCCGCGCAGCCGTTCTCGGTGACGTAGAGCGGCAGGCCAGGGGCTTGCCTGGACACCTCCACCAGGATCTGGTGCAGCCCGCTCGGGTCGACCAGCCAGCCCATCGGCGTCCGGTCGAGGTTTTCTGGCAGGTACTCGACCACCCCCGGCACCTGGCAGCGGGCCGGGTTCTCGTTCCGCCTGAGGTCGGCGGGGTCCCCGGCGCGCAGGAAGATCGGCGAGTAGTAGTTCACGCCGAGGAAGTCCAGCGGTGCCCTGATGATGTCCAGGTCGCCGTCCGCGATCAGCGCGGCCGGCGGGAGCAGGGCCGGCGGGGCGTGCTCCGGGTACCGGCCGTGCAGGATCGGCCCGAGGTAGACGCCGTTCGCCCCGGCGTCGGTGATCAGCCGGCCACGTTCGAGCTCGGCCGACCCGCCGTCGCTGAGTACCCGGACCGGATGCATGTCCAGCGTGATCCCGACCTCGGCGGCGCCCGCCTGGCGCAGCGCCCGGGCCGCCAGGCCGTGGCCGAGCAGCAGGTGGTGGGTGGCGGCCGACGCGGCGGCTGCGTCGCGCAGCCCGGGCGCGTGGTCGCCGTTGCGGTAGCCGTTGGTCGAGACCACCTGCGGCTCGTTCAGGGTGATCCACCGGGCGACCCGGTCGCCGAGCCCCTCCGCGGTCAGCGCGGCGTATTCGGCGAACCGTTCGGCTGTATCACGACTCGCCCAGCCCCCCTCCTCCTGCAGTTCCTGCGGGAGGTCCCAGTGGTAGAGCGTGGCCGTGGCCGCGATGCCGTGCCCGGCGAGCTCGTCGAGCAGCGCGCGGTAGTAGTCCAGGCCCCGCTGGTTGACCGGGCCCCGGCCGCCGGGCTGGATCCGCGGCCAGGAGATGGAGAAGCGGTAGGAGCTCAGCCCGAGAGAGGCGAGCAGGGCCACGTCGTCCCGGTAGCGGTGGTAGGAGTCGCAGGCGACGTCGCCGGTGTCGCCGCCGCGGACCTTTCCTGGCGTGTGGCTGAAGGTGTCCCACACCGAGGGGCCCCGGCCGTCGGCGGTCGCCGCTCCCTCGATCTGGTAGGCGGCCGTCGATGCTCCCCAGGTGAACCCTTCTGGGAAGCCGAGGGCGCCGTCGTCACTTGCCGCCAGTTCCGTCATCAACCTCTCCCTGTTCCTTATTACGACGTGGACACGAACCTTGACCGGCCCTGTGCTGAGGGTTAGTGTAAGCGCTTAGATTTCCGGTGTAAACGTTTACATGTCGTTTATGTGAAGCCTGGATGTCAGGCCAAGGACCTGGTATTCGAAACCCTGGTAGTTGAGGACCCTGCCCTAGAGGACCGAGCGATGCGGCTGATCGGGACAACGTGGTAACTCTCTTCGACGTGGCGCGCCTGGCCGGCGTCTCCACCGCGACGGTGTCACGGGTGGTGCACGGCCAGGACCGGGTCCGCGAGGCCACCAGGATCCGGGTCCAGCAGGCCATCGAGGAACTCGGCTACGTGCCCGACGGTGCCGCGCAGAGCCTGTCCCGCCGTCGCAAGGACGTTATCGGCCTGGTCTGCGTGGAACGGCAGGCGCAGCAGTACGACATCGAGAACATGAACCTGCTGTTCTACGACGAGGTACTGCGCGGGGTGGAGGCCAGGATCCGCGACCAGGAGTGGTCCCTGCTCATCACCTTCCTGCAGGGCGCGAACGACCCCAGCTACGCCAGGATCGAGTCGTTCACCGGCAAGGTCGACGGCATCCTGATCGGGGAGGGGATCGTCCCCTCCCCCTTCATCGAGCGGCTCAGCACGCGCATTCCCGTCGTGATCTTCGCCGGCACCCCGGACGAGAAGGCTGCCGACGTGGTGACGGCCGACAACCTGTCCGGCTCGGCGGCGGTGGTCACCCACCTCATCCGCGAGCACGGGCGGCGGCGGTTGTTCTGGGTGCACGGGCCCGCCGACTCGCCGGACTCCCGCGAGCGGCGGCTCGGCCTGGACTACGTGCTGCGCGCCAACCCGCAGTGTGAGCTCGCCGGTTTCTACCAGGGGTACTACAGCGTCCAGAGCGGCGAGGAGGCTGGCGAGGCGCTGCTGGCCATGCGCCGGCGAGACCTGCCGGACGCCGTCGTATCCGCCAACGACCAGATGGCCATCGGCGTGGTCAAGGCGCTGGCCCGGGCCGGCATCCGGGTGCCGGAGGACGTGGCCGTGGTCGGCTTCGACGACATCTTCCCCGGCAGCCTGTGCGACCCTCCGCTCACCACCGTGCACCAGCCAATGCGCATGCTGGGCGAGCGAGCTTGCGCCCGGCTGCTCGACCGCATCGCCGACCCGACGCTGCGCCCCGCCATAGAACTGCTGCCCACCGAGCTGGTGCTCCGGTCAAGCTGCGGCTGCCCGCCTGGCACGGTCATCCGCCAGCCGGTGCCCACACTCAAGGTCCCGCGGTCCGAGCTCACCGCCGCGACACCCCTTCTACCGAGCCCCCAGCCAGGTCGCCGCCCGGCCCGGCAAGCAGCGAAGGCATAGGAGCCCCGCCATGCCGTTCATCCTCCGCCGACTGGTGTTCTACCTCGTCGCCGCCTGGGTGGCGCTCACCATCAACTTCTTCATCCCCCGGGCGATGCCCGGCAACGCCGTGCAGAGCGTGATGGCGAAGTTCCCCAACCTGCAGCCCTCGGCCTACAAGGCACTCGAGGCGCTGCTGGGGGTGGGACATCCGGGCTCGATCTGGAGTCAGTACGTGTCGTACCTCGACGACATCTTCCACTTCAACTTCGGCACCGACGTCTCCCAGTACCCGGCGCAGGTCTCCTCGCTGCTGGTCCAGACCCTCCCGTGGACCATCACCCTGGTCGGCACCGCGACGGTCATCGCCTTCCTGGTCGGGACCGCGCTCGGCATCGTGGCCGGCTGGCGGCACGGTGGCACGCTCGACCGCGTACTGCCCGGTCTGATGTTCCTGCAGGCGATCCCGTACTTCTTCTTCGCGCTGATCCTGGTCGAGGTGCTCGCCATCAACACGCACGTCTTCCCGACCGGCCAGGGATACGACAACGGGCTGATCCCGGGCTGGCACTGGGACTTCATCAGCAGCGCCCTCTACCACTCGCTGCTCCCGGCGCTCACCATCGTGCTCACCTCGATCGCCGGGTGGATGCTGCAGATGCGCAACGTCATGATCACCACGATCGGCGAGGACTACGTGATCGCGGCCCAAGCCAAGGGCCTGCCCAACCGGCGCGTCATCTTCACCTACGCGGCCCGCAACGCACTGCTGCCCCAGCTGCAGGGGTTCGGCCTGGCGGTCGGCTTCGTGATCTCCGGCGCCCTGGTCATGGAGATCGTCTTCTCCTACCCGGGCATCGGGCTGCTGCTGCTCAACGCGGTCACCTCGAACGACTACCCGCTGATGCAGGCGATCTTCCTGGTGATCACGTTCGCCGTGCTGCTGGCCAACCTGGTCGTCGACATGATCATCGTGGTCGCCGATCCCCGCGCCCGGAGGATGGAGGCGACGTCATGACCGCCGTCCTGCCGATCAGCGCCGAACCCGCGGCGATCCCTCA
>Ga0070699_100002232_pt1 | contig 17499 bp, 33 predicted proteins | sample KBSK1503metaG_FD_65473 | JGI IMG/M metagenome (GOLD analysis project Ga0070699, IMG submission 65473) | Corn, switchgrass and miscanthus rhizosphere microbial communities from Kellogg Biological Station, Michigan, USA - KBS K1-50-3 metaG | ecosystem: Host-associated > Plants > Roots >... | reverse complement strand
TGTGAGGTCAGACCATTGGGCAATGTCAGGGACATGCTCGACGCAATCAGGGGGATCGCCATACTCAGATTGTTTCTCGTCAGGGACAGACGCAAAACAGTGTATCGCCAGGTCGTAGGCGCGCTGAGCAAGGAGTTGTTTAATTGCATATCGCGCCTGATCAGCGCCGGAATGGTCGCCCGTTATCTGGCAAGCATACATTTGGGCAAAGAGGTCACTCAATTCAAGATAGTGCGATTCAGCAAAGCCTGCAAAGTGTGTATCTCTCTCGGTACTCATCGTTCACCTTCCTTTTTAGGAGGAGTATAGCATATGAGTTTCACCAGTTCACTCGTAGCCGTAGCCAACATGATAGACCCGCAGCTCTCGTACTGGTCCGTTCTGCTCACATCGGGTCGTGAGTGGTCGGAGCATCACATGGTTCCAACCATGCGCCGTGGCCAAGCAGGCGTGCGACAGCTTGATTGGGGCGATGATATCGTTTCAACTGGCGATGTCCACCGCGTCAAGGAGATACGGCTGCATTGCCCCGATGGCAGGACAGCCACGCTTGAGATTGCAGACGGCATGCTCCCGTTTCAGTTCAAGACGAAGAGCCTGGACATGATCGGCGCGGGCGGCAACAGCCTGGAATATCAGGTGATTGGGCGTGTGATCGACAAGGTGAGCGGTAGGTGTGAATGCTTCATCTGGGATTACCGGCCCAAACCAGGGGAGCCGCACCTCGTGGCGTATAAATCAACGATTTACCATTTCGGCGGGTGGCGCGATACCGTGACGCCTATCGGCGCGCTCGGACTTCACGTGCAAGGGTTTCGATTATAGTTCACCACTACTACTGTCGTGAGACAGAAGGAGGATTAAAATGGCTTTCGGAGCACAGGTTGCAGACAGCAACAACATCCCTGGCCCAAACGTCTACGTACCCGGCACCGGCTTCAAGATCATGCAGGGGGGGGCGCTCTTCACCGATGCATCAAGCAATGACTCTGCCCCGGTGCGTATGGAGCCGGTTGCTGGTAGCCGCGCAACGTATTCCGCTGCGATCACCGGGCTTGTGCCGGTCACAGCGGCAACCGACATTTTTACCCTGACAGGAAGCGCCTCCAAGTTGGTGAAGGTGACGCGGCTAGTCATCACCGGCTCGACTACGCTTGCTGCAACGACCATTCTTCCTATCCAGTTACTCTTGCGCTCGACGGCAGATACGGCGGGCACATCGACTGCACCCACCAGAGTCGCCCATTACCGCACGGACGCTGGTGTCACTGCGACGGTGCTAGCTTATACCGCTAATCCAACACTCGGAACGCTCGTGGGAGTCATACGCAACCATCGTATGATGTTGCAACTCACGCCGTTTACAGCGACAGACTTCCCAATAGCCCTTCCCTACATCGAGGACTTTGGCATGCGCGGCGGTCAGCCACCCACCCTTTCTGGTACTGCCGATGTGTTCGCGGTGAACTTGAACGCCATTGCAACCATTACCGGCTGGCTCTTCGATATCAGCATAGAATGGACGGAAGAATAATGGTCCTCACCGCAGCAATGGCAGAGCTAGGCGAGGCGTTGCAGTCAATCGGCATTCAGGAAAAAGGCACCGATGCCGATTGGCTGCTCTACCTGCTTGCGGTGCTGCTCGCCTCCAATCTGGAGCCAACATCGCAGGCGCAAGTGACGCGGTACTTATCGCATTATAGGAAAATCAAGGGCATGGGGAACCTTCCCATGCCCAAAGTCGAGTAAGCTATGGCACTCATCGGTCAGGACACCTTCCAGAGAGGGCCTGTTGCAAGCGGTTGGGGCAACGCCACTGATGGGCAAGTGTGGACACTTGCCCGTGGGAGCGCACAGCCGCTTGCCGTCACCGCCAATGAGGGCAAGATCTCCAATGCGGGCTCTACGTATGCTGTCCTCACGCTCGGCACAAGAACAAGCCCGGATGTCGAGATGCTTGTCCGTTTCACGCCTGGGGCCTCTGGTGACTCGTGTGGCCTGACCTGCCGCTACAAGGATGCGAGTAACTGGTACTACTTCGATATCGGGAACCTTGGGCAGTTCCTTGAAATTGGCAAAGATGTGGGCGGGGTGTTCACCACCGTCGCCAGTCAAGCCTTTACCTGGACGGCCGGCACGGCCTATTGGATGCGAGCGCGTACCGCTGGCACGTTGCTCATGGTCAAGTGCTGGGCTGATGGCACGGCAGAGCCTGCAAGTTGGATGCTTGCCGCGACAGACGCATCGCTCACCAATGGGCAATTTGCCATCTCTTGCTTTCCAGCAGTGGGATCAACTATCCAATTCGACTCCTTCAGTGTGGACGACACGTTGCCATCAGAGCCGCTCAGTCAACCCAGGTGGGTGGTGCGCGCCCTATCCGGCGTGCTGTTCCGCCCATCGCCATCGGTGCCGCTTCCGAAGTGGCAAGGGCGCTCGCTTACGTCTACGCTGGCCGATACGACGCAGCCGGTCAATATCCCGCGCTATGTGCCACGCTCGCTTGGCGGCACGCTCATCAACTACGCGCTGAACATATCCACTCGATTCAGACTGATGTCTGCCAACGTGCTGAAGGACGTAGCTACGCGCTTTGTACTTGCCACCGGCGGCACGCAATCCGTGAGAGATATCGCGACACGCTTCAGATTGATGCAGCAATCCGTGAGGGATGTAGCCACACGGTTCAGGCTGAAAAGCGCCGATCAACTCAAGGACATCGCCACTCGCTTCAGACTGATGTCGGCTAATCAATTGAAAGATATAGCCTCACGGTTCAGACTGAAGAGTGCCGACCAGTTAAAGGATATAGCGTCTCGATTCCGGTTGGCAAAGCTGAACGATGTAGCCACTCGATTCAGACTGGCGAAGCTGAACGACATCAAAACACGGTTCCGCTTGATGTCGGCCAATCAGCTAAGGGATATAGCGAGCAGGTTCCGCTTAGGGATACTCAAGGATGTCTCTACACGGTTCCGTCTCGCCAAGCTCAATGATATCGCGACACGCTTCAAGCTGGGAACCGCCAATCAGAGCATACGGGATATAGCGAGCCGTTTCAGGTTGATGTCAGCCAATCAGCTTAGAGACGTAGCTACAAGGTTCAGGCTTGCCCGATTGCGTGATGTGGCGACGCGCTTCAGATTAGGGAGTGTGCGAGATGTAGCGAGCCGCTTCAGGCTCATGAGCGCGAGCCAACTCCGCGATATCGCCCTGCGCTTCATCCTGACGTCGGTAGGGACGGCTCGGACAAAGGATATTGCATGCAGGTTCGTGCTTATCGCGCCCAGTGACGCAGTATGGCTCACAAGAGACGGGCGGGCAACCTGGCTCACACGCGATGGCAAGGCCACATGGAAAACACGCGATGGGTTGGCAGGATGGGATAGCCGCGACGAGCAGGCCACGTGGGATACACGAGATGAGAAAACAACATGGAAAGCGAGGCATTAGTATGTCATGGAGCCCAATCACGGCTTTCGACGGTAGAACGAGCCATCACACCTTTACCACTGACTCAGGCATCTTCTCATTGGCAGGAGTGGCGAATGGTTCAATAGCCATGCACTTAGAGGATGTCAATAATAACTATTCGTTATACATTTGTACCGGGGCGTGGAACATCACCAACGCGGCGGGCGGACTGGCAGATTTCACGCCATCGGCGGCTGACCTGCTCAGCACCAACCCACTCGGCAAGGCTGGCCTGTACAAAGCTTACCCTGTCGTGACGCTCTCGACGGGGCCAGTGGCGATGGATGCCCAGACGCTCCAGGTCGTGAGCGAACCATAGAAAGGAGAAAGCATGCTATTTTTGTACGCTGTCCTATGGAGCGGGTGCTCATCTCTCGTGTTTTTAGGCACGCTCGTGTGTGTGCTGGTAAGGAGGCAACGTGTATATCCGCCTAAAACTGTTTTTGCTCAACCTGGAGTGCTTTATCCGCCTGCGAAGGAGGTGAACCTTGTCATTCGGGCTCGATTATAGCGTCGGCATGCCCGCCCTGGCAGACATGAAGGCGGCGGGTGTCGCGTTCGTCTGCCGCTACATCGGGTATAGTGGCCTGGCCGATCAAACAAAGATACTCACGCCATCCGAAGCGCTGACTCTCTCCCATGCGGGGATCGCGCTCGTTTCCAATTGGGAATGGTATGTGAACCGCGTCCTAGAGGGTTTCGCTGCTGGCGTATGGGATGCTCAAGAAGCGCAAAGACGTCACGCAAATTGTGGCGGGCCACCGAACCGGCCTATCTACTTTAGCGCCGATGAGGATTATAGCGCGGCCCAAGTGCTCGACTACTTTCACGGTGTCGCGTCAGTGATTGGACTAGCACGTACCGGCGCATATGGCTCCTATCGCCTGATTGCCGGATTGTTTGATGCCGGGGCAATCGCCTGGGGCTGGCAAACCTACGCCTGGTCAGGAGGCGCATGGGAACCGAGAGCCCACATTCAGCAATACAGCAATAGTGTGCTCATGAGCGGCATTGAAGTCGATTATGACCGCTCGCTCAAGGCCGATTGCGGCCAATGGTTTGTAGGAGGAGGAACTATGATTCCTGCTAATTGGCATGACGATGGCACAACACTTACAGCCCCCAACGGCGTCAAGGTCGTGCATGGCTTCAGAGACTACGTACTAGCTCACAATTGGGATAGCGCCAACGTGCCGCTCAAGGAAGAATTTGGCACGTCTTTGCTCGAATCATCCAATCCGAGCTTAGGCGGGGGAACGCAGCAGCTTTTCAACTGGACGATGCTCGGGTATACCGCAGCAAGGGGCGTATTCGTTGAATGGGGTGTTCGGGAACTGGCCTTTTGCCGGCAACAAGTGCAACTCAAAGCCACGCAGATACAGCAGCTAGACGCGCAAATCGCGCAACTGAAAGCAGACCTGGCAGCGGCACAGCAGCCTGCGGCACCTGACCCGCGCATCGAAGCCTACGCGAACAAGCTAACCACCGCTAACGATCTCGCTCAGAAAATGGTGGCAGTAACGGCGGTGTAGGCCATTCTTTCAGGTCTGGAATGTATCGGACGACTCTCGGGATTGACCAGTATATCATCTCGGTACGCTCGGAGCCGAGCGTATGGTACACCAGATCGTAGGCGCGCTGAGCGATGATTTGTTTTACGTGAGCTTCAAGATCAGACAGATTGGGAGGTTCAGATTCATTCACAATATCCCAACTATCCTGTGCTTGACTCGCAAGCAGGTACGGTTCCAAATCTGGCTGTAGTTCATCCCATAGGAGTTGAGCAAAGCCTTGAAAGTGTTCATTTCGTTCTTCGTTCTCATTCATAGGAGAAATTATAGCATGTCTACTAACAATCCACTCACAGAAATCTCTCTGGTCGTCGTCGCGGCCCTACTCGTCATTGGCGGCGTCGTGCTCTTGTTTGTAAGCAAGATTGATATCGCATTTGCCTCATCGATGTTCATCCTGGCCGCTGGCCTCCTTGGCTTCAACGGCGCTTTGAAGGCGCCCTCGTCTGCGCAACAGCAGAGCCTTGTCAACCTGCTCGCCACACACACGCATCCTGTACCGCCTCCGCCTACGCTGCTATCGGCGCAAACACCAGGGACGAAGGATTGGGTGATGACACCTGCACAGCCGCCTGTCGGTCAGGTTCCACTGTCCGAACTCAAGCTACAATCTGGACAAACGGTACAGGCGCCTATACCACCATCGCCCATTGACCCAGGCGTATCGATGGCAGCGTTCAGCACAGCCCAGATGCCAGCCGTGACGCCGCCGGTGGGGCAGCTATGACACGCTAGCTTGCCTTGCCTCTCTGCCCATAGCGCGACTCTTTATAGAGCGTAGCTATGGGTCCATGCTCGGTATCCTCGAGGTCTTTGTCCTCTGGCTCTATCGGTTCGACGTCGAGCAGAAACCTATCGGCTTGCACATCAATCTTGGATGGCATCTTGTAGAAGTGCGCCTTGTGCAGTCCTTTGACCGATGGCAATTTCTCCGTCGGTTCAGGGTTTGCCTTGCGGGCCAGGTAGGTTTTACGCCATACCCCGGTGGGCATATGGAGCGCGCTACCGCCTCCGGCCTGGATTGGGTGAGCCGGGTCGGTTGTCTTGCCAGGCGGCTCGTAGGTGCTCGGCGGCTGTGGCTGTGGAGGAGGCAGCAAGCGCGGTGTGCTTCTCCAGGCTGTCTGCTTGCTATACTCGACCCAATCGGTGCGCTGCTCTGATGGCTTCAGGCGATTGTGCAGCCACACGAGGGCTGTGCGTAGGCGTTCTGTTATATTTGCTTTCATGCTTCCTCCTCCTGTGTAGCATGCGTGTCGGTCTTGCGCACGCGCTTGATGGGCACGGTACGGCGCTGCTCTGCAAGCTGGTTGCGCATGGCGGCCTGGCCTTTTATCAGGTCGCTATTGATCTCTTCCAGGTCTCTGTTCTGCGCTCTGATCTCATCGACCTTGACGCTCAGGTGATCGATGGTGGCTTGCTTGAACTCGTTCTCCTGTTGCAGCCTGCCATTCTCTACTTTTAGCGCCTCCTTGCCTGCAATGGCTACTTCTAACTCTCGCTGTGCTCCCTCGGCATCTTGCCGCGCTGCGCTCTTCTCTCGCTCTAAGCGGCTGTTGTGCCGAATGGTGCCATAGGCAAGGACGCTGAGTACCGCGATGATGCTGCATACTATGATAATCACGATGATGGGTACGATCATTGTGGTGTCTCCTTTAGATAACAGACTCAACTGAAAACGACTCTCCATCATAGATCACACGGCAGGTCATGACTCCTTCGGGCGTCTGCAAAGATACCAACCACACACGAATAGCCGGGGTGACTTCTTGCAACGCAGTAAGGTTCGCAGGCTGTACCGGGGAGAGTCGCGTGAAAACCGCGCTCACGAGCTTATTCAGCAACTCAACCTCACTAAGATATGGCGCTGATGGAAGTGGAGTAGCATAGAGGTCATTTTTGGCACTCTCAGGTTCGGCACTCTTACCAACAGATGACCAATCACCGCTCTGCTTATGCTTCCAGTAAGCCTCAAGGTCGGCTTTTGCAACGCGATACATGCCGTTGATTCGCTGTATAGGGATGCGCCCTCTGAGCATATCTCTATAGAGGTCGTGATATGCCAATCCCAGCGACTTTGCCGCCTCACGGATGGCTAGAAGTTCAGCTTCCTGTTCAAACTGTGCTGATTCATGATGATTTGTGCCTATCATTGTTTTGTCTCCTTCTCGCTAAAGAACTCTTCGGCCCACATGAAGGCAACGCCTGCATTTTGCGCTGCCTGCTCATCCTCTGGCCTATCGCCAACCATGAGCGTGTGAATAGGCCCTATCAGGAAATACTCCTGACATTCTAAGAGCATCCCTGATCCTGGCTCGCGTCTCGTATCATCCTCAACCCTGAACTCTTCGATGGTTGCTTTCGGATGGGTGAAGCAAACAGCAACGTAAACATTATTCCCGACCTCAAGAGCCGTCTTGAATAGTTCATTGATGATATCTTTTCTCCGCATGTATCCGAATGCTACGCCGCCCTGATTGCTGGCAAGGGCAATCTGTGTGCCCTGCTCGTGCAACGCTTTCAACGTTTCAAGCCGTCCTGGCAACCACTGCCAATCGTCGGCAGTCTTGCGGAAGGTGGCTCCGCTTTTCGTGGTGACGAGCGTGCCATCAACATCAAAGATCACAAGCTTGATATGTGACGGTAGGTTCATAGTTCTGTCTCCTTTGCTTTTGCCTTGTCCTTTGCGAGCTGTTGGCGGTAGCGTTCCAGCAACAGGTCTTGCATCTGCATGAGCCGGTGCGAGAGTTCCAGGGCATCGCCTACGGTAAGCGTGGCTTGCACGGACCCGTCAACGTCCAGGATTTGAACACAACCATCCGCAGTTAATCGAATGTCCCCTAATAGCATGGTGTTACTGCCTTTCTCGGCATATCTAGCCGTTTCATAATAATCGTCCTCCCTCTGGCCACTCCCAAGGGAACTTATTGCTCTTGCGTACATTGCACGTAGGGCAAGTCAGCACAAGATAACTAATGTCATTTGCTGGAATATCTGAACTTACACGGCTCAGAGGGAAAGTATGATCAATGTGGTAGATGTACTTGCCGTTGCGCTTCTCAAATTTGGTAGCGCAATAGTAGCATTTGTGACGTTGGCGCTTTAGCAAGTCCTCTATCTGCTGTGGGGTATAAGTTCCTGGAATAGCCTTTTTACGGGCTATGCGATGAAGACTATGTTGTCGATATCGCTCTTTGACCCCTGGACGACTCTGATAGTCTTTGTTGTAACTGGATATGTGTTCGCGTATCTCAGGGCGGCTATAGTAGGCTTTGTGGAGAGCACGCCTATGCTCTCGTATCTCAGGGCGACTCTGATAAGCCTTGTTACTAGCCTGCACCTCTGGGCGACTGTACATCTTCCGTCTCCACTCTTTGTACTCTGGGTGACTACGACGAACTCTAGCCTTTTCACTCGCACATACTTTGCATTGAGTCGTCAAGCCACCTCTATGGCGATAGAAGTACTCAGGAGTAGCGGGAAGCATGCGACCACAGGGGCCAGTACACTGCTTGCGGGGCGTGTTGTCTTGGGGTAGAATGTCCATGATAGACCTCCCAGTTAGGTTTATCCGGTCAGGGGTGTCGCAAGCACCGCCTGACACAACAATTTTAGTACCTCCATTATACCTCATCTGTCAAGCTCCTTCCGCTTCAGAAGCGGGTTTACCCCTTTGCTGTTTGGCTATTTTCATCGCTTTGTGAGCGGTTGATTTACTCCGCCCGATGGCATGTGCAACGTCACGCACACTCGCATCTGGTATTTCCTCTAAGATGGCCTGTACTTGCTCAACACGTGTTTCCGAAACACTGTCCGCTTGTTCACTTTCGGCTTCCAATGTTGCGGCACTTGTTTCCGTATGCTCAGGCAATGCTGGCATCGAGGGATTGGTCAACTGATTGACGGTGACGGTCAGGTGCTCCAACTTCTCAACGAGCACATTGATCGTCTCGGGTGCGATTGCTGGCTGTGCTGACACGTCTGCTAGGTCGGAAAAGCGTATGCTCTTCGCACGAAGCAGGAAGATGTACGCAATGCTGACAATCACGCGCAACACGTTGAGCCCGAGAACGGCAGGCTCTGCGCTCCCTAGTGTCACCACATTGACCTGGAGAAGTAGCATCCATCCCCCGACGATTGCCAGGAGCAGGGCAAGTGCCAGGTAGATTCCGCCTTTCACCTTATCGGCTTGCCTGAATGCTGAAAGCGCGTATACGAAGACGACGCCGCTTGATGATTCGAGCGCAAGCGCTTGCGCCCATGCCCAACCAAGTGCGAACGCCGGATTCCCGGTCATCACCGCGCCATGTGAGAGATAATCGGCTGCGCTGATGACCAGGCCAGCAGCCAGCAGCGGCTCGCTCGTCTTCGCCACGAACCGAAAGAGAAATTCGATTACTTGGTCATACCAGCCCAGGCTAGTGAATTGTTGCCATTTGTCCATACGATAGAACTCCTTCCCACTCCCCCACTTGAGAGAGCATATGCATCTATAAAAACGCGGTGTAACGGAAGTGTAACAACTCATTTGTAACGGAATCTGTCACATTTGGAACGCCGGTGTCTCACTTGTGACAGGTACCCTTAACCAGATGCGTTGTAGTTGTCCCTAGAGTCAATTGATCAGGGCATGTCTTGCCATAGCCGCTTTCTTGCCATCTCGTATGAGTGTAGTCAATCTGATATGTGCCATACCACGTACCTTGATCACTTCCGGTAAAATCGCTACAAGCATCCGCACTAAAGGCTATAAGGGAGAGTACGAGCGCTACTGCAACAAGTATTCTTCTCATGGTTCCTCCTGTGGATCGCTCTCAACAGTGGTCCGTGTATTCCAACCCGGTCTGTACAGATCGAGCGTTTTGGCAATCTCTCTATAGCTGATCTTCTTATCTCCCCTATCCTTGAGCCAGCGCTCAATGGCGCGCCCACTCATGCCCTGATCGTAGCAGGTCAGGATCGCTTCTTGCGCACTGGGCGGGCTAATCTCTTTCGGCAGGAATTGCCGGTGCTCATCGACATGCACCGTGCCCCGGAACTGATAGCTTCCGTCTGGATCTCTGTACAAGATATAGGCGTCAGCGGCATAGATCACGTTCTGCTCGAAGAGCGCTCGCGTGCGTACAGTCTTATCGACGGCCACCGCCGTTCTCGTGGCGCTCACATGCCGTATGGTGAGCGCGACCAGCACAACCCAGCCGCCGACAAAGAAGCCAATGAACGACGCGACAATGAGTGATTCGAGTAAGTCCAGGTGGATGATAGCCATGAGGATAATGCTGGCCGTTGCCAGGATGCAGAGGAAGACCACGAGCACGAGGGCCGCGCTTCCACCTTCAACCACGATGCGATTGTGGCTGAGTTGCTCGTTCTGCTGATTGTCATGGTTATCAGAGCCTTTGATAAATTTACGATATGCCATACTTTACCCCCGCTATCAGGCTACTTGCACGTTCTACAAGTAATCCTGTATACACAACACTACAGGGTTCAAGCCTGGTGTGCTTTCAACATGCCAGGCTTTCTACTTCATCGTCTCCCAGATCTGCGAGCTGATCTCGTCTGCGTCCTGCTGGGACTGCTTGTGCAGCGCCTGGAAGAAGCCGAGCTTGTGCTCAAAGTACACACGGCACCCCTGCCTGAAGCTTTGCACCAGCACGCTGTTGACCACGATGAAGACCGCGAGCCCCCACACAGTCCAGGCGAGCACTTGCACCGCCGGGGTGATAAATGCAATAAAGCCCATGTACCATCACCTCCCTGAATAAACAACATGGTTGTACGGGTCTTCAATGGTTGCTATACCGTTTGACGGGTCATAATGCCACGCATAGAAGCCTGAGTTGAAACGAACATAAGTAATAGTCCTGCCAGCCCAGTCCACTGTTTGTGTCAGGAACTCTGGTGTCCCAATAACTATCCACTTTTGCTGAGCCAGGTGGATTGCTTGCTGATAGGTTGACGTGCAACAGTTAGCAGTCACACCAGTGAGCGTGTTCGTCGCGCAATAAAGCGTATTCTCCTGTTCGGCAGGGCCAGTCAGTCCTGTATCAATGCAGACGGACGTTCTGGGCTGCATCTGCTCGCTCCCATGAGCAACATCGCCACATGCGGTAAGCACAAACAGCATGAGGCAGACCCCGATAAAAGCAAGACGTGTCATGCTTCACTATTTCCTTTCACTAAATGACTTCTACAATACCTCTAAAAACGTCTGAGATGACCGAGAAACGGCCTAACTGGTTTCAGATGATATCCTCATCATGTCCCGTCCTGAGGTCATCATATGGCGCTTCCGTATCGTGCTGTAGCAACCACAGCCCCGTCTGGTATAGCTCGTAGTATTCGGCGTTGAACTTAGCTGGCTCGTCTTTCGGCTGTGGCGGCTGCCTGGTATCCTGTCGGCTGGCTAAGATGCCCACGATGAGGCACAGCGCAATGTAGCCCAGCGTAAAGACCGTGCAGCCGATGTTGATCATGACATCACGGCTCATGGCGTGCCTCCTCGCCGTCGTCCTGGATAATCCAATCGATACGAGTGCCATATTCGGGGTGTCCGTGGATCTCATAGAAGCTATCCCAATCAGACCAGATCGAATGTGAGCGAAACTTGGTGAGCCACCTTACAGCTACCGTGCCATCACTAAAGACAATACCCTCGTATTGTGGCTCATCCGGTGCATTGGCCGCACCCTGCTCGTAGTATTCTTTCGGTGGATTAGGTCGGTATCCCTTGAATACTTTGATCATATTTGTACCTCCTCTACTCCCTTGAGGCCGTAGCGTGCGCTCACAAGGTCGATCTGCTTGCGCAGGGCGAGCGCGGCGTAGAAGGCGTTGGCTTGCTGGCGCTTGTACGCAGGGCCGCGCTCGTGTGCCTGCGTTGCGACTTCCAGAATCATCAGCTCGCCGGCGAACTTCTCGTGTGCGGTTCGCAGGTTGGCGAGGGCTTGCTCAGCTTTCATGATGCGCTCCTTTGCCACTGCTGGTTGACCTGCTTCTCGAATCGAGCGGACTTGATGCAGTGCTTGCAATTGAGTACGATGCGCCGATGGCCGCAGGGTTTGGTGCGCTCTGCACGTTGCCAGAGTCTCGCGGTCTCGGCCTCTACTTTGGCCGGGCGTAGATCACGGCTATAATTTCTTGGCATGTCTCCTCCTATGCTGATTGTTGTGCGAGTAGTTCATTCCATCGCTCAATGCGTTTCCAGGCGAGCAGCCTGCGTTCCTTGTTGCGTGCGAGCCGCCGCCATGCTAGCTCGCCATGCCTCACACGGTCGCTATCGCTCAGGATCAGGTACGGGTAGTGATGCGCCGCAGCCCAGGCGAGCAGGTCGGCTTTCGTATATCTCATGCGTGTATCCCTTCCACAATGGGGTAAAATCGCGTCTCGCTGCCGACAAAGTACAGGTCAAGTTCACCCTCGGGTCCGTTGCGATGCTTTGCCACGTAGAGCTTCACATGCTCTTCTTTCTCTTCAGCGCGTGCCAGGAACATCACCACGTCTGCCGATTGCTCGATCTCGCCGCTTTCTCTGAGGTCTGAGAGCATGGGTAGCTTGTAGGTGTAGTTCTCGCCTGCTACCTTGGAGCCTGCGCGCCGCTCGATCTCGCGGTTGATTTGCGCCGGGGCCACAATGGGCACATTGAGTTCACCTGCAAGCGCCTTGAGTTGGCGCGCAATCTCAGCGACTTCCTCCGCGCGTGGCGTAACGCGCTTACCGCCGATCTCAACCTTGAGCAGTTGCAGGTAGTCCACAATAATGACATCGATGTCATGCTGCACGATGAGACGGCGCGCCATGCTTTTCAGCGTGTCCACGGTGATCCCCGGCGTGTGATTGATCCAGATGCCCAGGCGCTCAAAGGTTTCCATGACATCGCCAACAAGCAGTTTGTATTCAGCGTCCCCTACATTGCCCGTACGTAGCTTCTGTGAGTCGATCTTGGAATGGATGGAGACAAAGCGGTCCATGAGATCGTCCAGGTTCATCTCCAGGCTGAAAAAGGCAGTACGCTTCTGGTGCTTGAGCGCTGCCAGGTAGGCAAAGTTCTGGCAGAGCGTCGTCTTGCCAACACGTGTGCGGGCGGCTGGCACATAGAGAGCGCCACGCTGCAAACCCCCAAGCACGCGATCCAGGTCATCGAAGCCCGTAGGCACGCCGCGCACGTTGCCCTTGTTCTCTACCAGCGCATCCAGCCGGTCCAGGTAGCGGGGGAAGTAGTCACTGAGCGAGACGAACTCTTGACGCTTGCGCCGTTTGCGAACGCCCATGACCAGCGCCTCCGCCTGCTCGGTCGCATCCTCTACGCCGCTCCTGGCTAATTCCAAGACGTGCAGCGCCGCCTGTGCAAGCCGGTTGGCTTCAGCGCAGCGTGCGATACTGTTGGCATAGGTTTCTGCCCGCATGCTCACCGGGTCGAACTCTATCAGGTTCATCTCGCGCTCTTGCAGTTGGTAGAGGTGGCTCAGCACAGAGAGGCCGTTGATGTGCTCGACGCCCCGGCGCTCTAACACCTCACTCAAGGCTATGGGGTCCAGGCTTGCGCGTTTCTCTGCCAGGTGCTGCATGGCAGCGTATATCTGCTGGTGTGTTTCGCGGTAGAAGTCTTCAGGCTCAATGTAGGTAGCCACATCGACGTAAGCGCTATTGTGCCAGAGGATGAGGCCAAGCAGCCCGATTTCTGCATCGATATTTGCCGAGAATGGCTGATTTTGCATGATCTTCCCCTAACTGTTGGCGGCAATGCCGTTGAAACTACGAACCTTATTCGCTGGTCGGATGGTGACAGGTGGTGACTCTTGCTCAGGCGGCGGTGCTTCCTGAAGGGATTGCCACTTGCTGATGTTTTCTGCGATATCCGACAGGCTTACACCATGTGAGCGAAACCAGGGCTTACCAGGGCGGTCTGTCGTATAGAGCCATCCTTCACACTTCCGTAAATCCTCCCTTGAGGGATTGAATGGGACAAGCAATAGAGCGGCATCAGTAAACTTCTTTGTGCGCGGTGTCGGCTTCTTGTGGTTAGCGTCCCAGTCGTCCATGATGCGCGCAGCCTCAGGCGGTATTTCAGGCCCAGTCGGTTTGACTACGGGCATCTGAGGATCCGTCTCCTTACGCTGTTTATATTCTGTGAGAGATGCGGGTGCGTTGCGACGTTCAGGAGCAACATTACTCTCTTCTTTGGTGTCATCTTTGTAGTCATCTTCTGTAGGTAAATCTATTGGTATTGCTTCGATAGATTTATCATTTGCATCTGATATTTCTATCGCTTCCATTTGATGATTTGATCGAATGCATTCGATACTTTTATCATTTGCCTCTGGTTGTGGGCATATGCATTTGATAGATGTATCATTTGCATTTGATGAATATATCAAATGGGTGACTTCAGGTGAGAGGCCAAGATGCACCACGCATATTTCATGCTTCTCACAAAACCCTAGGAACTTCTTGCACTCTTTCTGCCCAAAGCAGAAATGCTTGGTACGATCTGCTCCCCACTCTGGATTAGCACGGCGTCCAACAATCCCCATATCGATCAGGGCATTGACTTCCTTGCGTACCTTGCACACTCCCCAGGCGTTCGCCATCTCTTCCGTGATCTGCTCTGTTTTGGCATACCACAAAATATCACCAGCCACTATTTTTTCTTTGGGCTGATCCTTGCTCTTTCCGGCGATGCGAAAGAGCAAGTGATTGAATGCAGCGGCCCGGCAGGCATCCTCACAGAACTTCATAAAGCTCGGTCGGATGATGGTGATGAACTCGCTTGTATTGCTCATGCCTCTACCCCCGCCAATCTACCATTCTCATGGAATGTCGTATGACAATCTTCGCAGAGAGTGATTAAATCGCGGTCATTCTCATTGCCGCGTCGTTCATACGTGCGATGGTGAACATTGAGGCGAACGCCATAAGCATTGCAGACCTGGCACCGGAAGCCAGCCTTTTTCATCGCTCGTTTACGTCGCTCTTGCCATTCGGGAGTTTGGAGATATTCGCGGTAGGGCATTGTTCTAAGTTGCATGATACGAGCGGCCTCCTCTGCTTGTTGCTGCTCATATCTTTGATGTGATGCCTCATCTCTCTTTGCCTTACAGGAATCACATGTTGTTGCCCATCCAGCATTAAACCCATTAGGAAAGGCTCTATCCCGTTCGATATACCCTCTTTGTCGTTCTAGTTCGCTTCTACTCGTTACTGTTATGCGGAATGGCTGTTGACATCTAATACAGGGGATTTCAATATAGGCGCTCCTCATGAGATGGTCGAGTCCTTTGCCGTTTTTCTTGACATGGGCTGGATGTATGACCTGGAAAGCCTTCTTTAGCGTGGTAGCGTTAACACGTTCATCGAACCAATATAAGTGATGAAAGACTTCATCTTGTAGGTCTTCATTGTCACCAATTCTTGCAGGGAGGGCTATGATAGCCTCTTCTAACTGTCGCTTAGCGGCTTTCAGTTGCGCCTCTATCTGTTCAATCGCATTCAGCGCGGTGTAAACTTCATCAAGAGCCGGATGCTCAAATCGCTTAGTGTCGTTCATACATTTTTCCTTTCCATGTCCGCCTCCCGGCGGTCACCTTTGCAATTGTAGCCAAGTTGTGCTACAATGCAGACAAAGCTCATATCTCATTCCTTTCGTAAGGCAGCCGTTCGCAGCGGCTGTTTTATTTTGTGCCTGGCACCTCCTTTGTGACTTGTGCCACCTGCTCATCTGTGGCATCATCCACGGTATGCTTCTCTTCTGTCCCTGATATAGCAAGGTATTCTGTGTGAGCCCACCAATACTCGCCATAGTCTGTCTCTGAGCCATCAATCTGCACAATCCAGGCGTCGTCAGATGCCTGGCCCAAAATCGTGGTGAAATCGATAGAGAGCGTTCGACCGTGATCCATCGACTCAAATTGCGCAGCCATGCCGGCGGTACGGTGTATCCAGTCCTCAGCTTTCTTTGCCATTGTGTACCTCCTGTTCATCCTCGTCCTCATCGTCCCAATCGGCATAGCGTGCTTGCTCTTCGTCATACCAGGCATCTTCCAGGCAATCAGTACAGATCACTGACTCAAAGTTATCCAGCGCTGCTCCGCACTTATCGCAACATTCAGAGTCCATGAGCCAGATAAAAGGGCTTGGAGGAATATCAGGCATCATACCCTCCTACATCATCACGCCCTTGTTCAATACCGACTAAGCTCCATTTCCCGTTATCGTGGTTGAAGTCGAACTCAAGCCCCTGCCGGGATGCCCAGGCCTCCAGATTGGCAACTGATTCCTCGACGCCATCCTCCGGCCAGGTGTCCGTCTCGTAGTGCTCTGCGCTGCGCTCTGAATAGGCGCCTACAGAAATGAGGCGCTGCAACTCTGTCCAGGTTTCAATTGCTTGTTCCTGTGTAAGTGGTTTTCGTTCTCTCATCGTGATCTCTCCTGTCTCGCTGTCCAAACAGTGCAAGGCTGCACTAAAGGCTCGGCTCAACATATCAAAGAACCTTAGCCGCGCGCTTCTGCCAATCTTCGATGATAGGCAAAATCGGCGCTCTCACTGCATGAGGCAGACCATACATGCTCTCTATCGTGCCGTGGTACTTTTCTAGCAAATCGGATGCATCTTTTACTAATGCTTCAAGATTCTTTTCTTGTATGAGCAGCCGATTAGTAAACTCAAGTAGAGCCAGATCGATCGTCGGACCTACCGCTGCGATAGAGTCCACTATCAGCGTGTATTCTGTAGGGTAGGATGAATCACCTGTGTAATGGGCAATTCTTACCTCAACACCCATCGACTCTAAGTGCTTTTGCATCAGCGTGGCTTGCTTTTCCCTATCCTTGTTGATAATGCTGGCTTCGTGCTCAGTTGTCATGATTTTGTACTCTCCTCCTGCACCAGCTCCAACCTGCCGCGCAAGATCTCCGTCCTATAGGGCTTGCCATCCTTGATAAACTCGACGATCAGATAGCCCCAACGGCCCTGCCCGATGACCGTACCTTTTTCGCCGTGATACCAGCTCTGCGGATGGTTGACCCGCACGTGATGTCCTGTTCCTACCCTATTTGCCATTTCGTCTCCAATCTGTTACAATAAGCTCTGGTTACTAACGATACACAATGGTACATCCATTATAGAGTGTCTACTATTATTGCTAGACTCGCATCTACAGTTGTGCAAGAAGGATACTATGAATCATCCGCTGCTGCTGTGCTTGGCTTGACAAACAAGTACATATTAAGTATAATCTAGGCAACTAAGCCTCTTGGGATAGCAACTGAACAGTCGATGTCCATGTGTGTCTCCGAAGCACTTAGTACAATTGGTAAGTAGTCGCTGCCCATCCGACTAACAACGACAGCGGCTACTTCTTTTTATGGCTGCTCTTCCTCTTGCCTCTTTACCCTATGGCGGGCAATATAATCATCTACATCACTTTGCAGTATACGATACTGGCGTCTCACCCGG
>Ga0070699_100002231_pt1 | contig 17500 bp, 11 predicted proteins | sample KBSK1503metaG_FD_65473 | JGI IMG/M metagenome (GOLD analysis project Ga0070699, IMG submission 65473) | Corn, switchgrass and miscanthus rhizosphere microbial communities from Kellogg Biological Station, Michigan, USA - KBS K1-50-3 metaG | ecosystem: Host-associated > Plants > Roots >... | reverse complement strand
ATTGGTCGGGGCGAGAGGATTCGAACCTCCGACCTCACGGTCCCGAACCGTGCGCTCTACCAGGCTGAGCCACGCCCCGATGTCGATGGATGATAGGGAAGCAACGTGAAGGTGTCAAACGCCCGCTCAAAATACCTCGGTTTGCTTTTCCTCTCGCTTCCCGCCTGCTCTTCTCCTAACCACCTTTCACAGTCGCTTCATCAAGCAGCACGTTGCGCGGATCGAGCTCAACTCGGATCGGCTTCTCTCGCAGCGGCACGCGCTCAATCCATAACTTGCCCGTAGGCTTCAACACCAGATCACGTTTGCCGCGCGCAGTCGTGATGGTCACCGGCACCGGGTCCGCGAAAATATTGCCACTCTGTCGCTGCGTCAACACAATGCGCAACTCGCGTTGGCCCAACCAATGCCATTCCAACTCGTACTGCGGATGACCGCTGTCGTAGACCCAGCGCGCAAAAAACGAACGTAGATTCCGTCCCGACGCCTTCTCAAACGCGCGCCGCAAGTCCTCAGTGCTCGCATTCGACTGCGCGTGCGAATTGTAATAAGAGCGAATCCCCTGAAAGAACGCAGCATCACCGAGGTTCGCGCGCAGCATGTGCAAAACCCACGCGCCCTTCTGGTAGTTGTTCGGGTTGAGCAGGTCCATCAGATTCTCGGTCTCGCGGTCGAAAATCGGCGTGCGATGCTCGCGCTCGTATTCAAACACGGCCCGGCTCGCATCTTTCATGTATTGCTGAAAGGCGTCTTCGCCTTCGTGACGCTGCAAAAACAAACCCGCAAAGTACGTCGCAAAGCCCTCGCTCAACCACAAGTCAGACCAGGTTGACTCCGTAACCGAATCGCCAAACCACTGGTGCGCGATCTCGTGCGCGATCACATTCAGGTTGTTTTGCGGTACACCAAACGCCTTGCTCATCCCCTTTGGCGCCGCGCGAGCAAAGAGGTTGCTGGTGAAAACGATCGCACTCGAATTCTCCATGCCGCCGAAACGAGTTGCGCCAACGATCAACGCCAGCTTCTCGTACGGATAACGAGCGATGTTCTGCGTGAAAAACTCGAGCGCCGGAGCAGCCGGCGAGAATCCTTTCTGCGCCAGTTCACGTTCCGACAACGGCACGTAATACGACAGCGGCGTGACCGCGCGTTGCGCCGAATCGAGCTTCGCAAACTGGCCCACCGCGATGATCATGCAATACGCCGGAATCGGCACGCCTTCAGTGTAGGTCCAGGTGCGTTGGCCATTCGCGGTTGTCTCCACGTGGTCCAACCGGCCGTTCGCAACTACTTCCTCTCCCGCCGGCGCGGTGATGTTGAAAGTCACGGTGGCTTTGCCGGACGGATGATCGAACGACGGAATCCAGTGATGCACGCGATTGGGCCAATTGTCGCCGACCGCCGCGGGGTGTCCGTCTTTATCTTTAGTCAGAATCAAGCCGTCTTTGGGTTTGCCGTGGTAGTCGATGGTTAGCGCGATTGAGTCACCAATGCGAACCGGACCAGGCAGGTTGATCAGCAGCTTGCCGTCCTTGTGCGTGAACTGGAGTGACTTCGAATCGAGCGTGACTCGGTCAACGGTCAACTCGCCGAAATCGAGATCGATCACACGCGTCGCTTTCAAGAGCTTCAAGTCGATCCGGACACTCGCGGAGGTGATCTCGCTGAGTTTGTCGTCGAGAGTAAGGTTGACGAGGTAGTGTTTCGGTTGAAACGTGTCAATGCTGCGCTCTAAGCGAGTAGCGAGAACAGCGGACGTGAGAACTGTGAGAACTGCGAATGACAGAAAGAATTTTCGCGCAAAGGCGCAAAGACGCAAAGGAAGACGCAAAGAGACACCTCGAAGTTAACGGATTCCGAGCATCAAGAGTGCTGAGCGGTCGGAGACATCTCGATCGCTGTTGAGCCAGGCGTTGTATTGCGCCAGCTCGTCGTCTGTGACCGGACGGTTGCCAAGTCGCGCGACCGGCGTGCGTTCGAAGGCGCGATTCGTCAGCGCCATGTGTGCCTCGCGCACCGGCAGAGGTGCGGGTTGGGCCAACGCATGTTCCGCCGTTTCAACGTCAGGAAAGAACTCGTCGTAGGCCATCAGGTGCCAGACTGTCCCCGCACCCTCGCCCTCGACGGCCAACACGCGCAGCAGTCCGAATCCGCTTTCGAGTTGAAAGATCAGATCATCGCCGGGATTGAAGGGGTTGGACATATCACACTCTCGTACGCTTCGAGCACTTTATCAGCCATGTGCGCGGCTGTGTAGTGCTCACGCACGGCCCGGAAACCATTCGCACTCAGCTCCGCCGCGAGCTGTTTATCTCGCGCGATCCGCAGAATGCCGTCAGCCAGACTCCGCGCATCGTCCGGTTGGACCAGTAGTCCGCCACCGGTTTTTTCGACGATCTCGGTGAACGAGCCGCGCCGCGGTTGGACCAACGGAACGCCACACGCCATCGCCTCGAGCAACGAAACCCCTTTCGGCTCATCATAGGTGGCGGGCATCGACATCACGTCGAGCGTTTGCAGGAAAGCGATCTTCTCCGCGCGTTCCACAACACCGCGATAGTGAAATTCATGCTCGAGACCGGCGTCGCGCAAACTCTTCTGAATGGCTTCGAGATAAGGTTTGCCATCAGCAGCCATGTAGCCCGCAGCCTCGAGCCGCGCTTCCGGCAATTCACCGGATTGCCGCAGCATGCGATACGCTTCGGCCAGCACGTGCAATCCCTTTTCCGGCGCGATCCGTCCGAAAAACCCGACTGTGATTGGACCACTGCGATTTGCATTGCGTCGCTCCAGCCCATCCGGATTGATACCAATGGGAACTACATGGATCTTCTCGCGCGGAATGCCGAGATAGCGAGGCATGAAGTCGGCGTAATACTCAGACACGGATAGAAACAGATCTACGTGCGACAGATGATCGCGGATCAGACTCAGTGATTGAGTGCGGTAGGGCTCCTGGAGGTTGTCGAGAAAGAGATCCTCACCTTGCAAGGTGCAGAAGATCGGCGCCCGCAACGCTTTTTTGATCGGTTCGGCTAAACCAAGCAATAACGTGTAGGGAATATTGATGACGTCCGGCGGCGCTTCGGTTTTGATCCAATCAATGAACTTGTCGATCTCTTTCCGCTGAAATCCACCTTCACCTTTCAAGACGGAAACAGTCATCTCGCCGAGCATCTTCGGATTGGTCGAGATCGATCGCCTGGTCGCGAGATTCAATGCCGTCTTCGAATCCCACAAGCGGTCGAGCCAGCGCGGCGTCTTGCGAAATAACGGCACGTATTGTTCGAGGTAAGCACTGATGCCGCCCAACACCACATGATCGCGACTGACGTTTGGTTCGTCCGTTAAGGTGGGTGTATAGACCGGAAGCAGCAGCACGTCGTGACCGCGCGCCATCAGTTCGGTGGCCATCGCGTTGTCGCGCAGGCAACTGCCGCAATACATCCGGCCTGCTCCACCTGTGAGATAAAGCACTCGCAATTCAATCCTCAGACGGCGACAGCATGCTGGAAGGCGCGGCGCGCGTAAAGATGTTCGAAAAGATTGCCCTCGTGCGGTTGATCCCAGCTAACCTGGTTCGTCGGCAGCGCTCCGATGTTGAGACGATCGATGCGTGGCGACGCTACGAGCGTCTGGATCAGTTTGGGATCTCTGGTGATGGCGGTGACGACGAGTGTTGGACCAAGCTGCGCAGGAATTTCAGCCTGATCAACCTGCACCACACTCGCGAACGGAAACAGAAACTCTTTCATTGCGAGCGGATGATCCGGCTCCGACAGGACCACTGTCGGCAGCAGGTACGAACAGTTGTTCCAGATAGCGAGTCGTTCTCCATCGCGATATGCCGCAGTAACGTCGCGCGCGCCCGGCTCAGTTAAACCCTGATCGATGATGGCATTGATTCGCTTTGCAACCTGCGGATCGACAAACGGTGCAAGCTGCGCATTTTCATCGTCTGCGGCGCGCGGCACGATCTGCGCGAGTCTCTTAGCCAGCGCTTCACTGATCTCTGCCGCGTGCGCGGGTGTCCAAACTGCCGATGCGTTGACGCAGGAGCGCCCGCCGTTGTCGGCAATCGAGGCCACCATAACTTCGAGATACTGTTCCCAGTCGTCAACGCAGTCGGCGCCGATGATGATCTTGCTGTAACCCGGACCGTGAATCTCGATCCGCGGATCGTTGGCCCAGATGCTCGTCGTCGAAGAATCGCCAAACAACAGCGAGCGTCCGCAGTTGCGCAGGATTTCTCCAGCACCCGCGTGATCGGCGGGGTAGAAACTGAAGGCCTCGCGCGGCGCGCCAGCCATTATTAATGATTGAATGATGCGATAAGGCGTCCACGGCTCAGCGCTGCCGGGCTTCAGTACGAGGGGAATGCGCAGCGGGAATGCGGGTATCCAGAGCGAATGCACGCCGGGTGAATTATTCGGCAGCACCGCGCCGAGCGACTGCGTGCGTGGAAAAAAGCTGAGCGCGTGACCTGCGAATTCACCAAAGCCGCGATCGAGAATCTCCCAGTCGAGCTTGCGCGTCAGACCGTGGAGCACGCTTTCCATGTTAGCGAGCATGCTTTTGATCTTGAGCATGTTGCGACGCGCGAGTACGTAGGGAAGCCCGGTCGTGGCGGAAACTTGCTTGACGTAGTCTGTGGCAGTTTGCGACGTGTCGCCGAGTGGTAGTGAGTCGTTAGTGAAATGCTCGGCGGCGCGCGTGCAGATGTCGACGAGCTCGCGAGTTGAGAAGCGCTCGAGACTCTTCGTGCCGAGGTGCTGTTGGCCCAGGTCGCGGCGGATCAGCCCGGCGTTGGCCTGGCTGACTTCGACGAATACTTCGCGAGTTTGATGATGCGGAACGCGCGCGATGTCGAGACTCTTGTACTGTTGGCCGTGGCGCAGAATTGGAATGTGCATGTTAGACAGGATTTACAAGATCTTCAGGATTACAGGATTAATACACGCCTTCGACGACGTTCGTCTGGAAGCGGGAGAACGGGCGCACGTTGCGCACGCCGTCCCACGGATAGAGATTGCACGGCGGCTCGCGTTCGGCTTCGTCGCGTTCCAGAAAACGCGGCATGAAGAACTCCTTCGTCAGAGTCGTCAGACGCACGCGTCCAGTCTCACCATATCCGACCACTCTGTCCGGCTCGTCAGGATCGACAACTTCAACCATCGCACGCGGCATAGGAGGATAATAAATGATGGCGTAGTTATCTTCCGACAGACGCGGCTTGTGAACCGCAAGACCCATCAAGGTGTTGCCGTAAGTCGGAGCGAAGTACGCGCCTTCGAGCAACTCTTCCACCGCGAAACGATGAAACTGCGGCGTCATTTCAGTACCGCCGCAAAACACACCGGTGATTCCCAGCTTCTTCAACGACACTTTTTCACACAGCGCTTCGAGCAGTTTGGGGGTCGTGAAGAGACAGCGAATGCCCTCATGCGCCTTCAGTAAGATCAGTCCCTGCTCGACGACGTGCTGTTTGTACTGCTCGGCCATCTTCGGCTGACCCAGCTTGAGCAGCTTGATAACCCAGCGCGGATCGAGATCGACCATAAAACAGATGCCGCCGCGATGTTGCGCGAGGTGCTCGACCGCTAAACGCAGCCGGCGTGGACCAGTTGGCCCAAGCGACAACCAGTCAGAGCCTTTTGGAAAGAACGCTTCCGGCAACGTGTCGCTAAACGCTTCGTAGTCGAGCCGAAAGTCTTCGATGTTAATGCGCGACTTCGGCACGCCCGTGCTGCCGCCAGTTTCAAACGTGTAGACCGGGCGTCCCGCGTAACCTTTCGGTACCCAGCGACGCACTGGACCACCGCGCAACCACTCGTCCTGGAAAAAACCGAAGCGCGAAAGGTCGTCGTAAGTTTGAATCTCTTTGCGTGGATCCCACGAAAGATCTTTGGCGAAGTCGAGCCAGAACGGACAACCGGTTTCCGGATTGAAGTGCCAGGCGATAACTTCACGAACCCATGAGTTTAAGATTTCTCGAGTCATACGTTTTCATCCACAGATTACACAGATTTTTATAAAGTAATCTGCGTAATCTGTGGATTAAGGAATTGTTTTCTCAGTCTCTCTCATCAAATCGGCAAAGCGTGGATCGCTGCGAAGTTTGGCGAGGTGCGGATCGACGCGCACGAACGTGAAGCCCACGGCGTGCTCGCGTTCAGCCTGCGCGAGCCAGCGAAACGCGTTGTCGAAGTCGCCGAGCCAGGTGTAGATGATCGCGATCTCGTAAGCCGTCACCCAATTCTGGTTACGTTTGGCGAGAATCTCGTCCAGGATCAGCTGCGCTTCCTCACGTTTGCCAATAGCCGCGAGCACGTGCGCGCGCTTGGCGTGCGTGGTCGGCGTATCGCCGGCAAAACTGCGTTCCTGTTCAAAAGCCGCGAGCGCTTCGTTGTGCATGCCTTTCAATTCATAAGCCCAACGAAGAATCGTGTGCGCTGCGACCGCGCCGGCGTCGAGCTCGAGCGACTTGCGCGCCTGCATTACCGCCTCGTCAAACTTGCCTGCCAGAAACAGTACGTTCGCAACCGCCGTTGCGATCACTGCCGATTGCGGCGTGATCTGGCGCGCGCGTTCAATCTCCGCGTACGCTTCATCGTGCCGGCCCATGGCCGAGAGACTATACGCGTACCAGCGATGCGCCACCTGGTTGCTGGGCTTGAGCTGAATCGCTTTACGCAACTCGCGCTCGGCGGCGATCCAGTCGCGATCGTAGTGCAGTTTTACAAAACCCAGCGACGCATGCGCCTCGGGTAAACTGGGATCAACTTCGACCGCACGCGTGGCAAACTCCTTCGCACGTTCCCACGCTTCCGCCGGTGGTGGTTCGACGTACCAGTTCAGCAACGCATAGCAATCGGCGAGTTCTGCATGCGCAATCCCATACTCCGGATCGAGCTCAACTGCGCGTTCGAACCGTTCGATCGCCTGGCGCAAGCCCTCCGCAGTGCGTCTGGTCGAGTAATAACGTCCGGCAGTATAAAGCTGGCGCGCTTCCTCGTTCTCACCCGACTGCGTGTCAGCGGCCGGCATTAAGATCTGCGTTGTGACCGGGGCGATGCGATTCTCTTGATCTTGCAGCCTGCGCTTCTTAGGCGCCTTGGCCGCCAACCGGGCCTTCTTGCGATACAGCGCGGGATGGCGCAGGTCGCGCAGGATTCCCTCGAACGCCGGCTCGCCACGCAACGGATCGAACTGTGGCTCGACTCCTAACCAGACCACCCAGCCATCGCGAACCGCGTGAGCGTCTAACAGTAATTGCAACGCGCGTTCGCGTTCGCCGAGATGCAGATGGATTAACGAAAGGTGATAAGGCGAAACGTAGCCGTGCACCGACAGTTGGGCCAGACGGTCCAACACCGCGCGCGCGTCACTCTCTCTTCCTGCTGCCGCGTATGCTGCGCCCAACGCTGCGATGTAGAACGTGCCGCCGCCCGAAAGATCCAGTGCCTTCTCCGCGGCCTTGACCGATTCGTCTAAATCGCCAGTGTGCCTGAGCGCCCATGACAAGGTTACGAGACCGTAAGGAAACTCCGGTATTGCCTCGAGCATGGCCCTGAAAGTCGCAATTGATTCGTCAAATCGTCGCGCCTGGTAATAACACCATCCCAGCGCCTGCAACACACTCGGCGAGAGCGGATCGAGCTCGCGAGTGCGCAGCATCTGATCGACGCCTTCGTCGAAACGTCCTTCCATCGTCAGGTGAAAGGCGTACCAGTTGTGCGCGGTGGCGTAATTGGGGTTGATCTCGAGCGCGCGCCGGTGCTGACCTTCGGCGACGGCCCAGTCAAAGTCATGACAAACAGTTGCGAAGCCGAGCGCGCTGTAAGCTTCGGCGGAACTGGCATCAAGCTCCGCTGCTTTCGCGGCATTCTGTTTCGCCGCTGCCGAAGTTTCGGCAAACGGGCGAATCCCGAAAACGCCGAGCCAGTTGTAGTAATCGGCAATTCCGGTGTAGGCGAGCGCGTAATCCGGATCGAGCTTGATCGCTTTCTTGAAACACTCGAGCGCTTTTGCGAGACCGACTTCGGTGTAAGAGCTCCAGTAATAACGACCGCGCAGGTAAGCCTCGAACGCTTCGGAACTGTCCGTGCCGCGTTTGGATAACTGCCGCTTCTCGTCGCCGGTGAGCTGCGGCAACAACGCCGACGCGACTTTCTCCGAGATCGAATCTTCGATCTGAAGCACGTCGGTTGAGTCTTCGTCATACTGTTCGGCCCAACGCGTCTTACCCTCGCTGACACTCAGCAACTGCGCCGTCACACGCAGGCGATTACCAACTCGCCGGAGGCTGCCGTCGATAACGTAATCGATGCCGAGGTCGCGTCCCGCGATGAGCGGATCGATCGCCGCACCGTGATAACGAAGCACGCTGCTGGTTGGCCGCACGACGAGTCGCTGAACGTTACTCAATCGCGTGATCAGCGCGTCCGTCAGTCCGATGCCGAGATACTCGTCGCCCGTGTTTTCTCCCGCGGGGCTCAAAATCCGGAAAGGTAGTACCGCAATTGATTCCTGATCCTCGCGCAATTGCCCGGCAATCGTGGGCAGGGCAGCGAGACGATGGTCCAGCTTGCGCAGCAGATCGTTGAAACGCGGATGACCGTGCAGTGGATCGAGCTCCGGATCGACTCCCATCCAAAGCACCTTTGCATCGCCCGACTCGAAGGCCCTTTCGAGCAGGTCGAGAGATTCTTCCAGGCGACTGAGCGCGGCGTTAACAAGCGCGAGATGATAGGGCGAGACGTAACGGCGCTCGGAAAGCGCGTGCATGTCGTCGAGCGTGGCCTGGGCTGCGTCGAGATCTCCTGCCGCCGCCTGGGCGCAAGCGAGTCGTCCGAGTGTGTGCGATGCTTTACCTATTAGATTGACGCAACGTTCAGCGGCATCGATTGATTCCGCGTGACGACCCAGGCGGCTGAGCACGAAACTCGCGCCGTAAAGCATCATCAGATTGCGCGGTTCGTTCTCGAGCGTGGCGCTCGCAAAACGATATGCCTCGTCAAATCGACGCGCGTGATACGAACACCAGACGACGCTGAAACGCGAGATGATGGCGAGCGGATCGAGATCGCGGCCGGTGTGCGCTTCGCGCAACGACTCACTGAAGCGACCTTCCATCGCGAGTTGTAATGCATACCAGACGCGGGCCGGCGGATAGTTCGGATCGAGCTCAATCGCGCGAATGAGGTGACGCTCGGCACTGGACCACGCGAAGTCGCGACAGAGTATCGCCTGGCCCAGGGCAGTTTGGGCTTCGGCGAGATTTGGATCCAGCTCGACCGCCGTCTGAGCAGCTTCGTACGCCGCCGCAGAACACTCGGCAAACGGCATGACACTGAACACGCCGAGCCAGTTGTGATAGTTCGCTACGCCTGCGTAGGCGAGCGCGTACTTTGGATCGAGTGCGATCGCCTGCTGGTAACAAACAATCGCGCGCGCAAAACCTTCTTCGGTAAACCGGTTCCAGTAGAAACGCCCGCGCAGATAAGCCTCGTGTGCTTCCGGATTGTCGGTGCCGCGTTTGGCCAGTCGTATCCGCTCGTCCACCGTCAAATGCGGAACGATAGCCTCGGCCACGTGCGACGAGATGATGTCTTCGAGATTCAGAACATCGGTAAACTGTTCGTCAAATTGTCCGGCCCACGCAGTTGTCTCTTCGCGCACGTCGAGCAGTTGAATGGTGACGCGAATGCGATCGCCGGCGCGCCGGATGCGGCCGTCGAGAACAAATGCGACGCCGAGCTCGCGACCCGCGCGCAAAGGATCCGCGTCGTTGCCATAGCGCAGGACGCTGCTGGTTGGTCTGACTGCGAAACTGCGAATCGCGCTGAGCCGCGTGATAAGTGCATCCGCCAAACCGGTGCCGAGATAATCAGGACTAGTTTCCGGCTGATTAAGATCCATGATCTTCATCGGCAACACGGCCAGCGAATTCTCGTTGGAAGCGTCCGGCCGCATCACCATGCTTGCGTGCGGTGCGTCGGGAAGCTCGGAAATCGGGCGCCCTTCGAGATAACGCGTGATGTCGTCGCGCAGATCAGCCGCGGTTTGATAGCGCCATTCCGGCTCTTTGCGCAGCGCTTGCAGGACGATGTTGTCGAGATCGCCGGCGAGTGCGCGTCGCAGCGACTCGAGCGTTCCGCCGCGCGTGGTGTAAAGCTGCTTGAGCGTGGTGGCTTCATCGCCGGTGCTAAGACTCGGCAACAAGTCCTCCGCGCGAGTGATGATGATGCTCGGCGGCGCCGGCGACTCCTCGCAGATCACGCGCGCGATTTCGTGCGGCGCGCGATTCACGAGACGGTAAGGCCGGTGACCGGTTAACAACTCGTAAAGCAGCACGCCGAGCGAATAGACGTCCGTCGTCGGCGTGGTCGGCGCGCCCTGCACTTGCTCCGGCGAAGCGTATTCCGGAGTCATCAAACGCATCGCGGTTGCAGTCGGGTCGTGCGTGATATCGCCTGCGATCAGCGGGTTGAGCAACTTCGCGATGCCGAAGTCGAGTAGTTTTGGTGTGCCTTCGGAAGTTACCAGGACGTTTGATGGCTTGATGTCGCGATGGACCACCTGTTTCTGGTGGGCATAGTGAACCGCGTCACAGATCGAGCGAAAGAGTTTCAGGCGGTCGCTGATGCTTAGTTGATGACTGTCGCAATAACTGTAAAGCGGTTGCCCTTCGATAAACTCCATCACGAAGTAGGGCAGTCCGTCTTCGGTCGTGCCGCCGTCGAGTAAGCCGGCAATGTGTGGGTGATCGAGAGCGGCGAGTATCTGGCGTTCTTTGCGGAAGCGACGCAGGATGAAATCAGTATCCATGCCGCGCTTCACGAGTTTGATGGCAGCGCGTTTGTTGAATTCGTTATCGGCGCGGCAGGCTTCGTAAACAGCTCCCATGCCGCCGCGTCCGATCTCTCGTTCAATGCGGTAAGAACCGAGGCGGCGCCCGAGCATCGGATCCTTATCTTCGACGAACGACTCGAGTGCGCTCAGTTCGGTGTTCCCATAGATGGGTGCATCCAGCATCTCACCCGCACTGTCGTATTGCGAAAGCAACGACTCGACGTCGCGCTGGAGTTCCGTATCCTCCGCACACACCTCCAGCACGTAGCGATTGCGCTCTTCAGGTGAGAGATCGAGCGCCGCCTGGAAAATTTCTTCTACTTGTCGCCAGCGTTCCGGGGTCATTTACGCGTTTGCCTTGCGGTGCTTCTGCCGGATTGCCAATTGCCGATTTCCAATTGCCAATTGGAAATCAAATCGGCAATTAGGAATCGGCAATTGGCAATGAGATGACTAATTAGATTGGACTTACTGCCTCAGTTATTCCTTTGCATTTCCCCATGAAGCCAGGCTTTCGCCAATCGCCAGTGACGTTTGATGGTTGTAGGAGTGACACCCAGAACGCCTGCTGTCTCTTCAATGGAGAGGCCGCCGAAATAGCGCAACTCAACCATGCGTGCCTTCTGTTGATCGAACGTCGCCAGGGTTTTCAACGCGTCGTCGAGCGCGATCAGTTCGGCGCTCCGCTCCACTGCGCGATCGATATTTTCGTCCAGAGAGAGTTTTTGAAAATCCTGGCCCCGCTTTTCTGCGTTGTGCTTGCGTGCATGGTCTACCAGCAGTCGACGCATTATCTGGGCGGCGACCCCGAAAAAGTGAGCCCGGTTTTGCCAGTTCACTCGCGATTGGTCGATGAGCTTGATGTACGCCTCGTGCACCAGCGCGGTTGGTTGCAGAGTGTGATCGATCCGTTCGCGCCGCAAATAATTTGCCGCAAGCTTTCGTAGTTCATCGTAGATGACGGGTAATAAAAGATCAACCGCCGCCCGATCGCCGTTGGACAGCTCGATCAGCAGACGAGTTACGTTATCCGCGGGGTGCTCACTCAATCGTTAACTCTCCGTAATCTATGACTTAAGGTCCATTAGTATAAGACGAACATTACCGTGCGCGATAGGGCGCACTGACCCAAATGGAGATTTGTTTGCGCGTTAACGGGTGGAGCGAATTTCGGGAGACTTTAAGAGGTAAATATCATGCAGGAATTGACTGGAAAATTTAGCAATCTTGTAAGTCGGGTGTTTGGTTGCTGGCACGGGGAGCTCAGCCGCCCGTTCTCGCGTGGGGGACGCGCTTATCGGAAGTGTTTGAGCTGCGGTGCGCAACGGCGATTCAATCTCGGCAACTGGGAAATGCAGGGTAAGTTTTTTTACAGTAATTAATTGATATGAGTTATTTCACGCAAAGGCGCAAAGTGAAGACGCAAAGCCGCGGTAAGAGAAATCAGGTCTTCACTTTGCGCCTTTGCGTGAAATAACTTCTAATTAATCCGTGTAACCTGCGTGAACTTTTTGGCCTTTTCAGAGTAGATATAACTATCACGGGCCTTCACCACCAGATCACTCTCAGTAACTTTCACCTTTATCTGTCGTCGTTCTCCATCTTTGCCGGCCAAGGTCGGGTAATAGCCGAGACTGTACTGGCGTCCCAACTCTTCGGCGATCCACGTAAACGCCTGCGCGATTCCGAATAAGGAGTCGCCACTATAGAAGCGACCGCCGGTGGTGTCGGAGAGTGCATGGAGATACCTGACCGCTCTGCGATAGTCTCCGGGATTCGAACCGCTGGTGGTTCCGGGAATACCGGGTGTGGGCAACGGCAGACCGAGGATCGTTCCACGTCCGCCAGGAATGGGTATACCTCCGCCACCGTAAATACTGTTCATGCCGGACGTGTCGTAATCGACTGAATAGATTGGCGCGTCTGATTCTTCCGCTAAACGCACGGTGCTGTCGTAAGTAGCGCGGTGGCTCGTGGTATCGACGCCGTCAGTAAAGAGCACGACGGCCTTGCGACCCGGAATCGTGGCCAGTTGCTTCTTCAGGATGTCGTCGACTGCGTCGTAGAGTCGCGTGCCGCCGCCGGTGCGCGTGCGGTGGATGGCTTTGCTGATCACCTCGCGATCCGTCGTGGCTTTGCACTGCACTTCGATCCGATCGTCGAAAGACATGACCATGACGCTGTCGGTTGCTTTTAGTTTATCGACGAAGTCGATGGCCGCTTTGTGAATGTCTTCCAGTCGAAACTGGGTGGAGCCGCTGGTATCGATCAACAGGACGACGCTGAACGGCGAATCGGTAGTGGCGAAGTATGCGATCTTCTGCTCGACGCCGTTTTCGAGGAGGCGAAATTGCTCGCGGCGGAGCAGGGGAACGTACCTGCCGTAACGGTCCATGACGCTGACCGGGACCGTAACCAGGGAAGTATCAAAGCGAATGACGTCGCCCTCGACGGTCTCGCCGCCGGGCTTAACCTGCGACTCGTTCACGCTGTTGTCTTCCGTCTTGGCGGGTTCGGTTTTCGTCTGCTTAGGCTCGGCTGTCTTACGTCCTGACTGAGCGTAGAGGCTGAACGGCAATAGGAAGACACTCAAAAGCACGAAGAGCGGCAGTTTGATTCTGTTCATAGACATTCCTGGTCTGGAAGTGTGCTGCGTTCGGGAGAGTGGTCTTTCAACTGTGCAGGATAGATGTTTGAAGGGACTAAAGGGTTGTTACCGCAATCCAGCCACAAAAAGGCACATAAGGCACATAAAAGAGTTTTCCTCATTGGGAGTATTCCAGATGAGTTCTCTTTTTTCTTATGTGCCTTATGTGCCTTTTTGTGGCTAATTTGGTACTGATCTTTGCGTCTTTACGCCCTGCCGGGATATAGTGCCGCCCAAAAATATGAACGCACAAGCCATTGAAACCGATACGAGTGTCGTTGATCGCTCCGGATTTGCTGGACATCCGAAGGGTCTTGGCCCGCTCTTCTTCATCGAGCTCTGGGAGCGTTTCAGTTATTACGGCATGCGCTCCATCCTGATCCTCTACATGACCTCCGCCGCTGCCCTCGGCGGACTCGGCTTCGACACCAAACAGGCGGCTTCGATTTACGGCTGGTACACGATGGCCGTTTATGTAACCGCGCTGCCCGGCGGCTGGATCGCCGACCATCTCACCGGCGCGCGTCTGGCCGTTTTCATCGGCGGGATCATCATCGCGTGCGGCCATTTCACGATGGTATTCCACGAAACCAGCTTTGTTTTTGTTGGGATGGGACTGATTGCGGTCGGCACCGGACTCCTGAAACCGAACATCAGCGTCATGGTCGGTAGTCTTTATCCGGAGAAGGATACGCGCCGCGATAGTGGCTTCTCGCTCTTCTACATGGGCATCAACATCGGAGCCGTGCTGGCGCCGCTCGTCGTTGGGTTTCTGGCAAAGACACAAACATTCAGGAATATTCTGAGCCGGGCTGGACTCGATCCAAACAAGTGCTGGCATTGGGGCTTTGCGGCAGCCGGCGTCGGGATGGTCATAGGTCTTTTGGTTTACCTTAAGAATCGCGAGCGTCTGGCGAACGTTGGAAACAAAGTTCAACGAGTCACGCAGGTCGGCACGACGAAGATGGTGGCTCCGCCTTTGACGAAAAGCGATTGGATGCGCATTCTCGCCATCCTCATCCTTTTCGTTTTTACGATCCTTTTCTGGGCAGCGTACGAACAAAAGGGATCGAGCCTCAACCTGTTTGCCGACAAGCTCACGCGCAACGAGATCTTCGGGATAGGCTTTTCTCCGGTCTATCTACAGTCACTTACTCCGGCTTTCGTAATCATGTTGGTGCCGGTGTTTTCAAGGCTCTGGATACGATTGGGCACTCGCCAGCCATCCAGCCCGGTGAAGTTCACGCTAGGACTGTTGTTGATCGGTCTGGCTTATACGTTGATGGTCCAGGCCGCGATCGGGACCGGCCAGGGACAGGTCGCTTTCTGGTGGCTGGTTGGACTTTACTTCCTCGAAGTTTGCGGCGAGTTGTGTTTGAGCCCGGTTGGCTTAAGCACAGTTACCAAACTCGCGCCCGCAAAACTTGCTGGGCTGATGATGGGTGCGTGGTTCCTGGCGACGGCGCTGGGCAACAAACTCGCCGGCTACCTGGCCGGGTTTTTCGTCGCCAACGATTCGTGGCGTTTGACTAAACTCTACGGCGGCATCGCGGGTGGTTTGCTGGTATCGGCCGTGATCCTTCTGATTCTCACGCCCACCATCAAACGTTTGATGGGCAGAGCCGCTTAACAGGTATAATCGGGTCACTAAACGGAGGAGACCATGGCTGAAGAAACGTTTGATAAGGCAGAGGCAGTGAAACTCCTGAACCAGATCATGGAAGCTGAGCTGGCGGGGGTCGTTCGCTACACTCATTATTCACTCATGATCTTTGGCCACAATCGCATTCCAATCGTGAGCTGGCTGCGCAACGAGGCCAACACGTGCCTCACGCATGCAAACGAAGCCGGCGAGCTCGTAACCCATTTCGGCGAACATCCGTCACTAAAAATCGGCGCCTTGCTGGAAACACACAAGCACGGCGTCAGCGACATACTGATCGAGTCGCTCGAAGCCGAAAAAACAGGACTCGCGCTTTACAGACAATTATATGATCTCGTTCGCGACCGCTCGGTGTTGCTCGAAGACTATGCCCGGCGCATGATCGCGGAAGAAGAGCTCCACGTTGGTGAAGTAAACAAGATGCTTCGCAAACCAGGTGAGATCACCCAGTTTCAAGCATGACCATAGCTTAGATTGACGCAACCCCCGCAACATGAGATCACGCAACTACTCGCTGAATGGAGCGATGGTAACCAGTCCGCGCTCGACCAGTTGTACCCGTTAGTCTACGACGAACTACACCGGCTCGCCCGCCGTTACATGAGTCGCGAACGCAAGGGCCACACACTGCAAACCACCGCCCTGATTAACGAAGCCTACGTCCGTCTCGTCGATCAGAGAAACGTCCACTGGGCTAATCGTTCGCACTTCTTCGCTATCTCCGCGCAGATAATGCGTCGCATTCTGATCGATCACGCGCGGCGTAATGCTTATGCGAAACGCGGCGGCGGTGCGCAGCAAGTCTCGCTCGAGGAAGTCGCGGCCATCACTCCCGCTCTCGGTCGCGAGCTCGTGCGGCTGGACGAAGCGCTTAAGAGTCTCGCAGAAATGGATCCGCGACGCAGCCAGGTCGTGGAGCTGCGTTACTTTGGCGGTCTGAACAACGAAGAGATCGCCGGCGTGTTAAAAATCTCCGCGAACACCGTCACGCGTGATTGGAACATGGCGCGCGCGTGGCTCTATCAACAACTTTCCGAGACCGCGGCCAATTGAACCCGGAACGCTGGCAACAGATCAGTCGCATCTTCAAGTCGGCCCTATCCCTCGATCCGGAAGCACGCAATGCTTATGTGGCGGGGCAGTGTGGCAGTGACGAATCGCTGCGCTCGGAAGTTGAAAAGTTGATCGCGTCGCACCGGCAGGCGAGCGAGGAAGATTTCATTGGCGGCCTGGCGGCGGAGGCCGCGGCGCCGCTGCTCGTAGACGAGCATGAAGTTGAACCACATCACAGAACTCTCAGCAACGGGCAACAGTTTGGTTCGTACGTCATTCTCGACGCGCTCGGCGCAGGCGGGATGGGTGAAGTTTACCGCGCCCGCGATACCCGTCTCGATCGCACGGTCGCGTTGAAGATCCTGCCGCCCGACATCTCCACGGACAAACGTCGCATGCAGCGCTTTCGTCAGGAAGCGAAAGTGGCGTCGTCGCTGAACCAGCCAAACATCCTTACCGTGTATGAGTTTGGTGAAGTGAATGAATTGACATTTCTGGCGACGGAGTTCGTCGACGGCGAAACCCTGCGAGATCACCTGCGCGGCAAGAAGAAGCTCAAACTCATCGAGATACTCGACATCAATATCCAGGTACTGGCCGCACTCGACGCTGCGCACGAAGCGAGCATCGTCCATCGCGATATCAAACCCGAAAACGTCATGATCCGCCGCCGCGATCACGTGGTGAAGGTGCTGGATTTCGGGCTCGCGAAAGTCACCGAGAAGAAAATCTCGCAGGAGGACGAGTCGGAAGCCGCCACAGCATTTAAAACTGCGCCTGGGATCATCATGGGCACGATCAACTACATGTCGCCCGAACAGGCGCAGGCCGGCGCGACCGATCAGCGCACGGACATCTGGAGCACCGGCGTGATGCTTTACGAGATGGTTTCGGGACTGCTGCCTTTCAAAGGTCCGACGGACAGCCACACGATTGTCCAGATCCTCGAGAAAGACCCGGTGCCATTAACTAACTTCACTCAGCGGAAGGTGCCCGACGAGTTGCAAAGGATTGTCGCCAAGTCACTCTCGAAAACCCCGGACGAGCGCTATCAAACAGCCAAAGACATGCTCCTCGACCTGCGGGCGTTGAAAAGGCGTTTGGATGCAGAAGCCGAGATCGAGCGCACTTCACCACCAACGACGCCCAGGGCGGCGATTGGCACTGCTGAACTGAGAAGTGAGCCAAAGAAGAGGCGCGTGTTGGTGATCGCGTTGGTTGGAATGGTGATATTCACAGGCGCGATCTTTGCAATCAATTCCTGGCGCGCTTCGCGGGCGACC
>Ga0070699_100002229_pt1 | contig 17502 bp, 16 predicted proteins | sample KBSK1503metaG_FD_65473 | JGI IMG/M metagenome (GOLD analysis project Ga0070699, IMG submission 65473) | Corn, switchgrass and miscanthus rhizosphere microbial communities from Kellogg Biological Station, Michigan, USA - KBS K1-50-3 metaG | ecosystem: Host-associated > Plants > Roots >... | reverse complement strand
GACAGGCACGCCATCACCCGGTCGCCGGCGTCGATCATCGCGTAATCGGCGATCGCCTGGCCGACGAGCCGGCGCAGACGCTTGCGCAGCTTGCCTGCTTCGAATTCGGCCTTGCGGGGATCGCGCGCTACGGGAGTGGCGGCCGGCTTCGAAACAGGCGCTTCGGCGAGATCGGTCATCCGCCGATTTTACCGGCTTCCGCTTTTCGTCAGTCGCGCTTGAACGCGATGTCGACCGTCGTCGTACGTCCCGCGCTGCCGGGCTCGAACCGCCAATGCGCAAGCGCCTCGCGCACGGCGCGATCGAACGCGCGATGCGACGCCTCGACGATGTCGACACTGCTGACGTTGCCGTGCGCGTCGACGGTCAATCGCGCCTTGACGTTGCCGGTTGCAAGACCAAGGGCGATCGCCTCGCGCGGAAAGTCCGGCGCGTCGCGCGCAATCGGAACGAGTCGCGGCGTCGGCGCGGCGCGCAGGAGGCCGGCCGCCGGCGTCGCGCTCGCGACGTGAATCGGCAGGCTGTCGGCCGAGCGTGGTTCGGCCGGCGTCTTCGCTTGGCCGGTCGTCGCCGCCGGAGCGCTCGGGCCGGCCGCGGCGGGGGCCGTTGTAGCGGCCGGGTTTGGTGATGCCGGGGCGGCGGGCGGCGTCGCGCCAACGGTCGGCAGCGTCTTCGGAATGTCGGGCGTCTTCGCCGGCGCCGCATCCTGCGCGGCACGCGTCTCGGCGATAGTGGCTTCGCCGTGGTGGATTGCGATCGCGGCGGCTTTGTCGTCGTTGGCCGCGTGATCGGACGCCGGAACAAGTTGCATCGGATTGCCTGCAGGCTCCGCCGCAGGGGCCTTCGCCTCGTTGTTCCTGGCGGCTACCCTGGCCGCTTGCGCCTCCTTTGGTGCACGTGGCCGCTCGGCGGGATCGCCGCGCAGCGTGCGCGTGGCGATCGGCGCGGGATCCGGCGTGTCCGCGGGCGGTGCGCGCGTCGCTGCGGCGCGTGATGGGCTCGTCACGCTGTCGCCGGGCTTTGCCGTCGACGGTGGCGCCCGCTGCTGCCACGCCATCCATCCGATGACGCCGACGACGATCGGCAGCAGCGCGAAAGGAAGCCCGCGCGCGAACCGCGAAGCGCCGAGGCGAACGGATCCGGTCACCGCGTCGGCGGTCTCCGGCATTACCGGGGCTTCGCAGGCGACGAGCCCCATTTGAGCGAGCCTTGCGAGGTCGCGAGCCAATTTTTCCGGATCACCGGTATGGCGCAACCGCATCTGCCCGACCTCGCACGAAGTGTCGAGCAGCGTCAGAAAACGGCGTTGCGTGAGCGACAGGCCCTGGGCAGGGGCGGCAAGTTCCGCCTCACCGGCGGGGGTCCGGCGAAGGATCGTCGACGAATGCACGGTCGGAGGGCAACCGAAATGGAGGGTGGTTGCGACGGGGCGCTGCGGAGCCTCTCTGACCCCGCCCTTTGGACGGGTAAGCGCGGGACCGGCGCAACCGACGGAGCCTGTGCAAGGCTGATGCCAACGCGATGGCCGGTCGACGGACGCGCCCTGCGCCTCGCGATCCGGTGGCGTCGGCGCGACGGCAGCAAAACAAACGGCCGTCGAACCGACGGCCGCCTCGTGCAGAAAAACGGCAAATCGCTACTTCTTCGCCGCATCCTTGGCCGCTTCGCTGGCCTTCGTCGCGGCATCGCCGGCCTTCGCGGCGGCATCCTTCGTGGCGTCCGCCGCCTGTGCGGCAGCGTCCTTCGTCGCGTCAGCGGCCTTGGCGCTGGCATCCTTGGCGGCATTCGCGGCCTTGTCCGCGGCGTCCTTCGTGGCATCGGCCGCGGTCTTGGCAGCGTCGGCCGCGGCGTTGGTGGCATCCTTTGCTGCAGCCGAAGCCGCGGTCGCCGCATCCTTGGCCGCCGTGGCCGCGGAATCTGCCGCGCTGGAAGCCGATTCCTTCGCCTTGTCGGCGGCTTGCTGCGCCTGCTGCCCGCATGCCGCGAGCGTCATGGCGAGCGCCATCGCGGTCAGCGCGGCGATCGTTTGCCTTTTCATTGGTGTCTCTCCCGGAGTTTGCTGTCGAATGATCGGTTTACGGAGGGCAGTTAACGATGCACCTTCCGCAATCGGTCATTATAGCCGGCGCCGAGGTTGCACTGCACAAAATGCCCGGCCGGGCGCCGATCGCGCCGCGGAAGTGTTGCATCTTGATCACAGCAAGCGCGTTCGCCGTCGCTCCCACAACGCGAGCGCGACGCCGCTCGCGACGACGACCGCCATCCCGAGCGCCGACAGCCGATCGGGGTGCTGGCCGAACATCAGATAACCGAACGCCGTGGCCCACAGAATCTGCAGATACGTGAACGGGCTCAACAGCGATGCTGGCGCCAGCAGGTACGCATGCGTCATGCACCAGTGGCCAATTCCCGCCAGTACGCCGAGCAGCACGAGCGGTGCGATGCCGATTGCCATCAATCGCGGGAAGTCGGTCGCGAACGGCAGGCCGAGCGTCAGCACCACCGTTCCGACGCTCGCGCTGTAGAAGAGTGTCGTGGGCAGCTTTTCGTCGAGCAGCCGTCGCGTCAGCAACTGGTAAAGGGCGTTGGCGAGTGCCGCCGCGAGGAGCAGAACGACGGCGGGATGCATGACGGCCGACCCCGGGCGCAGCAGGATCAGGATGCCGATGAAGCCGACCGTCGACGCGATTTGCCGTGCGCGCGGCGCGCGCTCGTGAAGCAGCGGCCACGAGAGCAACACGACGAAGGTCGGGGCGAGGAACGTGATCGACGACGCCTCGGCGAGCGGCAGGTAGCGCAGCCCACCCCAGAAGCCGAGCGTCGCGAGCACCAGGAACAGCGAGCGCAGGAGCTGCAAGCCCGGCTTGCCGGTGCGCCAGAAGCCGGGGCCCGCCCGATGCCAGGCGAACGGCGTGACGACGACCATCTGGCCCGCGTAGCGCGCCCAGACGACGACCCAGAGCGAATGGTCGCGAACGAGGTATTTCGCCGTCGCGTCGAGCGACGACAGGCAGAGGCCGGCGACCAGGAACAGCGGCAGCGCGTGGCGCAGCGGGTGAGCGCTGCGCCCGATCACCAGCAAATGGGGTCAGTGCGAATATTCGGCACGCGCATGCGCCGACACATGCCTGCGACCCGTTCGAATATTCGCTCTGACCCCATTTATTGCAGCAGCTCGCGCAGCACGAACGGGAGGATGCCACCGTGCCGGTAATAGTCGACCTCGATCGGCGTGTCGATGCGGCACAGCACCGGGATTTCGCCCGTGCTGCCGTCCTTGCGCGTCATCACGAGCATGAGCCGCTGCTGCGGCCCGATGTCGGCCGGCACGGTGATGTCGAAGGTCTCGTCGCCCGTGAGACCGAGCGTCTCTGCGCTGTCGCCCGGCGCGAATTGCAGCGGCAGCACACCCATGCCGACGAGGTTCGAGCGATGGATCCGTTCGAAGCTCTTCGCAATGACCGCCTTGACGCCGAGCAGTTGCGTACCCTTCGCCGCCCAGTCGCGCGAGCTGCCGGTGCCGTATTCCTCGCCGCCGAAGACGACGGTCGGCACGCGCGCCGCCTGGTAGCGCATCGCCGCGTCGTAGATCGGCATCTGTTCCGCGGCGCCGTTCTTTCCGAAGTACAGGGTGACGCCGCCTTCGATGCGCGTGCCGTCCGCTTTCGCCGGCAGCATCAGGTTCTTGATTCGGACGTTGCCGAACGTGCCGCGCAGCATCACCTCGTGATTGCCGCGGCGCGCGCCGTAGCTGTTGAAGTTCGCGACCGAGACGTCCTTTTCCTGCAGGTAAATGCCCGCGGACGAGGTCGGCTTGATCGAGCCCGCCGGCGAAATGTGGTCGGTCGTGACCGAATCGCCGAAGATGCCGAGCGTGCGCGCGCCGCGGATATCGGCGATCGCGCCGGGCGTCATGCTGAAGCCGTCGAAGAACGGCGGCTTCGCGATGTACGTCGACGCCGGCCAGTCGTAAACCTGCCCGGTCGAGCCGGCGATCGTCGACCACATCGGATTCGTGTTGGCGAGATCGCCATAAAGGCGCCGGAACGTGACCGGATCGCGTGCGTAGTCGAGCAGCGCGGCGATCTCCCGTGACGAAGGCCAGATGTCGCGCAGGAACACCGGCCCGTCGCGCCCTTCGCCGAGCGGCTCGTTGACGATGTCGCGCAGCACGCTGCCGGCGATCGCGTACGCGACGACCAGCGGCGGCGACATCAGGAAATTGGCCTTGAGGTTCGGATGAATGCGCGCCTCGAAGTTGCGATTGCCGGACAGCACCGCGGCGCAGACGAGATCGTGGCTCGCGATCGCATCGTTGATTTCCGGCGTCAGATCGCCGGCGTTGCCGATGCACGTCGTGCAGCCGTACGCGGCGACGTCGAAGCCGAGTCGCTCGAGATACGGCAAGAGCTTCGTCTTCGTAAGGTAATCGGTGACCACGCGCGACCCGGGTGCGAGCGACGTCTTGATATGCGGCTTGACGGTCAAGCCCTTCTCGACTGCCTTCTTCGCAAGAAGGCCGGCGGCGAGCAGCACGCTCGGGTTCGACGTGTTCGTGCACGAGGTGATCGCGGCGATAAGGATGTCGCCGTTGCCGATGTCGACCGGCTGGGGTACCGGCGGCGCGATGCGGTCGACGGTCGGGCGATTGTTCACCATCTCGATGTAATCGCGCGGCATCCCGTTGCGCGGGACCTGCTGCGTGGCGTCATTGATCGCGCCACGCCCGGCGATCATCGGCAACGTCTGGTAGCGCTCGCGCAGCCGCTCGGCCGGTTGCGAGAAGCCATTTTCGCTGCCCGGCTTGCTGAAGAGCTCGGCAAAGCGCGTCGCGAGCTTCGGCAGCTCGATGCGATCCTGCGGCCGCTTCGGTCCCGCGACCGACGATGTCACGGAGGCGAGGTCGAGCGTCAGCGTCTTCGTGTAATCGATGTCGCCCGCGCGCGGCATGCCGAACAGGCCCTGCGCCTTGAAATACGTTTCGAACGCATCGAGCGCGGTATCGCTGCGGCCCGTCGCCCGCAGATAGTCGACGGTGGCCGCGTCGACCGGAAAGAAGCCCATCGTCGCGCCGTATTCGGGCGCCATGTTGCCGATCGTCGCGCGATCGGGCACCGACAGCGTCGCGGTGCCCTCGCCGAAGAACTCGACGAACTTGCCGACGACCTTTTCGCGACGCAGCATTTCGGTGACGGTCAGCACGAGGTCGGTCGCCGTCGTACCTTCGGGCAGCCGACCCGTGAGCTCGACGCCGACGACGTCGGGTGTCAGGAAGTACACCGGCTGCCCCAGCATGCCGGCCTCGGCTTCGATGCCGCCGACACCCCAGCCGACGACGCCGATGCCGTTGATCATCGTCGTGTGGCTGTCGGTGCCGACCAGCGTGTCGGGGTAGTAGACGCCGTCCTTCACATGCACGCCGGGAGCGAGGTATTCGAGATTCACCTGGTGCACGATGCCGATGCCCGGCGGCACGACCTTGAACGTGTCGAACGCCTGCATGCCCCATTTCATGAACTGGTAGCGCTCCGCGTTGCGGTCGAACTCGCGCTTCATGTTGAGCTCGAGCGCATCGGGCGAGCCGTAGTAATCGATCATCACCGAGTGGTCGACGACGAGGTCGACCGGCACCAGCGGCTCGAGGAGCTTCGGGTCGCGACCGAGGTCTGCGGCGACGTTGCGCATCGCGGCGAGATCGCATAACAGCGGCACGCCGGTGAAGTCCTGCAGCACGACGCGCGCGACGACGAACGGAATCTCGTCGGTGCGCGGCGCATTCGGCGACCAGTTCGCGAGCTGCCGCACGTGCTGCTCGGTGACCTTCTTTCCGTCGCAATTGCGCAGCACGCTCTCGAGCACGATGCGGATCGACACCGGAAGCCGCGATACCTTGCCGATCCCCGCGCGCTCGAGCGCAGGCAGCGAGTAGTAGCGCCCGGTGGCGCCGGAAGCGAGCCGCAATTCCTTCTGCGTGTCGAACTGATCGTGTGCCATTTTCGTATTTCCCGTTATCGAGGCCGCTTCGGCGGCCCGCCCTTCGAGCCGTTCATGACGTCGCGCATGTTCATCGTCTGGCCATTCGGCAGGACGAGGTCGCCCGGCCGCTGACCGGGCTTGCATGGCCCCACGTTGCGTGCGGTCATCATCATCTTCGACCGTGCGCGACCCATGAACGGCGGGTCGTAGGTCGTGTCGATTTCGGTGCGGTAAGCGCTGTTGCCATCGAAAACCATCGTCGATTTCGAGTGCATCCTGCTGCCGCCCATGTCGCAGACGAAATCGCCGGTCAGGCGATTGCCCGATCGCGTCAACGCATGCTTGCTGCACATTCCCGCCATGGCGCCGGCGCCCATCTCGAACATTTCCTTTTGCACCGAATCGTCGAGACACATCATCGTGCGGTTCCCCGCAGTCTCCGGGCGCTCGGTGCTGCGCTCCATTTCCCAAAGCCCGGGCTTGAGCTTCGGGTAGTCCTGCGCAATGGCTGACGCCGCGCAGCCCGCCAGCAGAAGAGTTACCGTGCTGCGCACGAGGAACTTCATGCCTGCACCATCAGGTCCACGAATTCGTTGACGGCGAGCGCCGCCAGCCGCTGCGGGTCAAGCGCGACGTCGACAATCGCCTGCTGCTGCTTCGCCGCGAACCGGCGCGCGAGGTTCGTACGGAACTTGTCGATCAGCCGCGGAATGCCTTCGTCGCGTCGGCGCCGGTGCCCGATCGGATACTCGACGACGATCTCGGGCGTCCGCGTGCCGTCGGCGAATTCGACCACGACCGCGTTCGCGATCGAGCGCTTCGCCGGATCGAGGTAGTCCTTCGAGAACTGCGGGTCCTCGACACACGCGATCTTCTCGCGCAGCGCGTCGATGCGCGGATCGGCGGCGACGTCGTCCTCGTAATCCGCGGCGGTCAGCCGCCCGAAGATCAGCGGGACGGCCACCATGTACTGGATGCAGTGGTCCCGATCCGCGGGATTCGCGCAAGGGCCGCGCTTGTCGATGATGCGGATCGCCGATTCATGCGTGCGGATCGTGATGCGCCGGATGTCGTCGAGCCGGCCGCGGACCAGCGGATGGAGCTGCATGGCACATTCGACCGCGGTCTGCGCGTGGAATTCGGCGGGAAAGCTGATCTTGAACAGCACGTTTTCCATCACATAGCTGCCGTAGGGCCGCTCGAAACGGAACGGCTGGCCCTTGAACAGCACGTCGTAGAAGCCCCAGGTCTTCGCCGTGAGCACCGAGGGATAGCCCATCTCGCCGGTCTTTGCGATCAGTGCGAGGCGCACGCCGCGCGACGTCGCGTCGCCGGCCGCCCAGCTCTTGCGTGAGCCGGTGTTCGGCGCGTGACGATAGGTGCGCAGGCTTTGGCCGTCGACCCACGCGAGCGACACCGCGTTGACGATCTCGTCGCGCGCAAGGCCGAGCATATGCGCGACGACGGCCGCTGTCGCGACCTTGACGAGCACGACGTGATCGAGGCCGACGCGGTTGAAGCTGTTGGCAAGCGCGATCACGCCCTGGATTTCGTGCGCCTTGATCATCGCGGTCAGGACATCCTGCATCGTCAACGGCGCACGGCCCGCGGCCACCGCGTTGCGCGACAGCCAGTCGGCCGTCATCAGGATGCCGCCGAGATTGTCGGACGGATGACCCCACTCCGCGGCAAGCCAGGTGTCGTTGAAGTCGAGCCAGCGGATGATTGCGCCGAGGTTGAATGCGGCCTGCACCGGGTCGAGCTGGTACGCCGTGCCCGGGACCTTCGCGCCGTTCGGCACGACCGTGCCGGCCACGATCGGCCCGAGCAATTTGGTGCAGGCGGGGTAGGAGAGCGCTTCGAAGCCGCAGCCGAGCGTGTCGAGCAGGCAATAATGCGCGGTGCGGTAGGCCTCGTCGCTGGTGATTGCGTAGCGCGCGACGTAATCGGCGATGTCGACCAGCACCTGGTCGGGTGCGGGACGGACGTTGGAGATCGGTGCGGACATGGTCACGTGCGTTGATCGACAGGCGTGAACACGCGATCTTCCGGACCGACGTAGTTCGCGGACGGACGGATGATCTTGCCGTCCTCGCGCTGCTCGATGACGTGCGCCGCCCAGCCGGACGTGCGCGCGATGACGAAGAGCGGCGTGAACATCGACGTCGGCACGCCCATCATGTGATAGCTGACCGCCGAGAACCAGTCGAGGTTCGCGAACATCTTCTTCGCGTCCCACATCACGTGCTCGAGCCGCTCGGCGATGTCGAACATCGTCGTGTCGCCCGCGGCGGCCGACAGCTCGCGCGCGACGGCCTTGATCACCTTGTTGCGCGGGTCGGCTACCGTGTAGACCGGGTGCCCGAAGCCGATCACCACCTCGCGCGCGGCGACGCGGCGACGGATATCGGCCTCGGCTTCGTCGGGTGTCCGGTAGCGTTGCTGCACTGCGAACGAGAACTCGTTCGCGCCCCCATGCTTCGGCCCGCGCAGCGCGCCGATCCCGCCGGTGATCGCCGAATACATGTCGGATCCGGTTCCGGCGATCACGCGCGCGGCGAACGTCGACGCGTTGAATTCGTGCTCGGCGTAGAGATTGAGCGACGTGTGCATCGCGCTGATCCACGCCGCGGGCGGCGTACGCCGATGCAGCAGGTGAAGGAAATGCCCCCCGATGGAGGCGTCGTCGGTTTCGACGTCGATGCGAGCGCCGTCGTGGCTGTAGTGATACCAGTAGAGCAGCATCGAACCCAGCGAGGCCATCAGTCGATCGGCGATGTCGCGGGCCCCGGCGGCATCGTGCGTTTCGTGCTCCGGCAGGAGCGAGCCCAGCATCGATACGCCGGTGCGCATGACGTCCATCGGGTGCGCGGACGCGGGAATCTGCTCGAGCGTCGACTTCACCGGCGCCGGGATGCCGCGCAGCGAATAAAGCTTGCGGTGATACGCGTCGAGCTCGACGCGCGTCGGCAGCTTGCCGTGCACGAGCAGGTAGGCGATTTCCTCGAATTCCGCATGCTCCGCCATGTCGAGGATGTCGTAGCCGCGATAGTGCAGGTCGTTGCCGGTGCGTCCGACGGTGCAGAGCGCCGTGTTGCCGGCCGCGACGCCGGAGAGCGCGACGGATTTTTTCGGCTTGATCACGGCGACGGTCGCGTGGGTGGTCGTCATGGCGTGTCAGGCGTCCTTGCGCCGCGCGAAAAGCCGGTCGAGCTTCTCTTCGTACGCGTGATAGCCGAGATGGTCGTAGAGATCGTCGCGCGTCTGCATCGTGGCGACGACGCGCTTCTGCGTGCCGTCGCGGCGCAGCGTCTCATATACGTTCAACGCCGCCTGGTTCATCGCGCGAAAGGCGGACAGCGGGTAGAGTGCCATCGCGACCCCCGCGGCGGCGATTTCGTCGACGGTAAAAAGGGGTGTCTGTCCGAATTCGGTGAGGTTGGCGAGAATCGGTGCCTTTACCGCGTCGGCGAATTGCCGGTACATCGAAAGCCCGGTGATCGCCTCCGGGAAAATCATGTCGGCGCCCGCCTCGACGCAGGCGCGCGCACGCTCGATGGCCGCGTCGAGTCCCTCGACGGCGAGCGCGTCGGTACGCGCCATGATGACGAAGTCGGGATCGGTGCGCGCATCGACGGCCGCGCGGATTCGGTCGACCATCTCCTGTCGCGAGACGAGCTCCTTGCCCGGCCGGTGCCCGCAGCGCTTGGCGCCGACCTGGTCCTCGATGTGCATCGCGGCCGCGCCGAACTTGATCAGCGAGCGCACCGTACGCGCGATATTGAACGCCGACGCGCCGAAGCCGGTGTCGGCGTCGACGAGCAGCGGCAGCGCGCAGGCGTCGGTAATGCGACGAACGTCGGTCAGGACGTCATCGAGATTGCTGATGCCGAGGTCGGGCAATCCAAGCGAGCCGGCCGCAACTCCCCCGCCGGACAGGTAGATCGCCTTGAACCCGGTGCGTTGCGCCAACAGCGCGTGATACGCGCATATCGCGCCGGGTATCTGCAGCGGCCGCTCGGCGGCCAGCGCGGCGCGAAAGCGGGCACCGGCGCTGACAGCGATACGACCGGCCACGCTTGCCGTCATGGCATCATCGCAGGAGCGATGCGACGCCGGCACGCTCGTCCTCGAGCTCCTTCAGCGTCGCGTCCATCTTCTCGCGCGAGAAGGCGTCGATCGGAAGGCCCTCGACGCGCGTGTACTCGCCGTCCTGCGTGATGACCGGAACGCCGTAGACGATGTCCTTCGGAATGCCGTAGCTGCCGTCCGACGGAACACCCATCGTCACCCATTGTCCGTTGCTGCCGAGGATCCAGTCGTGGACGTGGTCGACGGCGGCATTCGCCGCGGAAGCCGCCGACGACAGGCCGCGCGCCTCGATAACCGCAGCGCCGCGCTTGCCGACGGTGGGCAGGAACACGGTGCGGTTCCAGTTGTCGTCGTCGATGAGTTGCTTCAGCGGCTGGCCGTCGACGGTCGCGAAGCGGTAATCGGGATACATCGTCGGCGAATGATTGCCCCAGACGATCAGCTTTTCGATCGCGCCGACCGGCTTGCCGCTTTTCGCGGCGAGCTGCGACACGGCGCGGTTGTGGTCGAGCCGGAGCATCGCGGTGAAATGCCGGCTCGGCAGCGACGGGGCCGACTTCATCGCGATGTATGCGTTCGTGTTCGCCGGGTTGCCGACGACGAGCACGCGAACGTCGCGCGAAGCCACGTTGTCGAGCGCCTTGCCCTGCTCGATGAAGATCTTCGCGTTCTCCAGCAGCAGGTCCTTGCGCTCCATGCCGGGACCGCGCGGGCGCGCGCCGACGAGCATCGCGATGTCGGCATCCCTGAACGCGACGTTCGGGTCGGATGCGCCGGACATTCCCGCAAGCAGCGGAAAGGCGCAGTCCTCGAGCTCCATCATGACGCCCTTCAATGCCGCTTGCGCCTTGTCGAGCGGCAACTCGAGCAACTGCAGGATCACCGGCTGATCGTCGCCGAGCATGTCTCCGGACGCGATGCGGGGGAGGAGGCTGTAGCCGATCTGGCCGGCGGCGCCGGTCACCGCCACGCGAACGGGTGATTTCATTGCGGACTCCTGGAGCGTAGGGATGGCCTTGGAGAGGCGGCTGGCGCGACCGCGAACGACGCCGACCCGCAGCGCGCCCCGACGAATTGCGGTTCAATGGTAGGCGCTGGAGCGGGGGCTGTCAATGTCCTGTAACTGATATAAGATAGAAGAATGCCGCCACCAGCATCGCCGCCCACGTTCCGCCCGCTCTATGGCCAGATTCGCGCGCTGATCGAACGGGCGCTCGACGCCGGCGAGTGGGCACCCGGCCAGGCGATCCCGTCGGAGCAGGACCTTGCAATCCGCTTCGGCGTATCCCAGGGGACGGTGCGCAAGGCGATCCAGGCACTCGCCGGCGACAATCTCGTCGTACGCCGCCAGGGCAAGGGCACGTTCGTCGCGACGCACACGGAAGAAACGGCGTCGAACTTCCGCTTTCTTCGCATCCGCCGCAACGATGGGCGCGCCGAGTATCCGCGCAGCCGCCTGATCGATCTCGCGCGCGCTCGCGCGAGCGCCGAGATCGCGCGCCTGCTGTCGCTGAAGACCGGGGATCCGATATTCCTTCTGCGCCGCGTTCTCGAATACGGCGGATCGCCGGCGGTGCTCGACCGGATTGCGCTTCCCGCCGCGCTGTTCCGCGGATTGACGCGCGAGCGCTGCGCCGCGCACGCCGGATCGATGTATGGATTCTTCGAGACCGAGTTCGGCGTGCGCATGCTGCGGGCCGACGAGCGCCTGCACGCCGTTGCTGCAGACGCCGACAGCGCGGCACTGCTGAACGTTGCCGCCGGTGCGCCGCTGCTGGCGGTCGACCGCGTCGCGTACACGTACGCCGACCGCCCGGTCGAAGTGCGCCGGGGCCTGTGCGCAACGCGACGCGAGCACTACTGGAACACGCTGACCTGAACGCAGGGTCTATAATTTGATGCTGTGCAAAAACCCTACGAACACAGCGTCGCGCCTCGGCAGCCCGGATTTTCGACGCTTTTGCCCTGCGTCCCGCCCCGACCCTGATTCATGGCCGCCGCCGATCGCCCTGTCGACAAACCGCGTCCGGTCTATCTCGATCTCTTCGCGATCCGCCAGCCGCTGCCGGCCATCGTCTCGATCCTGCACCGGATCAGCGGCGCGCTGATGTTCGTCGTCGGGATACCGCTGCTGCTGTGGTTCGTCCAGCACTCGCTCGCAGCGCCCGCCGCCTTTGCCGCCGCGATGGCGCCGTTTTCGACACCGTTCGGCAAGCTCGTGCTCCTGGTCCTCGCCTGGTGCTACCTGTACCACCTGTTGGCCGGATTGCGCCATTTGGCGCTCGACCTTCACATCGGTATCGCGCTTGCGCCGGCGCGCAGGTCGGCGGCGCTCGTGCTCGTCCTGTCGGTGCTGCTGGCGCTGATCGTCGCGGTGCGGCTTTGGTAGCGGGCATGGACAAGCGTCCCGTGGGCGCGCACTACGGCCTTCGCGACTGGCTGTCGCAGCGCGTTACGGCGATTGTCATCACGCTCTATACGGCGCTGTTCCTGGCGATCCTGCTGTGGAACGGCGGCATGGATCATGCGACGTGGCAGGCGCTGTTCGCCAGCAACGCGTTCCGGCTCGCGACGTTCCTGTTCCTCGCCTCGCTGTTCGTGCACGCATGGGTCGGCGTGCGCAACATCCTGATGGATTACGCGAAACCGATGGGCGTTCGACTCGCGCTCGAGATCGTCGTCATCTGCGCGCTCGTCGCGTACGCCGGCTGGACCATCCAGATCCTGTGGGGCAGCCGGTGAAGCTGCCGACGCGGCGCTTCGACGCGTTGATCGTCGGCGCCGGCGGCGCCGGCATGCGCGCGTCGCTGCAACTCGCCGCGGCGGGATTGCGCGTCGCGGTGCTGTCGAAAGTGTTCCCGACGCGCTCGCATACCGTCGCGGCGCAGGGCGGCATCGGCGCATCGCTTGGCAACATGTCGGAAGACAGCTGGCTGTGGCACATGTACGACACGATCAAGGGGTCCGACTGGCTCGGCGACCAGGACGCGATCGAATACATGTGCAGAAACGCGCCGGAAGTCGTCTACGAGCTCGAGCACTTCGGCATGCCGTTCGACCGCAATCCCGACGGCACGATCTACCAGCGTCCGTTCGGCGGCCATTCGATGAATTTCGGCGAGAAATCGGTGCGGCGCGCGTGCGCGTCGGCCGATCGCACCGGCCACGCGATGCTGCACACGCTCTACCAGCAGAACGTGCGCGCGCATACGCAGTTCTTCGTCGAGTGGATGGCGCTCGACCTGATCCACGACGCCGACGGCGACGTGCTTGGCGTCACGGCGCTCGAAATGGAAACGGGCGACGTGCTGGCGCTGCAGGCGAAAGTCACCATTTTCGCAACCGGCGGCGCCGGCCGCATCTTCGCGGCATCGACGAACGCGTACATCAACACCGGCGACGGCCTCGGCATGGCGGCCCGCGCCGGCGTGCCGCTCGAGGACATGGAGTTCTGGCAGTTCCACCCGACGGGCGTGGCCGGCGCGGGGGTGCTGATCACCGAAGGCGTGCGCGGCGAAGGCGGCATGCTGCTGAACGCGAACGGCGAGCGGTTCATGGAGCGCTATGCGCCGAACCTCAAGGATCTCGCGTCGCGCGACGTCGTCAGCCGCTCGATGGACCAGGAAATCAAGGAGGGCCGCGGTTGCGGTCCGCACAAGGACTACGTGCTGCTGAAGCTCGACCATCTCGGCCCGGACGTCATCATGAAGCGGCTGCCGTCGATCCGCGAGATCGCGATCAAGTTCGCGAACGTCGATCCGATCCGGGAGCCGATACCGGTCGTGCCCACGATTCATTACATGATGGGCGGCATTCCGACGAACATTCACGGCCAGGTCGTAGCACCCAGAGACGGCAATCCGAATGCGGTCGTCGACGGCTTCCATGCGATCGGCGAATGCGCGTGCGTTTCCGTCCACGGCGCCAATCGCCTCGGAACGAATTCGCTGCTCGACCTGCTCGTCTTCGGCCGTGCGGCCGGAGACTTCATCGTGAGTCGCAACCTGGCAGCGCTCGCGCACAAGCCGTTGCCTCCTGATGCCGGCGATGTCTCGCTCGCGCGGCTCGCGCGACTCGATTCGGCGACGTCCGGCGAGAACGTCGGCGAAGTCGCCGCCGACCTGCGCAAGACGATGCAGTCGCATTGCGGCGTGTTCCGCAACGAGGCGCTGCTCGCCGAAGGCGTCGCGAAAGTGATCGAGCTCGAACGCCGCGTCGGGCGGACGGCGATCGGCGACAGGAGCCGCACGTTCAATACCGCTCGCGTCGAAGCGCTCGAGCTCGACAACCTGATCGAGGTCGCCAAGGCGACGATCGTGTCGGCCGCGGCACGCCACGAGTCGCGCGGCGCGCAGGCACGCAGCGATTATCCGAGCCGCGACGACGTTCACTGGCTGAAGCACACGCTGTGGTATCGCGAGGGCAATCGCCTCGATTACAAGCCGGTCAACCTTACGCCGCTGACCGTCGAATCGTTTCCGCCGAAGGCGCGCACGTACTGATCACTTCCCGGAGCCTGAAGTCGAGCCATGAAATTCCGCATCTACCGCTACGATCCGGAGAAGGACGCGAAGCCGCGGCTGCAGGAGTACGACGTTCCGCTCGACCCGCACGACCGGATGCTGCTCGATGCGCTGATTCGCGTGAAGCAGGTCGACGACACACTGTCGTTCCGGCGCAGTTGCCGCGAAGGCGTCTGCGGCTCCGACGCGATGAACATCAACGGCAAGAACGGGCTTGCGTGCATCACGAACCTGAAGTCGCTGAAGGAGCCGGTCGAGCTGCGCCCGTTGCCGGGGCTGCCGGTGATTCGCGACCTGATCGTCGACATGAGCCAGTTCTTCAAGCAGTACCACTCGGTGAAGCCGTACCTGGTCAACGATGCGCCGGCCCCGGAGCGCGAGCGGCTGCAGTCGCCCGGTGAGCGCGACGAGCTCGACGGCCTGTACGAATGCATCCTGTGCGCGTGCTGCTCGACGGCGTGCCCGTCGTACTGGTGGAATCCCGACAAGTTCGTCGGTCCCGCCGGGTTGCTCTGGGCGTACCGCTTCATGGCGGACAGCCGCGACCGCGATCTTAACCACCGGCTCGACAACCTCGAGGATCCGTATCGGCTGTTTCGCTGCCACACGATCATGAACTGCGTCGATGTATGTCCGAAGAACCTCAATCCGACGTTCGCAATCGAGCGGATCAAGGATCTGATGGTGAAGCGTACGGTTTGACAGGGATCAGGGATCAGGCATCAGGGATCAGGGATCAGGCATCGGGGATCAGGGATCGGAAAGCGCGCGTGTCCGGGGTGGCGGCGACCATGGCGATCGATGACGTCCGGCTGCGCCGGATCCGCTGGCGATGCCGCCGCGGGATGCTCGAGAACGACCTGGTCCTGAACCGGTTCCTCGATGAATGCGGCCATGGCCTGACCGAAGACGATATTGCAAACCTGGACGAGTTGCTCCACATGACGGACAGTGCGCTTTGGGATCTGATCGCCGGGCGCACCGAAGCGGCCGAGCCGGCGCAGGCGGCGTTCGTCGCGCGGCTGCGCGAGCTCTGAAACCAAACCGGAGGACGCCCGATGACCGACCGCACCGCCACGATCCAATTTTCCGACGGCTCGCCCTCCGTCACGTTCCCCATCGTGTCCGGAACGATCGGCCCGCACGTGATCGACATCCGCACGCTGTACGGAAAGACGGGCAAGTTCACCTACGACCCCGGCTTCATGTCGACGGCGGCATGCAGCTCGGCGATCACGTACATCGACGGCGACAAGGGCGAGCTGCTCTATCGCGGCTACCCGATCGAGGAGCTCGCCGTCCGCTCCGATTACCTCGGCACCTGCTATCTGCTGCTGTACGGCGAGCTGCCGAACCAGGCGCAGAAGGACGATTTCGTCAGCCGCGTGACCAATCACACGATGGTCAACGAGCAGATGCAGTTCTTCATGCGCGGCTTCCGCCGCGACGCGCATCCGATGGCGGTGCTGACCGGCCTTGTCGGGGCGCTTTCCGCGTTCTATCCGGATTCGATCAACCTCAACGATGCGCACCAGCGCGACATTTCGGCGATCCGGCTGATCGCGAAAATGCCGACGCTGATCGCGATGGCCTACAAGTATTCGATGGGCCAGCCGTACATGTATCCGCGGAACGAGCTGTCGTACGCGGCGAACTTCATGCGGATGATGTTCGCCACCCCTTGCGAGGACTACCGGATCAACGACGTGCTCGTGCGCGCCCTCGATCGCATCTTCATCCTGCACGCCGATCACGAGCAGAACGCGTCGACGTCGACGGTGCGCCTGTGCGCTTCGTCCGGCACGAACCCGTTCGCGGCGATCGCCGCCGGCGTCGCGTGCCTTTGGGGACCGGCGCATGGAGGCGCCAACGAAGCCGCGCTCAACATGCTCTACGACATCCAGGCGCAGGGCGGCGTCGCCAAGGTCGGCGAGTACATCGCCAAGGTCAAGGACAAGCATTCGAGCGTGCGGCTGATGGGCTTCGGCCACCGCGTGTACAAGAACTACGACCCGCGCGCGAAGCTCATGCGCGAAACCTGCTACGAGGTGCTGGGCGAGCTCGGCCTCGGCGACGATCCCCTGTTCAAGCTCGCGATGGCGCTCGAGAAGATCGCGCTCGAGGACGACTACTTCGTGCAGCGAAAGCTCTATCCGAACGTCGACTTCTACTCGGGTATCGTGCAGAAGGCGATCGGCATCCCGGTGCAGCTCTTCACCGCGATCTTCGCGCTGGCGCGCACCGTCGGCTGGATCGCCCAGTTGAACGAAATGGTCTCCGATCCCGAATACAAGATCGGCCGGCCGCGGCAGCTCTACACCGGCGCGCCGCGGCGCAAGGTGGCTCCGATCGCGGAACGCTAAGAATCGGGGCGGCCCGGAGGGCCGCCCCGTGAGTTCGAGGTTTTGCTGAGGTTTTTATGGGAACGATGAAGGAACTGGAATCGACCAGCACGCTCTTCGGCAGCAATGCGCCGTTCATCGAGGAGCTGTACGAGTCGTATCTCACCGACCCCGCGAACGTCTCGGGCGAGTGGCGCAGCTACTTCGATGAGCTCAAGGGCGATGCGGTCGACGTGCCGCACGCCGGCGTCCTCGAATCGTTTCGCGAGCTCGCGCGCAATCGCCGCGTCGCCGGCGCGATGGTCGACGAGACGACGATGCACAAGCAGGTGCTGGTGCTGAGGCTCATCAGCAAGTACCGCACGCTCGGGATGCTGCACGCCGATCTCGATCCGCTGAAGCGCCAGGAGCCGGCGTACATCCCCGATCTCGACCTGCGCACGTACGGCTTCACCGAAACGGACCTCGATACGCCGTTCGACGTCGGCTCGTTCAAGGCGGGCCCTGCGCGGATGCGCCTGCGCGACATCATCGTTGCGCTGAAGGACACGTACACGCGCACGTTCGGC
>Ga0070699_100002228_pt1 | contig 17509 bp, 19 predicted proteins | sample KBSK1503metaG_FD_65473 | JGI IMG/M metagenome (GOLD analysis project Ga0070699, IMG submission 65473) | Corn, switchgrass and miscanthus rhizosphere microbial communities from Kellogg Biological Station, Michigan, USA - KBS K1-50-3 metaG | ecosystem: Host-associated > Plants > Roots >... | reverse complement strand
CTTCGACGGGCGGGCTTCCGCAGGCGATTTCACCGGCACGACGACGACCGTGAGCGGTGAGATGACGGGCGGGCCGCAGCTCGAGGCAGTGCGGGGCTGGGTCGAGGCGCCGGCGGCGACGCTCAAGACCGGCAACGACCGGCGCGACCGCGATCTCAACAAGTCGATGGAGTCCGCCCAGTACCCGACGATGCGGTTCGACCTCGACGGAGTGACGCCCGGCGGCACCGGCGACAGCGTGCCGGTGACACTCAAAGGACGCCTCACGTTGCACGGCGTGGAGCACGCCGTGGAGCTGCCGGGGCTGGTGCTGCTCGGGTCCGACCAGGTGCGGATCCGGAGCGACTTCCCGCTCAACCTCAAGGATTACAAGATCGGCGGCCTCACGAAGCTGATGGGCATGCTCCGGATGTATGAGGACATCAAAGTGCACGTGGATGTGACTTTCCGCTTCAGCCGTTAGTTTTGAAACTGGCTCGGAGCACATCGGGCCTCCGAGCCCGGCCGGCGAAGGTGCCGTCTTCCTCCGCGCGACCGCACGAACGCTACCGGGCTATCCGCAGTCGGCCGAGGCGAGACACGATGACCTGCCGCCGGATGCTGCCGCGCTCAAGGGTATAGGTGGCGTTGGCGACCCCACGGGGGAGTCCAGTTGGCGCGAAGGCCAGCGGGTAGGCCGGCCCCTCCAGCGAGACGCCGAGCGACGCGGGCCCGGCCCCCCGCCAGACGGCCGCCGTGTCCCGACCGTACAGCACGCGGACGACCAACGAGTCAGCGTCTACGGCGAGCAAGGTGGGCCGGCTCCGCATGATGGCTGTGAACCGGGCGATCCGATGCGCCGCCATGAGTTCGCGGGCCGCGCGCTCGGTGTACACACCGGCCAGCAGGCCCGCCGCCGGGGGAACGGCGAGGGCCGCCAGGCAGGCGAGGACCGCCAGAACGACGAGCAGCTCGGTCAGGGTGGCTCCCGTTCGCATGGAGAGACGTTATGGGACAGGGCCCCCCGACCCGGCAGCTTTTTCCTGCGGCCGCCGGCCAAAAGCTGCGCTACTTGCTCCCGACCGGCCGTCGGGCGATACTAGCCGATAGTCCCTTATCCAACATCCACCAATCGGGAGCTCGGTTGAGCGACTTTACGCCCCAGCGTCTCTTCGGGGGGGCTGCGGAGGGGTCTTGGCACGAGGAATTTCTCGAGCGGGCCCGACTAGAGCGCGAGCGGGGTGATCCGGAGGCATCCCGGGGCGCCCTCGCCGGCTATCTGATCGCGCGGCTAATCGAGCGGGCGCTGGATGGATCGGAGACCGAGGAAGAGCAGCAGGCCTTCGCCTGGCAGCTCGACAGCGCACGCCGGTACGTGACTGAGCTGGAGGACCGCGGTCCCGAGGCACGGCATCTCGAGGGTATCCTCGAGGCGTTGCGCACGGCCGACGGGGCATGCACGTCTCCGGTGCGAATCGCGCTCAACGCGTTCGCGTACTTCCTCGAGAACGAGGGCCGCCTGGCGGAGGCCCTGGACGTGTTGGGGCTCGCGGCCCGGACGCATGGGGCGAGCATCCCCGCGGGAGATTTCGCGTCCGTCGCGCTCGTCGCCGGGCGGCTCAACCGGCTTCAGGCCCGATTCGACGCCGCGACAGCGGCGTACGTCGCGGCGGAAGAGGGGGCGCTGGCGGTGGACGACCCGAACGCCCGTCTGATATCCCGCCTCGGGCGCGCGCAGGTCATGCGCGCCCAGGGGAACCTCCCGCTCGCTCGCACGACGGTGGAGCAGGTCATCGCCGAGGCTAGGGCGTCGGAATTGGGCGACGTGCTGAGTCGGGCCTACACCGACCTCGCGGCGGTCCTGGCCCTACAGGGTCACCGCCTCGAGGCGCTCCAGGCCAACTATGACGCTTTCCGTCTGGCGCACGACGCGGTCAGTCGCATGCGCATCCTCGGGGATCTCGGCGTGAAGCTGGCCGAGCTCGGCTTCTGCGACATGGCCAGGATCGCGTTCGAGATCGTGGTGAGCTCGAACACGAGCTTCATCGTGAAAACCAACGCGCGACTCGAGCTCATGGAGCTCGAGTCGACGCTGGGCAATCGGGTGGCGTTCGAGCGGCAACGAGCCGAGCTCCGCGATGCGGCGCCACGGATGCCGCCCAGCATGACGATTGACTTCCGCTACAAGACCGGCGTGGGGCTGGCGCGATTCGGCCAGGTCGTGCGCGCCCGCGAGGTGTGGGCCGACGGCTTGAGGCTGGCCGAGGCCCATCACCTCAACGAGTGGTATTTCCGGCTCGAGCGATTGAGCGCCAACCTGGATGGCTGCGCCTTGGCCCAGCCGCCGAAGCCCGAGCCAGCGGCCCCTCCGTCGGCGATCGCGGATCTCGCCGCCGGGCTGAGGGCCTACGCGGAGGCCGCGCCCGCCTGAGACCGCGGCTCGCGCGACCTGGCGGTCAATGCGGCCCGCTGGTGGGGCACCCGGTCGCGCTGTTCGAACCCTGGCTCTCGCACGAGAAGCTCGGCTTGGGACCGGTCGGGTCGGAAGCACAAGCGGAAATCAGAGCGGCGGCGACGACGGCGGCGAACGCAAGCGTGCTGGAGCGAGACATGGCGCAATCCTCTGTGAGAGAGCGACGTCAGGGGACCGGGCCAAGTTGAGCGGGGCTATCCTCCGGAGATAGGTCGTTTTTGCGACATTGAGGGGCGCTTTTGCGACAAGTCCCGATACTGGCTGCCGTGCCGGGCGAGCGCTTGTTCCGCCTGCACGCCGCGGAACCCGAAGGTTATGAATGGGTTCCCGCGACGACGTGGGTCCAGGCGGTCACGCTCATCCGCACCCGGCCGATCGAGATGGCGGTGGTGGATCCGATGTTGGCGGGCGAGCCGCGCTCCGTGGAGATCGCGCGCCTCAGACAGCATTTTCCCTCGCTCCCTCTCGTCGTGTACACCGCGCTCGCCCCGGAGACCGCCGGCGCCTTGCTGGATCTCGGCCGCGCCGGAATCCGCCGGGTGCTCTTCCATCGCTTCGACGACGCGCCCGCGGCGCTCCGGCGGGCGCTGCTGGCCGAGCTGGAGCAAAGCGCGTCGCAGCGTCTGATGCAGCAGCTGAGCGGGGCTCTCCCGGAGCTGCCCGAGGCTCTGCGTGAGGCGCTGGAAGTGACCCTGCACGCCCCCGGCGACGGACCGACCGTGTCCGCGCTCGCGGAGCGGGCCCAGCTCAAGCGGCGGACCTGCGAACGGTGGTTCGCCCGGTTGGGCCTCCCCTCCCCCAAGATGGTCATGCTCCTGGCCCGGGTGCTCTATGCCCACCGGCTCCTGCTCGACCCGGGGTACACCGTCGAGGACGTCGCCCTCAAGCTCGGGTACGCGCGGGCCAAGACGCTGCAGATGCACTTCCGCGAGGTCTTCGGGCTGACGGCCGGCGAAGTACGGCTCTCGCTTTCTCCCGACGAGGCGATGCGCTTCATCGCAGACCGCTACCTCCACCAGCCCAAGCAGGCGGCGTCGTGACGTACCGGGTACTGGTCGTGGACGACGAGCCTGCGCTGAGGCAGGCCCTCGAGCGGGCCATCCGCTCGTTCGGGTACGACGTAGCGACCGCGGCGGATCCCGAGTCGGCGTACCTGCTGCTCGCGGAGGCGGAGTTCGACGCGGTGCTGCTCGATCTCCGGTTGCGGCACACGATGGGCGACGCTTTCTATCTCGCCCTCGTCCGGCAGTGGCCGTACCTTCGTCACCGCGTCATCCTCATGTCCGGGGATCCCTGGTCGATGCAGGACACCTGGCCACCCGAGCTGCTCGCCTGCCCCGTTCTGGCCAAACCATTCTCGCTCCAGGGGCTCGCCGGCCTCCTGTCGCAGATCGTCTCCCAGGGTATGCGGAAACAGAACGGCGGCGCATGACTGTCGCGCTCTCCTCCCCGCCGGCCGCCCCCGCGCTCGATCCCCTCGCCACCCTCCGAGAGTACCGACCCCTCGCGCCCTGGGGACTTCGCGATCTCACCGCGCTCGCGGCCGGCATTCTCGACGTATCGGGCGTCGTGCCGGTGAGCTCGGTCGCGCGGTCGCGCCCCACCGAGCGCACGATCCGATTCTACGTGGCGCGCGGTCTGGTGAGCCCGCCCGAGGGCCGCGGCACCGCGGCGACGTACGGATACCGCCACCTGCTCCAGGTCCTGGCGGTCAAGCTGCGCCAGATGGAAGGGGCGACGCTCGATGCGATCGTCCGGGAGATGGCGGGGCAAACCGGCGATGCGATCGAGCGCCGGGCGGCGTCGGCGCTCGGCGCCCGGCTCCCTCGACCGACGGCGCTGGAGCTGGAGCGGCGGCCGGGCGCCGGGAGGGGGCGCGTGGGGCGCGCGCTCGACGGCTGGCTCGCGGCGCCGCCCGCGGCCGGGGAGCCCTCCAGCTGCCGCCGCATCCCGGTCGCCCCCGGAGTGGAGCTCCTCGTGGACGAGCGGCACCCCGCCCTTCGCCATCCCGACGCGGCGGCGGCGCTGGTTGCCGGGCTGCGGGCGTCTCTAGAGGGGCTGCTCCGCCCGGAGTAACCCCGGCCTCGGGCTGTCCGCCCGAGGCCGCCCACCCGCCTGAGACCCGGCCACTCCTCACTTCGGAGGACGTTCCATGGGCATGATCCTGCTGCTGGTCGTCGTCGCCGTCATCGCGTTGTGGGGTGTCGGCGCGTACAACGCCCTCATCGCGCTCAAGAACCGGGTGGTCAACGCCTGGAAGCAGATCGACGTCCAGCTCAAGCGGCGCCACGATCTCATTCCGAATCTGGTGAACACCGTGAAGGGAGCGATGGACTTCGAGCGGTCTACCCTCGAAGCCGTGATCTCGGCCCGGAACAAGGCGGTCTCGGCCACGGGAGTGCGGGCGACGGCGCAGGCCGAAGGGGAGCTCACCCAGGCGCTCGGACGCCTGTTCGCGCTGACCGAGAACTACCCGGATCTCAAATCCAACCAGAACGTGCTCCAGCTCCAGGAGGAGCTGACGAGCACGGAGAACAAGATCAGCTTCGCCAGGCAGCTCTACAACGACACGGCGACCGAATACAACACCAAGCAGATGCAGTTCCCGACGAATCTCCTGGCCGCTCTCGCGAAGGCGTCGCCGGCCGAGCTCTGGGAGATTCAGGACGCCGCGGAGCGCGCGGTGCCGACGGTCGATCTGTCCAGCCCGAAGCCTCCGGCGGCGTGAGCGACACGGACCTCTTCGCGCAGCAGGAGTCCAATCGCCGGCGATCCGCATGGCTGGTCGCCGGCTTCGTATTGTTTTTCGCCTGGGTCGGTTTCGGGGGCGACCTCGCCTTCGCCCTGATGACCCGCGGCGGCCCCCCGAACGCGTATCACCATGTGGTGCCGGCCATCGGCATCCTCACCACGCTCATCGCCGGCGGGATCTGCTGGTATGCCTGGCGTTTCGGCGCCGAGCGCATTCTCTGGGCGACGGGGGCGTGGGAAATCGTCGAGCCGGCGACGCCGGCGCAGCGGCAGCTCGTGAACGTGGTCGAGGAAATGGCCATCGCGTCCGGGCTGCCCAAGCCGCGGGTGTGGATCGTGCCGGACGACGACCCCAACGCGTTCGCCACCGGCCGGGATCCCGCGACCGCGAGCCTGGCCGTGACCGAAGGCCTGCTCAAGACCCTCAACCGCGAGGAGCTCCAGGGTGTCGTCGCCCACGAGATGGGGCACATCCGCAATCTCGACACCCGGCTCATGACGCTGCTGGCCGCCATGGTCGGCGCGATCGCGTTGATGTCGGACGGACTGGGACGAATGACGCGAGGCGGCGGGCGGGCGCTGGGCGACGCCGCGGCGAAGGAAGGCCGCGGCGGGAAGGGCGGCGGTCCGCTCGGCATCATCCTGCTCGTGCTGTGGCTCCTGACCCTGGTGGTCGCGCCGATCGTCTCCCGGTTGCTGGCAATGGCGGTGAGCCGCAAGCGCGAGTACCTGGCCGACGCCACCGGGGCCCAGCTCACCCGCAACCCGGGCGCGCTCGCCTCCGCGCTGGAGAAGCTCTCGCAGGCGTCCGCCCCCACCCGCGCGATCACACAGGGGGCCGCTCACCTCTGCATCGTAGATCCGACGGGGAACAGCTTCGCGGGCCGGGAGGGGTTCCTGGGCGATCTCTTCGCGTCACACCCGCCGATCGCGCAGCGGATCATTCGGCTTCGGGGAATGGCCTATCAGGCTGCCAAGCAGGTAGCGATCGGCCAGTCCTGAGGCGTCGTCACTTGGGTCCCAGCACTGCCAGGATCTCGCCCACGAACGTCCCCGGGTCGAACGGCAGCATCATCACGTGGTCACTGCCCTCGGCCGCGGCCCGGCCCGCCTCCCCGGCGGCGAGGGCCACGAGCCGGTAGCGCCGGTCCGGCGCCCCCCGGAACCCGGCGAGGGTGTCGGGCGGGGCCGCTGCCGCCGCCAGCACCAGCACGACCGTGACGTCGAGCGACCCCACCGCCCGGTTGAGCTCGTCTGCCGTCCCCGCGCGGACCACGGTGAAGCCCGCCGTTCGGAGGAGCAGGGTCGCCACGCGCGCGAGATCCTCGGGGATGGCGAGCACGGCGGTGCCCCGATGCACCTCCCGCACCCCGCCGCCGGCGCCGAGGTCGAGCATCCGGAGGCCAGCGAGATACTCGGTGGAGGGTGCGTCCCGGAGGTCGCGGATCCGCCGGAGAATGTCGCGGATGCGGTCGAGCGAGGCCTTTATCGCCGCCAGCCCCTCGCGGGACCGGGGGTCGGGAGCCCCCCGCAGCAACAGCTCGACCTCCGCGGAGGCGGCCATGAGCGGATTGTTGATCTCGTGGTGCAGGGTCACCGTCAGCTCGACGACGGCGGCGAGCCGCTCGGCCCGGACCACGTCGCGCTCCGCCGCGGCAAGGGCCTCGCGGAGCGCGCGGTTGCGGCGCACCCGCTCGAGCACTTGCGGCAGGAGGTCGACGAACGCGGCGTCCTTCGCCAGGTAGTCGTCGGCGCCTTGGCGGAGCGCCCTGGCCGCGAGCGACTCGTTGCCGTGCGCCGTGACCAGCACCACGGAGGGCGGCTCGGGCCGACCGCGCAGGGCCTCCAGGACCTCGAGTCCAGTCACGTCCGGCAGCTTGTGGTCCAGCAGGACGATGTCGGCATCGGCGGCCACGTCGAGCGCGGCGCGGCCGGTGGTGACGTGGGCAGCGGAGGCGAATCCGTGGGCGGCGAGGGTCTCCTGGACGAGGCGGGCCATGGACGGATCGTCGTCCACCAGGAGGATCCGGAGTCGGGCCCGCTCGGAGTGTCCCCGCGGCTCAGATCCGCTCACGCCCGCCGGTCGTCGAGGTAGATGAGGGCGGCGCGCCGGCCGACCACCGCGGCCAGGGCAGTATACACGGTGGGGTCGACCACAGTGCCGACCAGATCGCGCATGCGGTCGACGGCGGTCGCCGGCTCCATCTTTTCCTGGTACGGACGGGAAGTCGTCAACGCGTCGTAGATCTCCACCGCGCCGATGATCCGCGCGCCGATCGGGATCGCCTCTCCCACGAGACGGTCCGGGTATCCTTGCCCGTCCCAGCGCTCGTGGTGGCTCCGGACGAACGAGATCACCTTGGCGAGGTGGACGAGGGGGGACAGGATCTGAGAGCCGACCACCACGTGCTGCTTCACGTGCTCGTACTCGATGTCGGTGAGCGGTCCCTGCTTGCCGAGGACCTCCTCCCGGATGCCGATCTTGCCGATGTCGTGGAGCCGGCCCCCGGTGCGGACCAGCTCGATCTCCTCGTCGGACCGGCCCATCTCGGCGGCGACCATGGCCGACATGTCCGCGACGCGGGCCGAATGGCCGCGAAGATACGGGTCCTTGGCTTCGAGCGCGTTCACCAGCGCCTCGAGGGTCGCGAGCGAAATGCGCTCGAGGTTCTGCCGCTCGAACTGGACCTCCGCGGTGCGGACCGCGACCTCCTCCTTGAGCCACTGGTCGAGCTGCTGGCTCTCCAGCCGAGCCTTGCGCTGCCCAAGCGCGCGCTGGATGGCGCGGCCAAGATGGGCGATGTCGATCGGCTTGGTGAGATAGTCCATGGCGCCGCGCTGCATGCAGAGCGCGGCGCTCGTCGCGTCGTTGACGGCGGTGAGCATGAGGAGCGCGACGTGTGGCTCGCGCGCCATGATCTGCGGGACCAGCTCGATGCCGCTCGTGCCGGGCAGGTTCACGTCCAGCAGCATGCCCGTGACCTTGTGCCGGCCCAGGCTGGCGAGTGCCTCCTCGCCGGTCGCTGCCGTGAGCACCTCGTATCCCTGTTGCGTCAGGAACTTGCGCAGGGCGTTGCGGATCGACTCCTCGTCGTCCACCACGAGGATGGTCACCGGCCCTTCGGTCAGAGGCACACACCCTCCGTCATCGCGTGGCGGTCGCGCACGGTGGAAGTGGACACGCCGACCGGGAGGCGACCGCCGGCCGGCGACAGGATCGAGGGGGAGGGTGACCGGAACCTACGGCGAGATGGATGGTTGGTCAACGTCGGCGCGGCGACCGCCACGCCGCGAGGCTCACTCGATGAAATCCACCCGCACCCGGCGGGGGATCACCCCCGCCTGGTGCCCCGCGTCGAGGAGGCGCTGCACCGCGGCCTTCCCGCGTGGGCCGTAGTCCACGGTCCAATGATTCACGTACATGCCGACGAACGCGTCGGTGCGCTCGCTGGTCAGTCCCCGGCTGAACCGCTTGGCGTGGGCCAGCGCGGGCACCCGATGCTCCAGGCCGTACACGATGCTGGCGCGGAGATCGCGCGCGATCTGGCGCATCACGCCGTCACCGAGGTCCCGGCGGACGACGTTGCCGCCGAGCGGCAGGGGCAGTCCGCTCTCCGCCAACCACCAGGCGCCGAGGTCGGCCCAGAGCGCCAGACCCTGGTCGGCGTAGGTGAGCTGGCCCTCGTGGATCAGGAGCCCCACGTCCGCCTCACCCGCGTGAACGGCGTCCTCGATCCGGTCGAACGGCAGCACGATCTCGGTGAACGACGGCTGGAACAGCTTGAGGGCCAGGTAGGCGGTGGTGAGCTTGCCGGGCACCGCGATCCGGCGCCCGCACAGCGCCGCCCGCGGGTTCTCCGGCGCCGCCATCCGCGAGACCAGGCGCGGGCCGTAGCCGTCCCCCATGGACGCGCCGCTCCCGAGCAGCGCATAGCGCTCGGCGACGTAGGCGTAGGCATGGATCGAGATCGCCGAGACTTCCAGCTCGCCCGCGAGCGCCCGGCGGTTCAGGCTCTCGATGTCGGACAGCTCGTGGACGTACCGGAGCTCGCCGGTCTCGAGCTTCCCCTCGGCGAGCGCGTAGAACATGAATGCGTCGTCGGAGTCGGGGCTGTGGGCGACGCGGATGGTCTGGGGCATGGAGGACAGTAAACAGTAAACAGTGAACAGTGAACGGGGGTCCCGGTGAGCGGGCGCTCCCCGTTCACCGTTTACCGTTCACCGCCGTTTCCGCCTGCTTCCTGAATGCCTCGATCGTCGGCTGGTGCTCCCGGTACTCCGGCCGGTTGGCCTTCAGCTCCGTGCCCAGGTGCGCCAGGAAGTCGCGGTACGCCTGTCGGCGCATGGTGTCGCTCTGGGCGAGGTCGGCCGCGCTGCCCCGGATGAGGAAGCCGAACAGATGCCCCGGCTGTGTGACTTCGATCGTGTCCGCGACGGCGAGCGCCTCCGGGACCCCGCCGACCTGTAGCAGCAGGAGCGCCGCGTGGTATCGCGCGTCCGTGTCCACCGTGTCGAGCTGGCTGTAGGCGCCGAGCGCCATCGGCGTGAACGTGACCACGGTGGCGGAATCCCCTCGCTCGGCGGCGCTCATCACCCGGTTGAAGAGTCGGTCGAACCGCTCCCGCCGGGACATGGCGCTGATGTCGGGCGCGGGGCCGGCCGGCCGGCCGCCCGCGAAGGGCACCCCCTGGGCGCCGGGGTTAGCCATGTCTGGAACGACGGGCGCCGGCGTGCCACGCTGGACCCGCCAGACGATGGCGCCGACCAGCAGGACCGCCAGGACGGCGGCGACGGTCCAGGCGGCCGGCTCCGGGCGGGGCGCGCGGGGCCGGGCGGCGTCCGGGGCGACCGCGCGCCCGCAGCGGTGGCAGAAGCGGGCGCGGCTCGACAGGTCGGCCGCGCAGTGCTCACACCGGCGGGGGCCGAGGCTCGCGCCGCAGCCGCTACAGAAATAGCCGGAGGCCTGGGCGCCGCAGGCCGGGCAGACGGCGGGAGAGGATTGGTCGGCCATGCTGCGGCAGCAAGGTAATGGGACCGCCATCCTCCGGCGAGCGCCGTGCCCGACCGGCCTCGCGCGACGGCGAAGGCGTTCTTAGCTTCCTCCCGACCCTGGATTTCGAGGCCGCATGACACTGATGCCCGGCCGCCCGGCGCGGGAGACGTTCCCGGCCGATCTGAGCGGCGCCGGCAAGCGGGACATCAAGGAGCTCGCCGAAAAGTTCGGCGTGGATTTCCTCCGGCTCCAGTTCACCGACATTCTGGGGGTGAACAAGAACGTCGAGGTCCCGCACATCCAGTTCGAGAAGGCGCTCGACGGCGAGATCATGTTCGATGGCTCGTCCATCGAGGGCTTCGTGCGGATCGAGGAGTCGGACATGCTGCTCAAGCCGGACCTCGCGACGTTCCGGCTGCTGCCGTACGACGACGAGGGCGGCCGGGTGGCCCGCCTGCTCTGCGACATCCACACACCGGACGGCGAGCCCTTCGTGGGCTGCCCTAGGCATACGCTCAAGCGCCAGATCGCCCGCGCCAAGAAGCTGGGCTACACCATGATGGCGGGATGCGAGGCCGAGTTCTTCCTCTTCGAGATGGGGGCCGACGGGGCGCCCACGACCACCACACACGACGCGGGGGCCTACTTCGACCTGACCCCCGTGGACCGTGGCGAGGAGATCCGCCGGGTGATCGTGGAGCACCTCGAGCTGATGGGCTTCGAGGTGGAGGCCGCCCACCACGAAGTGGCGCCGGGCCAGCACGAGGTGGACTTCCGCTACGCCGACGCCCTCACCACCGCGGACAACCTCGCGACGTTCCGGTTCGTCGTTCGCGACGTCGCGCGGCGCTACGGCTTCCTCGCCTCGTTCATGCCCAAGCCGATCCAGGGCCAGAACGGAAGCGGCATGCACACCCACCAGTCCCTCTTCCGGAGCCCCAAGGAGAACGCGTTCTTCGATCCGAAAGCAGAGCACCAGCTCTCCCGCGTCGCACTCTCCTACATCGAGGGGCTGCTCCAACACGCCCGGGGCCTCTGCGCGATCACCAACCCGCTCATCAACAGCTACAAGCGCCTCGTGCCCGGATACGAGGCACCGGTGAACGTCGCCTGGTCGATGCGGAACCGCTCCCCGCTCGTCCGGATCCCGGACCGGCGGGGCTTGAGCACGCGATGCGAGCTTCGCATGCCCGATCCGTCCGCGAACCCCTACCTCGCGCTCACCGTGCAGCTCGCCGCGGGGCTCGACGGCGTGGAGCAGAAGCTGGAATGCCGCGAGCCGGTGAACCGGAACATCTTCCGGATGAGCTTCCGCGATCGCCGCAAGTACCGCATCGACGAGCTGCCGCGCGACCTCCACGAGGCGCTCGAGTACTTCGAGAAGGACGCCGTGGTCAAAGAGGCGCTGGGCGAGCACCTCACGGAGCGGTTCCTCGAAGCCAAGCGGGAAGAGGTGGCGCAGTACAATCTCCAGGTGAGCCCGTGGGAGATCGACCGGTACCTCGGACGGTATTAGGGGCCTCTGCCCTCCTTCTCGATCTCGACGGTACGTTGTACGGCGGCGGCGCGGCGGTCCCGAATGCTCCGGAGACCGTCGACGCACTGCGCCGTGCGGGGGTCGCGTTCCGCTTCGTCACCAACACGACGAGCCGGTCGCGAGCGGCGCTGGTGGAGCGGCTCCGCGGGTACGGCTTCGCGGCCGCGCCGGAGGACGTGCTCACGCCGGCTATCGCGGCAGCCCGGATCGCGCGCGACCACGGCGCCACCGTGGTCGCGCCCTTTCTCCCCGCTTCGGCGCTCGCGGACCTCGAGGGGTTCGACCTCCGCGGCGGCATCTCGGGACGTCCGGCCGGGCCGAGGCCGCAAGCCGTGCTGGTCGGCGATCTCGCCGAGCAGTGGACCTACGCCCTGATGCAGGAGGCCTTCGCCTACGTGCTCGACGGCGCGCTCCTCATCGCTCTCTCGCGCGACCGGTACTGGCGGCGGGGGACCGAGATAGCTCTCGACGCGGGACCCTTCGTCGCGGGGCTCGAATATGCCACATCGCGCACCGCGGTCCTCGCGGGGAAGCCAAGCCCGGAGTTCTTCCGGGCGGCGGTGGCCGCCCTCCCGCCCGGGAGCGACATCCGGACGGTGGCCATGATCGGCGACGACGTCTGGTCCGACGTCCGCGGCGCGCAGGAGGCGGGATACAGCGGCTGGCTGGTCCGCACCGGCAAGTTCCGCGAGGATGTGTTGCGAGAGAGCGGAGTGGTCCCCGACCGGATACTGGGCAGCGTCGCGGACCTGCGTGAGGCGGCCGAGGGACTCCTCGCGTGACCGCCCGCCGGCTCGCGGCGCTCGGGCTTCTCCTGGGCGCCGCGCCGGTCGCCGCGCAGACGCCGGCGGACTCGGCGCCGCCCCCGATCATCCGCGGCGTGATCATCGACCGCCAGGACGTCTTCGAGCCCGAGGAAGCGCGCGCCAGCTCCCTCGCCCGTTTCGGCAACGCCATCCACTCGACGACCCGGCGCCGCGTGGTCGAGCGGGAGCTGCTGTTCGCAGCGGGCCAGCCGTTCGATTCGGCCAAGGTGGCGGAGACGGCGCGGAATCTCCGGGCGCTCGGGATCTTCCGCCGGGTGCTCATCGACAGCCTCCACACCGACTCGGGTACGGTCCTCAGGGTCACGACCAAGGACGGCTGGAGCACCCGCCCGCAGTTCGATTTCAACAGCACCGGCGGCCAGACCGCGTGGGCGGTCGGCCTCCAGGAGCTGAACCTCTTCGGCAACGCGGCCTTCGGCGCGATCAACTTCGCCGACACGCCCGATCGCACCGCGCTGACGCTCTCGTTCTACCAGCCCCGGCTGATCGCGAACCGGATCTACGCCTCGGCCGGGTACCAGCACCGGTCCGACGGCCGCTCGCTCAGCGTCGGCGTGGGGCAGCCCTTTTTCAGTTACACGTCCCGCTCCGGCCTCACGCTCGGCGCCGTGGATTTCGACGGCGACGTGCTCCGCTTCGTCGATGGGGACCCCGTGCCCGCAGTCGTGCTTCGCCGGCGCTACGACCTGGTCCGGGCTGACGGCGCGCTGGCGCTCGCCGCGTCGTCCCACGCGTTCATTCGCCTGGGTCTGCTGGCGCAGCTACGCCGGGACGATTTCCTCGACACCACGCTGGTCGCGACCTCGCCGTTCCCCCGCTCGGTGACGGGTGCGGTCGGGCCGTACCTGTGGCTCAACCGCGCCTCGTTCCTCGTCGTCCACAACTTCCGGAGCTTCGCGCGGGAGGAAGACGTCGATCTGAGCCCGGCCCTGTTCGTCGGGGCGTACGCGGCCCCCCGCGCGTTCGGCTACGAGCACGACGGCCTCGGCCTCCAAGGGAGCGTCGGGGCGGGCCTCCGCACGCCCGGGGGCTTCGCGACGATCGGGGTGAGCGCCACGGGGCTCGCGAGCTCCGCGGGTCTCGACTCGGGAACGGTCCGCGTGACCGGGCGGTGGATGACGCAGCCGAGCCGGCTCCATACTCTGGTCGTGCTGGGCCAGCTCGGGTGGCAGAAGAATCCGGTGCCGGGCGACGAATTCGACCTGGGGTTGGCGCAAGGTCCGAGGGCCTTCTACGCGCACGCGTTCACCGGCGACCGGCTGGTGAACCTCCTCGTCGAATACCGCTGGACCATGCTCGAGGACCTGTGGGACGCGCTCGGCATCGGTCTCGCCGGCTTCGTAGACCATGGTGGCGCGTGGTACGCCGGCTCGCCTCGACGCACGGGCACGGACGTGGGGTGGGGCCTCCGGCTGGGGCCGAGCCGGGGGACCGACACCGACGCCGTGATCAGCATCGATCTCGCGCGCCGCTTCCGGACCGACGTACAGGCCGCCGGCTGGTCGGTCGTGGTGCGACGAGGCGTGCGGTTTTAAGGGGAGCTCAGCGCGGGTCCGAGACCATCAGGCCAACCGTCGCCACTGCCAGGAGGCCGAGCGGGAGGCCCACCGCGAGCGCGACGCGCGGCCAGCGGCGGCGCAGGGGCCGGTGCGGTGCGGGCGGGGGTGGGGCCCCGGCCGCCACATTCTCCCGCACCTCTACGCATATCTCCGGCACGGTCACGCGGTGCGTGCCGAGGTCGAGCACCACCATGCCAGGCAGATTGTCCTCGCGGCGGCGACCCTGGCACACGGAATACCAACGGTTCGCTTCGCAACCGTCGGGCGGAATCACGCGATGGGCAACGAATCGCGCCTGCCGGCGCGATGCAGCTAGCGTCGTCTGCCTCACTCGGGGAGCTCCCGGAACCAAAGATCCAACGTGACTGCTTGGGAAGGGAACTACGATAACACCGCTCCCCCCTTGGGGAAAGGAGCCGCGGGGCGGGTGGTGTGCGCTTCGGCGACCTCCTGAGCTTGCCCAGCGGGCCAGGCACTCCCACCTTTCGCGCGCCCGGCCCGCCGGCGGGCGCAACCGGGAGGGGCCGTGGGAACGATCCGGATCATCGGGGTGCCGCTGGATCTGGGCGCGAGCCGCCGCGGCGTGGACATGGGGCCGTCAACGCTCCGCATCGCCCAGCTCGCCGACCGCCTGCGCGGGCTGGGGCACGAGGTCGAGGACGTCGGCAACCTGCGGGTGCCCGACCGCGCCTCGCTCCCGCCCGTCGAGAGCCCGCTCGGCTTTCTTTCCACGATCACCGATGTGTGCCGCGATCTTGCGGACGCTTGCGCCCTCGCCGTGCGCGAGGGCAGCGCTCCGCTGGTGCTTGGCGGTGACCACTCGCTGGGCGCGGGGTCGGTCGCCGGCGTGGCGACCGCGTTCGCAGAGGCGGGCAGGCGGATCGGACTCCTCTGGCTCGACGCGCACGGCGATCTCAACACACCGATGAGCACGCTGAGCGGCAACGTGCACGGGATGCCGGTTGCCCATCTGCTCGGGCACGGGGATCCGGGGATGGCCCGCATTGCGCGGCCGGCGCCCGCCGTGCGGCCGGAGAACGTCGTGCTGGTCGGCATTCGGGACCTCGATCCGGCAGAGCGCGAGCACGCGCGCCGGTTCGGCATCCGGGTGTTCACGATGAGGGAGATCGATGAGCGCGGCCTGCGCGCAGTCATGGACGATGCGCTCGCGCTCGCGGGGCAGGGAACCGACGGGCTGCACGTCTCGCTCGACATGGACTGGATCGACCCGGACGAGGCTCCGGGCGTCGGAACGCCCGTGCGGGGCGGGGCCACCTACCGCGAGGCACACCTGGCGATGGAAATGCTCGCCGACGCGGGACGCATGGTCTCCATGGACGTGGTGGAGATCAACCCGGTGCTCGATCTCTACAACCGGACCGCGGAGCTGGCCGTGGGGCTCGTGGGTAGCGCCTTCGGGCTCCGGATTCTGTAACTCCTCCCTCCGAAAGCCGCAGCTTGAAACAGGCAGCCGGGCCCGCCGTAGAGCCATCAGGGGCCGGGTGTCTTGCCCCGCCGGGGTTCGATCGTCATATATGTAAGAGGCGGCGAGCCGCCGCCGGTGCTGCGATCGGCAACTCCATGCGCCTCACACTCTTAGAATCCGACCGGCGGTTTATTCAAACGGCCGAGTGCGCGATGCTCAGCATCGTCGCGCACGCCGCGGTCGTGTGGGCTGCCTTCGCGGTAACGGAAGGTGGCCGTCAGTTGCCCGCGGACGAACGGGACGCGCGCATCTTCTTCTTGCTCCCGCCCAACCGCGTCGACGTGCGGTCGCGTCAGATCGAGGTGGATCAGTGGGGGAAGCTGGGGTCGGATCTTGAGAACGGTCGCCGCACGATGACCGCGACGCCGGGCCTTTTCCTCCGCCGTCCCGCGACCGGCCGACGCGACGTCTCCGACAAGGCCGGCGCTCGCGGCCAGTTGCCGCTCGGCCTCGACGTGGGCCGCCCCGACTCCATCTTCAGCGTCCTCCAGGTGGACTCGACCGTGGAACGGTTCGAGGGCAGCGCCGCTCCGGCGTATCCACCCGAGCTGCTGGCCAAGGGCGCCGAGGGGACGGTGTACGTTCAGTTCGTCGTGGACACGACCGGACTCGTGGACACGAGCTCGGTGCGGGTCCTCTCGAGTCCGGATCCCCAGTTCGAGCAGTCGGTGCGCCTGGCACTCGGGCAGATGCAGTTCCGGCCGGCCAAGCGAAGCGGACAGAAAGTCCGCCAGCTGGTCGAGCAACATTTCCGCTTCATCATCACCCCGCCCCGGCAGATCGCAGACAACCATCGCGTCAGCTAGCCCCGGGGCGGAGCGTTCAGGGTTTGAGGCTGAACGGCCCCGAGCCAACCGCGGCCATGAGCAGCGCCGTGCCCAGCAGCGCCAGATTCTTCATGAACATGACCTGTTGCATCGTGGCCGCCGCGGGGTCGGTCAGGCCCCAGAAGCGGTGCAACATGAGGGTGACGGGGACCAGGAACAGGACCAGCAGCCAGGCCCCCCACCTCGCCTTGTAGCCGAGCGCTACGCTCAGGCCGCCCAGGATTGCCAGGACTCCGGAGAGGGGCACTGTGACCGACGCGAGCGGGACGCCCTGCGCCGCGGCGTAGGCGATGGTGGTTGCCCGGAAATGGCCGGGGCCCGCGATGAGGAAGATGGCGCTGAAGAGGAGGCGCCCCGCCGGCGCGAGGTACCGGCTGAGGGCGGGGAGGCCGGCGTCGTGCCAGAGACTGCCGACGGAAGGGGTCGAGATGGTCGTCACGGAAAAGCTCCTGTTCCGAGTTCACGACACGCGTGGCATAGTCCACATTCGTCGTCGGACCGAAGCATGAGCCACCGGACGACGCAGAGCCATCGGCAAACGACGGCGTCTGTCGTCTAGGCGACATCGAAGGGGAGCTGTCGTGTTCCCGTTGCTGGGGCTGGAGTGCGGGTCAGCGAGCGGGTCGTAACCGCCCCCTCGACCTTTCGGCCGGCGTCCCCGTTATTAGTTCAGGCCGGGGTCAGCGACCGGCCACCTTGAGGAGGCGACGTTTTGGTCCGAGCGGTAGGCTGGTACGCGATCGTCGGTGGTCTGGGGCTCGCTCTCGCCGGGTGCGGCGGCGATACCCCCATGGGTCCCACGCCGCTGATCGGTCTTGCCGCGAGCTCTGCTATGTTCACGGCGCTCCAGGGCGGAGCCGCTCCCGCGTCGGTCGCCATCGCCGTGCGCGATGCCGGGGGCGGGACGCTCACCGGTCTCTCCGCCGGGCCCGTCGTCTACACGGGCGCGTCGGGGTGGCTCACCGCGACCCTCGACAAGACGACCGCCCCGGCGACGCTCACGCTCACCGCCATGACGGGGAACCTCGCGAGCGGCAGCTACTCGGCCGACGTCCCCGTCAAGGCGACCGCGGGCAA
>Ga0070699_100002227_pt1 | contig 17514 bp, 18 predicted proteins | sample KBSK1503metaG_FD_65473 | JGI IMG/M metagenome (GOLD analysis project Ga0070699, IMG submission 65473) | Corn, switchgrass and miscanthus rhizosphere microbial communities from Kellogg Biological Station, Michigan, USA - KBS K1-50-3 metaG | ecosystem: Host-associated > Plants > Roots >... | reverse complement strand
CGTCTCACGCGCCGCAGCCGTCACCGGCATCGGAACGTCCATTTCATGCGCGGCGTCCAAACCCAGATCGAGGTCCTTGAGGAGGAGTTCGGGCGTGAAGGTCGTCGTCCAGTCGAGATTCACAAGCGCCGGGGTCTTGTACTGGGTGAAGATCGAACCCATCACGCTGTTATTCATGAATTCGAGGAACGCCTGCCGGCTCACGCCGAACTTCCCGGCAAGAAGCGTGATCTCGATGAGATTCTCGATGACGACGCCGAGCATGACGTTGTGGGCGATCTTGCAGATGCGCGCCCTGTCGGCCTCTCCGACGTAAAACACGCCCCGCGGTGCAAACGCTTCGACGATCGGCTTCACCCTGTCGAAGGCGGCCTTCGGACCAGATGCGACGCTCGACAGCTTGCCGGCACGGACACAGGCGCCATTGCCGCTGACCGAGGCGACCACGTATTCGGCGCCGCGCGCAGCGAGATCCTCACGGAGGCGCTCCGAGTCTTCTATTCCGATGCTCGAACAATCGACCAAGAGCTGCGGAGTGTGGTTCCGACCGTCGGTGAACACGCCCGTGCTTCCGAAGCAGACCTCGCGCACATCGTCGCCGGTCGCCACCATCGTGAAGAGGACGTCTACGGCGGCCAGGTCCTCAAGCTTATCGGCCAGCTTCGCGCCTTTCTTGGCCAACGGCTCGGCCTTGGACCGGGTCCTGTTCCATACCGTCAATCCGTGGCCCGCTCCGAGGACACGTTCCGCCATCGGATAACCCATCCGACCCAGCCCAACCCAACCGATGTTCATCCCGATTTCTCCTGTCGTTTCGTCAAATTGCCGCCGTGGCCGGCGAGGCGAGGAAGCGCGTCCGCCCGGTGGGACCGCTGAAGTCAACCGTCGGTCCGACGGGCACTATTCCGGTCGGATTCACCCACGTCTGACTTCCGTAGTAGTGACGCTTGATGTGCAGTAAATCGACCGTCTCGGCGACGCCGGGAAGCTGGTAGACGTCCTTGAGCCAACCCCAGACGTTCGGGAAGTCCGATAGGTGGCGGACGTTGCACTTGAAGTGTGAATAGTAGACGAGATCGAAGCGGACCGCGGTCGTGAACAACCGCACGTCGGCTTCCGTGAAGCGCGACCCCATCAGAAAACGTCTGTCGGCGAGCCGCAAATCGATGCGTTCCAGCGCTTCGAAGAGCTTCCACACCGCATCGTGATAAGCGGCTTCCTTAGTCGCGAAGCCCGCCCGGTAAACGCCATTGTTCACCGCGCTGTAGATCTCTTCGTTCACAGCGTCTATTTCAGACGCGAGATCGTCGGGATAGAGATCGACCGGGGAATCTCCCCATTCGTCGAAATCCCGGTTGAGCATCCGAATGATCTCGGACGATTCGTTGTTGACGATGGTCCTGGCCTCGGTGTCCCAAAGCACCGGCACCGTAGCGTGACCTGAAAAGTCCGGATCCGCATCTCGGTAGATCTCGTACAAGAACCGCCGTCCGGTCACGGCGTCGATTTCTCCTCCGAAGGTCCATCCGTTCTCCAGCATGTCGGAATGGACCACCGTCATCGGCACTGCGGCCTCGAGCTTCTTCAGCTTCCGGACCATGATCGCCCTGCTGGCCCAGGGGCACGCGAGGGAAACGTACAATCGGTAGCGGCGCGCCGCGGGCGGATAGCGCCCTTCCGCGGATATGGATTCCCGGAACGTGGACGATTGTCTGACGAATGCGCCGTCATGGTTGTCGCGACGGCCCGGGTGCCACCGGCCTTCGAGCAAATACCCCATCGCGCCTATCCGATGTTTTCGTTCTTGGCGCGCATGAAGTCATCCGGCGCATCCGGCACGCACTCGCGCGAATAAACGCAATCCGTGCTTTCGATTTCGACCGTCACGCCCCTTCCTGAATCGGTCTCCCGTGCAGCCATCATCGTTTCCTCGCGTCTCAACAATGCCACCCTCAAGGTACGCCCGATGGACGCGGGTGCGGACGCTCCCGCGCAAGACACTGCGTTCTCCAACGAAGAACGAGCACCGTTGCTCTGGGGAGAACACGCCGTTCCGCAATTGTCCCTTAGCGGATGAGGGGTGTTTTGCGACGATCACAGACTACGGCCCGATGCGAAGCGCCGGCCGGCAGTACAAATCAAAATGCCGAACGACCTCAGAGCAGTCGACCTCAATCTGCTGAAGGCCTTCGACGCCATCCTCACAGAGGGCGCCGTCACACGAGCAGGGAATAGGATCGGCCTGTCGCAACCCGCGATGAGCGCGGCTTTGGTGCGTCTGCGCGACCTGTTTGAAGACAGATTGTTCGTGAGAACTCCGGGGGGAATGGAACCGACGGCGCGCGCGAGACAGCTGGCCGGCCCGATACAGCGTGCGCTCCGCGAAATTGAAGACGCGCTCCGGAATTCTCCGGAATTCGATCCAGCGCGCGCCCGCCGCACTTTTGTCGTTGGGATGACCGAATACGCCGAGGTCGCCCTGGTCGAGAGGCTTACCGAACTGCTGCGGCAGCAGGGCGACTCGATCGACCTGCGACTGCGCTCGATTGCCAAGGTCGAATACCTCGATCTCCTGGACGAGGGCGGCATCGACGCGTTCGTGGGTCATGCGGACGCAGTGCCCCCTAGGTTTGTTTCGACCTCCCTGCTCAAGGACCCGCTGGTTCTCCTGGCGCGGAGAGGCCATCCGATCTTCAAGACACAAATCAGTATGGAAGATCTTGTGAAGTGGCCGCAGATCCTCGTGTCGCCGACCGGTGAAGCGCGCGGCGCTGTCGACCCAATTTTGAAGCGCAAAGGTGTCGAACGACGCGTCGCCTTGACCGTAGGCACCTATCTCGGCATACCGCTGGCGCTGCAGAACTCGGATCTTACCTCAAACGTGCCGCAGCAGATCGCGGCGCGCCTCTCCAATGTGCTCCCGCTCCGGGCGGCACCGCTGCCGTTCCGCCATGTCGTCGCGAGCGAATTGGTGTGGCACAGCAGAAACGAAGCGGACCATGCCCAGAGCTGGCTGCGCCGTCTGATACGCGAGGCCGCTCGGCCGTAGTCAGGCGGCAGCCGGCTCGATGCCATGCTGTAAGATGGGGTGGCGCATCGTCACCAGTTCCTCGGCTGCGGTCGGATGCACCGCCATTACCGCATTGAAATCCGATTTGGTCGCGCGCATCTGCACCGGGATCGCGATGATCTGTATCAACTCGCCCGCATCCGGCCCCACGATATGGCAGCCGACGACGCGTTCCGTGCGGCCGTCGACGACCAGTTTCATCAAGGACTTCGATCCGCTGCCGGACAGCGTCGCCCTCATAGGCCGGAAAGTCGTCTTGTAGATGTCGACGCGTCCCAGCGAGGCAACAGCCTCTTCCTCGGTCATGCCCACCGCCCCGACCTCGGGCTCGGAGAACACCGTGGTCGGAACCACGGCATGGTCGACGGCAGTCGGCCGACCGCCGAATACTGTATCGGCGAATGCGTGCCCTTCCCGGATCGCGACCGGCGTCAGGTTGACGCGATTTGTCACGTCGCCGACGGCAAAGATTCCCGGCGTGGTGGTTTGCGAAAACCTGTCGACCTTTACCGCCCCTCTGGCCACTACCTCGACTCCGGCGCGGTCTAGGTGAAGCGAACTGGTGTTCGGACGGCGGCCCAGGGCGAACAGCACCTTGTCCGCGACGATCGGGGTGACACCTTCTACCCCCACCCGATATCCACCGTCAGAAGGAGCGATCGAAGTCACTTTGGCGCCGCACAGAACCCGGATGCCCTTGCGCTCCAGCTCGGCCTTCAGATGCGACCGCACGTCGGCATCGAAACCGCGGAGGATGTTCTCGCCGCGATAGACGAGAGTGACCGAGCTGCCGAGGCCCGCGAAGACACAAGCGAACTCCACCGCGATGTATCCGCCGCCCTGCACCACGATGGATCGCGGAAGCCCGCGGAACTCGAACACGTCGTTGGAGGAGATCGCGTGCTCGACGCCGGGAATGGGATCGCCCGGGTGCGGCCAACTGCCGGTCGCGATGAGCACATTCGAAGCGCGCACGAGCTCTCCGGAGGCCTCAAGGCGGACCGTGCGGCTGTCATCGAACGACGCGCGTGATTTGACGTGTTCCACGCCGACGCGGTCGAGATTTCCGGTGTAGGTGGCTTCGAGCCTCGCGATCTCCCGGTCTTTGTTCGCGACCAGCGTTCCCCAATCGAAGCTGGCCCCTGCCACCGTCCACCCGTATCCAGCGGAATCCTTGAACTCGTCCGCGAAGCGGGATGCGTAGACGAACAGCTTCTTCGGCACACAGCCCCTGATCACACAGGTGCCGCCGATCCGGTGCTCCTCGGCGAGCATCACCTTCGCGCCGTGGGAGGCCGCGACGCGCGCGGCCCTGACGCCGCCCGAGCCGCCGCCGATGACGAAGAGATCGACCTCCTTCATGGGGAGCCTCAGATCGCACTGATGGCCGGATCGGCGAAGTGACGTCGGTACTCCTCTATCGCCCCCGACTCGTCCAATTCGCCCTCGCTCTTCGCAACGACCACTGTCGCGACCGCATTTCCGATCATGTTGATGAGACCACGCCCCATCGACATGAAGCGCTCCACGCCAAGAAGGAGCGCCAGTCCCTCTACCGGCAGCGTTCCGACCGCCGCCAGCGTCGACGCAAGGATCACGAAGCCGGCGCCCGACACGCCGCCCACGCCCTTCGAAGTGATCATCATGATGGCGACGAGCCCGATCTGCTGCGTCACGGAAAGGTTTATCCCGTAGGCCTGGGCGATGAATAGCGTCGAAAGCGAAAGGTAGATGGAAGTGCCGTCCTGATTGAGCGTGTACCCGGTAGGCAGGACCAACGCGACGATCGGCTTGGCGCACCCAAGCTTCTGCATCTTCTCCATGAGCCTGGGCAGGACGCTTTCCGAGTTCGACGTGCTCAGCATGATGAGGATCTCTTCCTTGATGTAGGAGAGAAATTTCAGCAGCCGGAAGCCATAGAGCCTGGCGACGAGGCCGAGCACAACGAAGACGAAAAAGGCCATCGCGACGTAGGTGCTCAGCACCAAAAGCGCGAGCGAGCCCAAAGACGAGAGTCCGAATGCGCCGACGGTGAAGGCCATGGCGCTGAACGCCGCAATCGGCGCGTAGCGGATGACGATTGCGATGACGCCGAAGAGCGCGGCCGACAGGCGATCGATCGTCTCTTCGATCCTGCGACCCTTTTCCCCCATGGCCAAGACGGCGACGCCGAACAGAACCGCGAAGAACATGATCTGCAGCACGTCGCCATGGACGAAGGCTCCGAGCGCGTTGTCGGGCACGATGTTTAGAAGGAAATCGAGAACCGAGTGTTCCTTGGCGGCGCCGGAGAGCTTCTCCACGACGGCATGCTGGGATTCGCTCGGGGCGGGCGGCGACATGCCCGAACCGGGATGGAAAAGGTTGCCGGCCACCAAGCCGACCACGAGAGCCACCGTCGTGACGACCTCGAAGTAGACGACTGCCTTCACGCCAACCCGTCCGACCTTCTTCAGATCGCCCATGCCCGAAATGCCCGCGACGACCATGAGGAATACGAGCGGCCCTATCACCATCTTCACCATCTTGATGAAGAGTTCGGCGAAAGGTTTCAGCGCTGCTCCGATCTGGGGAAACATCCATCCCGCCAGCGCGCCGAGAATCATCGCGACCAGGACCTGGGTCGTGAGATTGAAGTACCATTTCGATGGTTTGCCGCCCGCCCGCGTCGACTCAGTGTGCATATTTCCCTCTATTCGGCCGCGGCGCGCCAGGAAGATGCGACCCCGCGCCGATGAGGCACGCTGAAGTCCTGCTCCGGTCCGAGCGGAACGATCCCGCCCGGATTGAGCCGCACATGGCTGATGTAGTAGTGCCGCTTGATGTGATCGAAATTGACGGTGCCCGCGACTGCGGGCCATTGATAGAGCTCGCGCGCGAATTCCATGAGGTTCGGATAGTCAGCGATCCGGCGTACGGTGCACTTGAAGTGCACGTAGTAGACCGCATCGAACCGGATCAGCGTCGTGAACAGCCGCCAGTCCGATTCCGTGATCCTGGATCCGCAAAGATAGCGGCGGGTTCTGAGCAACTCTTCGAGCTCATCCAGGGCGCCGAAGACCTGGCCGACCGCCTCCCCATATTTCGCCTGGCTCGCAGCGAACCCCGCGCGGTAGACCCCGTGATTGACGTCGCGGTACAGCCTTTCGTTCAGAGAATTGATCTCGGACCGCAGGTCCTCCGGATAGAAGTCGGGGGCCCGGTTGACGACCCAGGGATCGAACGCGGAGTTGAGCATCCGCATGATGTCGCCGGAGTCGTTGCTGACGACAGTCGAAGTATGCGTATCCCACAGGACGGGAACCGTCACGCGGCCGGTGTAGCGCGGGTCCGCGCGACGATAGATCTCGTGGAGGTAAGCGCATCCATTTGCACGGTCCCCGGTCGCGCCGGGATAATCGGCGAACGACCACCCCTCGCCGTGCGTCCAAGGCGCGACGATCGAGACCGGGATGCATTCCTCAAGACCCTTCAACGCGCGCATTATCAGCGCGCGGTGGGCCCAAGGACAGGAAAGAGCCGCGTAGATATGATATCGCCGATTTTCGGCGGGGAAGCCGGACGACCCGTCGGCGGTGACGAACCCGCGAAACGCCGACGCCGGCCGCACGAACGCTCCGTCGTTCGAGCGGCGGTACCGCTCGTCGTCGGCGAGCCATTCGCCATCGACCAGCATTCCCATAGGAAAACCCGATCAGGCCGCGTCGCCGAACGCGGCCGCGCGCTTCGTCTGATGCTCCTCCCGAATTCCAGGATACTGCTCGGACAAAAGCGAACCCGGATAGAAGGCAGTTTTGAACGAAGGTCGGCTCTTGATCCTGGCCAGCCAAGCCCTCACGCCCGGTTTGTCCTTCCACAGGAATTCATAGCCGAGGTCTTCCATGCGAATCATCGCCGGAAGCACGCAGAAATCGGCAAGAGTGAGCGTCGGACCGAGTAGGTAGTCGTTCGCCGCGAGCGCAGCCTCCATTCTCGCGACCGTCTTTCTGATGCTGTCTTCCGCGCTCTTCAGCTTGTCGGTGCTGAAGCCCTTGGTCTTGTCCATTTCGCCGAGAAACTTGTCGCGCAACGGCTTCGATTTCGCGAGAGTTTCAAACTCGTCGTCGGTCATCCCGGAGAAATGGCGCGCGAAGGCCGCATTGTACGAAGGGAAGCGCACCGCGACAGTCGGCACCTCCTCGAAGAAGCGGAGCCAGGCGCGCATCTTGGCCCTGTCTTTGCTGCCCGCCGGGGTGAGCGAGATTTTGGGATACTCCTCGTCGAGGTATTCCATGATCACGGACGAATCGATGATTGGGGCGCCGCCATCGACCAGCGTCGGCACCACTCCGTTCGGATTCAGCTTGAGATATTCGGGCTTGAGCTGCTCGTTCTGGAAAAGCTTGAGCTTGTGCTCGACAAATTCCAGGTTCTTCTCGGCGAGCGTCAGGCGGACCTTCTGGCTGCACGTCGATTGCGGAGCATCGTAGAGTTCGAGCATGACCGTCTCCGTTTGTCCGTATTGCTTCAGTAGACGTTCGCGATGGGCAGCTCTTCCGCCGGGAAGAGGGAGATCACCTGGCAGCCTTTGTCGGTGACGACGACTTCCTCCTCGATGCGAGCGGCGGAATAGCCATCGGTCGCAGGGCAGTAGGTCTCGATCGCGAACACCATGCCTTCCTTGATCTCGGTGGGATGGTCGAGCGACACGATGCGCGAGATGATCGGCCGTTCGTGCAGCGCCAGGCCCAGCCCGTGGGCAAATTGCAGACCGAACGCCGACATCTCGTCGGGAAAGCCGAATTCTCCGGCCTTTGGGAACGCCTCGCAGATACGCGCGGTCGATGCACCAGGTTTGATGCGCGCCATCGCATTGTCGAGCCACTCGCGCGCCTTCTTGTAGGCGTCGCGCTGGGCGTCGGTGGCGCGCCCGACGTTGAAGGTTCGGTAGTAGCAGGTGCGGTAGCCCATGAAAGACTGGAGGATATCGAAGAATGCCTGGTCACCGGGGCGGATCATCCGATCGGTGAAATTGTGCGGATGCGGGTTGCAGCGTTCGCCCGAAATTGCGTTGATCGCTTCGACGTCGTCCGAACCGTGCGTGTAGAGAAACTTGTTTACTTCGGCGACAAGATCGTTTTCCGGGACGCCGGGGCGGAGCTTCTCGTTGATCAGATCGTAGGCGCCGTCGACCATCGCGGCGGCTCGGTTCAGCAGCGCGATTTCATCCACGCTCTTGATCTCGCGCGCTTCCAGCATGGTCTGCTGGCCATCGACGATCTTCAGGCCCAGCTTCTGCAACTGAAACATCATAGGCGGCTCGATGATGTCGATGCCGATCGGCATCTTCTCCACGCCGGCCTCCTTGAGCAGCCCGTAGATTTCCTTGGCGTGCCTTTCCATCAGTCCGAAATCCGGGTGCACGGTGCCGCGCAATCCCACGAGACCGGCCCTCATGTTTTCCGGCTCAAGCCAAGGACAGAAAAGCTTATGGTGTACCGCCGCGGATCCGAAATCCCAGAGAATGGGCTCGCCACCGCGCGCGAGAAGCACCCAGCGCGAAAGTTTGTCGCGTTCCCATTCGCCAATCTTTGTCGAAGTTATGTAGCGGATGTTGTTGACGTCGAACGTGATGAGGGCGCCCAGTTCGGAGTTCTCCAGCGCCTGACGCACGCGAGCGATGCGATATTTGTGCAGACGGCGGTAGTCGACGCGTTCCTCGAAGTCCACGCCCATCGTGCCCAGGGCAGGAAGATGACGACCCCAATTGAACCGCGGATTGATGTCGTCCGGATTGACTCTCCGGAGACTCCGGCTGACGTCGTCCATTCATACCTCCCTATTAGGCCCGCCGGCGTAGCGACCCTCGGCCAGCGGTGACGGGACAGTGGTGCTGCGCGAAGGGCTGCACAAATCGAATGACGCTATGTCCTACATCCACCGCACTGATGCCCCCCGCAGAGTACCGCGGCTTGCTCGTAGAGCGATGCGGGCCGGGTGGCGCCGAAAAGGCTGCTGCCGGCGAACGCGATCCCTCCGTGCGGCTTTCGCGCGTCGGCTAACGGGAGCTAGCCTTATGCAATCGGTTGCAGCGTTCTCGATTCTGGGACACTGTGTGCTGCATCGGAAACCATGACCGATAAGTTCGAAGACATACGCACCTTCATCACCGTCGTTCAGGCGAAAGGCTTCGCCGGCGCCGGCGAACGGCTTGGCGTGGCGAAGTCGGCGATCAGTCGGCGCGTCAGCGACCTGGAAGACAGGCTCGGCACCCGACTTCTGCACCGGACAACGAGGGAGGTCAGCCTCACCGAGTCGGGCGCCGATTTCTATGACCGCGGGATCAAGCTGTTGGCCGATCTGGAGGAGGCCGAGGACTTCGCTTCAAAGGGACGAAACAGTCCCATTGGCAAGCTGCGCGTGACTGCTCCGGTCTCGTTCGGCATCTCCTGCATGGCCCCGGTCCTCGGCGAGTTGTCTGCGCGCTATCCCAGACTCTCAGTTCAGATGGAGTTTCTGGATCGCCACACTGATTTGGTGAGAGAGGGATTCGACGTGGCGGTAAGAATCAGCCGCATGAAGGACTCTTCGCTCATAGCGCGCAAGCTGGCGCCGATTCGGCACGCCGTCTGCGGTAGCCCTGACTATTTCCGGAAGCATGGACAGCCAAAAGTCCCTGCCGACCTCGAGCATCACAAGGCGCTGCAGTACTCCTACGCCGACCCCCGGCAGGCGTGGCAATTCATCGGAAGCGATCCGGTGCTGGTCCCCTCGGATTTCAGCTGCAACAATGGCGACGTGTTGAGGGAAATGGCGGCCGCCGGCTGCGGCCTTGCGTTCCTGCCAACATTCATCATTCACCGCGCCGTCGAGGAAGGCAGGCTCGAAACCTGCCTCACGGAGTATTCGCGCGAAACGATCGGGCTCTACGCGGTCTATCCTTCGACGAGGAATTTATCGGCGAAGGTGCGGGTCTTCATCGATCTAATGGTCGAAAGGTTCGGGGACAAACCTTTCTGGGACCGCGCCATCTTCAAGGATGGGAAATAGCCCGTTCCGTTCACGCGTGAGCGGCGGCCACAAGCTTCGAGTCCGCCGAGAACCGGCCGATGCTGGTGAACACGAACGCGATCAGCCAGAGAAGTGGCCCCGCAAGGCCCGGCCACCAGGGAATAAGTCCGGGCATCAACACGAACAGCACGAAGGGAATGTCCGCAAACGCTATGAGCGTACCGTTCATCCAGTAGCCCTGCTTGTCGTTGCGCCAATTCAGGATCACTGCCATCAGGATGCCGGCCAACGCGAAGAAAAGAAGATAAAACGCATCCTGCAGAAGTCTGCCGCGCACCATGCCGGCCGACTGCTCCGCCAAGGCATAAACTGTGTTCGCTGCGACCAAGTGGAAGACACCCCACAAAACATAAAACACGGCGCCGATCCTAGCAGCCCATTTTCCCATCTGCATAAGTCGGCTCCCTGGCCCCTACCCGGCGGCGAGATTGAGCCGGATTGCTTGCACTGCCAACCCCGCAGACGTTCTCATTCGTGGCGCTCACCGTCGCTCCCCGGAGAACGATTGAGAGGGAGATATTCGAGCAATCGAGTTCGACGGTTGCGGCCGGATCGAAACAAACTGTCGAGGCTTGCAATTTCGCAGCGAGATCGCTGATAGTGATGCCACGGCTCTCGCGACAAGATCCACATCCGTTGAAGAGCCTCCTGCCCCACCAAGGCTCATCGCACGAATGACCGACTATTCGTTCGAATGTGTGAACGATAAGCGCTCAGCACGGGTCGATCGCGTGCTAAGAAGACTCAACGAGGTTGAGAATGTTGAGAATTCCACGTCGCTATAGCCACTTCGTCTTTGGGGTTATTCAATCGGGATTGACCAGTTCCATCGCCGCCGCAGTCGCCATGCCAACCTTCGCGAAGGGGTCGTTGACCCGGGCATAATTATTCCGGCGCACCGCGATTTCACGTTCTACGTCGTGGAATAGCGATCGCCATCGCTCCCTTTTTTAGGGCAGCTGCGGCCTGCTCCAATATTTGTCCTTGGCTACCTTGGTTTGAACCCCGACGCCACTGACCGTCAGCTGGGTCAGATTGCCGCGAACACCTGCGAACAATCTGTCTATGATCAAGCAGTGGTTGTTTGCATAATAAATCATAATTGACGCCTCGTACAAACCTGTTAATATGGTGAAACCCAATCGCGCAAACTGACTGACATGAACTGCGGCGTTGCGTGGGATTGCCCAGCCGTCGCCACAGACGACGTCGCAAGGATCAGAGGTAGTGCGCTGGCAGGAGGGTAATGATGAGGGTTTCTCTGGTTGGTGCGACTGGCAATGCCGGATCCCGAATTCTTGCCGAGCTTGCCCAGCGGGGTCACCAAGTCACAGCCATCGTTCGGCATCCAGAGAGAGTGCCGCAACTCGACGGCGTCATCGCGAAAGAATGTGACGCCAATCGCGTTGATGATCTCGCGTCGATGCTCAGAGACCACGACGTTGCAGTCAGCAGCGTCCATTTCTTGGACGGCCAGGCCGACAAGTTGATCGACGCCATGCGCCAAGCGCGCGTGCCTCGTTACGTCGTCGTTGGCGGCGCGGGTAGTCTTGATAACGGCAACGGCGTCAAGCTAATCGATGCGGGCGACGTACCCGAAGCATACAAGGCGGAATCGCGGGCAGGCTGCGTGTTCCTCGACGTGCTTCGGCAGACAAGTGATATCGACTAGACGTTTCTCTCGCCGTCGGCGCAGTTCGTTGCCGGCGAGCGCACAGGCGTTTTCAGACTCGGAACCGACACGGTGCTGCGCGATGCAACCGGTCGAAGCTGGATTTCCTACGAGGACTACGCCGTCGCGTTGGTCGACGAGATCGAGCGGCCGTGCCATTCGCGGTGTCGATTCACCGTTGGCTACTGATGCAACCTAAGGCTACCAATGCGATGTTGATCGGCAAAACCATCTTTATCAGCGGCGGTTCGCGCGGAATTGGTCTCGCGATTGCGCTGCGCGCAGCCCGCGATGGCGCCAATATTGCGATCGCGGCCAAGACGTTGAAACCGCATCCTTCGCTGCCAGGAACGATCGGCACGGCAGCGCAACAGATCGAGGAAGCCGGCGGACAAGCGCTCCCGCTCGTCTGTGACATCCGAGAGGAGGAACAGGTCGAGGCAGCGGTTGCTGCGACTGTCGCTCGGTTCGGCGGCATCGACATCTGCCTGAATAACGCCAGCGCCATACGACTGAGAACGATTCTCGACACGCCCATGAAGCGCTACGATCTGATGAACGCCGTAAACGCACGCGGCACCTTTCTGCTCACGCAGAAATGCTTGCCGCATCTCCTGAGGGCCGAAAACCCGCATATCCTTACGATTTCGCCGCCGCTCCACATGGAGGAACGCTGGTTCGCTCCCCACACGGCATATTCGATCTCGAAGTCCGGCATGAGCCTCGTGATGCTCGGCGTCGCCGGTGAATATCGTGGACGTGTTGCCGCCAATTCTCTTTGGCCGCGAACGGCGATCGATACCACCGCGATGGCCGAGTTTAAGTCACATCTCGATATCGGTCCGTTACGCTCACCGGACATGATCGCCGATGCCGCCTATTTAGTCCTCACGTCGGATGCAAAGACCGTGACCGGTAATTTCTTTGTAGACGAGGTGCTGGCCGCTCACGGCGTCGTGGACCTCACCCGCTACAATCCGCCTGGTGTTGCCGATATCGACATAATGCCCGATCTGTTCGTACCGAGTCTCCGCGAGCTCGCGAGAAAGAGGAAATGAGGAACCGCGACCATCGTTATAAAGCGGCACCCCTCTTGGCGCGTCTAGGACTGCGCGACTTCGGCTCGGGCAACCCGCTTTCGACAACCAATTCCCGGGAACGCGCGATCAGGCCTGGCGCAAGGGCGTCAGCCACGCCGAGCAAGCGCAAACTTGCTCGCGCAAAGCGCTCTTCATGTTCGGTAATATTTCCTGTCTCAGCAAGCGCTGTTAGTTCTGCGATGAGAAGCCACGGAAAGACCCTGAGCCAATATTCATGGCCGCCGGCTGGGCGCAAGATTCCGGCTTCCACTGCGGCGGTCTCGGCCCTCACCATGAATGGCGTGGCTACCTTGTAAAATTCGTCCACGAAGACGTAGGGACGGCCGAGCACCCAACGGATCGCCGGATCCTGCCACAAGGTGCGCATTACGACCCGCGCGCCGACGCAGGGGAGCAACTCGACGCGTTCCGCCTTTTCCAGGATGCTACCGGTGCGGTCGGCGACTCGTTGCAGCGACGCGGCGACGAGTGCGGAGACGACCTCGTCTATGGATTTGAAGTGGTTGTAAAACGAGCCATACGCCACGTCCGCCTGCTCGGTTATGTCGTTCACAGTCGTGCCGTCGATCCCTTTGCGCCGAAAAACGAGCTCGGCGGCAGCGAGAATTGATTCGCGCGTCCGTTGGCGTCGCCGCTGGTTACGATTGGCAATAGTGGACGGGTCGCCTTTGATGATCTTGGTGGCCATCGAATCTCTGAATTGCCGCAACAGGCTCGCTGAGCCGGCACACTTGCACCGAGGGAAGCAGACCCTAACATCATTGTCGCCGCAGGTCGATTCCGCGCTCGATGTATCAATACTGACAGATAATTCAAATAGCGATCTTCTAAAGAATCTTCGCACATATCGGGGCGGCCCCACGCGCTTCGCGTGAGAGTTCAAGCCCCAAACCGCTGCCGTCAGGGGATGGACGCGCCTGCAGGCTAGTCGTGCAGCATCATATTTGAATTCATCGTCACTATTGACAGTCAGTCTAATTCAGGGTTACTTGGGCCAACGATAGACGAGTGCCTCTGGTCAGTCGCGCGGCAAGGCGCGGCGGGGTCGCGGGAGGAAGGGCATGAATCGCGTTGGCCATTTCATCGCCGGCGAATTGTTGCCGACAGACACTGGTTCGCAAATTTTCAATCCATCAAATGGGAAGCCCTCTGCAATCGCGGCGATCGGTACACAGGCTGAGGTCAATCGGGCTGTCGCTGCCGCCCGCGTTGCCTTTCCGGCTTGGTCCGCACAGGGGTTACAGAATCGCGCGACCGTAATGCTCAAACTGCGCGGTGCGCTCCAGAACGCCCGTCATGAACTTGTCGATATCGTGGTCGCCGAACTGGGGAAGACCCTCGCCGATGCTGGCGCCGAGGTCGATCGCGCCATCGAGGTGCTGGGCCAGTCGGCCTCGATCGGCAGTTGGTACGGTGGCGCGTTCAGCCCGGGCGTGTCGAGTGGCGTCGACGCGATGGAGGTTCGCTTTCCCATTGGAGTAGTCGTGGCGATCAGTCCTTTTAACTTCCCGGTGCTGATCCCCGTCGTGCAGAGCGCAATAGCGCTCGCTTGCGGCAACACCGTTGTCCTCAAGCCGAGTGAGCGCGATCCTTCGGCCACGCTCCGCGTCGCTGAGATATTTTCCCGCGCTGGCCTTCCTCAGGCGTTTTCAACGTTGTGCTCGGCGGCAAGGCAATTGTTGACCGTCTGGTTGATCATCCTGACGTCGCAGGCATCAGCTTTTTTGGCTCGACACCTGTCGCGAAAGCGATTCGCATCGCCGGTGTCAGCCGCAACAAGCGCGTCCAGGCGTTCGGGGGCGGGAAGAACCACATGGTGGTGTTGCCGGACGCCGACCTCGACTTTGCTGCGGATGCGGCCGTGTCCGCTGCCTACGGTGCGGCAGGGCAGCGTTGCATGGCAGTTTCAGTGGTGGTTGCTGTCGGGACGATTGGTGACGCCCTCGTCCACAAGATCAAAGACCGACTGGCCAGGTTGCGCACAGGTGATCCCGCCGAGGCCGCCACCGAGGTCGGCCCACTGATCAAAGCCGAAAGTCGCGATCGGATCGCGTCCTATCTGGCCAATGCTGCATCTGAAGGCGCGTCAGTCGTGGCCGATGGCCGCGGCGTCGTGACGAAGGGTGACGGATGGTTTCTCGGTCCTAGTTTGGTTGACCACGTACGCCCTGGAATGTCACTGCATTCCGATGAATTGTTCGGCCCCGTGTTGTCGGTTGTCCGTGCCGGCAGTTACGAGGAGGCCGTCGCGATCACCGCACGGCACCCGCTCGGCAACGGAGCAGCGATCTTCACCAATGATGGCGGGTTTGCTCGCCGTTTCGTGGACGAGGTCGAGGCAGGTCAAATCGGCATCAATCGGCCCGCAGGCCCGACGCAAACCCCAACAAAGTCGACCTCGCTTTTCCGACGGCGCAATAATCCGGGAGTCCGATGGCATGCGTTTTGTTGGTTACGTCAAGTCCGGTGGCCGCGATCCGCAAGACCGCATGATGGGTGTGGTGATCGGCGATATGGTCGCGCCGCTCGCCGCTATCGATGCGTTTTATGACGATCTATTAGTCTGGAAGCAGCGGGCATCGGAACTGAAAAAGGGCGAAATCCCACTCGCCGACCTACCTCTCGCGCCGCCAGTGCCGCGCGATGCGAAGATCGTTTGCGCTGCCATCAACTACGTCAAGCACGGGGCTGAAGCGAAGCTCCCGACACCAACCTTCCCGAACCTGTTCGCGCGATGGGCATCCGAGCTCGTCGTCGATGGAGCGCACATACCGGTGCCGGCTGCTGAACCGGACGGCCTCGACTGGGAGGTCGAGCTGGCCGCCATCATAGGCGCCACCGCCATTGATGCTGACGATAAGGCCGCCGCAGCAAGCATATTCGGATACACGGCCGCTAACGATGTCAGCGGCCGCGCGGCGCAGCTTCAATCCGTAACGCTGAGCACCGGCCAGTGGGCGCTGGGAAAGAATGTGGACAAGAGTTGCCCCATCGGTTCGTTCATCGTAACGGCGGACGCCATTTCCGTTGCGAATTTGAAGCTCGAGACCATCGTGGACGGGCGGGTCATGCAGTCTGGCACTACGGCGGAGATGGTGTTCAGCATTCCGGAGCTCATCGCGTTTGCGTCCCGCCACGTCACGCTGCGGCCCGGCGACGTCATCCTGACAGGGACACCGGATGGGGTCGGGATCGGCCGTAATCCCCGCGTCTACATGAAGCCAGGCGCCTCGCTCACCACGCGGATCGAAGGGCTGGGCAGCATCACCAACAAGATCGTCGACAGCACGCATCGCAAGTGACGAAAAGCATGGAGCATCGAAATGGCGCGCGTTGAACGAACCATCGAAGGGCCGATCGCGGTCGACACCACCATTCCAGATAGTGCCCTGACGCGTGAGCAGGTCATCGCGCGCAATCTGAAGGTGGTCGAGGCGCATTTCCACAATGAGACACCGGAGCATGTCGAGAAAGCAATCGCTCTTTATGGCGACACGATCAGCTGGGAGGCGCCTACGCGTGGCGTCGTGATGAATGACAAGGACCAAATCCTGGAAGCTTATCGCGCGATCTTCCGATCTGTCGCCTATCGTCGCGTTGTCCCCTTGCGCCGGTTCGCGACCGAGCAGTTCGTGTTCGACGATCAGGTAGGCCACGTTACCCTGGTAGGCAACGAAATGCCCAACATTCCTTATCCGGTGGGGGCCGAGCTTGCTGTACGCCTGACCCACCTTTTCGAGATGAAGGACGGTAAGATCGTTCGCGAAATCGCCTACGAGATGTGGCGCGAGGAGGGAGCCCCGAATGCGGTCGACTTCATACCGCCAGGCACCAAGGAAATCAAATTCAGCCCTCCTGTCGCTGTAACCTGAGGCCAAGAGATGATGTGGAAGATCCCTTGTGGGCTTGTAAGCGCCGCCGCTCGGAGTTTGCCATCGGGTCCGCGCACGACGCCACCCAGATGAGTCGCTGATAGGAACGAGCAATCTGCCATGAAGCCATTGCGTACGTTACTAACCGAACCTCGGCGCATCGACGATGATTGCCTCCGTCGCCTCTTCTTAGATGCGCGCACGCATAACGGCTGGCTCGACAAGCCTGTGCCGGATACCATGCTTCGCGAGATCTATGAGCTCCTCAAATTTGGGCCGACAAGCGCGAATACGCAGCCAATGCGGCTGCTGTTCCTCCGCACTGCGGCTGCCAAGGAACGCCTCAGACCGCACCTTGCACCCGCAAATGTCGATAAGACCATGACGGCTCCAGTTACAGCTATTATTGCCTACGATCTAGGCTTTTATGAGCATCTGCCCAGGCTGTTTCCACATCGGCCGAATGCGAAAGTTATGTTCGAAGGCAACTTGCCGCTGATCGAAATGACAGCCTTTCGCAACGGCAGCGTCCAGGGGGCCTACCTGATTATCGCCGCGCGCGCTCTCGGACTGGACTGTGGGCCAATGTCGGGATTCGACAATGCCGGCGTGGATGTCGAATTTTTCGCAGGCACCCGAGTGAAATCAAATTTCCTGTGCAACCTCGGCTATGGAGATCATTCGAAGGTTTTCGACCGCTTACCCCGCTTTGATTTTGCTTCTGTTTGCACTCTTCTTTGATCGTCCGCA
>Ga0070699_100002225_pt1 | contig 17516 bp, 17 predicted proteins | sample KBSK1503metaG_FD_65473 | JGI IMG/M metagenome (GOLD analysis project Ga0070699, IMG submission 65473) | Corn, switchgrass and miscanthus rhizosphere microbial communities from Kellogg Biological Station, Michigan, USA - KBS K1-50-3 metaG | ecosystem: Host-associated > Plants > Roots >... | reverse complement strand
CGAGCCGGCCCCAGATGGCGGTCTTGCCGCCGAGCAGGCGCGCGCGCACCCACGCGTACTTCGTGCCCGTGTAGGGGTGGTCCTTCTCGTCGACCACGATGTTCTTGCTGTAGTCCGAGCCGCCCCAGCCCTGGACGTAGGAGTAGACGTGCTTGTACTCCGTTCCCTGGGCGTAGGGAGGCTGGCGCACGGTGTACTCGTTCAGGGTGATCGCGTGGGAGTCGCGGGGCATCTCGCCGCGGCGCGGGTGGTCGTAGGGCCACTCCATCGACATCAGCTCGGACTCGATGTCGAGCTTGCGGCCCGCCTCCAGCAGGAGGACGTTCAGGCCGTGCGACGTGAGGACGTGGGCGGCCATGCCGCCGGCGGCGCCGGAGCCGACGACGATCGCGTCGTAGACGGTGGTGAGATCGGCCTCTTTCGGGGCCGGGGGTCGAACCTGGAAAAGCATGGATAGAAGCCTCGTGCTATTGCGGAAGCTGGAGTCTAACCTAGAATCTCCGGCACGCCGATGGGCCTGATGCGGTCGCTGCTGCTCGCCGGGTCCGAGAGCCGCTGGCTGCGCGCTCAGGCCACGCGCCGTGCCTTCGTCCGCCGGGCGGTCTCCCGTTTCATGCCGGGCGAGAGCCTGGAGGACGCGCTGGGCACCGCCCCCGCCCTGAATCAGGACGGCATCGGTCTCGTCCTCACGCGCCTGGGCGAGAGCGTCTCGGACGCCGCGGAAGCGGATGCGGTCGCCGCCCATTACCTCGACGCGCTCGAACGGATCCGCGCCGGCAACATCGCCGCTGAGATCTCCGTCAAGCCGACCCAGCTCGGCCTCGACATGGAGCCGGAACGTTGCTTCGCCCACCTGCGCGCCCTCGCCGGCCGGGCGGCCTCTCTCGGCAACTTCGTCTGGATCGACATGGAGCAGTCGCGCTACGTCGACGCGACGCTCGATCTGACCCGGCGGGTGCACGCGGAGCACGCGAACGTCGGCGTCTGCCTGCAGGCGTACCTGTTCCGCACGGCGCAGGACGCGGAGCGGCTCCTTCCCACGGGCACCGGCATCCGCCTCGTGAAGGGAGCCTACCGCGAGCCGCCCGCGATCGCGTTCCCGCGCAAGCGCGACGTCGACGCCAACTACCTCGCGCTCGCGCACCGCCTGCTCGCCGACGATGCCCGGAAGGCCGGCGGGCGGGCGGTCTTCGGGACCCACGACCCGCGGCTCCTGCGCGCGATCGTGGACCACGCCGCCGCGATCGGCCTTCCCGCCCGCGCCTGCGAGTTCCACCTGCTCTACGGGATCCAGCGCGCCGAGCAGCAGCGCCTGGCGCGGGCCGGTCACCAGGTGCGCGTGCTGGTCAGCTACGGGTCGTACTGGTTCCCCTGGTACATGCGGCGGCTGGCGGAGCGGCCGGCCAACGTACTGTTCGTGGCCAAGAGCCTGGTCCGCTCATGAAACGGGCGCACCATCTGCGAGGAGGTGGATAATGCCGAGTCTGGCGCGCGAAGCGGAGCATCTCCTTCACCGCCCGAAGCGGGATTCATTCCCGCGAGGGCACATGACGACGGTTCGTGCGCAGCGAAGCGCGCCACATTCGGAATGATGATCCACGCGGTCCTGCTGGCGGCGGTCACCTCGGCGGCCGCATTCCACGCCCTCGTCGACGAGGAATGGGAAGCGAGGCTGCGCGAGGAGCCGCTGCTCGCGACGTCCGTCGGCGACCATCGATACGACGACCGGCTCCCCTCGGTGGCGCCGGCGGATCTCCGACGCGGGGTGGAGCGGCGCCGTTCCACCCTCACGCGGCTCCAGGCGATCGACCGCGCCGGCCTCGACGTCGCCGACCGCATCAGCTACGACATGCTCGCCCGCGAGCTGCGCGACGACGTCGCCGATCACGAGTTCGGGGCCTGGCAGCTTCCGATCAACGCCGACAGCGGGTTCCACACCGGGTTCGCGGAGCTGCCCCGCTACACGACGTTCACGAGCACGCGCGACTACCAGAACTACATCGCCCGGCTGCGCGCATTCCCCGCCTACGTCGCCCAGCAGATCGCGAACATGCGCGAGGGCCTGCGGACCGGCTTCACGCTGCCGCGGGTCGTGCTCGACGGCTACGACGTGACGATCCGCACGCACGTGGTCGACGACCCCGAGAAGAGCGTGTTCTACGCGCCCTTCCGCAGCTTCCCTCCGGGCGCGCCGGAGGCCGACCGCGCGCGGCTCGTGGCCGACGGCCGCGCCGCCGTGATCGACGGCGCCGTCGCCGGGTACCGCGCCTTCCTCGACTTCATGGTGGGCGAGTACGTCCCGAAGACCCGCACCACGACCGCCGCCGCCGACCTCCCCCGCGGCCGCGAGTACTACGCGCACCGCGTCCGCCACTTCACGACCCTCGACGTGACGGCGGAGGAGGTGCACCGGATCGGCCTCGCCGAGGTCGAGCGGATCCACGGCGAGATGCAGGAGGTCATGCGCAAGACCGGCTTCGCGGGCGACTTCCCCGCGTTCCTCCAGCTCCTGCGCACGGACCCGCGCTTCTACGCGCGCACGCCGGAGGAGCTGCTGAAGGACGCGTCGTTCATCGCCAAGCGCATGGACGGCAAGCTGCCGTCGCTCTTCGGCCGCCTGCCGCGGCTCCCCTACGGCGTCGAGCCCGTGCCCGCGCATCTCGCGCCGAAGTACACGGGCGGCCGTTACGTGCCGGCCCCCGTCGGCGGCACGCGCGCCGGCACCTACTGGGTCAACACCTACGCGCTCGACAGCCGGCCGCTCTACGTGCTGGAGGCGCTCACGCTCCACGAAGCCGTCCCCGGCCACCACCTCCAGATCGCGCTCCAGCAGGAGATGGAGGGCGTGCCGCCGTTCCGGCGGGTGGCGGAGGCGGACGCGTTCATCGAGGGCTGGGGGCTCTACTCGGAGCACCTCGGCCTCGAGGCGGGCTTCTACCAGGACCCCTACAGCAACTTCGGCCGCCTCACCTACGAGATGTGGCGGGCCTGCCGTCTCGTCGTCGACACCGGCCTGCACACTCTCGGCTGGTCGCGCGAGAAGGCGATGGACTTCCTGGCGGCGAACACCGCGCTCTCGCTGCACGAGGTGCGCACGGAGACGGACCGTTACATCTCCTGGCCGGGCCAGGCCCTCGCCTACAAGATGGGCGAGCTGAAGATCCGCGAGCTGCGGCGCATCGCGGAGAAGGATCTGGGCGAGCGGTTCGACGTCCGCGCCTTCCACGACGCGATCCTCGCGAACGGGCCGGTGCCGCTGCCCGTGCTGGAGGAGCAGATCCGCGCTTACGTGTCCCGCGAAAAGGAAAGGAGGCGGTGATGCCCACGATCCCACGTTCATCGGGCCTGAAGCGGTCCCGGGCGCGCGGGCAGGCGCGGGTCGAGCCGGACGTAGCGAGCCGTCTGGGAGGCGAAGCGCACCTCGCCCTGGCCATGGCGCGGGTCCTTCACGAGCGACAGCGTCGCGTCGGCCAGGCTCGCCCGGGCCTCCACCTCCGTCCACGTCTGCTTGTCGATGGATACGGCCACGCGCGGCCGCGCGATCCAGTCCGCCTCGCTCGTCTCGAAGGCGACCCGGTCGACGGGTCGCGCGTCGCCGAGATCGAGCGTGATGCCTTCCGCCGACCAGAGCGTGGGTGAGGCGACGCCGGGCGACACCGGCGTGGCCGCCTCGCCCGCGGGCACCGCGTAGATCCGCTCCTCACCGAAGCGGGCCCGGAGCGGGAGCCCCTCGTCGGACCGCGCGACGACGTCGCTCACCCCCACCGCGCGCAGCAGACGGAGCGCGTCCGTGCCGAGCGGCTCCTGCAGCAGCTCCATCGTGCGCGTGTAGGGGCGCGGCACGAAGCCGGAATCGCCGTTGACGAGGGGCCGGAAGTGGGCGGTGCCGTCGAGCATCGCCTGCGTGTCGCCCTCGCCGAGCGGCAGCACGGCCACGGCACCGGGCCGGGCGACGAGCCACCGCGCCCACTCCGGCGGGCCCGCGTACGTCGCATATCGGATGGGGACGTTGCTCGACTCGACCAGCATCAGGACCAGAGCGGCCACGGCCAGCACATGTCGCCGCCCCGAGAGGGCGATGCCCGCGAGCACGTCCAGGCACAGCACCGGCAGGAGCGAGAAGCGCGACAGCGCGCGCAGGCCGCGCACGAAGACGAGGTTCTCGTGGAGGAAGCGGTAGACGGGGGTCTGGGGGCCGAGCGAGACGAGGACGGCGAGGGTCGAGGCCACGACCGCCACCGCACGGTACCGGCGTGGCGCCACGGCCACGCCGGCCAGACCCAGCACCAGGACCGTCAGCCCCGGAAAGAGCGTGTCCTGCACGCGCTCGGGGTCGAGGTGCCGCTGCCCGATCGGGCCGTAGAGCCGTGTTCCCGCCGCCGCGTACGACTCGAGGGTCGTCGCGTAGGTCGCCACGTCCGCCATCGACCACTCCACGCCATGGAACGAGCGCATGCGCAGGTAGGGACGGGCCACGGGCAACAGGATCAGCGCGGCCAGCGCGCCGCCGGCGGCGAGGCGGAGCAGGTCGCGCGCCTTCCCGCCCGCAAACAGACCGACGACGACCGCCGACGCCAGCGCGAGGGCGGTGACCGCACCGAGATAGATGGACGACAGCGCCTGCAAGGCGAGCATCAGGCCCACGAGGAGGGCGCGTGGCAGCGTCCGCTTCGCCCAGAAGCGGTCGAGCGCGAAGAGCGCGAAGGGAAGGAAGAGCGTCACCTGGGCGTGGAGGTGCGCGAGACGGATCCACCGATGGGCCCCCACCGCGAACATCGCGCCGCCGACGAACGCGGCGAAGCGGTCACCGCTCACGCGCCGGACGAGGACCTGGGCACCGAGGCCGGAGACGATCATGCTCGCGAGCAGGATCACGTTGTAGCCGAGCACGGGGCCGCCGAAGAGCTGGAAGGGCGCCGACAGCGCGGCGGGCAGGATCAGGTTCTCGGAAAAGGCGAGCGTGTCGGGCAGCGGATGGAAGATCGGGGCCTGGAAGATCCGGGTCGGCTCGTGCACCAGCGCGTGGACGTCCCAGGCCAGGATCCACGCGTTGAGGCGGCCGTCGGGCCGGTCGGTCACGCCGGAGTGAGCGAGGTCGAGGACGAGCGGCCAGCTCATCAGCGCCACGAGGACGGTATGACCGGCGAGCGAGAGGCCGACCTCGCGCCCCGTCACCATCGAGGGCGCGGGCCGCGCGCGAGGCCGCTCCCACGGCGCTACGAAGACGATCGCGCCGGCGAGCGCCGCGATCGCGAGCGCAAGCAGGTCGGTGAGACGCCAGCCGATGCTCCAGGTCCGCGGGCCGAGACGCCGCGGCGGGATCATCTCGTCGCTTGCGCCGTGCGACCAGCCGAGGCGCAGCCGAGGACCGGGCCCGGTCCTGTGGAGGACCACCTCGAGCTGATGCTCTCCCGCCGAGAGCCCCACGTCGGCGCCGGCCTTCAGCGGATCGCCCTCGGCCACGAGAGTGGGCCGACCGTCGAGGCTCACCTCCACGCGCCCGCGGCCCGCCACCCACAGGCGATACGCTCCGGGCTCGTCCACGCGCAGCGGGCCCTGCCAGCGGAACGTCCAGCGCCGGACCGGCGGCAGCTCTCGCAATACCGGTCCGCTGACCTCTATCGGGCCCGGAGGCAGCCGGCCGACGACGCTCGAGCCATCGGACACCTCGGCCGGCAGGCCCGCCGCGGGCCGCAGCGCAACAAGGAGGACGAGCGGGGTGGCGCACGCGAGCAGCGCGACGACGAAGGACCGCAGCGGACGCGACGGCCGCTCACGCGCCGTGAGCGCGACGAGCACGGCGAGCACGACCGCCGGCCCCGCCAGCGGCAGCGCCCGTACCGGGAGCGGCGGCTCCGCGTGGACGGGCGCCCAGCGCAGGACGGCGAGGACGAGGAGAGCGACGGCGAGGGCGAGCGCAGCGCGGAGAAGGACGGAGAGCCGGGAACCCCGCACTACGGCTCGGGATCGATGCCCAGGCCGTCGGCGATGCGGTTGTAGTAGTTGAAGAGGGCGGTGACCTGGGCGACGTCGTGGATCGCGGCGTCGTCGAGGCCGGCGGCCCGTAGCGCCGTCACGTCCTCCTCCCGCATCGCCGCGGGGGTACGCGTGAGCGTCACCGCATAGTCGAGCATCGCGCGGTCACCGGCGGACAGCTCGGCGCGGCGGTAATTGGTCTTCAGGGCGGCGAGGAGCTCCTCCGCGCCCGGCTGTCCCTGGATCTCGGCCCGGAGATCCTCCCCGTGGGTCTCCATTCAATAATGACAGCCGTTGGTCGCGGACACGACGACCGCGATCATCTCCCTCTGCGCCCGCGTGAGGGCGCCTTCGGGGGAGTGCATCAGCTCGAGGTAGAGCTGCATCGAGGCCTGCAGCACCTTCGGGCGCAGGCTCTGCAAGCGGACGACGTTGAAGACGCGGCCCGCGCGGCGGATCGCCGCATCGTAGATCTGGCGGAGCAGGCCCGCAGCCTCGTCCGGGGGCACGGTGCGGATCCAGGGCATGGGCCTATTGCAACAACCCTCAGTCGCCGCCGTCAAGTGCTCAACTGGTCTGCAGTATTTCGTTCACGCCCTGCTCGGTGACGTGCGGCTCGGCTTCAATTCGTTCGAGAAGGTGGCGGTCAGGCCGGCAGGTCATCCCATGCTCCGCCCTTCGCCGCGCGACTTCTTGACCGTGACCGTACCCAAGTCGAGCTCGCCCGGCTTGGGCGCGATGTCCTGGGGGAGGACCTCGTAGGTCTCGCCGCACGTAATGACCAGGCGAGGCGGCGACTTCTCGTCAGACAGGAGATACACGGGATGGGAAAAGGTCTCTCCGGTCCGAGTCCCGGTGACGAGGCCGGTCTTCCGGGCGCCCCAGAACTCCTCGACGATGCATGGAATCCCGCTGCGGCCGTCCTCCGCCACAATCCGGCCCTGAACCTCGCAAACGTGGTTCCGGAGGCATGCCGTGGCCGCGATCACGACGACGAGCGGGAGCGCCCGCACTCCCAAGGTCTTCTTCCACATTGGACCAATCCTTCAGCCAAGAAACGACAGTGCCACGGCAACCATAAGATATTCCTGCCTGTCCTAGGTGGTGCCTATCGCGTGATCTTTACGACACCACCGCCCAGGTGGCCCGCGAAGGTGTGACCATCCGAAAGCGTGATCGCGACCGTCTGCTGGCTGGCATCGGCCGTCACGTCGAAGGTGCCGGTCGTCCCGTCCTGCGCCTCATAGGTTCCGTCAACCTGGAATCCGGTGGCGCCGGTCAGGAGCGCTTGTTGGAGGTCGCTGTGCCGGATCGAGAACCCGCTCCCGTGGTCTTGCAGCTCGAGCTTTCCTACCAGGGTGCCCTGCCCGTTGAGGTGGGCTTCGAGAGCGAACGTCACGCGGCCCGGGTCCGTGTCCACGAAGCCATCTGCTTGAACCATCTGGCCTCGTTTCAGGGGCGTTCCGCCATTCCTGGCGGCGAAAGACCGAAGCGCCGCGGCCAGGGCGGCTTCGTCCTGAGCGAGGGTGCTGTCGGTGACGAACGCGGGGAAGGTCCCGAAGTTCGCGGCCACGTCAAAGACGTCTTGGACGAAAAGCAGTTCGGTCACCAGAGCCACTTCGTCGCTCGTGGCCAGGATCTCGGCCAGGAACTGCGGTTCAGGGTCGGGCAGGCCGGAGAAGACGAGCGAGAACTCGGTCGAAAGCACATCGAAGGGACCGAGCGTGACGGTTGGGAAGCCCGAACCCTCCAAGGCCGTCAAGAGAGCCGAACGAAGACCCGCCTCTGCCTCAGCCAGGGAAGCCAATTGGAGGGCGTACCTGGCCGCTGCTCTCATCTGCTCCGCCTCCCAGAATGCGCTTCCCGCGTCGGCAGCGCTGTTGGCTCGATTGATACAGGTCTCGATCGCCCTGAGGAGGCCAATCTGCTGGAGCTGATTTCCAAGCAGGCTATTGAAGCCATCGGCCACTTCTTGCGTGACCTCGGGGGGCTGGGCCTGAAAAAGGGTCGCGGTCGGGGTGATCGGCTGTGGGATGATCATGAAATCGGGGTCGAATGGATCGCGCGCCAGCTGGTTGTAGTGGAGAGCCAGGTAAGCCTCGGCGATCTCGCCCACGCGTGCGATCTTGGCGCGAATGGGATCCATGAAGTTCGACGCCGTGGTCAAGGCAAGGGCATACCTCGTGGCCCTGGCCGCGGCGTCGGCGTAGGCTTTCTTCTCTTCGGGCGTAAACCGAGGTCTCGCGTTGACGGTGAAGTCGACGATGCCCACCTCGTCGCCATCGAAGCCTTGGATGTAGGCCGTAACCGTCTGGCCATCCTGAATCGCGATGAAGGTGGTGGACCGAAAGGCCGCGTACTCACTCACGACAAAGGTCCCACCCCCAGGAAGGCCAACGATCAGCGGCTCGTTTTCTCCGTTCTCATTCGGATCCCCGGTTCGCAAGATCGCCTCGACAGTCACCTTGTCTCCGGCCTTCACGCCGGCGATCTGAAGGACTTGAGGCACACCGGTCTGGATGGTGTAGGTCTGGGCAAAGACAGCGGCCGGCCACACCGCCAGCAGCGCGAACATGGGAAGGCAAACGTGTCGGTGCTTCATGATTCCAAACCTCCAAGCAACGCTGCGGTTGGGGGCCTCCGCGGCACGCCCTGGTCCCCTGAACGCCCGTCGGCCGAGCGGAAACTCTACATGATTCGTGTACCGACCGGCAAGAATTAGCGATCGAGACCCTGACCGACGATCGTCGTTTCCTTTCCAGTTGAGCGAGCAAAATGTCAGCGGTCCGACGGAGGCTTGACATCGCGCGCTCGACCGTGATACTACCGACCGCTCGGTAGGTCGCACATTCACGTAGGAAAACGAGGGAAGACGCTTGGACAAGGCACACATGTCCGCGCGACGGCCGGCACGCGAGGCGCGGAAGAGCGCGGACGACCCCAAGGACCGCCACCACGCGATCCTCGAGACGGCGGCCCGCGTCATCTGCGAGAGGGGGTACGAGGGCGCGTCGATCCAGGACATCGCGGAGGCGTGCGGGCTCACGAAGGCGGGCCTCTACCACCACATCCGCAGCAAGGAGCACCTGCTCCTCGAGATCATGAACTACGGGATGGACGTCTTCGAGGAGCAGGTCCTCAACCAGGTCCTGCCCATCCCCGATCCTCTCGAGCGGCTGAAGGCGTGCATGGAGAAGAACATCCTGCTCGTGACGCACGGCTGGAGCAAGGAGGTCACGATCATCCTCCACGAGCACGCCACCCTCACCGGCGAGGCCCGCGCGCAGATCAACGCCCGGAAGAAGCGCTACGTGCGCTTCCTGGAGAACTCCTTCGCGGAGGCGGTGCGCGACGGCCAGCTCCGCCCCGTGAACCCCACGGTCGCGGCGTTCGCCTTCCTCGGCATGGTGCTCTGGATCTACAAGTGGTTCCGGCCGGACGGGGCCATCGACGCTCCGACCCTCGTGCGGGAGATGCAGGACCTGCTCTTCGGCTCCCTCCAGGCGTCGCCTTCGCCGCCCCCGCGGAAGCCGGCGCGTGCCGGCGGCAAGCGGAAACACACGTGAGGTCGGCCCGCCCCGTCGGCATCGCCGGCTACGGCGCCTACGTGCCGCGCCTCCGCGTGCGCACGTCCGACATCTCGAACGCGTGGCGTCCCCGCGGCGCGGTCGCTCCCGCGGTGGCCGAGAAGTCGGTGCCCGGGCCCGACGAGGACGTCGTGACCATGTCGATCGAGGCCGCCCGCACCGCCCTCGACCGCGCGGGAACCGGCCTCGACCGCATCGGCGCCGTCTGGGTCGGCACGGAGTCGAAGCCCTACGCGGTGAAGCCCTCGGCGACGATCGTGGCCGAGGCGCTCGGCATCACCCCCCACGTCGTCGCCGCCGACATGGAGTTCGCCTGCAAGGCGGGCAGCGAGGCGATGCAGGCGGCGGTGGCGTTCGTGGGCTCGGGAATGGTCGAGGCCGCCCTCGCCATCGGCATGGACACGGCGCAGAGCAAGCCCGGAGACGCTCTCGAGTACACCGCCGGCTGCGGCGGCGCCGCGTACCTCTTCGCCGAGGCCGACGACGCGCTCGCGGTGGTCGAGGCCTCCGTCTCCCACGTCACCGACACCCCCGATTTCTTCCGCCGCGAGGGCGCCGCCTATCCCGAGCACGGCGGGCGCTTCACCGGCGAGCCCTCGTACTTCCGCCACACGCGGGCCGCCTCGCGCCGCCTGCTGGAGGAGGTGGGCGCCCGTCCGCCGGACTTCGCCCACGCCGTCTTCCACCAGCCGGTGCCGAAGTTCGTGGAGAAGGTGGCCGCCGAGCTCGGCTTCACGACCGCGCAGATCGAGACCGCCCTCGTGGCGCGGCGCATGGGCAACGCGTACGCCGGCTCGTCGCTCCTCGGCCTCGCCGCGGTGCTCGACGTCGCGCGGCCCGGCGACCGCCTCTTCTTCTGCTCCTACGGCTCGGGCGCGGGGAGCGACGCCTTCGCCTTCCGCGTCACCGACCGCATCGACGCGCGGCGCGCCGGCGCGTCGGTCGCCGATTATCTCGACCGTCGCCAGGTGGTGGACGGGTACGGCCGCTATCTGCAGCTGCGGGGAAAGGTGCGCCGCGGATGAGGGACGTCTTCATCGTCGGCGTCGGCCAGACGCCGGTGGGCGAGCACTGGGACCGGGGCCTGCGGGAGCTGGGCGCGGAGGCCGTCCGCGCGGCGCTCGACGACGCGGGGTTCGAGACGGCGGATGCGCTGTACGTCGGCAACATGCTGGGGGGCTGCGTCAACGGCCAGGAGAACGTGGCGACGCTCGTCGCCGACGCCGCCGGCCTGCTCCCGGTGGAGGCGTTGAAGATCGAAGCGGCGTGCGCCTCGGGAGGCGCGGCGGTGCGGGCGGCCGCGCTCGCCGTGGCCGCGGGCGCGTGCGACGTCGTGGTGGCGGCGGGCGTCGAGAAGATGACCGACGGCGCCCCGGACGGCGTCGTCGCCGGCCTCGCCACCGCCGCCGACCAGGACTACGAGGCCAGCCACGGCATGAGCTTCGTGGCGCTTTCCGCGCTCCTCATGCGCCGCTACATGCACGAGACGGGGGCCGAGCGCGAGGCGTTCGCGCCCTTCGCGGTCGTCGCCCACGCCAACGCCGCCAGCAACGGCAAGGCGATGTTCCGCGAGCCGATCAGCGCCGAGCAGTTCGCGCGCTCCGCCCTCGTCGCCTCCCCCATCGGCATCCTCGACGCCGCGCCCGTGTGCGACGGAGCCGCGGCGGTCGTCGTCTGCAGCAAGGAAGCGGTGCGCGCGCGCCACAGACCCGTGCGCGTCGCGGCGGCGTCGGTCGCCACCGACACGATCGCGCTCGCGGCCCGCTCCGACGTGCTCGCGCTGAGCGCGGCCGCGGTGTCGGCGCAGAAGGCCTTCGCCGCCGCCGGCCGCGGGCCGAAGGACATGGACCTCTTCGAGGCCCACGACGCGTTCACCATCATCACCGCCCTCTCCCTCGAGGCCTGCGGCTTCGCCCAGCGAGGCGAAGCGCTGCGTCTCGCGGCCGAAGGCTGCATCGCCCCCGGCGGCTGCATCCCCATCTCGACCTTCGGCGGGCTCAAGGCCCGCGGCCACCCGGTGGGGGCGAGCGGCACGTACCAGATCGTCGAGGCCGCCCTCCAGCTTCGCGGAGAGGCGGGAGAGAACCAGATCAAGGGCGCGCGCCGCGCCCTGGCGCAATCCGTCGGCGGGCACGGCTCCGTCGCCGTGACCCACATTCTCGAAGCCTGAGGAGGCCGTCATGGATCTCGCGCGCTATCACCGCCTGAGGCCGGCCTACTACCGGCTCGAGGGGCAGCGCTGCACGTCGTGCCAGGCCGTGCAGTTCCCCGCGCGCACCACGTGCCGCATCTGCCGCGCGCGGACCCTCGAGCCGCATCGGCTCTCCGGCCGCGGCACCGTCTACTCCCACGCGGAGGTCGGCCAGGCGCCGCGCGGCTTCGCCTCGCCCTACCTCGTCGCGCTCGTCCAGCTCGACGAGGGCCTGCTCGTCACCGCGCAGCTCACCGACGTGGACCCCGAGGACGTGGTGATCGGCCTGCCCGTGGAGATGGTCACGCGGCGCATCCAGGAGCACGGCCCGCAGGGCTACCTCGTCTACGGCTATAAGTTCCGGCCGATCCTGCGGCGGAGGAAGGCGTCGTGAGCCGCGCGCGCTGGACGAGCCTCGAGGAGGCCGCCGCCTCCGTGCCCGACGGCGCGTCGGTCGTGCCCGGCGGCTTCATGCTCGGCCGGGCCCCGATGGCCCTCGTCTTCGCGCTCGTGCGCGCGGGACGGAAGAGCCTGCACGTGCTGTCGCTCCCCAACCCGCTGCCCTCCGAGCTGCTGGTGGCGGCGGGAGCCGCGTCGCGCGTCGACTTCCTCTTCACCGCGATCACCCTCGACGGCCGCGTCCGATCCATGCCGTGCCTCAAGCGGGCGATCGAGGCGGGCACGATCGCGTGGGGCGAGCACGACGGATACCGGCTGGTGCAGCGCTTCCGTGCGGCGTCGATGGGGCTGCCGTTCCTGCCCGTGCCCGATTTCACCTGCTCCGCCCTCGCCGAGCGCGATCCGCTGCCGCAGGTGACGGATCCGTTCACCGGCGAAGCCGTCCACGTCGAGCGCGCCTTCCATCCCGATGTGGCGCTCATCCACGCCCGCGCGGCGGACGAGGACGGCAACCTCTGGATCGAGGACCCCACGACCGACGTGCTGGTCGCGGGGGCCGCCCGGCGCGTCATCGCGACCGCCGAGGAGCGGGTGGCGCGCGTGCCGCGGGCCACCATCCCCGGCTTCATGGTGGACCTCGTGGTCGACGAGCCGTGCGGCGCCTGGCCCAGCGGTTGCGCGGGGCTCTATCCGGCGGACGAGGCGCATCTCGGCCGCTACCTGGACCTGGCCGAGGACTCGCGCGAGGGCGAGTACCTCGACGCGACCGTCCGCGTGCCCCGGCGCCAGGCCGAGCTGGCGCGAGCGGCGGCGAAGGAGGTGGCGTGATGCTGGCCGAGTCCATGCCCACCCGCGCGGAGACGGTGGTGGCGGCCATGGCCCGCGAGATCGAGGACGGCACGGTCGTCGCCACCGGCGTCGCCTCCCCGCTCGCCATCCTCGCCATCGCGGTGGCGCGCGCCACGCACGCCCCCAACCTGCGCTACCTGGCCTGCGTCGGCTCGCTCGATCCCGAGATCACGCGCCTGCGGCTCTCCTCGGAGGACCTCGCGTACCTCGACGGGCGTGCCGGCGAGGTGACGATCCCGGACCTGTTCGATCACGCCCGACGTGGTCGCGTGGACCTGATGTTCTTCGGCGCGGCGGAGGTGGACGGCCGCGGCGACACGAACCTCACCGCCGCCGGCACGCTCGACCGGCCCAAGGTGAAGTTCCCCGGGGTGGCGGGCGCGGCCACGCTGCGGCGGTGGGTCCATCGGCCCGTACTCGTGGTGGGCAAGCAGTCGCGCCGTAACCTCGTGGACAAGGTTCAGGTCGCTTCGACCACCGATCCCGCGCGCCGGACGCGGCTCATCACGGACCTCGGCGTGTTCGAGCTGGGCGCGGAGGGCGCGCGCCTCGTCGCGCGCCACCCGTGGGCGAGCGAGGAGACCATCTCCGACCGAACCGGCTTCGAGCACACGGTGGCCGATCCGCTTCCGGTCACGCCCGCTCCTTCGGCGGAATACGTGCGGGCGATCCGCACGATCGACGCGGATGGCCTGCGCGAAAGGCTGGTCGGCTGATGCAGGCGGTGGTGCTGCGCGCGTTCGGCGACCCCGACAACCTGAAGCCGGAGGTCGTCCCCGACCCGACGCCGGGCTACGGCGAGGTCCTGCTGCGGGTCCAGGCCTGCGGCGTCTGCTTCCACGACGTGATCAACCGGCGCGGCAACCTGCCCCGCACGAAGGTGCCGGCCATCCTCGGCCACGAGGCGGCGGGCGAGGTCGTGGCGATCGGCGACGGCGTGACGGGATGGGTGATCGGCGACCGCGCGGCCACGCTGCAGCGCCTCTCCTGTGGCGAGTGCTCCTACTGCCAGGCCGGCCGGCGCAGCCTCTGCAAGCGCGATGCGCGCTTCTTCGGCGAGGAGATTCCCGGCGGCTATGCCGCGTTCATGACGGCGCCGGTGGCCGGCCTCGGCCGCGTGCCCCATGGCCTCCCGTGGGAAGTGGCGGCGACGACCTGCTGCACCACCGGCACCGCCGTGCACTGCGTGCGCACCCGCGGCCGCGTGACCGCGGGCGAGACCGTCCTCATCACGGGCGCGACCGGCGGCGTAGGCCTGCAGGCGGTGCAGCTCGCCCGCCACGACGGCGCCCGCGTGCTCGCGGTGACGTCGAGCGAGGAGAAGGTCGCCACGCTGCAGGCGGCGGGGGCGCACGAGGTGATCGTCTCCCCCGACCTTCGCTTCGCGCCCGAAGTGCGACGGCGGACGGCCGGCGAGGGAGCGCAGGTCGCGATCGAGATCGTGGGCAGCCTGACCTTTGCGGAAACGCTGAAGGCGCTGGCTCCCGGCGGCCGGCTCGTGGTCGTCGGCAACCTGAAGACGGCCTCGGTCGAGGTCAACCCCGGCCTCGTGATCGTCAAGGAGCTGGAGATCCTCGGCGCCTACGCGACGACCTTCTCCGAGCTGGAGGAGGCCTTCCGCCTGGTCGCGAGCGGCACCATCCGGCCGTGGGTCTCGGAGGTGCTGCCCCTGAAGGAAGCCGCCCACGCCCACGACCGGCTGGAGAAGCGCCGCGTCGCCGGGCGTCTCGTTCTCGCTCCCGGCCACTGAGCCTACTCGCGCGTGAGGACGATCGGCTGCGGCGGGCCGTCGGGATGCGTGTAGGTCCCCGGGATCGTGCGCAGGTCGCCGGCCGCCGTCCCGTCGATGACGACGACGTTGTCGTCGCAGGCCTGGAAGTCGAACCTGATGGTGCGAGGACTGGTCACGTGGCCGTGAAGATCGCCGAGGCACCCCTTGTCCGGGACGCTGAAGGGTCTCCCGTTCACGTCGGAGGCGGTCTGAACGATGTCGAAGCCCCGCTCGTAGAACCTCTCGCCGCCTTCGGAAAGGAGCCAGCGGCCGCTCAGGCTCGCGACGGTGACCGAGCTGCCCACGGTGGCGACTCCACCGCGGTTGTCGCTGACGGTCACGGCCACCGCGAATACGCCCTCCTTCGCGTACACGTGCACGACCGACGCGCCCGACGCTTTCTGGCCGTCGCCGAGGTCCCAGGTCACGGCGAGAGCGTCGCCACTGATGTCGCTCGCGGCGGCCGTGAAGACCACGGCGGTGGCGCCGGCAATGGCCGTCCCGTCCGGGGTCCGCGAGATGCTGACCGTAGGCGAGGCATGCGCCGCGCTTCCTGCGCGACACGCCGGCAGGACGAGCGCGATCGTGCACGCGACGGTTGCCCCACGGCCGATTGCGCCGCGCATTCGGCCACACCGTAGGCTGCCGCCGCGCGATCGTCAAGGAGCTGGAGATTGTCGGCCCCACTCGAGAAGCGGATCGAGCGCTGAGGATCGGCTCGCCTTCGCGTTTGGCGGCGGCTGCGGCCGGGATTAGAGTGAGGACATGAGGCCGTGGGCGCCGGCCGTCGTGACGCTCGCGATCGTGCTCGGCGGGCTCGCGGCCACCGCCGCGGACGAGGAGCCCAAGCCGGCGCCGACGCCCGCCCCCGCCGTGCCCGAGAGCCACCTCAAGCTCGGGCCGTACGCCGGCTTCAGCCTGCCCCGCAACGAGTTCGTCGTCCCCGAGCTGCTCCACTTCGAGGCCCACGTCGAGGTCCACGGCCGCGAGCCCAACGTCGCGATGTTCGATTGGTGGGAGCACTTCCATTTCGAGCAGTCGATCTACGGGCGCGGGATCAACATCCAGAACCCGATGCCGGGCGGGGGCTACAACATTCTCCCCATCATCGACTGGCTCAAGAAGAAGGCGAAGAAGAAGGGCATGGCGGAGCCGCCGCCCGAGCCCGAGCCTCAGCCCTAGCCTCGGGGGCCAGCATGTCCTCGCACAGATCTGTGCGTCCCTTTCGGTCTGCAAGACCTCTACTCTGCGGTTCGAGTCCGGACGCCGCCTCCGACCTCACCTGGAGTGTGGTCAGCGTCAGCGCCGCGTGCCCTGCTTGCCCCTAACTTGCCAAGGCCCGAAGATCAGCTCAGCCTCGTACTGGTTGTGGCGCCAACAGCGCAGCGAGATGTTCGCGACGGTGGCCGGCCCTTGCTTCGCATGCGGCTGAACATGGTGGAACTCCAGGAACGTCCGCTCCGAACACCTCCGGCCGCCGGGAGCCACGAAGGCGCACTGGCCGGCATCACGCCGCCAGACCGCGCGCTTGACCTCCCGCGGGACGTCGCGCGAGCGGAGCGCGGGTTTCCCGACGGATCCATCCGTCCCGGGACGGATAGACGCGCGGGAACGCGGCCTCGCCGCCGCCCCGAGCTTCTTCTTCTCGACGGTCTCGAGCAGCAGGCTGGGGGCGCGGTCGAAGATTGCGCCCGGATCACCGTCCGGGATCTCGCGCCGGAGAAATCCTTGAACGCGCCGCAGTTTCTCGTGGGTATCCTCGCCGATGGTGAACTGCACTCGATAGCGCTCCGGCGCCGTGGCCTGGACGATCGGACGGGGCGCCGTAATGAACACCGCGGGCGAAGGAGCGACCGCGGCGATCGGCACGCCGCTCGCGGCGTGGCCGGGCGTGGCCGAAGAGGATGGCGTCGCCGGGAACGTTGGAAGCTTGCGCACCGAAGTCGGGACGTCGGGTCGCGGCGCCAGCTCGGCGATCAGGGCTTCGATCTGCTGACGGCTCCGACCACTGGCCTTCGCAAGGACGGCCCGATGATTGTCCGGCGTGAGGTGCCGTCCCAGCAGCCGCACGGCGGTCAGGGTCACCTGTCCCAAGGCCAGGAGGTCGAGTATCACCGGGAAGCGCCGGCAGGCCCGGGCGGCCTCGATACGGTTGCAGGCCGCGTCTTCTGATAGTCGAAGAGCCTGCGTGCAATAGCGGAAGAGGGACCCGTAGCCCTGGGCGGCGTAAACGGCGGGGCGGACATCGAGAGCGGCCAGATGGGCCACGAGCTCGACGGAAGCCTCACGCTCCTTGCCCGCGAGCGCTTCGAGACGCACGAGGAGATCCTGATCCGACAGTCCGGCCGCGGCGGCGAGGATGTTGGTCTTCATGTTTCCTGTGTATCACGACGCATTTCGGGCTCCGGGCAAGGCCCTGGGAGGTCCGCGGAGCGCCGGTTGCTGGTTCGTTCGGCGGGCGCGGCTGACTAGGGCTCAGAAGAAGCCCGCAGAGGCAAACAAGCATCGAGACCACCGTCGTGGAGCGAGCCGCCGGTAGAAATGCGTTCAGCACTTCAGGGACCGGGTCCGAAACTCATGCCCATCGCGAAAAAAATTGGTTGAGTGCGATACGGAGTCTCAGGCCGGTGGCCGCCCGAGCACGCGACGGAATGCCTGGCGCTCGACCCGATCAGCGCCCGCCGCTCACGGCCGGGATGATCGCGATCTCGGCGTGATCGCCGACCGGCGTCGACAGCCCTCC
>Ga0070699_100002223_pt1 | contig 17530 bp, 13 predicted proteins | sample KBSK1503metaG_FD_65473 | JGI IMG/M metagenome (GOLD analysis project Ga0070699, IMG submission 65473) | Corn, switchgrass and miscanthus rhizosphere microbial communities from Kellogg Biological Station, Michigan, USA - KBS K1-50-3 metaG | ecosystem: Host-associated > Plants > Roots >... | reverse complement strand
GTCCAGCTGGTCGGTGACCCGCTGGCCCTCGGCCGGGTCGTCCTCGGAGATCTCCCGCTTGACCACCGTCTTGAGGCTGAGCCAATGGTAGGTGTTCTCCGGGTTCATCAGCAGGAACGTGGCGTGCGGCACCTTGCGCAGCCAGGCCGTCTTCTTGCGGTGGGTGGCCAGGTTCAGCAGCACGGTGTCGCCCTCGTAGTCGAACCAGACCGGGGTCAGGTTGGACTGGCCGTCCGAGCCGGTCACCGCCACGATGGCGGTCACCGGCTCGTCGAGCAGCCGCTTGTAGATCGGGTCGAGGTCGGCCAGGCTCGCTACCGGCTCCCGGTCGCCGATCATGAACTGACCGGGCTGGACGCCCTGGGCGACGTCCCTGAACTTCGCCACGGTAATGCTCACTGCATACGCTCCTTCACGCTCGGGCCGCCCTTACCGGCGCCCCACCTTGAACTCCCGGCTGATGCCGGGCACGGATCTGCGTCCGGCCTGACCCCGGCTGAGCGCGGCGTCGTTGAAGACGACGACGATGACCCGCAGCGACAGCCGGACCGCGGTCTCGATCTCGGCCAGCGTCATGCCCAGGCCGCCGTCGCCGGTGAACGCGAGCACCGGCGCCCGCGGCGCGCACAGCGCGGCGGCGATCGCGGCGGGCAGCGCGTAGCCCATGGTGGCCAGGCCGCTGGAGGTCAGCAGCATGCGCGGCCCGGGTACCTCCCACAGCGGCATGGCCACCAGCATGTGCGCGCCCGCGTCCACCGTGGCGATGGTCTCCGGCGGCGCGCAGGCCCGCGCCGTCGCGACGACCTGCTGCGGGGCCAGCAGCCCGGGCGCGGCCACCGCCGCTCGCAGCGTCTGGACCTCGACTCCGTTCTCCACCCGCCGCGGGCCGTCCTGATCCGCCGCGCCAGCGTCCATGTTCGCGATGACCGGCCCCGGGTACCCGCCCGGGCCAGCGCCGCCACGATCGCCCCGGCCTCCGGAGAGGCAGTGCTGGCTTCCAATGAGGCTCCTTTTCTGACGGTCATTCTGTGGTGCGCGTGATACGCCGTCAAGGCGCATACCCACCCGTTCGGCGCATATCCGGCCCCGTGAGCGGCCGCCTCAGCCCTGGCCTGCACCCGGAGACCTAGGTGAACCCCCGGCGGCGAGATGATGAACATTAGCTGGGACGGCGGAGGTGAGGGGATGCGGCTACCCGTGCTGCAGGGGGTGCTGCCGGTCGAGCGGTCCCGGGTGCCCGCAGACGCGCTGGCCGGCCTCACGCTGGCCGCCCTGGGCGTCCCCGAGGTCCTCGGCTACGCCAAGATCGCCGGGATGCCGCTGGTCACCGGCCTGTACACGATGCTGCTCCCGATGGCGGTCTTCGCCGTCCTCGGCTCGTCCCGGCACCTCGTCGTGGCCGCGGACTCGGCTACCGCGGCCATCCTCGCCGCCGCGCTGGCCGGGATGGCGGTGGCGGGCTCGCCGGCTTACGTGCGGCTGGCCGGGCTGGCGGCACTGCTGACCGCCGGGATGCTGCTGGCCGCCAGGCTGGCCCGCCTCGCCTTCCTAGCCAACTTCTTGTCCCGCACCGTGCTGGTCGGCTTCCTGACCGGGGTCGGCATCCAGGTCGCGGCCGGGCAGCTGCCGGACATGCTCGGGGTCAGCGCCGCGGGCCAGTCCACCCTGCCCAAGCTGCTCCATACCGTGCGCGCCCTGCCGCACGTGCACGGGGCCGACGTGGCGGTGTCGGTCGGGGTCATCGCGATCGTGCTGGCGGCCCGCCTGATCACCCGCCGGATCCCGGGCCCGCTGGTCGCGGTGATCGTCGCGATCGCCGTAAGCCGGGCCTTGGACCTGGCCCGGCACGGCGTGGCCGTGATCGGGTTCGTCCCGCGCGGACTGCCGAGCCTGGTGTTGCCCGCCTTCGGATGGCACGCGGCCGGGGTGCTGACCGGCGCCGCGGCGTCGATGTTCGTCGTCATCCTGGCCCAGAGCGCGGCCACTTCCCGTGCCTACGCCGCGAAGTACGAGGAGGAGTTCAGCGAGGCCACCGACCTGGACGGCCTGGGCGCCGCCAACGTCGCCGCCGCATTCACCGGCACGTTCGTGGTCAACGGCAGCCCGACCAAGGCCCAGATCGTCGACGGTGCCGGCGGGCGGAGCCAGCTGTCGCCGCTCACCGCGGCCGTGGTGGTCCTGGTCGTGCTGGTGGCGCTGACCGGGCCGCTGGCCTACCTGCCCGTCGCCGCCCTGGCCGCGGTGGTCTTCCTGATCGCGGTCGAGCTCATCGACGTGGCCGGGATGCGGCGCATCCTGGCCACCAGGAAACACGAGTTCGCCGTGGCCTTGCTCACCACGGCCGCCGTGGTGGGCCTGGGCGTCGAGTACGGCATCATCCTCGCCATCATCGCCTCGATCGTCGACCACCTGCGGCACAGCTACAGCCCGCTCAACAGCGTGCTGCTGAAGTCGCCGGAAGGACACTGGCGGGCGGTCCCGGTCGGGCCGGGTGCGCGGACCATGGAGGGGCTGGTGGTCTACCGGTTCGGCACCAGCCTCTACTACGCCAACGCGGCCAAGCTCGCCGAGGACATCACGGCACTGGCCGGCCACGGCCCCCCGCTGCGATGGCTGGTCCTCGACTTCGCCGCCATCGGCGACGTCGACTACACCGCGTCCGCGGCCCTGACCAAGGTGATCGAGCACCTGCACCAGCGGCACATCCGCCTGGTGATCAGCTCCGTCCTCCCACCCGTGCGGCACCAACTCGACCGCTACGGCATCAGCGTCGACGCCTGCTACGACACCCCCGGCGAGGCCCTCGAGGCCTTCGACCGCCGTGCGCCCGCCTAGTACGGCTAGTACGCCTAGTAGGTCGCGCGGCCGCCGCTGATGTCGTAGACGGCGCCGGTGGAGAAGCTCACCCGGTCCGAGGCCAGGAAGGCGACCAGCTCGGCGACCTCCTCCGGGCGGCCGACCCGCTTCATCGGGATCAGGCTGGTCATGTAGGCGAGCACGTCCGGGGCTGTGCCGTCGTTCATCGGGGTGGCGATGACGGCCGGGGCGATGGCGTTGACCAGCACGCCGGTGGTGGCCAGCTCCTTGCCCGCCGACTTGGTCAGGCCGATCACCGCGGCCTTGGACGCCGAGTAGATGGACAGGTTCGGGTTGCCGTCCTTGCCCGCCATGCTGGCCAGGTTCACCACCCGTCCCCAGCCCCGATCGCACATGCCGGGCACGAAGACCCGCATGGTGTTCACCGTGCCCAGCACGTTGATGTCCAGAACGCGCTGCCACTCCTGCGCCGTGGTCTCCAGCAGCGGCTTGCTCGCGCCGACGATGCCGGCCGAGTTGACCAGCACATCGACCGGGCCGATCTGGCCGGCCACCTCGCGCAGCGCCGCTTCGTCGGTCACGTCGGCGGTGACGTCGGCCCGGCCGCTGACGTCGAGGGTGGTCACGGTAAGGCCCTCGGCGCGCAGCCGCGCGGCGCTCGCCGCGCCGAGCCCGCTCGCGCCGCCGGTCACCAGGGCGGTACGGGGCATGGTAGCGACCTTACCCGCCGCCTAGTTCGGCCACGGCCCGGGCGAGCACGTCCTCGACCAGGTCGGAAACCCGGCCGCAATAGGCGCTTTCCTCATTGTGCGAGCGGCTACGCTGTCGGGTCGTTGACATCCTCCACCCGCCTGACGGCGGGGGATTCCAGCCGCGGCTCGCGTCGCGCTGTTGGTTCGCGGTTCACAGGCCGGGCAACCCCGTCGCCTCCCCGCGCAGCCACGGCATGCCCTGCCGCGGTTTGATGCTGGGTCACACGTGTGCCTGCCTGGCTTTCGAAGACATATTCGATTATACACAATACGGAGGGAGGAAGTGGCGTTTCCCTTCCGGCCTTAAGGCCGGGTCTGGTCGCCGCGATCCTGATGACCACCTCGCCTTCTCCCGTCGCCCGGATCGCGGTGTTCGCCCTCGGCGGCACTATCTCCATGGCGCCCGGCGCGGTGCTGACCGGGCGGCAGCTACTCGACGCGGTGCCCGGACTCGACGGCGTCGGCGCCCGGATCGAGGTGCACGAGTTCCGCCAGCTGCCCGGCGCCTCGCTGTCCGTCGGCGACATCGTCGAGCTGTCGGCGGCGATCGGGGAGCAGCTCGCGGCGGGCGCGGCCGGGGCCGTGGTGATCCAGGGCACGGACACCATCGAGGAGACCGCGTTCCTGCTCGACCTGCTGCACGCCGGCGCCGAACCGGTCGTGATGACCGGGGCGATGCGCACCCCCGCCATGGCCGGGGCGGACGGCCCGGCAAACATCCTCGCTGCCGTGCAGGCAGCGGCCAGCGCGGAGCTGCGCGGCCTCGGCTGCGTGGTGGTGTTCGCCGACGAGATCCACGCCGCCCGCTTCGTCCGCAAGGCCGACGCCACCAGCGTCACCGCGTTCACCTCGCCGTCGGCCGGGCCGCTCGGACGGCTGGTCGAGGGCGAGCCGCGCCTGCTCACCCGCCCCGCCGGGCGGTTTACCGTGCCCATGGACCGGCCGCCCCGGCCGGTGCGCATCGGCCTCGTCATCTTGGCCCTGGGCGACGACGGCGAGCTCCTGCGGGCGACGGCCGGGCGCTTCGACGGGCTGGTCGTGGCGGCGTTCGGCGCCGGACACGTACCGGCCGCCACCGTCCCGGCCCTGGCCGACCTGGCCACGCAGATCCCGGTGGTGTTCGCCTCCCGGACCGGCAGCGGCTCGGTGCTGGCCGGCGTCTACGGCTTTCCCGGCTCCGAACGCGACCTGCTCGCCCGCGGCCTGATCAGCGCCGGCTTCCTCGATCCGGTCAAGGCCCGGATCCTGCTGCACGTCCTGCTGGCGAGCGGCCTCGATGGCTCCGAACGGGCCGGGATCGTCGCCGCCTTCCGCGCCGCCGGAAGCCTGGGCGGGTAAGCCCTCCAGCGGCGCCCGGTTCACGGGATGAACTCCGGCGGCTCGACCGGATGGTCCTCCGGGCCGGGGCCGTGTCGGCCACCGGGTGGCTCCGGCCGGGCGCAGCCGTGGCACGGGCCGCTGCCCTCCTGCAGGTACCGGACCTGGTTGGCCAGGTCAACGGCGGCCGGCCCGGGTAGGCGGCCGCCAGGATCCGTTCGGCCGCGGATCCGCCGGAGTCACCGGGGCCGCTGCGATCGCCCGCCGATCCGGCCGGTTCGCGCACCTCCGGCACACTGCACCTCTCGCCGCCGACCCAAGCGTGGATCGCCAGCGTATACCGGTCGCGTCAGCGGCCGATGTGCGTGTTGGTGACCGAGGTGAACTGGCAGATCAGCGCGGCGGTCAGGAAGACGAGCCCGAGCGCGATCTCGTTGAAGCGGCGCAGTTCGCGGCCGCTGGCCGCGAACACGAACACGATCATGGCCACGACGGTCAGGACAAGAGCGAGGACATCCATAACGGCTCCTAGGGGTCAGCCCCAGAGGTCTGGGCGGAAGCGTGCAGCGGTTTCCAGCTCGTCGAGGTAGGCCGCGGCGCGGTCGCGCGGCAGTCCCCCGTGATCCGAGATCACGTCGGCGAAGGCGGCGCGAACCGCGTCGCGCATCGGCTGCGACCCGCAGACGTAGACGTACCCCCCGGCCGCGAGCAGCCGCCAGACCAGCGCCCCCTGCGCGCGGATCCGGTCCTGGACGTATTCGCGCTGGCCCGGCTGCTCCCGGGACATCGCGACGTGCACGTGGCTGAGCACGCCCTCGGCCGCGAACCGCCCGATCTCGTCCCGGTAGATGTAGTCCTGGCTGGCCGAACGGATCCCGTTGAACAGCGCCGCCTCCGCCAGCGTGACGCCCGCGCGCTGCATCGCCAGCCGCTCCCAGAGGAACGCCCGCATCGGGGCCAGCCCGGTGCCCGCCGAGACGAAGATCATCGGCTTGGTCACGTCCTGCTGCAGGCGGAATCCGTCCGCGCTGTCCAGGAACACGTTCAGCCGGTCGCCCCGGTGCAGCGTGTGCAGGTACTGCGAGGCCATGCCGCGGAACGGGAGCCCGCCCGGCACCGGCGTGGCCTCGAGTCCGGCGGTGACCTGGACCACGCCCTCGCCGTGCACCCGCGGGCTCGAGCTCGCCGAGTAGTAGCGCGGCCGCAGCGGCTGCGCCACCCGGAGGAACTCGAAGATGTTCAGCGAACAGGACGGGAACTCCTCCAGCAGCCGGAGCACGTCGTAGCCGCCCGCCTCGATCGCAGCGCGCAGCGGGGAATCCGGGCCGCCCGGCGTGGCCAGGACGTCCCTGATCTCCGCCAGCGTGGACCGCTCGCCCGGGCTGGCCGCCTTGTCCAGCAGCAGGTCGAGCAGCGGGACGCCCGGGCGGCCGCTGATGTCCACCAGGTTGGTGAGCACGTTGCGGACCTGGAGCACGACGCCCTTCGGCACGGCCCGGACGTTCATCGTCTTCGGCGCCATGAACAGTCCGTCGAGGGCGGCGCCGAGATACCCGGCGAGCCGCTCGACCCGCTCCTCGTCGTTCTTCGGGCACACGCCGAGGTGGTCCCCGGCCCGGTAGGTGACGCCGGGCGGCAGGCTGATGTCCAGCTGCAGGGTCTGCTTCGGGCCGCCGCCGGGCTGGAGTTCCTGGCAGGCCAGGACGCGCGCCTCGGCGGTGCGCACGCCGACCGCGTTGGTCAAGATGGCGGGCGCGAGCATCACCCGCGACTGGGTGCCGTCCGGGGCCAGGCGGCGCATGATCGACGTGACGCTGGCCGGACGCGGCATCGGCTCGGTCGTCTCGTTGTCGCCGTGGAGCGACCTGTGCATCGCGGTGTTCGAGTCGGTCCCGGTCAGCGCGCCGGTGGCGGCGCTCTCCGCGGCCACGCGCTCGGCCGCGCTCATGCTGGTCCGGGCCCCGGACAGCTCCAGCAGCACCGGCCAGACCTGGCTGTTCCAGTCCGCGTGCAGCCGTTCCCAGGCCGGCGAGCCCACGTCGCCGAAGCCGAGCTCAGCCAGCGGCGTCGCGCCGAGCTCGGCCAGCTTCTGCTGCACGTAGCGGGGGAACGCGAGGAACGCGTTCCACTGGGTGTTGCCCAGGCCCCAGACGAGGTAGCGGCAGTTCCGCCAGGTCCCCGTGCCCGGCGCGGTGCGCTCCAGCCAGGTCTTGAACGCGGTCGCGTTCGATGGCGGGTTCGACGTGTAGGTCGAGGTCATGACCACAAGCAGCCAGGGCTCGGTGCGCGGTGCCGCGTCCGCGAGCTCGTTCAGGGTGATCACGTCGCTGGTGTAGCCGTGGAAATCGCTCCGCTCGGCGAACCGTTCGGCCAGCTCCTTGCTCGCGCCGAAGTTGCTGCCGTACGCGATCACCAGGTGCCGGTAGGCGCTGGCCGGCGGGATCTCAGTGGGCTGGCCCCAGTCAGGGACTCCAGGAGCCGAACGGTCCGGCCGGCTCGCTCCGGCGGCCGGCTGGGCGCCCGCTTTGGGCCGGCTCACCTCGCGCGGCACCCGGATGACCGGGACCGCGGCCGGCTTCGTCGTCACCACCGCGTTCTTGACCACGGTCGCGCCCGGCGCGAGCCGGAGGCGGTACCGCCGGTAGACCTCGAACAGCACGACGCGGAGCATCATGAACGTGACCTCCTGCGCCATGCACTGCCGCTTCCCGATCGAGAACGGGATGAAGGCGTGCCGCGGCCGTCCGGCGATCTTGTCCATGGTGAACTGCTCCGGGTCGAACCGGTCCGCTTCCGGTCCCCAGTAGCGCGGGTCGCGCTGCGCGGCGAGCGTCCCGACCAGGATGATGTCACCCTTCCTGATCTTGTAGCGGCCGAGCGTCCCGTCCGCGAGGCTGCGCCGGATGGTGACCGGCATCGGCGGGTAGATCCGCATCGCCTCCTTGATCACCTGGGTGGTGTACGGCAGCGCCATCAGGTCGTCGTAGCGCAGGTCATAGTCCGGGTCGCCACCGGTGATCCCGTCGATCTCGGCGATCAGCTTCTCTTCCACGTCCGGGTTGGTGGCCAGCAGGTAGACCAGCCACGCGGCCGTGATCGACGGGCCGTTGAAGCCGTTGGACAGGTGCATGAGGATCTGGTCGCGGATGGTCTCGGCGTCGAGGAACTCGCCGGTCTGCGGGTCCGGCGTGCTCACCAGCCGGCTGAGCAGGTCGGTCTGCGGCCCGAGCGGGCAGGTGTGCATCCGGGCGCGGACCAGTGCGTCGGCCGTCCGGAACAGCTCGGCGTTGTGCTGGCGGTAGGCCTTGCGCCGCGCCCGCCGGGTGCGCCCCGCGAACAGGGTGAAGTCGGGGCGGGGGTCGGCCACCCGCAGGATGCTCTCCTTGGTGCTCGCCGGTACGGCCGCCGCGAACGGATGCGGGCGGCCGGGCCTCTCGCCGCCCCCGCCGAGCAGGCCGAAGTCGTAGGCGCACGCGCCGCGCCCGGAGACCTCGAGGGTGTACCGCTCCATCCAGGCGCGTGCGTCCAGCGGCTCGTCGTCCGGCAGCGCGGACCACGCGGCGGCCAGCTTGCGCGCCTGCTCCTTCATCCGGTCCAGCTGGGTGCGCTGGTGCGCCGGGGAGTACCAGGGCAGCATCACCCGGCGGATCCGCTCGTAGTGCTCGCTGTCGCCGATCACCGAGAGGCCGCCACCGCGGGAGTTGGCGAGCTGGGCGAAGAAGTTGATCTCCTCGACCCGCTTGCCGAACCGCTCTTCGTTCGCCGCCACCTCGTCTAGGAGCCCGGGGTCGGAGACCACGACGAGCCGCCACTTCTTGGTCGGAATCCCGACCGCGTAGATGTGGCCGAACCGGCGGTAGTACTCAAGCTGGGTGTCGTTGTCGTTCAGGATGTCGAAGTTCGCGAACCGCTCGCCCCTCGGCACCAGCCAGCGCACCGCGTAGGGGATCTCCAGCGGCTCGGTGCTTGCCCCCGGGGGGGCGACCCCCCCGGGGACCCCCCCGCTCTTGGGGGGGCTGCCCGCCCCCCCAAACCCCCCTGGGCCGGCCCCCGCGGCAGCCCCGAGCTCGGTTGCGGCAAAGGGTTCCGGCGCGGGCGGCATCTGCGCCTCCGCCGGGACGGCGATCTCCAGCAGCTCGCCGCCGACCAGCCGGAACGTGGCGTCGCCGAAACCGACGGTGTCCCCGTCGGCCAGCGCGGCGGCGGTGACCCGCTGCTCGTTGACGAAGGTGCCGTTGTGGCTGCCCAGGTCCACGACGCGATATCCGTGCGCCATCGGGTGCAGCTCGGCGTGGTACCTAGAGACGCTGAGGTGGGGGACCATGATGTCGTTGTCCGGCGACCGGCCGATGCGCCGCGCCTGGCTGGCCGTGACGACCAGCAGCGCGCAGTCCAGCAGCGGCCCGTCCTCGGGATCGCCGAGCCGGACCTGGCGCTGCCCGTCGATCTCGATCAGGTCCGCCCGGCGGCCTTGGGTGTAGCTGCCGTTGATGCTGCCAAGGTCGGCCAGCGCCCAGCGGCCTTTGACCGGCAGGAGTTCGGCATGATGCCAGGACACCCGGGGGTCGGCGACCACGATGTCAGCCTGCGGATCGCGGCCGACCAGGTACGCGCGGCCCGCCGCCAGGCTGCGCTCGCCTTCCCCGGTCCGCACCACCAGAGGTGGCGCGGATGTCTCTGTGCTCATGTACTGCCTCCGCCCCGCCGCCCGGCGGCTTCTGGCGCGCCGCCGCCGACACCCGACAGAGCAGGTGAGAGCCGCCCTGATACATCGAGTTAGCGGCCGACCGGGGGGGCGGGGACGGTCAGGCGATCTGCGGGTAGAGACCGCGCACGCCGGCTGATAGCCCGGCCAGGACCTGCTTGCTGAGCTCGTCGGCGACGATCTCGGTCTCGCCCGCCTCGATCCCGTCCAGCGCGATTCTGGCGATGTCGGCCGGGTCGGCCTTCGGCTCGGTGACGCGCCGCGCCATGTCGGTGTCCATATACCCGACGTGCAGGGAGGACACCCGGGTGCCCTGCGGCGCGAGTTCCACCCGCAGCGCGTTGGTCAGCGACCACTGCGCCGCCTTGGCGGCGCAGTAGGCGCCGATGTTCGGCAGGCTCACCCAGGAGAGCACGGACAGGACGTTCAGGATCGCGCTCTGCTCATGCTCGGCGAGCTGCGGAGCGAAGGCCCGGGTCACAGCGAGCGTGCCGTGGAAGTGGGTGTCCATCTCCAGCCGGACGTCGGACAGGTCCCCGGTGAGCAGTGAAGCCCCGGTACCCGAGCCCGCGTTGTTGATGAGGATGGCGACGCCGCGGGCGGTGACGGCCGCGGCGGCCACCGACGCGGGATCGGTCACGTCCAGCGCGATCGGCGTGACGCCAGGCAGGTCCACCGCCTCCGGGTTGCGGGCGGCGGCGTACACGGTGGCGCCCCGATCGCGCAGCTGCGCGGCCAGTTGCCGTCCGAAGCCGCGGTTAGCCCCGGTCACCAGGGCGGTCTTTCCGGTGATCTCCATCGAGCTCGTCCTCTCCTGAGTAGGTTTTTCCAACTTAGCATGGCTGGATACGGAAAACCAACTCAGCAGGTATGCTGGGTGCATGGCTAACAACCCGGAGGATGCGTGCTCGATCGCGCGGACCCTGGGCGTGGTCGGGGAGCGCTGGACCTTCCTGATCCTGCGCGAGGCTTTCCTGGGCGCGACCAGGTTCGCCGAGTTCCGCGACCGGCTGGGCGTGGCCCCGGACGTGCTGTCGGATCGGCTGGCCACCCTGGTCGAGGCCGGGGTCATGGCGCGTGAGCCCTACCGCGAGCCCGGCGCCAGGTCCCGGTCCGCGTACCGGCTCACCCCGGCCGGCCGGGAGCTCCAGGTAGTCCTCAGCGCGCTGCAGCAGTGGGGTGATGAGCACCTTCCCCGCCCCGAGGGCCCCAGCATGCTCCGCCGGGTGCGCGGCACCGACTGCCCGGTGCACGTCGGCTACCTAGACGATGAGGGCCGCGAAGTCCCCCCCGCCAACGTAGCCATCATCCCGGCTGGCTCATCGTCACCCGCATAGTCCTCGCCCCGGCGTGGGGTCTGTGTGCCCCCACCCCCATCTTGCGGGGCCTGTGTGCCCCAACCCCCGTTACCGTCATGCAACGCGGGCAGGTTAGAAGCGCTACTTCGGAGTGGATTTCGATGATTAAACTGCTAGGGCCAGGCGGCGGTTGTGCACGCGCAGGGCGAGCGCGATCAGCGGGGTGCCGGCGCGTCGGCGCTTGTCCCGCAGTGGGCGGCTGACCTGCGGTAGCGTCCGGTGGATGGAGCGCACGGGTGACCGCGTCGAGCTGGCCGCCCTGGTCGCCGCGGTCAGCCTGGCCGCGGACCTGGCGTCTGGCGTGACGCTCGAGCACGGCCTGCGCTGCCCCTACCGCAGATGGTGCACTGCCAGGTGAGCGCCGAGCACGTCGTAGCCGAAGTCGGCCACCGGATCGCGCCACACCGAGTGCGCGTGGTTCGCCTGGCGCTGGGTGTTGTCGTACTCGATCAGCAGCCGCGGGCCCTGCAGCCGGTAGTAGTGCGGCGCGCCCGCCTCGGTGGGCCCGGCCCAGGCCAGGTGCACGGCGTCCAGCGCAGCGTCGTCCAGGGCCGGGGCCAAGCCGTCGGGCACCCGCCCCAGGTAAGTGGCCAGCAGCGCCCGGAGCAGGTCCCGCTGCCCGGCGCCCAGCCCTGCAGCCGGCAGGCCCTTGGGAGAAAGGCTCAGCGCGACCCGCTGGTGGTCGGCGGAGTCGTAGCCGGAGGCCTGCTCGGCGCCGTCGCCCATCCGGGTCACCAGGTCCAGCAGCCCCGTATCGGCGAACTGGCCGCGCCAGATGTCGCGCAGGTGGATCATCTGGTCGCCGTCGGACAGCTCCGGCCGGTTGCCGCCGACGATGTCCGACGGCGCCCGGTCCAGCAGCACCGCCCGGGCGGCCTGGTCCGCGTCCAGCGAGCGGACCAGCTCGCGGGCCAGGTCCTCGGCGCCGGCCAGCGGGCGCAGCGGCGCCGGGCCGAGCAGCGGGGAGGACGCCGGGTCGGCGCCGAAGAAGCACGGCGTCGTCGCGCGCACCACACCGTCCACGACGAGGTTGTTGAGCGACACGTGGTGGCCGCCGAACCGCCAGCCCCACGGCGCCGCGCCGCCCGGCTCGCCGAAGACCCGCAGGTAGTACATCAGCGGATCGCGGCCCCGTTCCCGCCCCCAGTCGACCCGCCAGCCCTCGACCTGGTCCAGCACGTTGTCCAGCCCGACGATGGTGGCCACGGTGTTGTACCCGGCCACGGACAGCCCGGACGCGACGAGCTGATAGGCGAGCCGCTGCTGGGCCGGCCGCTGGGCGCCGAGGGTCAGGCCGCCGTGGTCGGTGGGGGTGTAGAACCAGCGCCTGCGCTCGGCGTCGGACTCTGCGTCCGCGCTGGGCACGCCGCCGACGGCCACGGCGCGCTGTGCTGGGTCGAGCGTGTCCAGCCAGGTGGCTGCCGCGGTGGCCATCCGGCTCGCGGCCTCCCGGGCCGCGGCCTCCCGGCCGGTGGTCGTCCCAATCGTGTCCACGCGGCCTCCTGCCCTATGACCCTGCCTTGCCATGCCCAGGCTAGCCTTCAGGACAGGAGCCGACGAGGGAGCGATGAATGACCGAGCAGCGGGTCACGGTGACGATCACGGACGGCGTCGCGGACGTCCGGCTGAACCGGCCGGAGAAGCGCAACGCCCTCGACAACGCGATGTTCGCCGGCCTGATCACGGCGGGCGAGCGGCTCAAGGCCGAAGCCGGCGTCCGGGCCGTCGTCCTGTCCGGCGAGGGGCCCGACTTCTGCGCGGGCCTGGACTTCGGCGCGTTCCAGGCGATGTGGGACGGCGAGCGGCTCAGCCTGCAGGTCGAGCTGCCGCCGGCGCAGGGTCCGGCCCGGGCCACCGGGCAGCGCGCCGCCTACGTCTGGGCCGAACTGCCCGTCCCGGTCATCGCGGCCGTGACCGGCAACGCCCTCGGCGGCGGCCTGCAGATCGCGCTCGGCGCCGACATCCGCATCGTCGCGCCGGACGCGCGGATGTCGGTGCTGGAGATCAGGTGGGGCCTGATCCCCGACATGACCGGCAGCCAGCTGCTGCCCGAGCTGGTCGGCCGGGACGTGGCCAAGGAGCTGACCTTCTCCGGCCGCGTGGTGAGCGGCACCGAGGCCGTCGCGCTCGGCCTGGCCACCAGGACCGACCCCGACCCGCGCACGGCAGCGCTGGAGCTGGCCCGCGGCATCGCCGCACGTAGCCCGCACGCCATCCGGGCCGCCAAGCGGCTGCTCGATCAGGCCGGCCGGGTCGACCTGGCCGCGGGCTTCGCCGCCGAGCAGAAGGAGATCGGCGCGCTCATCGGCAGCCCGAACCAGGTCGAGGCGGTCGCCGCCGAGTTCGGCAAGCGCCCGCCCGACTTCGCCGACCCGGCCTGACCGTACGGATTGTTCGCCGCCGGTTTACGCCTCCGGGGTATGACGACGACACTGTTCAGCAACCTGGCCGGGGACCTCGGCGGGGAACCGGGCCGCAGGCCGCCACTGGTCCTGCTCCACGGCCTCACTTTCGACCGAACGAGCTGGCATCCCGCCCTGGCCGAGCTGGCCACGCTCGACCCGGGCCGGCAGGTCCTCGCGCTGGACCTGCCCGGCCACGGCGAATCGCCCGCCTGGGCTAGCTATGACATGGAGTCCCTGGCCGAGGGCGTGCACCGGGCCGTCGGCGAGGCCGGGCTCCGGCCGCCGGTCCTGACCGGGCACTCCGTCGCCGGGGTGATCGCGACCATCTACGCCGGCCGGTACCCGGCCGCCGGGGTGGTCAACGTCGATCAGCCGCTTCAGGTGGAGCCCTTCGCGCGGCTCGTCCAGTCGCTGGCCGGGACGCTCCGCGGTCCTGGGTTCGCGCAGGTCTGGGCGCAGTTCGAGGTCAGCATGGGCATCGGGCTGCTGCCCCAGGGCGCCCAGGACCTGCTCCGGTCTCATCGCTATGTGCGGCAGGACCTGGTCACGGGCTACTGGCGGGAGGTCCTGGACGAGCCGCCCGGCGAGCTGGCCCGTAAGACCGCGGACGGCCTGGCCGCGGTGCGGGACGCCAAGGTGCCCTACCTGTTCGTGGCTGGCCACGACCCGGGCCAGGAGTACCTGGGCTGGCTGAATCGCGAGCTGCCCCAGGCCGAGGTCACGATCTGGCCCGGCAGCGGCCACTTCCCGCACCTGGCCCAGCCCGGGCGGTTCGCGGAGCTCCTGGCTGGCACGGCCAGGTGGGCCTAGACGTGCCAGCGGGCCGGGCCGCCGGAGGCGGGCTGGTAGCGGCAGGCCGCGCCGGTCCTGATGGAGCTGCGCAGGTGCGCGGCGGCGAGCGGCGCGGCCGGGGCGATCCGCTCTATTGTGGCGCGCAGCGTCCGGGTGACGTTGACCCGGGCCCGTTCGGCCTCAGGTGAGGCCTGCCGGTTACGGCCGGCCAGCCCGGCCGCCCGCCTCAGCTCGGCTGTCAGGGCCTGCCGCTCGGCTCCGATCCGTTCGGCCGCCGCGCGGTCGCCGGCCCGGTCGGCGGCGTCAAGGTCGGCGGCCAGGACGTCCAGCCGCCGCCGGTAGGCGTCCCGGGCGGCGGCGTCCAGCACCGGGCCGGTCCCGGCCGCCGCCAGCCCGGCCCCGCCCGCGGCCAGGTCGAGCGCGGGGATGTCCCGGCCCGGCGCGGCGAGCAGGGCACGCAGGTAGTGCAGGCCGCGGCCGTCCCGCATGCGGGCGTGCTCGCCGCCTGCGGCCAGCACCCAGTCGTCGCCGTCACGGGCCAGCGTCCACTCGCCGGGCGCCGGGACCAGCCGCTCCAGCAGCAGGGTCAGCCCGAGCCGCTCGGCGATCACGCGGGCGCGGTGGCGGGATTCCGACGCCCGTTCGGCGTCCCCGGCGGCGGCCCGCGCCGTCAGGGCGGTGGCCAGCCCGTCGAGGCTGTGCGCCAGGTAGGGCAGCGCGCCGATCTGCTCTTCGAGCTCGATCGCCTCCTCGAAGTGCCGGACCGCGTCTTCGGCCTTGCCCAGCGCGACGGCCAGCAGCCCCAGGTAGTGCGACACCGGTCCCCAGACGCTGTTGGCCCCGCCCCACACCACCAGCCGGCCCCGGTACGGGGCGAGCGCGCCGGCGAGCCGTGCCGCCGCGTCCGCGTTCCCGACGTCGGCCGCCACCACGGACAGGTCGGCCATCGCACCGAGCCACCGCGGCCCCGAGCTGGCCAGCGCCCGGGGGAGCAGGCGATCCAGCTCGGCGGTGGCCTCGGCGGTGCGGCCGAGCGTCGCCAGGATCCGGGCCACCGTCGCCTCGAACAGGTGCCCCGGCTGCCGCCTGGCCGCGGCGAGCAGGGCCTGGACGCCCTGCTCGGCGTCGGCGACGGTGCCGCGCTCGGCGGCCACCGAGCCGGCCAGCGTCCCCGTGATCGCCTCCGCGTCGGGCATTCCGGCCCGCCGGGCCGCCCCGGCCACCTCCCGGGTCAGCCGGCTGGCCTCGTCCAGCTGTCCGCGCAGGACCGCCAGCATGGTGTGCCGCGCGGTCACCATGACGGCCGCCTCGGCGTCCCCGGCCGCGGCGGCCTCCCGGGCGAAGGCGGCCAGCGCCGATTCCGCCTCGGCCACCCGGCCCAGCTCCATCAGTGCGACGAACCGCCAGAACTGGCCGTGGCGTTCGCGCCGGTCGTCACCGGCCGCCCGGGCCAGGTCGATGATCTCGGACCCGGCCGCCAGCCGGGTTTCCGCGCCGGCCGGGTCCCACAGCGCGTGCAGCCGGGCGTCGAGGATCTCGGCCAGCGTGCCCGGGTCCCCGGTCAGCCGGGCCAGCTGGAGCGCCTCGTCGGCCAGTGCCCTCCGCCGCGCCGCGGCCGCGGCGTCGCCGAGCAGTTCGCCGGCCAGCCGGGCCAGGACCCGGGCCCGGGTGGCGTCGTCCCCGGCCCGTTCGGCCGCCAGCTCGAGCAGCCGGACCAGGTTCGCGTCCACGTCGAGGAACGCCGTGGCCGGCGCCGCCCGCAGGGCCAGGTGGACGACGGCATCCTGGGTTGCGGCGAGCCCGGCCAGCTCTCGCGCCAGCGGCAGGGCCACCCCCGGCAGCCCGCGCGACCCCACCCACAGCGCCCGCCCCGCTCCCGCCGCCCACGCCGCTTCCGCCCCCGGCTCGCCGCCTATCCCGGCCAGCACCGCCTGGGCGAGGTCTGCCTGGCTCAGCCCGGCCAGCCGCAGTTCGGCCGGCAGCCCCAGCGGCGTGGCCGAGGTAGCGATCACCGCGGTGCCGGAAGCGGCGCACCGCGCGGCCACCACCGAGAGCATCGCGGCGGCCTCGGGCCCGCCGCGGTCTAGGTCGTCGACCACGATCAGCCGGGGGCCCGCCGACGCTAGGTGCCGGGCCGCGCTGTCCAGGTCCAGCGGCCCCGCCTCCGCGCGGAGCAGCCCCGCCGCCAGCTCGTCCGGCCCGCCCGCGTCGCGCAGCAGCTGCGCCCAGACCAGGCGCCCCGGCTGGCCCGCGGGCGGGGAGGCCCAGAGCACCTCGAACCCGCGCCGCCGCGCCTCACCCGCCGCCGCCTCCGCCAGCGCGGTCTTGCCCGACCCCGAGGCGCCCAGGAAGGTGAGCAGGCCCCCCGCCCCGCCCGCCGCGCGGTCCAGCAGCCGCCCGGCCTCCCGCAGCTCACGCCCCCGCCCGACCACACCCACCCCCTAGGTATACCGCTCGGCCAGAACCGGCACCCCCCCTCCCGCGCCCGCGCAGCCCTCCTCGCAGCACCATCCCCGCGTGGCGTTCATGATCGTGAGCGCGTTGGGACAAATAGCGCCCAAATCCGCTCACGATCATGAAGTCGTCCCTCTGGCGTGCCTCTGCGCGCGGTGCGGTTTGGCTGGCGTGCGGCGCGCGGTCGGGTAATCCGCGCCCTTCCCGCAGACTGTGGAGAGAGCCTTGAGAAACAGGCGGCCTAACTTCATTCCTGTCAGCGCCTGAGAAATGGGGAGCATCGACTGTCAGGAGTTACTCATGTCGCTCAAGCTGCCCATCCCGGCCCCGCGGAAGAAGACCCCGCCGAAGCGCCCGGCCCCGCCCCGCCGCCCGCGCCGCAAGCCGGGGCAGCCAGCGTCCGGATGCAAATGACCTGCTAGCACCAGGGAGGGCCAGGGCCTGCGGGCTCTGGCCCCCGGCGTGCGGAAAGGCGCCCGCGAATTGTTCTCCGAATTCTGGCCCTATACCCGGGGTGACCGGCTCCGGCTACTGGGCGGCGGCCTGCTCAGCCTGGTCCTGATGGGGGCCGAGCTCGGCACCGTGGTCATTTTCGAGGCCATTGTCGGCCGGGTGCTGGAAAAACATCACCTCACGGGCTTCTGGGTGCTGGCCGGGGCCTGGCTGGCCATGGCGGCGGCGGGCGCGCTGGCCATGGCGGGGAGCAGGCGGCTGGCCGGGCTGGCCGCCGGGCGGGTTCAGTTGCGGCTGCGCGACTCGGTGTTCTCCCGCGCCCAGCGGCTCCCGGCCGACTACTTCGACGAGCGGCGGCTAGTGTCCCGGTCCGGAGATGCGTGAGCAGTAGCGGCAGATGCGGTCGATGATCTGGTCGGCGGTCTTGGTCCACCGGAAGGGCCGGGCATTGGCGTTCCAGGTCTTGATCCAGTCCTC
>Ga0070699_100002222_pt1 | contig 17539 bp, 13 predicted proteins | sample KBSK1503metaG_FD_65473 | JGI IMG/M metagenome (GOLD analysis project Ga0070699, IMG submission 65473) | Corn, switchgrass and miscanthus rhizosphere microbial communities from Kellogg Biological Station, Michigan, USA - KBS K1-50-3 metaG | ecosystem: Host-associated > Plants > Roots >... | reverse complement strand
TGCAAGTACATCAAGCAAGAGACGGTCGGCGTCTCGTGTCCGCGTCCGGGTTGCAAGGGCGAGATCGTGGTGAAGAAGTCGAAGCGCGGCAAAGCGTTTTATGGCTGTTCGGAGTATCCGAACTGCAACGTCGTGTACTGGGACAAGCCGGTGCTCGAGACGTGTCCGCAATGTAACGCGCCCTTCCTGTTGGAGAAGACTACGAAGAAGGATGGCACCTTCCGCTACTGCGCAAACGAAGACTGCGGCTACAAGTCAAACGAAACACCGGAACCAATCGTGAAGCCGCGAATGAACGCAGATATACGCGGATAAGAAAAATCCGCGTTCATCTGCGTTATCCGCGGACTGAAATCTTACTTCCGCACTTGCAACCTCCACAATTTCGGATGCACTATTATCCCGCCAACCTACTTCTTTCGAGGAGACCCATCATGATTCTTCGGCGTGCTACAGCCCTAGTGCTGCTCCTGATTTTCTTTGTTTCGCCGGTTGTGCTGCTCGCTCAGCAGCCGCAAGCTCCGGCCCCTGACCCAAACGATCCCGTTCAACGTATCAAAGACGAAGGCATGAAAAACTCGCAGGTAATGCAGACGCTGAGCTACCTGAGCGACGTCATTGGACCACGTCTCACCGCTTCCCCCGGCATGAAGCGCGCCAACGAATGGACGCGCGATCAATTGACCAAATGGGGACTTCAGAATGCGCACCTCGAATCATGGGGACCATTCGGCCGCGGTTGGACGTTGAAGCGCTTCTCCGCGCAGGTCACTGAGCCAACCGCGTTTCCGGTGATCGCGTATCCGAAAGCCTGGTCACCCGGTTTGTCCGCGCCGGTGACGGCTGACGTCGTCTACATCGACGCCAAGACCGAAGCCGATCTGGAAAAGTACAAAGGCAAGCTCAACGGAAAGATTGTTTTCACCGCGCCGTTACGCGAGGTCGCCGCGCACTTCGACTCGCAGGGCACGCGTCTGAATGAAAAGGATCTGCTGACCTTAGCCGACGCGCCCGAGCCGCGACCCGGTGGCGGTCGTCCAAACTTCGCCAACAACCCGCAATTCCGAGCCGCGGCCGAACTGGCCGCCGCGAAGATGCGCCTTTATCAGGCCGAAGGCGTGGCAGTGCTCGTCGATCCGGGCCGTGGTGATGGTGGCACGATCTTCGTGCAGTCGGCTTCCGTGCCGCAGCCGCCGCGCGATCCAAACGCGACCGGACCGGCGACGCGTGGCATACCGCCTTATGACAAGAGCGCAACTAAGGTAACACCGCAAGTCGTGCTCGCAGCCGAACACTACAATCGCATCGTGCGCATGTTGCAGGCAGGCGAACCAGTGAAAATGACGGTCGACTTGTCGGTTGCCTGGCAGGACGCTGACCCGATGGGCTACAACACGATCGCCGAGATTCCGGGAACGGATCTCAAGGACGAGATCGTGATGCTCGGCGGTCACATGGATTCATGGCATTCGGGAACAGGCGCCACTGACAACGCCGCCGGCTGCGCAGTAGCATTGGAAGCCGTGCGCATCATCCAGTCACTCGGTCTCAAACCGCGCCGTACGATTCGCATCGCGTTGTGGAGTGGTGAAGAACAGGGTCTGCTTGGTTCACGCGCTTACGTTGCGGAACACTTCGGAACCTTGAATAACCCCGCGACTTCCGCGGCGCCGTCAACCGGCGGCGCGAACACCAGCGGCATGAACAACGGCAATGGAAATGGCAACGGCAATGGTAACGGAAGCGCCGCTCCGGCTGGTCCAACTCTCATGAAGAAAGCCGAGTATGAGAAGTTGAGTGGTTACTTCAATCTCGACAATGGCACCGGCAAGATCCGCGGCGTTTACCTGCAAGGGAACGAGTCGATTCGCTCACTGTTCCGGCAGTGGCTCGCGCCGTTCCGAGACATGGGCGCTACCACGCTCACGATCGCGAACACCGGCGGCACGGACCACCTGTCGTTTGATGCGATTGGTCTACCGGGATTTCAGTTTATCCAGGATGAGATCGAATACGACACGCGCACGCATCACTCTAATCAGGACGTGTTCGATCGTATTCAGGCTGACGACATGAAGCAGGCAGCGACGATCATGGCCGCGTTTGTCTATCAAACCGCGATGCGCGATGAGAAGTTGCCGCGCAAACCCGCGCCGGGCTCGAGATAATCCGTCTGCATCCGTGTAATCTGTGGTTTATTCCAACACGGATTACACGGATTATTGCCCACCGCCAGTCATTACATACTGCTTCACGTAACGACGAAGATTTTCGGTATTCGTTTTCCTATAGGCTGCGAAGTCGCCGGCGATTCCCGCGTCAGGAATGGCGAGCAGAATAAACGGTTCCAGTAGTCCTTCCTTGTCGAGCTTCTTCAGAATCTCGAGCGATCGATCAACGTTGGCGGCCTTCTTTTCGTTAAGCGACTTCAGCGCCGCGCGGATTGCGGTGGCTTCTTCTTTGAGACTATGCCGGTATGCCTTCTCGTCGGGATATTGCTTCGCAAACTCGGACGTGGCCCAACTCGCGCGAGTTAAACTGTAAATCATCCACGCCCCGGACGAACCATCCTTGTCACCTTTGTCAAACATCTTGGGATCTAAAGTGATGGTCGTCTGGTTCTCACCCTTCTGCGCGACGCTCGCTGGAAATTCCACGCGCGGGTGAGCGAGACTGATATTCACTCGTTCGCCCCAGTTGACGAATCCGGCACGGGCGAGACGGTGGTAGGGTTCGGCAATGTAGGCTTCGACGAACTTGTCGCCGGCTTCAGTTACCTTACCCTGCTTCATCAGTGAGTCGCCCCAGTAGCGATAAGCGGTTTCGCGATCCGGATTGATCTCAATCGCACGCGCGAACCATTCACCAGCTTTTATTTGCTCGGCACTCTTGAAATAAACATCACCGATAAAAAGCGCCGCTTCGTAAAGCTTAGGATCAAGCAGCAGCGCGCGCTGGTACATCTCGATTGCTTTCGGAAACTCTCCCTTGCCAAAAGCAGCTTCTCCCTCGTGCATTGCATCATCAACTTCTTTTCGCGTGGAAAAAGTCTCATCGTTGCCGCCGTCGGCGGGAATACCGTCGATCATTGCGCTCAAGGGATTTGGCGAACCGAGTTGCACTGCCTGTATGAGAAGATCTCTGGCTCGTTTGCGAGCTTTCTTACGTTCCTCTGCAGTCGGCAGATAAGTGCTTTGGTGAAAAACCAACAGTCCCAGATTCTCGATTACGGCGGCATCCTGGGGGTGAGCGACGGCGAGTTTTTCAAAGAGCGCCTGGGCCTCAGGATATTTCGCATCTTTAAAAAGCTGAAAGGCGCGATGCCGTTCTTCGTCATCCTGTGCTGATGCGGTTACTAACGGTGCGAGCAGCAGGAGGACAAGAATTGTAAGTTTGGGAAGTTTGTGGAGGTTAGGCATAGTGCGGGAAGTCTATCCCGCACCCGCCTCAAGATTCAATCCAAATTCTCGTATCCGTGTGACTAACTCGGATTACGTTCCAGCGCCGGTTGATACGGCTGCGACTGGTCTCGCTGCTGCGTACTCTGCGACGCCTGCTTGCCTGCATTGGGAAGATAATCCCCAATGAAATTTCTCAGCGACGTAATCAGCGCCGGCAGCACAACGGTCTTCGCCGTCTTTGAAAGCTCCTGCACAAAAGCGTCGCCAATGTTACCTGCTTCATCCTTAACGCGCTCGAAGGCTGGCGTCTGGACCATCTTCTGGAAGATGCTAGGTCCGGTGTTATGCGTTCCGTTGCCGTGTTGTTTCGGTCTCGGACCGCCCGGAGTCGCCATCGCCGCTCCAGTTCCAGCCAGGTTTTGCGCAGTATCGTAATTTGACTCCTGGCCGAACCGGTCGATCGCCGAGTCGTAATCAGCGTCGTCTTTGGCATAGGCCGCGATGCAATAGCCGGTACAGAAACCAACTCCCAGCGCCGCCGCACTCCAAACCACGGGCCGCCTCTTAAACTGCTCTCGCCAATCAAGCGTGTCTTTAACTGCCTGAACTTGATTTGCCACGGTTTCCTTAATCTCCGTTACTGTATTCGAAATTGAATCGCGCGCTTCACCCAAGCGACGCTGAAGTTCCTCTTTGGAAGGCTCTTCAGAAGAGTAATCCTGAGCGCGAGCCAATCCTAAAGTTCGTTCTTCAGCCATTGCTTATCCTTTCTCAGTTCGTCAACTGTTCTCTGGGGTACCAACTGCTGTTTGGCGAGCCGGTTCTTCATGAGCATCGCGATGATCGCGCCCACCAAAACGTAGAAGGCGCCCGTTACCACGAAGCCTAAAGCGTAACTGGCAGGCTGGCTGAAATTTGCCCCGGCGAAGAGAGTCGATACGCCAAAAGCGATCGCCACATTCAGCAGCGCAAAGCCAATCACCGCTATCACTGCGCCTACCGCGATCATGGTGATGCCGCGAGCATAGGCACTTGCCTCTTCCCTGATCTCCACCTTGAATAAAGCAAGCTGAGAATTAAAGAGCTGCATCACGTCATCGCCGAGACGACTGAAGAGCGTTGGCAGACTCTCGTTGTTGTTCAGCTCATTCGGCATCTGAGTAGTTTTCGTCAGACTCGATCTCGGTGCTGCTGCCATGTTAGTTCACCCCCGTTTTACTTTCGTGCCGGCTAGCGCCGGCCACGAATGATTAGTCCAAGTAACAGACCTGCTGCTGCTGAGATCAGAAGTGCCTGGCCTGGTTTTTGTCGCGCATATTCTTTGGCGTTCTCCGCGAGCTCACCGAGATCTGCGTTCTGCAACTCTTTAAACTTGTCGCCGACTACCGAAACTTTATCGGTGACGTAATCCTTGGCTGAACTTGCAGCGTCAGAAATTTTTTGACCGTAGTCGTGAGCGGTTTGCGAAAGCGCCGTCGCAGCGCCTGTGCCTGTGGTTGAAGGGGTGCCGGTGGTTTCGTTGATGCTTCCATTTTCTGGCATTGTCGGAAAATCTCCTTTTCTTCAGTTCGTAATATGACTTGGGCTTACAAAGATTGAGCAACCGTTGTGCCGAGCGATATCAATTAATTTGACTTCATTCTGCGCGCGTCTTGTTGCGAAAGGGTACGTAAAACTTCACTAAAGATCGGGAAACAATACGGCGGGGCAAAGCCGCCGCCTCACATCGGGCGGCGAAGCCGAGGCGATTAAGCCACAGCTGAATTTAACGACGTAATTGTAGGGGCGGCACTCCGTGGCCGCCCCAATTTGTCGCAACGGGCCTTCTTCGAACGATGGGGGCGGCCACGGAGGGCCGGCCCTACAATTACGCCCTATTCCTGCTTGACAGAGCCGATTAGGGGATGGTAAGTAAGTACTTACTTTGCCGAACTGGCGAAGGGATAAGGGGAGAAAGTTTGAGTAAGCAATTGACGATTGAGGGCGCAGCCAGTGGCGCTCGAATGGCCGGCGAAGAGCGCCGTTCACAAATCCTGGCGGTGGCCGTTAGCCTCTTCTCCAATCGAGGCTTTCGCGGTACCACGACCAAAGAAATCGCACACGCCGCGGGTGTCTCCGAGGCCATGGTCTTTCGCCACTTCGCCACCAAGGATGAGCTCTACGCAGCCATTCTCGACTACAAAGTCTGCTCGGGTGAGAAGTTCGACCCAAAGAATCTGGCTGCCGATGCCATCAGGAGCAAAGACGACCGCGCCGTTTTTGAGTCGCTGGCCCTTGAGGCGCTGAATCATTACGAGAACGATCCGGAGTTTCAAAGGTTGCTGCTCCACTCTGCACTGGAAAAGCATCAGCTGGCGCAAATTTTCTTCAACGAGTTTGTGCGTCCGGTTTATGAGTTTTTGGGAAGCTACATTCGCGAGCGACAGCGCGAAGGAGCTTTTGTAGAAGTCGATCCAACCGTCGTGGTGCGTTGCTTTTTGGGCATGGTGCTGCACCACTCGCTCAACAACAATCTTTGGGATCCCGAGCGTCGCTTGCTGAACATCTCCAACGAAGCTGCCGCAAAGCACTTCACCGAGATCCTGTTGCACGGAATCACGATCAGAGACGACGCGAAGAAAAGTTAAAGACAAATGCAATCTACAGGGAAATTAAAATTTGCCATTTTGCTGGCGTTGCTCGTCGCCGTGGCTGCGTTCATCGCTGCGTGCGGCGGTTCGAAGGCCAACGTCAGAAAAGACGAGACGGCCGCGAATACACCGCCGCCCGCTATCGAAGTAACGACTGCCGCGGCAATCAAGCGCGACTTGCCGCGCTTCTTTGAAGCCTCCGGAAGCCTGGCGGGCGATCAACAGACCGACGTGGCGCCGCAGACGTCAGGCAAGGTCGTCGCAGTCGGCGTCGATATCGGCAGTCCGGTCCGTCGCGGCCAGATGCTTGTGCGGCTTGACGACGCTGAGTTGAAACTCCGCGTCGTGCAGGCGGCGGCGCAGGTACAACAGGCAAAGGCTGCGGTCAGACAGGCTGAAGAGAAGATTGGTTTACGTTCGGGACAAGCATTCGATCCGAATCGCGTGGCGGAAGTCGCGGCGGCAAGAGTCACGCTCGAGCTTGCCGAGAAGAATCTGCGTCGGGCAGAGAAACTGATCGAGTCGGGCGACGTGTCGCGGCAGTTTTACGACCAGCAGCGAGCGCAACGCGATCAGTTGAAAGAACAGTACGACGTGGCGCTGGCCCAGGCGCGTCAGAACTACGCGGCAGTCGAAGTGGCGCGCACGAACGTCGCGAATGCTGAAGCGGCGCTGGCGTTAGCGAAGCAGAATTTGTCGTACGCGGTTATTCCCGCGCCGATGGATGGTTTCGTCGCGGAGCGAACTGCGGATCTCGGCGAGTATGTGTCGCCGCAGCAGAAGGTCGCGACGATCGTGCGGACCAATCCGCTGCGCGTTCGGATCGACGTTCCCGAACAGGCGATTCCGGAAGTGCGGGTTGGGCAGGCAGTGTCGGCGACGATGAGCGCGTGGCCCGATCGAAATTTCGCGGGACGCGTGGCGCGCATCGCGCCGAACGTGTCGGCACAGTCGCGCACGTTAACAGTGGAAGCTGAGATCGATAACAGCAGTGGTGCGTTGAAGCCGGGGCAGTTTGCGACTGTGCGCATCCTGCAGGAGCGGGCGGAGCCCGCGGTGCTGGTTCCGGTTCGCGCGGTTATTACTGAAGCGGGGGTAAGTCGCGTGTTTGTGATCAAGAACGGACACGCGGAGCAACGGCTCGTGCAGACCGGGCAGACCGAAGGCGACCTGATTGAGATCAGACAGGGAGTGGCCGCGGACGAGCAGGTTGCGACGAGTAATCAGCAACAGTTAACCGACGGCATCGCCGTAAAACAGTAGAAAAAGCCGCGGATTGACGCAGATGCCGCGGATCAGAAAAATTGCCTTATCCGCGTAATTTTGCGTTAATCCGCGGCTAAAATTCTTATGCAAAAGCTAGCCGAAATATGTGTTCGTCGTCCGGTATTTGCGACGATGTTGATTCTCAGCCTGACGGTGGTTGGGTTGTTCTCCTATAAGTCGCTGGGCGTCGATCTGTTTCCCAAGATCGATTTGCCGACGATCACGGTAACTGTCGTTAATCCCGGCGCGTCGCCGCAGGAGATTGAGACTGAGATTACCGACCTCGTCGAAGGCGCAGTCAATACCATCTCCGGTATCGATGAACTTCGCTCAACGTCAGTCGAAGGCGTATCGCAGGTCTTCATCACTTTCCTGCTCGAGAAAAATCCCGACATTGCTGCGCAGGAAGTCAGAAACAAGATCGATCTGATCGTCAACGATCTGCCCGTCACCGCAGAACAGCCGATCGTGCAAAAGCTCGACACTGACGCTGCGCCCGTGGTCCGCATAGCGGTTTCGGCTTCACGTTCGCTGCGTGAAGTGACTGATGTCGCCGATAACCAGATCAAACAGCAGATCGAATCGATCAACGGCGTCGGCAACGTGCAGATAGTCGGCGGCCGTCGTCGCGAGATCGAGATCTGGGTTGACCCTGACAAAATGCGCGCGTTCAACGTCACGGTGGCGCAAGTAGCCGACGCGGTGCGCGCCCAAAACCTCGAGGTTCCGGGCGGTCGTGTTGACGAAGGCGCGCGCGAGCTGACCGTGCGCACGATGGGTCGTATCGTCGAGCCCGCGGAGTTCAATAACCTCGTGGTTGCGAATCGCGGCACCTACGCAGTCAAACTCAGCGACATTGGTTACGCCGAAGACGGCGCCGAAGAAGCACGCACCGAAGCCCGTTTGAACGGGCAGCCGGCGGTGACCTTGATTGTTTCGAAACAATCGGGCCAGAACACGGTCGCAGTTGCCGACGCGGTGAAGCAGCGTTTACAGGAGATCACCAAAACTTTGCCGCCGGGGTTCAAAACCGAAGTCGTCGGCGACCAGTCGATCTTCATTAAAGCCTCGATCGAGGCGATTCAAACGCACCTGATCGAAGGCAGCATTCTCGCGGCCATCGTCGTCTTCGTCTTCTTATGGAGCTTCCGCTCGACAATCATCGCCGGACTCGCGATCCCGACTTCGCTCATCGCAACCTTCGGACTGATGGCAGCGATGGGCTTCACACTCAATCAGATCACGATGCTCGCGCTGACCTTGATGGTCGGTATCGTGATCGATGACGCCATCGTCGTACTCGAAAACATTTTTCGCTTCATCGAGGAGAAAGGTGTGCCGCCGTTTCAGGCAGCGATCGAAGGCACTAAAGAGATCGGTCTGGCCGTCACGGCCACGACGCTGTCGCTGTTGGCTGTGTTCCTGCCGGTCGGTTTCATGGGCGGCATCGTCGGACGCTTTATGTCGTCGTTTGGTTTGACGTCGTCATTCGCGATCGCGGTGTCGTTGCTGGTTTCGTTTACGTTGACGCCGATGCTCGCCGCGCGGCTGATCAAGCGCAGCGACGACGAGAAAGAACGCACCCTCGAACGGCACACTGAACCCGCGGATCACGGCTCGAAGGAATCACGGTTCTACCGGCCGGTCGATCGCACGTACACAAAGTTATTGACGTGGTCCATGGCCCACCGCTGGGTGGTGGTGCTGGCGTGTTTGCTGGTTATCGTGAGCATCGTGCCGCTGTTTATGTTTGTCGGCAAAAACTTCCTGCCGGTTGACGACCAGGCACAGTTTGAGCTGAACGTGCGCGCGCCTGAGGGTTATACGTTGGCCGCGACCTCGGCACTCGCCGAACGCATTGCCACTGACGTGCGAACTTTGACGGGTGTAACTGACACCCTCACGACGATCGGCGGCGGACAACAGGAGCAGGTCAACGTCGCCTCGATCTACGTGAAGATGACTCCAATTGAGGAGCGGAAAATCTCGCAGCAAGAGCTGATGGTGCGCGCCCGCAACGAAGTGCTGAGCAAGTATCAGAAACTTTATCCGGGACAGTTGCGCACGAGCGTGCAGCAGGTCGCTGCGATCTCGGGCGGCGGTTTCCGCAACGCAGACATTCAATACGTTATCGGTGGCCCGGACCTGAATAAGCTCCAGGAGTACTCCGACAAACTCCTCGAAAAGATGAAGACGATTCCCGACATCGTGGACGCTGATTCGACTTTGATCAGCGGTAAACCGGAGTTGCGTGTCGTGATCGATCGCGCGCGCGCGGCCGATCTCGGCGTGCGCGTCGGCGACATCGCCCAGGCGCTCAATTCGCTCGTGGCCGGCCAGAAAGTCTCGACCTTCAATGCGGGAACTGATCAGTACGACGTGCGCGTGCGTTCGGTCGGAGCCTTCCGCACGAGCGTTGAAGGCTTGCAGCGCATGATCGTTTCGTCCACGAAAGTCGGTTGGGTCAGTCTCGACAATCTGGTGAAGGTTGAAGAGGGAACGGGACCGGCTGCGATCGATCGTTTGAATCGGCAGCGACAGGTGACGCTGCTGGGCAACGTGCGGCCGGGTGGTTCGCAGGCTGCGGTGATTCAGAAGATGGACCAGTTTGCGAAAGAGGTAAACATCGCGCCGGGTTATTCGACCGGCCTGGCCGGACGTTCGAAGGAGCTCGGGCGGGCCGGATATTACTTCGTCCTCGCGTTCATCCTGTCGTTTGTATTTATGTACATGGTGCTGGCGGCGCAGTTTGAGTCGTTCATTCACCCGGTCACGATTCTCTTGACGCTACCGCTCGCGATTCCGTTCGGCATTCTGTCACTGCTGATTACGGGCCAGACAGTGAATATTTTCTCGGGCCTCGGTTTGTTACTGCTGTTTGGCGTGGTCAAGAAGAACGCAATCTTGCAGATCGATCACACGAATCAACTGCGCGAGCGCGGGATGGAACGGCTCGAAGCGATCATTCGCGCGAATCGCGATCGTCTCCGTCCAATCCTGATGACGACGATCGCCCTCGTCGCGGGCATGTTGCCGCTGACAATCTCGACTGGTCCAGGTTCGGGTACGAACCGGTCGATCGGCGTGCTGGTAGTCGGCGGGCAAACACTGTGTTTGCTGCTCACGCTGCTGGCGGTGCCGGTCTTCTATTCACTCTTTGACGACCTCGCGCGGAATCGTGTCTGGGGCCGGATCAACGAAGGAGCGCACAGAGTGTTTGGACGCGTGCGGCGCCGGGCGGCGAGCGCCGCTGCGGGTTTAATCTCAAAGCAGTAATCCGTGTTATCCGTGTTTAAAAACAAGTAGGAAGAGCAATGCCAAAGAGAATTCTGTTACTAACCATTTTTGTGCTGGGTTTTTGTTATGTCGGAGTGGCGCAAAAACCTTTGCCAGAAATGAGCCGCGTCGGCATCGATATGAATCGCCAGCAGCCGCTCTCGCTGCGCGAAGCGTTGGCGATGGCGCTCGAGAACAACAAAGACATCGAAGTGGCGCGTGAGAATGTTCGCATCGCGGAGTTTGATTTCCGTGGGGCGCAGGGTGCTTACGATCCGCGTTTCACGACGAGCGCGTTCTACGAGCGCGCTGAGAATCCGATCTCGAGTTTTCTGAGCGGTGGTCAGAACGGTTCAACCATCCAGAGTGACTACACCGCCACGGCGCATCTCGAAGGTCAGTCGCCGGTGCTCGGCGGCAACTATCGTCTCGACTTCTCTTCGATCCGGCTGAACACAAACAACTCGTTCACGGCACTAAACCCGCAATATCCGACGGCGCTGACATTTAGTTATACGCAACCACTCTGGCGTGGCTTGAAGTTTGACAACAGTCGCCGGCAGATCGAGATTGCGCGCAAGAATCTTTCGTTGACTGACTCACAATTTCGCCAGCGCGCCATCGACACGATCACCAACGTGCAGCGCGCCTACTGGGATCTCGTGTTTGCGCTGCGGAGTTTGCAAGTGCAACGCGACGCGGTCAGCGTGGCGCGCACACAGCTCGAGCACAACAAACGGCTGGTGAATGAAGGGCAACTTGCGCCCATCGACGTGGTCGCTGCCGAAGCGCAGATTTCGACTTACGAGCAGGGAGTTTTTAGCGCACTCGAAGAAGTGTCGCGGGCTGAGAACAATCTGAAGAACCTGATCGCGCAGAATCAGAAGGCGGAGCTCTGGAACGCGTCGATCGTGCCGACCGATCCGGTTGCGCTGACCGTTCCTGAAGTCTCGCTGCCCGATGCGTTGAAGACGGCGATGGAGAATCGGCCCGAGCTGCAACAGTCAACCGTGTTGCAGGAAATCAATAAGATCGATCAGCGTTACTTCAAAGAGCAGACGAAGCCCGCTGTCGATCTCGTTGGTTCGTACGGCGTCAACGGTCTCGCTGGTTCGGTCAGCAGCAATATTGTGAATCCGTTTACGCAGTCGAATATACAAGTGCGACAGCGCGTCGATGAACTTTCTGCGATCGTGGGCCTTGATCCGCTGCCGGTTATTCCGCCGCAGGCGTTCTCTCCCGATTTGCTCGGCGGCTACGGACAATCGCTGCAGAACCTGCTGGCCAATCGTTATGGAACCGCGAAAGTCGGCGTGCAGGTCAGTTTGCCTTTGCGTAATCGCACTGCTGAAGCGCAACTGGGTCGTTCGAAAGTTGAAGGCGAACGGCTGGGAACGCAACGCGAGCAACTGGAGCAGACAATTCAGGTCGATGTTCGTAATGCATTACAAGCGGTGCGTAGTTCCGAGGCGCGCTTGCGCGCGGCGGCGGCGACGCGTGAAGCCAACGAGCAGCAGTTCGCGAGTGAGCAGCGAAAGCTGGATGCGGGACAATCGACGACGTTTCTGGTGTTGGAACGGCAGACGCAGTTGACGGAAGCTCGCGGGCTGGAGTTGAAAGCGCAGACGGATCTGAATAAGGCGATTGCGGATTTACAACGAGCGACCGGCAATGCTTTGAGAGTGAACAGTATCGTGGTGCGAGTGCGTTGATAAGCATAACCGCGGATAACACGGAAGAAATCCGGATTTTTATCCGTGTTATCTGTGGTGAATCTTTCTGAGGTCCGATCCATGAATAATCCACTTATCGAAACCTGGCAGATACACGATCGCATCAATCTTTACCTGCTCGACGCAGTCGATTCGTCGTCACTCGACAGTCACTCAGCTTCGAAGGGCCGGAGTGTCGGCGAACAGTTTGCTCACGTTCACAACGTTCGTTTGATGTGGTTGAAATCGGCGGCGCCCGATCTACTGAAAGGTCTCGCGAAGATCGAGAGCGAGCAGGCAAACGATAAAAAGCTGTTACGGAAGTCGTTGGTTGATTCCGGCGCCGCGATTGGCAAGCTGCTCGCGCACAGTCTCGAAGCTGACGGGAAGATCAAAGGCTTCAAGCCGCACGCGGCCGCGTTTGTCGGTTACCTGATCTCACACGAGTCGCATCATCGCGGGCAGATCGCGCTGACCTTGAAACAGGCGGGCAAACCGCTCGATAAGAAGACTGGCTACGGCATTTGGGAATGGGGCGTGAGGTGATTAGAGAATCGCTTCCAGAATTTTAAACGCGACGAACAGCGCACCCACTACAACGACGGCCGCTATCACATACCAAAGTGGCAACCTGGTTCTACACGCTGGACAGCGGGCGCGGGTCCGGTCCACGACCCTCTCGCAATTAGGACAAATCATTGGTCTCGGATATTACGATTTTTCTCACGCAAAGGCGCAAAGACGCAAAGAAAAATAATAACTTTGCGCCTTTGCGCCTTTGCGTGAAATATTCTTACTTAAGCTTCACCTTGGTCCATAAGGGCCAATGATCCGAAATTTCAACCTTCCGATCTATTCCACAGGTCGTCGCTTCGAGCCCGCGCAGCCAAACCCAATCCAGTTTCAATTCAATCGGCACAAACAAAACGCGCCGTTTGAACGTCGCCTCGCCGCCGAAAGGTGTTTTCAATCCGGCGTCAGAAAAAAACTTGCTCGTCTTTCCATCCGCGTTCGGTTCCCACGTATTCAGGTCGCCCATGATAATCGCGGGCATGTCGGCCGGATAGTGCGCGAGATCGTCGAGCACCGCCTTGAACTGCTCCAGCTTCTTGCTGACGGCAATTCTTGTTTCCGTATGTGCGGAGTAGACCCGCCAGCGACGGTTCTCAATCTCAACGGTCGCGCCAAGTGCGACGCGGCGTCGGCCATTTGGACCCTTGTTCGGCAGGACGATCCGCTGCACGTCTGACAATGGATACACACTCAGGATAGCGACGCCGGTTTCTTCTTCATCAGTCGGTTTCGGCGCCGGTGGCGCGGTCCACACGTAAAACATACCGAGCTCGTCGGCGATCAGTTTGGCGGTGTTGTGCTTGCCACTGCGTTTTTTGCTGCGGTCCACTTCCTGAAGCGTAAGAATGCTGGCGCCGCCGATCTCGGGATCGTCCTGGAAGAGCTTGATCATGGCCTTCAGATCGTCGCCGCTGCGCCAGCGTATGTTGTAGGTCAGAAGTTTGATCTCGGCGGGAGCAGCGGTTTGCTTGCGTGCAGACGCAGGTTTGCCGGATTCCAATAATGGCCCATCGGCTCGCGAGAGCAGTAGCGAAAGTAATAGCAGAAATACTTTCATCGGCAAGCACTCCAGTATCGGAAGTATAGACAAACGATTTCGTCTTTCAAAGGATGGGCCAAACTTTCCTGGTTAGTTTCGCGAGTGCATTTTAAGCTAAACTTCGACCATGAGTCCGGCAGAGACCCAACTCGATGTGCTGGCAGTTTTCTCTCATCCTGATGACGCGGAGTTGTCAGAGGCGGGGACGTTGCTGAAACTGAAGCAACTGGGTTACCGCACTGGCGTTTGCGACATGACGCGTGGCGAGATGGGCACGCGCGGCACGCCGGAGATTCGCGCGCAGGAGGCGCTCGAAGCCGCGCGCGTCATGAAACTCGACGTGCGCCTGAATCTCGAACAACCTGATGGACATGTTTGGCCCACTGAAGTCGCGCGCACTGCGTTTGTGCGAGTGCTGCGGACACACAAACCGAAAGTCCTGTTGACTACCCACGAGGACGATCCGCATCCGGATCACGCGAACACGTCGATTATCGTGCGGCAGGCGGCGCGCCTGGCTTCGATGGGTCGCTACGACGAAGAGTCAGGAATGCGACCAGTACCGATGCCAGCGATCATGCACTCGCTGTTTTCGCGCCGCATCGTGCCGTCGTTTGTGGTTGATGTTTCCGAGTTTGTCGATGAGAAGATGAGCGCGATCGGGGCTTACGCCTCGCAGTTTTACAGCGAGCAGTCGAAAGAGCCGGCGACGCGGATCAGCGATCGTGGGTTTCTGCCGGAGATTGAGTACCGGATGCGATACTTCGGATCGTTGATTGGCGTTGCGGCCGGTGAGCCGTTTTATGTGCGTGAGGCGCTGAATGTGGAGGATCCGCTCGCGCTGCTGACGCGCCCGATGAACATCTACTCGTAAGGTTGTAGTAGTCCTAACAAGAACAACAGACTAAAAAAAGAACAAGTCAGGAAGAGGGGCTTGCCCCCGCTGTTGCGAGTGCGGGGGCAAGCCCCTCTTCCTGACTTGTTCTTCTCTAACTGGCCTATTTCTTTTTCGGTTCGAGGATCGCGCGCGCGATCGCGATCGTCGCTACGGCTCGCGGGCCTTCACCTTGAAATCCCCGCGCCAGCTCAACCGCGCGATCGTAGTCCTGTAACGCGAGATCGCGGAAAATCCCCTCCAGATCAAATTCAGCCACATCACTGGTGTGTACTGAAGAATGACCTTTACTCTGAAACTTCGCGACTACCTCGCCGTCTTCCCCGGTAAATCCTTCGGCGGAATTGGCAGCCTTCACCGCGTCAAACGTTGCGTCCCAAACACGATCCCGATCGACGACATTGAGCGCATACGCGACGGATATTAACGCGCGCGGCAGCGAGGGATCCGACACGTCAATACGTCGCGCCTCAGTGGCCGCTTCATCTATCAACCCCACCGCCCGGTCGCGATCAGTTTTAACGAGTAGCTTCGCACACTGCGTTAACACCCATGTCTTGAGAAGCTGACTCAATTCTCCTTTATGGACCAACTCCAAAGCCTGATCCGTTTGCTTCTTATCCACGAGGCGTATGGCGAGAGACGCATCCATGTAAACCTGTGCCTGTTTGCGCGCTTCGGGATCTTCCAACTTACTGACGAACTCGCGGGCCCGCATGTCGCCTTTACCTGCCGCAACAGTGGCCAATTCCAAATAGAGTGAATCGCGTTCATCGGAAGTTTTGGCGTGCTCAATTCGATCGAGCAGGGCTTCCTCGCGACTGGTCGAAGGAGTCTCAGATTTAATGCCTCTGTTTAGCTGGTCGTCATCGTAGCGACGTGCATTGTCGGAAACGATCGTTTGCAACGCATTCAGATGACCACGTAAAGACTCGACCATCGCCGGCGGCGCCGCTTGTTCGAAGAAAGGTAACAGCCGTTTGATAACGAGATATTTCCCGTCCAGACCCGCCGAACTTTGATCTGCTTGTCCGGGAGCGGGCAAGGGACGCAGGAGAATTGTGGCTGCCGCCAGGAAGAATGCATTTCGCAGCTCGGGCGTGACGTTGGCCGGTACGATCGTCTGAGCGCTTTGAGAACTCGACGTGCCAGTGCCGCTGAAAGTCATGAACAGGTGCGGTGTGAAAATGTATGAGCCCAGCAGCGAAACTGTGTTGGCGTCTGCCTGCGGATTGTTGGCTGAGCTGGCAAGCAGGACGGCATATTGTGCGTCCGCGGGTCCCGGATTCTTTTCTCTCACAGAGGAAAGAAAATTCAGGCTTTCCATCGAGACCACGGCGAGCGCGGGCTCTGCGAACTGAAGCGCGCGTTCCAGTTCGCCGGCCTGCAATAGCTCTCTCGCCAATTCAAGCCGTTGTCTCAAAACGTCGCTGAGCCGGTTCGGATTCGAAGTCAGCTTTGAAGTAACGGAGTTTGCCGCCTCGAGTTTTTGAATTCTCAACTTCTCGAAGAACTCTTCACTCAGAGCTCGATCGTGTTTGGCCGCGAGTCTTAATACTTCGCGCCGCACGTTGGGCGGCAGGCTGATCGCGAAACCGCCACCAGTGCGAGCTTTCTGTTGGCTGATCTCTTCCTGGAGTTTTCTGTCGCTTTCCTGATCGGCAGTTTCGGCAGCTTCCCACGCTTTGCGAAACATCAGCCGGCCCTGTTCGGCATCGACTTTCCAGAGCGCGTCCGCGATACGAGCGAGGGATCGGGCGCGCAGGGTCTGGTCGTGAAACGTGCGGGCGTCGGTTGAGAGTGAGACGAGCAGTGCGCGAGCGCGTGAGCGGCGTTCCTTTAGTTCGAGCTCGGCTTCCGACGGGGCCGCCGAGTTTGCCGTCGTGCTTTTGGTCGCCGCCGCCTGTTTCGTGTCGGTTGTTTGTGCCTGAGTGAGGATTGCCGAAAGGACAAAACACAAAACGACGCTCATATTCTCATCTCCTGGGGAGGCGCTCAATTCGTTGCTACTTCTTTTCGTTTTTCGAGCACCGAGCGGGCGATCGCGAGGGTTGCAACGGCGCGCGGTGCTTCGCCGGTAAATGTTTTTGCGAGCTGAATTGCTCGCAGCAGATCCGCGCGTGCAAGATGCCTGAAAACCGCGATCAAGTCAAAATCTTCAGCGTTACTATTATTCACCAGGACCATAAACTTCGTTTGCAGCCGTGACGAGATGCGACTGTCTTCGCCCGTATATTCTTCCGCGCTGTTTGCAGCCTTCACGACTTCACCAAGAATCTCCCACGCTCGCACGCGATCGATCTCGCTAAACCCAACCGCGACTGCCGTGAGAGCACGTGCCCGATCCGGATCGCTACCGCTGATGCGACGGCTCTCAGCGAGCGCTTCCTCCAGCATGTCTGTCGCGCGCGAACGTTCCGCCGCTGCGACGAGTTTCGCCGCGCTCGTCAGTGCCCACACTTTCTGCACGCTCGTCAGTTCTCCGGTCTTCACGAGTTTCGCAACTTCCGCGGCGTCCTTGTTGCGAATGGCAACTTGGACCAGTTGGAAATCCGTATAGGCTTTAACGCTCTTGCGGAGTTCGGCGTTCTCGATCTTGTCAACCAGATCTCTGGCGCGTGGATCGCCGTCCTGTATGAGCGCCACAGCGTAGTCGGCGTAAATCGCGTCGCGTTCGTCCGACTTGGCGGCACGATCGAGACGTTCCTGCATCCGTTGATAAGGATCTCCTTCCGACGTTTCCGGCT
>Ga0070699_100002221_pt1 | contig 17540 bp, 17 predicted proteins | sample KBSK1503metaG_FD_65473 | JGI IMG/M metagenome (GOLD analysis project Ga0070699, IMG submission 65473) | Corn, switchgrass and miscanthus rhizosphere microbial communities from Kellogg Biological Station, Michigan, USA - KBS K1-50-3 metaG | ecosystem: Host-associated > Plants > Roots >... | reverse complement strand
CGCCGTGCCGGGGCTGGGACTGGGACTGCTCACGGCGCGCTACCTCAATCACATTCTGTCGAGCTTCCCCGGTCTGCCCGCGGCGATCGACTTCTTTCTCTTTCAGCCGCGAGCCGTGTGGGCGGCGCTCGGGCTGCTCGCGTTGTGTGGTGTCGCCGCGAGCCTGTATCCCGCATGGCGGGCCGCGGTGCACCCCGTGGCGGGCGCGTTGCGCGAGGAGGCGATCGCGTGAGCGCGCTGCTCGCGGCGGAGGACGTGCATCGCGACTATCGCGTGGGTGATGAGCTGGTGCGGGCCGTGCGCGGCATCACGCTCGACATCACGAGCGGCGAATTCGTGGCGCTCGTGGGGCCGTCGGGGTGCGGGAAGTCGTCGCTGCTCAACCTGCTCGGCGGGATTGACCGCCCCACTGCTGGACGCGTGCGCTTTCGTGGCGTCGACGTGGCGGGCATGCCGGATCGCGCGCTCACCCGCTTCCGGCTGCTCCACATTGGGTTCGTGTTTCAGCGGTTCTATCTGATGCCCGCGCTGACCGCCGCGGACAACGTCGCGCTGCCGATGGCCGAAGCCGGCGTGGCGAAACAGGAGCGACGGATGCGCGCGCTGGAGCTGCTGCGCTACGTGGGACTGGATGGCCGCGCCCGGCACAGGCCGTCGCAGCTCTCGGGCGGAGAGCAGCAGCGCGTGGCCATCGCGCGCGCCATGGCCAACGCGCCGGCCGTGGTGCTCGCGGATGAGCTCACGGGCGAGCTCGATGCGCGAACCGGCGCGGAAATCATCGCGCTCCTTCAGCAGCTCAACGCCGACGGCACCGCGCTGGTGCTGGTCACGCATGACGAACAGCTCGCCCGGGCAGCGCGACGCGTCGTGCACATGCGCGACGGCGTCATCGTCAATTGCGACGGCGCACGATGATCGCGCTGCTGGCGCTGCGCCAACTCGCGCATCGGCCGTGGCGTTCGCTGCTGCTGCTCATCGGGTTCGGGCTGGGCGCCGGGGTGATGATCGTGCTGCTCGCGATCGGGCAGGCGATGCTGGAGCAGGCGCGTGATACGGCGCTGGTGGGTGGCGGGGAGATCACCGTGCTCCCGGAAGGGATGAACCTCGAGGTCATGAAGACCGGCGGGGTGGGCGGCCTGTTCTTCTCGATTGATCACGCGCGATTCATTGATCGCCAGTTGCTGGACGCACCGCGGCTCGCCGGCGCCGTACGAGTGGTGGCGCCGCAGATCGTCGCGAAGCTCGCCTATCTGCGAACGCGGACGGGCGAATACGCAGTGCAGGCGAGCGGCGACATCCCATCGCGCAGCGCGGCAGTCGGGGCGCTCTCCCGTGCCATCACGGGCCAGTGGGTGGACGACGCCGGCGATCGCCGCTGGGTCGCGCCAACGCGTTACGAGCTCTATTCGGACATGGATCACTTTCATCTGCCGCCGCCCGGACTTGCCGACGCCGCGAGCTGGGGTGAGTGGCACTATTTCAACGTGCTGGCTCCGGACGCGCGGCACTGGGCGTTCATCTCGCTCATGGTGGGCGGGGACATTCGCGGCGGCGACTGGGGTGGGCGCGTGACCGTGACGCTGCGCACGAAAGGCGGCGCCACAAGACGCTTCGCGGCGGAGAGTCCACCCGGCGCGGTGCACCTGTCGACCGAGTCACCTGATCTGCGCATCGGGACATCACGTGTCACGCTGCTGAACGACGGACGCTATCACGTGCAGGCGCGGGCAACCGAGCCGGGCACCGGCGCTCCGGTGCTCGTGGATCTGGTCGTGACCGGTGCGCCGCGCGCCTGGTTCCCCGGCGCCACGCTGTCGAGCGGGGCGTTCACGTCCGGCTACGTCGTGCCGGCGCTGCGCGCGTCGGCCAGCGGCCGGATCTGCGTGCGCGAGCGGTGCACGACGTATGCGAGCGCCCAGTCGTATCACGATCACAACTGGGGCGTGTGGCGCGATGTGCGGTGGGAGTGGGGCGCGGCGCGCGCCGGAGCATTCACGCTGCTCTATGGCCGCGTCGAGCCACCCGACAGCCTGGCGGCGCGCACGCCGCTCTTTCTCTACCTCGTGGACTCGCTCGGTTTCCGTGCGCTCTTCCGGCCGCAGCGCATCGCGTATTCGGATGCACGCGTGATCACCGTGAACGGCGTGCGCGTGCATGTGCCGCAGGCCGCGGTGCTCGCGGCGGTGCGCGGGGATGACACGCTGCGTGTCACGCTGGCCATCCAGGACGCCATTGGAACGGACATGCGTGGCACCATGCTGCACCGCGGCGCGCGAGGCGCCGTGCGCGATCCGTATTTCATCCAGATGCAGGGGCGAGCCACGCTGGATGGCTGGATCGGGGGCGCGCGGGTGCATGGCGAGGGGAACGGCTTCTTCGAGACCTATCGCGCGGCCGAGCCGTGAATCGGCGCACGCCGGCGGACGCGCGTGCGATCGTTCAGTTCCGCCCCGCGATCCACCCGACGATCGCTCCGATGATCGCACCGGCGATCGCGCCGTTTACCCCCGACAGCGATCCGATCGCTCCGCCGAAAATGGCACCGGAAATTCCGACCAGTCCCTCGCTCAACAGCGGGTGCGCGGGATCGCCTTCGTCAGGCATGGCGTACGGATTGGCGTCAGCATCCGCCGGGGTGGGGCGTGTCAACTCCTCGAACAGGGCGTGCGTGCTGGACACCGGAGGAGGAACGATCGAACTGTCTTCGTGCTGCGGGGCCCGCTCTCCGTTTCGCGCTTCGTTCTGACGTACCTCCATGGCTTCTCCGAGGGAACCCATACAATTCAATCTATATGAAGGAGCAAATCCGGTACCGTCGGGACCCTGGAGTGACAGGAACCCCGGATGGAGCGGAACACTACCGTGGGCGCACACCCGGTATCCCGGCACTTGACAGTCTTCATCCACCGCATCCCATTCTTTCCATGCCTTCGAGCGTTCGACTCGGCACGCAGGGGTGGAACTACGACGCCTGGGTGGGATCGTTCTATCCGCCGGGAACGCGTCCCGTGGATTTTCTCGCGACCTATGCCCGGGCATTCGACACGGTGGAGGTGGACTCCACCTTCTACGCGATCCCGCCCGCGAAAACGGTGCAGGGATGGGCCGCCCGTACGCCTGGCGACTTCTGCTTCGCGCTCAAGCTGCCGCAGGAGATCACGCACGAACGCCGCCTCCGGGATTGCGACGATCTGACGGCGCTCTTTGTCGAACGCATCCGGGCGCTGGGAGCGAAGCTCGGGCCCGTGCTCATTCAACTCGGCCCGGATTTCGGACCCGCCGAGCTGCCCGCACTCGTCAGCTTTCTCCCGACGCTTCCCACGGACATTCGCTTCGCCATCGAGTTCCGGCAGCGCGGCTGGATTCACGATGGCCTGCTCGCGTTGCTCGCCGAGCATCGTGTCGCGCTCGCGCTCACCGATGCGCGCTGGGTTCCGCGCCGCACGATGCTGGCGCTCGCCGAACGGCCGACCGCGAATTTCGCCTATCTGCGCTGGATGGGACCGAACCGCGACATCGTGGATTACTCACGGGTCCAGTTCGATCGTTCGCGCGAGCTGGAATCGTGGTCGGAAGCGATCCTGATGCTCATTCAGAAGGTGACGGCCGTGTACGGCTACGTGAACAACCACTACGCCGGGCACAGTCCGGCTTCCGTGCGGCAACTGCAGCAGCTCCTGGGACAGAAGCCCGTGGATCCGAGTGAGCTTGGCGAGCAGATGACGCTCTTCTGAGCGGCAGGCGCGGCGCGCATTCGCTGCCCGGCGCGCCGGCGCGCTGCTACCTTGCGACATGCGCTGGACCACCATCGTTGCATTCATCGTGTCGCTCGCGCTGGCGACACTCTTCGCCAGACTCGGCGTCTGGCAGTTGCACCGCCTCGCGGAGCGGCGCGCCTTCAACGCGGAACTCTCGAGCCGCATCTTCGCCAGGCCGATTGCGCCATCCGCGTTGTCGGCGGATACGGCGCTCGCCAACTACCGCCGCGTGCGCGTGACGGGCACGTTCGACTACGATCAGCAGATCGTGATCACGGGGCGATCGCGGCAGGGCGCGCCCGGGGTGTATCTGGTGACCCCGCTCACGCCGGACGGCGGCGGGCGCGCGATTCTCGTCAACCGCGGGTGGGTCTATTCGCCGGATGCGTCGTCCGTGAACAAGTCGCTCTGGTTCGAACCCGGCCACACCACCGTGGAAGGCTATGTCTCACCGATTCCGCCGGCGTCAGCCAACGATCCCGCGGCGGTGAACAATCCGCGCGCGGTGCGCCACCTGGACGGGGCGCGCATCGCGTCGCTGCTGCCATATCCCGTCCAGCCCTTCCTGGTGATCGACCTCTCGCCGGGTACGCCTGATGAAGGGGCGCCAACACGGCTCACCATTCCCGAGATGGATGAGGGGCCGCACCGGAATTACGCGATTCAGTGGTTTACCTTCGCGATGATCGCGCTGTACGGAGCGGGGTATCTGATCTGGCTCGAGCGCGGGAAGAAGCCGGGCGTGCTGGCGACAGGGCACAGGTAGATCGCGTGGCACGGAGGCGTGTCCTGTTGCGCGTTTCCGTTCCGCGCGGCACCACATGTACCTTTCAGCACCACAACCACGCAGTGACCTGACCATGGCAGACGCGAAGCATGCCCTGGCCTCCGAGGAGGAGGCGCGCGACGTCGCGGAAGCGGCGCGGGAAAGCGAGTGGAAGGAGCCCAGTTTCCTGCAGGAGCTCTTTCTCGGTCGCTTCCGGCTCGACCTGATCCATCCCTGGCCCACGCAGAGCCGCGAGGAGGAGGAGCGGGCCGCGCCATTCATGGAGAAGCTCCGCGATGTGCTGGAGCGTCTGGACTCCGACGAAATTGATCGCACGGGCGACATCCCCGAGGCGGTGGTGCAGGAACTGCGCGACATCGGCGCGTTCGGCATCAAGATCCCGGAGGAGTACGGCGGCCTGGGGCTCTCGCAGACGAGCTACGTGCGCGCCATGGGCATGGTGACGTCGAAGGACGGTTCGCTCACGGCGCTGCTCTCCGCGCACCAGTCCATCGGAGTCCCGCAGCCGCTCAAGCTGTTCGGCACGGAGGCGCAGAAGCAGGCGTACTTCCCGCGCCTCGCGAAGGGCGCGATATCGGCGTTCGCGCTCACCGAGGTGGATGCGGGAAGCGACCCGGCCAACATGCATACCACCGCGACGCCGAGCGAGGATGGCTCGTACTTCCTGCTGAACGGCGAGAAGCTCTGGTGCACCAACGGCACGCGGTGCGAGCTGATGCTGGTGATGGCGCGCACGCCGGATCAGATCGTGAATGGCAAGCCGAAGAAGCGCATCACGGCATTCATCGTGGAGACGTCGTGGCCCGGCGTCGCGATTCTGCACCGCAATCATTTCATGGGCCTCAAGGCGATCGAGAACGCTGTGCTCCGGTTCACGAATGTGAAGGTGCCGCGCGAGAACATTCTCTGGGGAGAAGGGAAGGGGCTCAAGCTCGCGCTGATCACGCTCAACACCGGCCGACTCACGCTGCCCGCCAGCGCGGCGTACGCCGCCAAGCAAATGGTGCGCGTGTCGCGAGAGTGGGGGAATGAGCGCGTGCAGTGGGGGCAGCCCATTGGCCGGCATGAGGCCATCGCGCAGAAGATCGCGAAGATGGCGGCCAACACGTTCGCGATGGAATCCGTTGCGGAGCTGGCCAGCGCCATGGCGGATCGCGGCGGCTATGACATCCGGCTGGAGGCCGCCATTGCCAAGATGTGGAACACGGAAGCCGGCTGGCGCATCGTGGATGACGCGATCCAGATCCGCGGCGGGCGCGGGTACGAGACGGCGGACTCGCTGCGGGCGCGCGGAGAGCGACCGATTCCGCTGGAGCGCGCGATGCGCGACTTCCGCATCAACCTGATCTTCGAGGGATCATCGGAGATCATGCGGCTGTTCATCGCGCGCGAGGCGGTGGATGTGCACTTCCGCACGGCGTTCGACGTCGTGAATCCGAAGGCGACGAGCAGGGAGAAGCGTGCGGCGCTCCTGCGGTCAGTGAAGTTCTATCCGACCTGGTACGCGTCGCAATGGATGGGCGGACTCACGTCGTACTCGGAGTTCGGCGCGCTCGACCGGGAGTTCAAGTACATCGAGAAGACCACGCGCCGCCTGGGGCGGTCCGTCTTCCACGCCATGGTGCGGCTGGGTCCGAAGCTGGAAAAGCGGCAGATGGTGCTCTTCCGCGCCGTGGACATTGGCGCCGAACTGTTCGCCATGGCCGCAACGTGCTCGCGGGCGCACGCGCTGGCAAAGGCGGGTGACGGGAACGCGGTGGATCTGGCGCTGCTCTTCTGTCGCGAGGCGCGGCTCCGCATCGCGGATCACTTCCGGATGCTGTTCGGCCCCAACGATGCCGCCCTGTACAGGATCTCGCAGGCCGTGCTGCAGGGCGACTTCACGTGGCTGGAAGAGGGGATCGTGAACATGGAGCGGAGTCCGGCCGGTATCCCGGTGGCAACATAGGGGCAGCCCATGGGGCAGCCCCTATGTTGCACTCGCGCCACAAAGGGGCAGCCCATGGGGCTGCCCCTGGGCCGTCATTGCACGGTCCGGCCTGCATCCAGAAATCCGTTTCCGAAGAACGCATCCTTGCCCGGTTTGCCGAGATCCACCGCTGAGGCGCGGAGCCGTGCTGTGAGCTGCGCGGGCGTCATGTGTCCATAGCGCGTCACAAGCAGTGCCGCGACGGCGGAGGCGTGCGGAGCGGCCGCGCTCGTACCCGCGCCCCACCCCCAGCCACCCGCGATCGTACTGAAGACCCAATCGAACACAAAGCACGGTTCCACGAATCCAAGTGTACAGATCGCATTCGGGTTCGCCGCCAGGAACGTATCGGTGCCGCCTGGAGCCGCGAAGTCAATGCGCGACTGACCTGAATTGGAGAACAGCGCGGGTACATCGAGATCGGTCGTCGGGTCCACAGCCCAGCCCACGGGTCCCGTTGCGGCGATTGACAGCACGTCGGGATCATCGGCCGGGAGGATCGTGTTGTTGCTGTCGTGGTTGCGGTTCAGGCCATCATTCCCGGCTGCGACGATGACGGTGCTGCCCTTCTGATTTGCATAGGTCGTGGCGCGGTTCACCGCGTTCACCAGCGCGGCGACGTCCCGGGCTGTGGCGACAGTGCCGTCCGCATCCGCAAAGCCGCTCCGCGGGATCGGCGGCGTCCCAAGGCTCATGTTAATGATGTCCGCGCGGTGGTCCGCCGCGTACACGATTCCCTGGATGATTCCGCTGAAGGGGCCGCTCTCGGTCGTCTCCGACAGCACCTTCACGGCAACGATGTGCGCTCGCGGGGCCACGCCCACGACACCAAACCCGTTCGCGGCCGCGGCGATGATGCCGGCCACGTGCGTCCCGTGATTGAAGTAGAAGCCGGGTGTCACGCACGCCGTCTCGCCGGGAACGAACGAGGTGCTCGACTGGATGTCGAGGTTCGGGATCAGGTCCGGATGCGTGCAGTCAATGCCGCTGTCCAGGATGTACACTGTGGCGCCCTGGCCGAAGTCTCCCGCACTCCACGCCTGCTGTGCGTGCACCGCCAGGAGGTTCCACTGGAGGAACTGGAGTGGATCGGCGACGACCACGTTCGGCGTCGCGTCCGCTGTCGCGCGATCCGGGATGGCGGCCCGCCCCTTCTCGCCGGGAGTCCATTTGACGTCGAGATCCGGTATCACCGACTGTACTCCCGTGAGCCGGGACGCGTCGGTCGCAATACTCGCGTCGGGTGCGGACACGAAGGCCATGCCAATCTGAGGAAGCGAGCTGGTAATCGATCCGCCGTCGCGCGCGATCTGCGCGCCGAGCGAGGCCGGGATGCTGTTTCCGGAGGCAACCACGATGTAGTGCCTGGTGTGGAGCGGCGCGCTGACGTTCAGCGATGGGACAGCCGGTGGGCTGGTCAGTCCTGAATCCGAGCACGCTCCCATGACAACTGTGCCCATGAGAATGATCCCGACCACGTTGCGCCGCATGGCCCGCCTCCAGGCGAAGATTGAATCACCGAGCGCAGTCTCGCGCTCGCATCGAATTGCCAGCCTACCTTATCGGCGCGTTCCGCTGGCAGCAAGAGTGGTCGCATAGGGGCAGCCCATGGGGCAGCCCCATGGGCTGCCCCATGGGCTGCCCCCATGCGGTCACGGACCTATGCGGTCACACGAGCACCGTGCGCGCGACGTTGAAGTAGATCACGAGCCCGGCCACATCCACGAAGGATGCCACGAACGGCGAGGACGCGATGGCCGGGTCGAAGCCGAGTCGCGTGAGCAGCAGGGGCAGCGCCGCGCCGACCACCGTTCCCGTGAGCACGACCAGGAGCAGCGTGATGCCCACGACGCCCGCGATGCCCATCCCGTTCCCCCACATGAGCGCGCGCCCGAGTCCGATCGCTCCAAGGAAGACGCCGAGCGCGATGCCCTGACCGAACTCCCGCACGATGACGCGCGTGGCGTCTCGCAGCCGGACGTCGCCCACGGCGAGCGCGCGCGTGATGAGCGTGGCGGACTGCGACCCCGAGTTGCCACCGGAGCTGATGATGAGCGGCACGAAGAACATGAGCGCGATCGCGCTCTCCAGCAGGGCCTGATAGTGGCGGAGTGCGGTCCCCGTGAACATCTCCTCGACGAAGAGCAGGATCAGCCAGCCGCCGCGCTTGCGCGCGATCTCCCAGAAGCTGACCGCGAAGTAGGGCGCGTCGAGCGGCTGCATCGCGCCGAGCCGCTGCACGTCCTCCGTCTGCTCCTCGACGAGCGCGTCAATCACGTCGTCCACCGTGACGACGCCCAGGATGCGTCCGCTCTCATCCACCACCGGCACCGCCACGAGATCGTACTTGCTGGTGAGGCGCGCCACCTCCTCACGGTCCGCGGTGGCCGGGACGGTGATGACATCCGTCCACGCGAGATCGCCGATGTGCGATCCTTCCGGCGCGGCGAGCAATTCGCGGAGCGAGAGGACGCCGCGCACGCGCCCCGCGGCATCCGTGGTGTAGATGCTGTGCATCGCTTCGCGCCGGCCGCCGCGCGCGACGGCGCGCACGCTCGTCAACGCCTCCTCCACGGTCATGTTCTCCGGCACGGACACGAACTCGGTGGTCATGATGCCGCCGGCGGACTCCGGCGGGTAGGCGAGCAGTCGCTCGGTTTCGCCACGGGCATCGCCGGAGATCTCCGCGAGGATCTCCTCGGCGTGCCCTTCCTCGAGCTCGTCGAGCACGTCGGCGCGATCGTCCGGCGTCATCTCCGACACGAGCGCCGCCGCCTGCGTGGTGCTCATCGCCTCGAGCACATCGGTGCGCAGGTCCTCGCTGAGATATTCGAGCACGTCGGCGGCGCGCGCGGGCGGCAGCGCGCGCAGGAGGAGGCGCACCTGATCCGGCTCGAGCGTCGAGGCGACGTCCGCCAGGTTGGCCGGATGCATTTCCTCGGTTTCCGCGGCGATGTCCGCGGGCGAATCCCTGAGCATCGCCAGGAGATCAGGCCCGATGAGCGCGGCGACGGGGCTGTTTCGGGGGTCGGACATGAGAGGCTCGAAGGCGAGACGGTTGGCTGTTCGCTACCCGCGATTCCTGCGCAGGAGTGAGGCGCCGGCTTCAGTCGCGCGGCAAGTTACCTTCGGGGCGGTGATGCGAACAAGGCGCGAGCCGCGCGGCGCTGTCTACAGTGTGGGAAGCTGGCGTCTCACTGCACGCCACTCGACCATCGTGCAGCCGGCGAGCTCGATGGCGCTGGCGAGCTGGTTGGGAGTCACTGCGGCAGTGTGGTCCACGATCGCGTTGCCAAGTCGCACCTCGGCGTGCGTGACGCCCGGCACACCGCTCAACGCCGTGTATACCGCCTGCACCGCGTGCCGTGAGAGCATTCCCTCGATCCTGATGTCCGAGCGCAGGAGCGGCATCACTGTCGGACCTCGCGTCATGAGGAGACTTCCCCGGCCGGGAGCAATGCCCGGAAAAGTATGATGCGTATCCACGTGAGCGTTCGCCAACCTTCGTGGCACGATGACGCCATCATTGCCATGAGTCCGCGGGACTCGTCATCATTACCGGTGTCGTCGAGCCGGGGTTCCTGCGCCTGGTCGATGTGCGTGACGATCACCACCTGCTCCCGCTCTCACATGCCGACTGTATCCTTTCTGGGTCTTGGCGCCATTGGTACTCCGATGGCTCGCCATCTCGCGCAGGCGCCCTTCGAGCTCACCGTGTGGAATCGCACGCGCGAGAAGGCGCTGGCGTTTGCGCACGACACCGGCGCGCGCGTCGCGGACACGCCGGCTCAAGCGGCGCGTGGCGCGACGTTCATCGTCACGTGTCTGTCGACGTCGGCCGATGTCGAGTCCCTGCTGGACGGGACGGATGGGTTGCTCGCGGGTGTCGCTCGCGGCGCGACCCTCATTGACTGCACGTCGGGCGATCCCGCGACATCGCGACGCATCGCGACCGTGCTCGCGGCACGCGGCGCGGACTTCATGGATGCGCCCGTGAGCGGCGGGACGCTCGGCGCGGAGAAGGGCACCCTGACCGTGATGTGCGGCGGTGACGCCGCGGTGTTCGAGCGCATCCGTCCGGTGATCGGCGCGTTCGGCGCCAAGCTCGTGCACTGTGGGCCGGTGGGTACGGGCGATGCGCTCAAGTCCGTGAACAACGCGCTGCTCGCGGTGCATGTCTGGTCCACGGGCGAGGGCCTCGCCGCGCTGGCGAAGGCCGGCGTGCGTCCCGCCGTCGCGCTGGATGTGATCAATGCATCGAGCGGTCGCAGCAACACGTCGGAGCATCTCTTCCCCGAGCGGGTGCTGACGCGTGCATTTCCGCGGACGTTTCGCCTGGCGCTGCTCGACAAGGATATCGGCATCGCAGCCGGCGTCGCTCGGGAGCAGCGCGTGGCGTCGCCGCTGCTGCAGCTCACCGCGGAGCTGTTCCGCGCCGCGCATCAGGAGCTGGGTGAGGAGGCGGATCACGTGGAGGCCGTCCGACTGATCGAACGCCGCACCGGAGTGGAAATCGCATGACGGAAACGACGCAGGGCGCCGCGGACCGGGTGTCGTCCACCGCGCGGATTCGCACGCGCTTCCCCGCGCTGGAGCGGCGGCATCAGGGCGAGCGCGTGGCGTACTTCGACGGCCCGGGCGGCACGCAGGTGCCGCGCGAAGTGGTCGCCGCCATGACGGACTATCTCTATCACCACAACGCCAATACGCACTGGGTCTATCCCACCAGCATCGAGACCGACGAGGCGGTGGCCAGCGCCCGCGCCGTGATGGCGGACTTTCTGAACGCCGAGCCGGATGAAATCGCGTTCGGTCTGAACATGACGACGCTGACATTTCACCTGGCGCGCGCGATTGGACGCGGGCTGGGGCGGGGCGACGAGATCATCGTGACGGAGCTGGATCATCACGCGAACGTCGCGCCGTGGCAGGCGGTGGCGCAGGAGCGCGGCGCCACGCTGCGCACGGTGCGGATGGATCCCGCCACCGGCCAGCTCGACCTGCGCGACCTGGAAGACGCCTTCAATCCGCGCAGCCGGGTGCTGGCCATCGGCGCGGCGTCCAACGCATTGGGCACCGTGAACGATGTGGTGCACGCGGTGGCGCTTGCGCGGACGATGGGCACCCTGACGTTCGTTGACGCCGTCCACTCCGCCCCGCATGTCCTCGTTGATGTGCGCGAGTTGAACTGCGACTTTCTCGCGTGCTCGGCGTACAAGTTTCACGGGCCGCACGTTGGCGTGCTGTACGGGAAGCGCGAGCGGATCGCGGCGCTCGACGTCCCCAAGGTGGCGGCCGCGCCCGACCTGGGGCCCGAGCGACTGGAGACCGGCACGCAGAATCACGAGGGGATGGTGGGTGCGGCGGCGGCTGTCGAGTTCCTCGCGTCGCTCGCTCCAGGCGACTCGCGCCGCGCGAAGCTGCAGCGCGCGTTCGCCGCGCTGCACCAGCGTGGCGCCACGCTGTTCGCGCGCCTCTGGCACGGGCTCCACGCGCTTCCCGGCGTGCGACTCTACGGCCCACCGCCGGACGCGCCCCGCACGCCCACCGTCTCGTTCACGGTGGACGGTCTGCCCAGCAGCGAGGTGGCGCGCCTCCTTGCCGCGCGTGGCGTGTTCGTGTCGAGCGGCGACTTCTACGCGACCACGGTCGTCGAGCGCATGGGCGCCGGCGCGGAAGGCTTCATCCGTGCGGGGTGCTCGTGCTATACGACGGATGCGGAGGTGGATCGGCTGGTGGCGGGCGTACGGGATCTGGTGAGGTAGACGCGTCGCTCCGCTGCGGCGCCGCAGCGCCGCCCGGCCGTTACCAGCTGCCGTATTTCGATCCCGGGTTCCACAGCGTCCAGCTCGAGTAACCCGCGTCGTACACGGCGCGCTTCTGTTCCTCGATCTCGTGCGGGCCGTAGGGCGGATGTCCGAGCGTGAACGCCTGCAGCCAGGGGCGCACGTGCGTCCTGCTCGTGATACCCAGCTTCGCGTCGCGCTCGCGCGCGCGCCGTATCGCGGTGACGATGATCTTGTAGGGCTCCGCGTTCGGACGCGCCACGCCGAAGGCGCCGTGCGGGTAGTGCGACGGATACACCATGGGGAGCAGCACATCCGTCACGGGGGAGAGCGCCTCCCACTCCTGTCCCACCTCGAGCGCGCCATTCACCGTGGTCACGAGTCCGAAGATGTCGGCCGTGCACCGCGCGCCCGCCGCGTGAATGCGTGGACACGCTGCGCGGAAGAAGGCCGCCAGTGCCTGCGCCTTCGTGGTGCTCCCCGCGTCGCGAAAGACCTGCGGCGGAAGACTCTTGTACGGCTCCGGAAAGCGGATGTAGTCGAACTGGATCTCGTTGAATCCCAGCCGCGCCATTTCCTCCGCCACCCGAATGTTGTACTCCCAGATCATGTGATCGTAGGGATCCACCCACGTCAGTCCTTTCTTGTCGCGCCAGGGCGCGCCGCCCGGCTGGCGGATCACATGGTCGGGGTTGAGTCGCGCCGCCACCGAGTCCTTGAACACCACGATGCGCGCGATCGGAATGATGTGGTGCGCATGCAGCGTGTCGAGCAGGGCCGCGAGATGCGGAATGATGCCGCCGCGTCCCTTGTTGCGCGACACGAGCGTGTCCGGTGAATCGAAGTTGAGGCCGAATTCGTCCTTGACATCGATGACGAACGCGTTGATCTCGGTGGAATCCGCGACGGCGATGAGCTGGCGCATCCGGCGCGGGCTCTGCGCCGCGAACCGGTTGACGTAAATGCCACGCACCGGAGTGGTGTCGGACAGGAGATCCGTGATCGTGGGCCGCGCAGTGCTTTCGCGCGCCGTATCGGGTGATGCCGTCGCGGCGGCATGGGTGGTGGAAGCAGCGCCGGCGCGCGGCGTGCGAGCGGCTTCGCCCACGCCGCAGGCGGTGAGCGCCAGAAAGACGAACGGGATGCTACGCATGCGAGTGAGGTGCTCCGAATGGCGGGGGTGACAGAACCGGCGCGAAATGTAAAACGTCCCCCTCGAGAACTGTACGACGAGCAGGCGCCATTCGTCACAGGGTATATTTGGAGAACGATGCTGCGTCGCGCCCCCGTGCTTGTCCTGCTCCTCCTCGCCGCGTGCCGGACCGAGAAGCCCGCGCCGCCCCAGGCGGAATTTCTGGTCGCGGCGGGAGATTCCACCTTCTGGGTGAAGTCCACCCCGGACGGCGTGCGCGCCCGGGGCTCACCGCTGCAGCTCGCGCACTACGGGGGCCGCTTCTACGAAATCTACGTCGTGGACGACGACCGCTCGTACACCGATGCCTCCATCGTCGGACAACAGGTGTGGCGTCGCGATCTGATCGGCGGGGATTCGGCGCTCATCTTCCGGGATACGACCATGGAGGGGATCGAGCGGTGGTACGCGCGCACGCATCCCGATGACGTCCCGCTGGATTCGGACGAGGATCTGGACCCCGATCCGCGTGTCACCGCGTCGAGCGAGGTCGACGTGCTCGATCAGTTCGGGCCGTACGTGACCTTCGAGTATCGTGCCGACCTCTCGGTGCGCGGCAGCGATGACTGGCACGTCGCACGTCACGGCGTGCTCGATCTGCGTCGTGGTGGCTCGGCGCCGCTCGGGGCGCTCTTCGGCCCGCGGAATGCAGCGAACCTGCTCCGCCGCGGACGGCTGCTCTATTCCCAGGAGCTGGACTCCGTGCTCGCCTCGCGCGACGTGCGGGCGCGGGCGGCGGCGAGCGCCATTGGCGATTTCCAGTTCGATTCATCGAGCTTCGGGCTGATGGCGCTGAACCATGCGCCGGCGGTGCAGTTCGTGGCCCCCGGACGCGGCACGCGGGCGGGCGGTCTGCTGCTGCCGCTGCCGCCCATTCGCGCGGCGCCGGCGCCGTGGTGGGACAGTGCGTCCGCGGTGCTGGCCGGAAGCACGGACACGAGCGGCGATCACTGGACGCACGCGGGCTATACCGTTGTCGCGCGCGAGGAGCCCGATGGAGGAGGCGAGGATCTCTCCCTCGTGGATGTGACGGGACGACGCTGGCCCATCGGGCGCGTGCCCGAGCCGGTGCGTCGCGTGTACTGGCTCGATCCGCCCAGCACCGACAGCACGACCCTGCGCGCGCTGGCGCGCGCCTTCGACGAAGCCGCACTCTACTCGGACGAATCCCGAACCGCCATGACCAATTCCAACACGATGGACCGCCTCGCCGACCGACCTGGCAAGCCTGTGCACGAGTCGCAGCACGAGACATCGGAGATCATGATGCCGCAGCACGCGAACGTGCTGGGCCACGTCTTCGGCGGTGTGATTCTCTCCATGATGGATCGCACCGCCGCGGTGGCCGCAATCCGCCATGCGCGCGGAAACTGCGTCACCGTGTCGGTGGACCGCGTGGACTTTCGCGAGCCCATCCACGTGGGCGATCTCGTCATCATGAAGGCCAGCGTGAACTACGCCGGCCGGACCTCCATGGAGATCGGAGTGCGGGTGGATGCGGAGAACATGCTCGATGGCGCGCGACGCCACACGAACTCGTGCTATCTCACGTTTGTCGCGATCGATCGCAATGGACGCCCGATCGCGGTGCCGGCCGTCATCCCGGAGACGCTCGTCGAGAAGCGGCGCTACGCCGCCGCGATGGAGCGGCGGCGACGGCGGCTGGAAGAGCGTGCGGCGGAGGAAGCGGTCTAGCGGGTCCGCGAGTGGGGACAGGAGCCAAGGAGGAGCCAAGGGGCAGCCCATGGGGCAGCCCCTTGGGCTGCCCCATGGGCTGCCCCTTGGCTCCTCCGGTCACCGGCGTTCGAGGTCCCGTTCTCCTGGCGTCGTTCGCGTCGCCCGACCCTGGCCGGGGTGCGTCTTCGCTTCGTGGAACCGTTCGCCCTTGGCCTGAATGTCGGCCACGAATCCCTGAAACTGCCGCGACGTGAGCGCTTCGGCGATTCCCGGAATGAGTCCCTTGACCACCGTAATACGCTCGGCGAGCGTGAGGCTATTGGCGCGCTCCACCAGGCGGCGGATTTCCGGGTGATCCATCCAGTCGGTCTGCTTGCTGGTCGTCATGCTGGGCATCCTCCGCGCGGGAGGTGAAGACGAACGCGCCGCGCCGCTCCTTCACCTTTGCTGCGGCGTGCACTCCCGTCAAGAGCAACGGGCAGCCCATGGGGCAGCCCCATGGGCTGCCCCTTGCTCTTCCTTGCTCTTCCTTGCCTTTCTCCCTTGCCCGTGCCACCGCCGTGTCGCAGGATTCCCATCATGAAGACGTTCACCGTGGAGCAGGCGAATCGTGCACTGCCGCTCGTGCGCCGCATCGTGGCGGACATTGTCGCCACGTACCCGCGCTGGCAGGAGCGGGTGACCGAGATCGAATTGATCGCCGGGGTCTCGACCGCATCGAACCCTGACGCCCGACTGGAACCGCTGGAGCGTGAAGCGCAGGCGCTCGCGGCGGAGATACAGGGCTACATTCGCGAAATCGAGGACGTGGGCGCCGAGTACCGCATGCCGGCGGACGCTGGCCTGGTGGACTTCCCTGGCGAGATCGCGGGGCGACGCGTATTCCTCTGCTGGCGGCTGGGCGAAGATGCCGTGGACTACTGGCACGACGTTGACGCCGGTTTTGCGGGGCGCCAGCCGCTCATCCCTCAGGCGGTGGGGTAGCCATTCCACTCTTCAGCCAGGCAGCAATGAAGGAGTTTCGTTCGTCCGACGGCTCAGTGTGGCTCGTCGAGGTGCTCCTGCCAGGCGCGAGCAATGCGCTGGTGGCATTTCGCCATCCCGACGGCCGAATGGCGCGCAAGGACCGCTACAACTGGTACAACGCCGCGGTACCGGGCGCGACAGACGTCAAAAGTCGGCTGAATGCCAGCGAAATCGAGCGTTCGCTCGGTCACGACGAGCTGGCGCGCCTCTTCCGGCGGTCCATGCTCATTTCCGCGGCGGACAATCCGCTGGGAATTCCGGTGACCACTCCGGGCTAGGAGGCAGGCAGGGGTGGTTTCCTTCCACGCCAATCGCGCACATATTGGCCAATCCATTTCAATGGGGGTCGTCCCATGGCCGGCATGGTTCGCAGGGTTCTGAGCGGCGGTTCGATCGGAGTGCTCATTCTCGCGGTGGCGGCGTGCAAGTCAGGTGAGCAGAAAGCCGCGAACGGGGATCTGATGCTGCATGGCACGGTGCACATGGTGCAGAGCGATTCCGGCGGAACGTGCTGGAAGTTCCAGTCCACCAAGGGCAACAGCTACGAGCTGCAGCCGGCGCAGGCGCCGAGCACGCTGCTGGTGGACGGTGCGAGTGCGGTGGTGGAAGCCAAGCCGCGTTCCGGAGGAAGCTTCTGCAAGCTTGGCCAGATCATTGATGTCGTGAAGGCGGATTCGATCACGGCCGGCGCCGCGCCGTCTACCTCGTCGGACTAGACTCATTGCGCGACGGCGCGCCGCCTGGCGCGCCGTCGGCTGCGCTCTCAGCCGCATAGGGAATTTCGAGTTCCATTCCGTCGCGCGCGGCGACGGTTTCCGGGAAGAGCTCGCGCGCTTCGCGCACGAGCTCCTGCGCGTCACGGGAATAGCGCGCAGAGAAGTGCGTGAGGACCAGGCGGCGCACGCCGGCGCTGCGGGCCACTTGTGCCGCTTCCCGCGCCGTGGAATGTCCGGTCTCGGCGGCGCGCGCGGCCTCTTCATCTCCGAACGTGGCCTCGTGCACGAGCAGATCGGCGTCACGTGCAAGTGCCACCGTGGCGTCCGTGGGTCGCGTGTCGCCGGAGAGGACGAGCGTGCGCCCCGGACGGGTGGGCCCGACCAGCGTCTGTGGCTGGATCACCCGTCCATCAGGCAGCGTCACAGTCATGCCGCGATGAAGCTGTCCCCAGAGCGGGCCCTCCGGCACGCCCAGCTCGCGCGCCATGTCTGGATTGAAGCGACCGCGACGCTCCTGCTCCACCAGCGCATAGCCAAACGCGGCCGCGCCGCGGTGATCCGCCGGTGAGGCGACGATCTCGTAGCCGTCGCGCGCGACGCGCTGCCCGGGATCGAGCTCCGTGCTCTCC